>ERZ1023658.2-NODE-2-length-183309-cov-53.013915_pt1 | contig 183309 bp, 322 predicted proteins | sample MGYA00380339_ERZ1023658 | MGnify/ENA primary metagenome ERZ1023658 (study PRJEB33179, sample SAMN07448981) | human gut metagenome | biome: Human-gut; feature: Human associated habitat; material: Faeces | host: Homo sapiens | place: India: Bhopal | collected... | reverse complement strand
CCGTTAATAATTCCAGAACCATATAATCTTGTAGAACCTCCAACAAGGGCACTTCCATTTAAAGTAGTTTCTAAGTCTTTTAAATATTGACCTAATTCAGGAGAGCCTGAAGTAACTTTACCAGTAGTATAATTTATCTTAGGGCGAATAGTCACTTCCTAACCATTTAAATTAATAGTTGCATTAGGATCTTTAAGTGTCTTTAAATTTGCAGCATAGTTAGCATGCCACTATTTTCCACTTTCAGCAGTAGCTTTCCAATCAATTCTAGGATTACGAGTTCTAGTATATTTTATACCTCTATATTCAGATAGAGCATTAGGATAAGTCGCCTCTAAATCAGACATTTTATTTTGTAGCTACTATTCATAAGCTTCTTTAGATGCAGATCTAGCCTCACCTATACTACTCCAAGTATATTTTTTATTAATTATATCAGATAATCTTTTAGCGGGTTTCCAAGATTTATAAATTCTATTAATACCATAAGGAGCAAAAGTAAAAGCGGTATTTAATCCAGCACTTGCGTAATTTTTATCTTTAATATCGTGATGTATGTCAGCAAGATTTTGCCCTATAAACATAGCATTACCTATACTTCTAGCAGTAGCACTAGGTAACATACTGAGTACCATAGAAGTACCAGTATTTATATCATGTATAGATTTTAATAATCTATAACCTAAGGGAGCATCCCACTAAGAATTATTTATAAGGGTTCCATTATTATCTTTTAAATATTGCCCGGTTTCTAAATCTTTTAAAAATGGATCTTCAGGATTATAATCTATAGACCTATCAGAGTGTACAGTGGGAGATACTTTATAAGTACTTCTATACTCATTTTCAGCTTTATCCCTAGCTTTTTTAGCTAATACTTTACTCCCAGAACTTTTTGAAGACTCTAACTCAGCATCAGCACGTGCTTTATTAATATTTAGTTTATGTGCATTACTAAAACCCTAGTTTACTTCCTATTTATTAGTTCCTCCAGTATTTATTAATCTATTTTTTCTATACGTAGGAGCATAAAATGTTTTTACTCTAGTACTACTATTCTATTCAATATGCTAAGGTATAACTTCTACCTAAGGTCTCTATAATTTCTAAACACTTTTCTAAAGACCCTAATATAAAAATTTTATTGAAGCACCATTATCTTTAGAATTAAATAAATTTATTCCTCCCCAGGACTATTTATAATTATTATCTTTTATCTATACAGCCATGGTGTTCTTACTATTACTGGAGTTCCTAACTTATCTAATATTTTTAATCCTAACACAGCCTTACTGTCTAAATCATATGAACTCCATTTCTACTTATACTCATTAGGATTAAACTTCCAAATATCTTGTGCCCTATATACTTTCTTACCATTAGATATTCCTTCCTAAACTAAATGTCCAGCAGCATCAACTCCTTTATCTCCAAAGTCTAGATTATTATTAGCACCTTTCCAAGGAGTTTTATTAGTTACATTAGAAGCTTTCTACATAGGTCTCTTAGTAAAGAAATCTAAAGTTTCGGTACTCTCATATACAGGAATATCTTTATAAGGATATACCTTTCTTATATAATTCTCATGTGGACCATAATCTACATTTATCTTCTTTACTCCATAAGAAGGATTTATAGTTTTATTATATAAATAAGCATCTATCATATCATTACCTTTAGCTGCTTTCTAAAATCCAGTATATGCTTCAGGGGCATAGGTATTATATCCTACACCAGTTGATATATAAGATAATACTCCAACATGCTTTTTAGGAGTTGCTTTATGCATATTATATAATATATCTTCTACAGGATTTGCATTATTAGAAGTTCTCATAGCTACTTCTACTCCACGTTTTAAAGGAGCTTTTACAGCGTATCCTATTGCAGGAAGCATTACTAAATAATTACTAGCTTTAGTTGGATTTTTAGATATATCTAAAGCACCTTTAGTATAATCATATACTGCCTAAGCAGCTGGAGCTAAAGCATAACCTATTCCTGAATTAACTAATGCTTTAATAGGACTAGTATTATTATTCCAACTATCTACTTCTCTAGCATAGGCTCCTTTTATAGGATGGTTTCTATTTTTATTACTATAATTATATAATTTAGAATTAGTATGTCCTCCCTATTTTATAGTCCCTCTATTATCTACAAATACATCTCGTATTCCATTTAAAGTTCTAATTGGAGTAACTCTCTACTAATATTTAGCACCAAGATATGGAGACTTAAATCTAGGATGATTTAATCTATTCTAATACTCCATATTTATAGCCATCTATTTATTTTGAGTATTATTATTTACTCCTTTATTTTGTTTACTTTCATCTATTATTGGCATATTTATACTTTATTTTTCCATATACTAGTTATACTATCTATACCTAGTAATCCCATACAACAATATAAAACTGTATCTATCATATCAGGAGCTTGTATCTAACTAATAGAGCAATATATTAGAATAATTAAACTAACTACCCATCCTAATATTCCACACACTCTTTTACTACTTATTCCAGTATGTGCTGTTATTAATTTAATTAAAAACTATTTCATATCTTCTTACATAGTTTTAATAAAGAATCTAAAGTAATCTCAGAATATGATATTTCTACTGGGTGTTCTATTTTCCATAGTAATCCTTTTCCAGTTTTAATTACTTGTTTCATATTTTTTTAAATATTTATTCCATAACTACTTATCTCTTTCATTTATAAAATCTAAAAATCTTTGTAACTCCTCAATCTTTTCTGTCAAAGTATGTGTATCCATTATTATTTTTATTAGGTTTTAAATTAAATCCACTACCTTTAGTTTTAGTAACATACAATGTTGGGAGAACATTAGCTCCATCATAAACTACTTTAGTTCCGCCATTATTATAGTCATAATCGGAACCTAGATAGTCCATAGTATAATCTAAAGGCTAACCACTATTAGGTTTTATATATTGATCTTTACTTAAATAATATATTTTATTATCTCTACTCCAAGATTTATCTCCTAAATCTGGATAAGTTGGATGGGTCTTAGTTTTATAAGTTCCTGAAGCTCCTTCATCAGGAAAATGTCCAGTAGGAATATATCTATTCCAATTATGTGCTAAGATACTATTTAACTATAACCAAGCTACTATAGGTTGATCATTATAGTATTTTCTATAATCGTAATGGTCTTTAGACAAATCTTGATTATCCCATGCTTGAGATAACTATTTACTCCAAATATTATAATTATTATTATTTATTTCTGGCATGTATATCAATAATATTAGGTATAATCTAAATAGGTAACTATATTTTAGGACTTAATTTAGTAACATCATTTGCCACTATAGTATTTCTTTTAGCTACCTACTCCAAATAAGATTTATTTAATTCCTAGTTTAATTTAGATATGAAGTATGAACCTTGATTTGGGCGAACTCCTTTTTTAGCTAATTTTTTAGTAGCTTCTTTTTTCTACTAAGCTAATGCTTCATCAGCATAATGCTTTTCCATTGCTCTAACTCTTGGAGAATGGTGTTTAAAATATTCTCCAGGTTTATATATACGAGGTCTAAGAAAATTAGAACCTCCCTTAGTTAAAGCTGATGCAAATTTAGCTCCTAATATATCTGCCCCAGTTTCTAAAGTATTCCATACAGCATTTCCAAAATTACTTGGGGATTCTTTAAAAGTCTTGTACCATCCTCTACCAGCTTGATACCCATCTATAACTAAAGAAGGCAACTACCCTACTCCAGCAATAATTCCTCCTATAGGAGAACCTACAGCGGTAGTACTTATACCTGCACCTAGTCCTAAACTACCTAAAGATATAACTGCCGCGGTAGGTTCCCATTTATCCGCTTGACGATCTAGTTCTTCAAAAATTTCAGGCATTTCTAAATTTATTTATATATTTTGTAACACTAGTACCATTAGCATCAGATCCTCCGGCAATACCATACTTATAATAATTTTTAGTCCATTTTGGATTTAACCATGATGCTGCTATAGCTTCTCCAGTAGCTGCTATACCATTATTTCTTAAAAATCTTGCATTATCATCATATAACTGTGAAGCAGCTAATACTTGTGCGTCAGGACTATTCTTAAACTGTTCTCTAGATAAATTAGAATATTTATTTCTAGTACTATCTATAAACTAGAACCATCCAGCAGCAGAACTATTTTTAGATTGGGCTTTAGAATTAAATCCTGATTCTAGAGAAGCTATTTTCATTAAAGTAGTTTTCTTGTTTCCAGTGATGCCATATTTATCTAAAGTCTATTCTAGTACCTACTTATTTTTACTAGGAGTATTATGGTTTAATTTAAGCTAAGTATATTTATATTGTACAGGTTCTTTAGCTTTATTAATAGAAAAATATCCATCTAAATTTAAACCATTAATATGAAAATCTCCAGTATTTAATTCAGGAATGTACTAGTATTGTCTAGGAGTAAAATCTAAATCTAAGCCTTTACTTTTTAGTACTTCTGTAGCAGGTTTATCAGGAATATCTAAAGCTTCATATTTAAAATATTCACTCATAATTTTATTAAACCATTATGTATTTTAGAATGACAATTTTTACAAACACAAACTGTTTGAGATAATTCTTTAACAAATAAATCTGTAGGTATATGACTTACAGCTTGAGATATATTAAATAATTTCTCTCCAATATGATGAAATTCTAAACAACACTTAGCGGATTCACCACATATTACACATTGTGTTTTATGTTCATTTAAAATCTTTTTATTTTCTTTATAATATTTATTCTTACGCATAACTAGAATAATTATCAGGCTAATTAAAATTAACTAGAGCTAATGGTCCTAATCCTTGAGTAGCTCTATAATAATTAATTCTTTTCTTTACCCCAGGTCTTGTAAGTAACAAATCTCTTTTATAACCATTATAGCCTTTTTCAGAGTTATACATATACTTAGCATTTTTTTGTATTCCATCATAATACTACTAAAAATTTTTGGCTTTAAGTGAGTCTGGATACATTTTGCTATGCCAGGTAATTAGATGGTCTGCAAAAGATTGTGCATTAGGATATTTTTTATTATCTCCAGTAGCAAATCCAGTCCAACCTTTTTCTGCAACCTTTTGGTTAGTTAAGTCTAGAGCTGCTTGTGGGGTAACTCCTTTATCTACTAAAGCTTGATATATCTAAGTCACATTATTATATTGACTTCTAGTTCCAGGCATCTTACCTGCTAACTACATTTTAAGAATAGTGCCTCCATTAGCATGTTTCCATTTAGCAGCATTTCTAGCAAAATTAGCTCGACGTTTTTGTAAAGGAGTAGCATTAGGATTATTTAATACAGATCTAGCATGTTCCTATACAGATTCTCCAGCTGCTTTAGCTGAGGCAGTAAACTTACCTTTATTTTTATCTTTTATATGAATAGTATCTTTTCTATTTTTTATCTATCCGCCTTTCTTTAGTTTATTTACAAAACTAAACTAATTTTTAATCTTTAAATTCTAATAGGCAGAACAAATTCCTTTTTGTAATTCAGAATTAGTCATAATGTAATAAATAAGATTAAAATACTTTTGAATATAAATAACCTATATATATACTTAAATAGTACAAAATAATAATAACTTTACCTACTAAATATAGTATTAATGTTATTATAGATAACATATATATAAATATTACTTATAGTAATATGAAAAAAATTGTAATGGTTATTTTAGATTATTTAAAAAAATTATGGAATTTTATTTCCAATTTAACTTCAGAAACTAAAACTATAGTTATTTTTGTATTATTAATATTTATATTAAATCCAATTCCTAGAAGTTATTATGAAGAAACTCTTTCTAATGCTATGAAAAAATAGAAAGAAGAATTACGTAAAGAAGAGGATAATGGATTTAAACAAGCTCCATATATAGCTTAGTGTATTGATAATATAAAAATAAAAGATCCTGATTGTAGTAATGTTTTATTATTAAGTTATCACAATACTAAACATAGCTTACAGGGTTTTAGTTATATTTATTTAGATTGTATAAGAGAAAGTGTAAAATCATATTCTGATGAATATGTTGGAGATTATTGGCAGACTTTATAGTATACTAATTATCAAGAAGAATTAAGTAAAATTGATGATACTGCTTATTTAAGAGTTGATAGTCTTTCTCAAATTAAAAACACTTTCCCTAGATTATATAAAAAGTTAGAATAGAGTGGAGCATACTCAGCTGCTTTTTACCCTATAGAAGGAGTTAGAAATCCTATAGGAATAATAGTAGTTTTATATAAACAGCCTAAACAATATGAGTTAGGTTATTATAATACAGTTATTTCTCCACAAATTCAACGATTATCTACAATACTTGATGATACTGTAAATGACAATGACAATGAAGATTGATAAAGAAAATGATGGAGTAGCTTTCAATGATTCTGCTCATGCTTATTGGGATATTAATAATCCAAAGAAAGAATACATTTCAGTAACTACCTTAATAGGAAGTTATGCACAACCTTTTGATTCAGATTTTTGGTCTAAGTACAAAGCTTTAGAAAAAATTCTAGATACAGATGTATGGAAAGATTTAAAAAAGACTTTACTCAATACTCATAGAATTACTAAAGAAATTTTAGAAGCTTACTCTGTAGACATTAATGACCTTAATAAGGAACAACAGAACATTCTTGATGAATGGGAAGCTAATAAAATAGAGTCTTGTGAGAGAGGAACAAAAATCCATTCTCAACTAGAGCATTCTTTTTATAATATGAAGGATGATAAGCCTTTACAGAAATTTGGATTAGGAGGTAAATTTATATGTAGAGAAGGATATACTAAATTAGACTTAGAAAATGGTGTATATCCAGAGTATTTAATTTCCTGGTCTACTCCTGATAATATTTTAAATTTAGCAGGGCAAATGGATTTAATGGTTAAATATGGTAATGAAGTTACTATTGTGGACCATAAATCAAATAAGAAAATAGACTTAAAAGGAGGATTCAATACTGTTACTAGAGGTACTACCAAAATGCAGTACCCTTTAAACACTATTGAAGATTGTAATTATGGTCACTATGAGATGCAACTTTCTACTTATGCATTTATGATTCAACAGAAACATCCAGAGTATGTGATTAAAGATTTAATTCTTAATCATTATGATCATAATATGAAAAATACTCTATATCATTGTATTTATCGAAAAGATGAAGTAAAACGTATGCTTGCTGACTATTACAAGAAGAAAAAACAACAATTAAAAGCAGCAAGACGTAAACCTATTGTATATTAATATGAAATTACCTATTGCTTAGATTATAGAAGGTCATGCTAAAGAAGCCCTAGGGTTAGATACTGATATTTCTGAAGCTAGATTAAAAATCTGTCATAGATGCCCGTTATTTAGTAACGCTCTAGGCGGAATGTGTAATAGTAGATTATGGTTAAATGTAGAAACGGGAGATGTGAGTACAAATGCACGACCAGGTTATCAAAATGGTTGTGGATGTCGTCTTAATGCTAAGACTAGACTTGTAAATGCACATTGTCCTGTAAATAAATGGTGATATGAGTAAAGACAGAGCAATTTTTAATCAGAATGAAAAGTTAGCCATGACAGTTAATGGCTTAGAAAGTGGTGGTATGCACTTTAATGTTAATGAGAAACAAGCAGATGATTTAGTAAAGAATGAAGCTATTAGTAAATTTAATACTCAAGTAGATGAGTATGTAAATCGTTTTGAAGAACATGCTAAAGCTTTAGAGAAAGCTGTAGAAGAATTTACTATGTCATCTAAAGCTGAAATTAGACCTATTGGTAATTATATTATCATAAAACCTTTTGCTGAGAATCCTTTCCAACGTATTAAAAAGGTTGGTGGACTTATCATTGATTTAGGAGGTCAAAAACCTCAATATAAAAATAATGATAATGGCGAAATTGAGGAAGAAGAGAATATTACCAAATCAGGAGTAATTGTAGAGGTGGGTCCTGAATGTAAATGGGCACAGATAGGAGATTGTGTATTCTATCCTAGAACTAGTATTATTCCAGTGCCTTTCTATAAACAAGGATTAGAGCTTGTAAATGAAGCAAGATTAATAGCAATAGTAAATGACAATTTAACAGAGAGATTCAATGGAAGATAAAATATATTTTCAACCAGGTGAGGTTGTTACTTTAAAATAGGATATTGGAAATGTTCCTAAGATGTTAGTAGTTAAAAAAGTAACTACTGTATTTAAAAATAAAGATACTGATGTATTAATTGGAATAAAGTGTAGATGGTTTACTACAGATGGAGTTTTGTAGGAAGCAATTTTCAATACTAAAGACCTTTAGAAGATTTAAAAAAGGATGAAAGCTGGAGTATACTTGATAAGTAATAATGTTAATGGTAAATGTTATGTAGGTAGTACAATACATTTAGACTAGAGAAGAAAATAGCACTTTAGTAGATTAGCACATAATAAGCATGTTAATAAGCACCTACAAAATGCATATAATAAATATGGTAGAGAAGTTTTTGAATTCGAAGTTTTAGAAATTATAGATATTGATGATTCTATTAAAGAGAATCTTTTAACGAGAGAATAGTTTTGGATTGATAATTTAAAACCTGCTTATAATATTCTTCCTGTAGCTGGAAGTAACTTGGGATATCAACATACCGAAGAGACTAAATAGAAGATAAGTAATTCTACTAAAGGAGTTAAAAAATCTGAAAGTCATGCAAAACATATAAGGGAAGGATAGAAAGGTAGAGTACTATCCGAAGAACATAAAGCTAAACTATCGTAGGCAGCAAAACATAGAAAGTCATAGTCACATCACTCTATCATAAATATAGATGGAGTAGTGTATAATTCTATAAAAGAAGCTTCTGAAAAAACTAAAGTCAAGTATAATACTATACAAAGAAGATTGAAAAATCCAAATTTTCCTAATTATTTTTATATAAAATATCCAAATAAAAATGTTGAAATTTAAACAAGCATTTGATGCTGCTAGGAAAGCAGGTAATCGCTATTTTTCTTGGAATGGAAATGATTATAATACTATGACTAAAGAGGAATAGAATTCCGGAATTGGAGATTATTTTAGTAAATTCAAAGGTAATGTTGGAGATAATTCTAATTTTTAGAAGGCTGCCTCTAATATGGTTTCTCAAATGATGGGAGTATTTTAGAATCCTACTAAGGGTAAATATGCTGGACAAGATTATAATGTTGGAATATACTTTAAGCCATAGTTTAATAGTCCTGCTACTAATTAGTTAATAGATTAGGCTACTCTCCCTCCTAATACATAGGAAATAACTTCTATAAATACCCCAGTAATTAATAACTTTAATCGATCCTAGGTAAGAGCTCTCATGTTTTAGAAAGGGCTAGATCCATATGCTTATACTGGAGGTTAGAGAAAGGCTCTAAGAAAAGCTTTAAATTCTGGATAGGATGTTGAATCTATCTTTAAATAGTGGAGTTAGAATAATCAACCTATATCTTATAATGCTGAAGGAGGTCTTTTAAAATTTGACGATGGAGGAACTATGGAAGATTTTAAAAAGTGGCTTAGTTAGAAACTTCGTAAAGGAGAATTAGAAGAGTCAGACTTAAGTAAAGAAAAACTAGCATAGTTATATTAGACATTTAAAAAAGAACAATAGGGAGTACAAACTGCTATGAATGGCGCAAAACTTAATTATATAAATCAACTAAATGGTAAGTGTCCTTAGGGAACACATTTATCATATTACAGAATAGGAGGAACATTATGTAAAAAGTGTGAGGCTAATGCTCATAATGAAAGTTCTGATCCTATTAAAGCTTTTAAATAGAAATGTGGCGGTAAAGTTAAAAAGAAAGAATTAGGTGGTGAAATGGATGATAAAAAATCTAAATTAGTGAAAAAGCCTCAATCTAAGCCAGGAATGGTAAAACCAACTAATAAACGCCCAGGACCTAGAGATTTAAAAACACTTCCTAATGGTAAGTATCCAAAATATTGGACAGCTAATTAGCGTGGTTAGTGGGATAGAGATCATAATGAAGGAGATTAATGAGATATAAGCTAACTTCTAATTCTTTTAGAGGTTAGCTATTTTTATTTAATGTTAATATGGAATAATGAGTAAATGGTTTTAGTATAATTAGACTTTAGGAAAGGTTGAACTTGATGAGACTGAATTATTATTAATAAAAGAATTTAGAGATTTATTAGACAATGACCGTAATAAAAGTAAAACTGATCCTAAAGGCGAACATAAAGAAAGAGCTTTCAAAGAATTATCTTATATATATCTAGCTATTGATTGGAATTCTCCATATCATAATTACGATGAATAGGATAGACATGAAGCAGCTATTGATGATTCAGGGTTAACAGAGAATGAATTTAATGATTCAGTATTTAGAACTGCTTGTAGAAAGTATTAGGAAATTCAAAACTCTAATAGATTAGTTAGAATGGTTAAAGCTGCTGAAAGTACTGTGGATAAATTAATAGATTACTTTGAAAATGTAGACCCTCTAGAAAGAGACCCTTAGACTGGAAAACCTATTTTTAAAGCTAAAGATATTATGGCGGAAATTTCTAAATTAGATGAAACTGCTGATGGATTATTGGCTCTAGAAGGAAGATTAAAATCTTCTATGCAGGAATCATCTAGTATTAGAGGAGATGCCCAAGAAGGATTTGACCCAGGAGACTTTTAATTATGGCGGAAGAAATTAAACGTAAACGAGGAAGACCTAAGAAAATACCTACAGTAATTGACGATGTAAAACCTAAAAAGAAGCCTAAAATACCTAAAGAAATTTAGGATATTATTAATAAAGTACATGGCACTGTAGAAGACCCTATGAAGGAGGCTGTTGAAAGTCTTAAACCTTAGGAAATAATAGAAGAATCTAAACCGGTATTAGAAATAAAAGAAACTGATACTGATGAAGCTATCTTAGGTAAAGTTAGAGATTAGTCTGGATGGGATGTAAAAAAAGATGATCCTATACCTTATTTTGATGCTAATTTATCTTATGAGTTAACTGGATATAAACCTATTAATAAATATAGAGGTTTAGATTTTAACCCTTCATGGTTTACTGAAGCTAGGGATACTTTTGTAAGAACTGGGCATTACACCAGATTTAGAAGAAACTCTAGAAGCTGGAGAGCTTTTTGGAAAGAGTAGTTTATACGATGTAAATATGGTATGACTTCTCATGGTTATACTATTACTGGAGACCATTATTATTTCCTCAACTTTTATAGATTAAAAGATCTTGATAATGTTGAAGAAGCAGGTATGGGACGTTAGGAAATTTTCCCTAATTTTCTAGAAGGATAGTATGAATGGTTTCATTATTTAAAATTAGCTAGAAAATTACGTATGAATGCCTGTATGATGAAAGCCAGAGGGGCGGACTTACTGCCCTCCTATAAGGTGACTTATAGGTAATAAATTCCGAAATTTCGGTGAAGACTAAGGTGATTTAATCACGATAATATTTTTAAATTTTTATAGTATGAATAAAGAAGAACAAATTGAATTTATTAAGGATAATTATCCCGCAACAACACATCATATTTCTAAGAGAAGAGTTCGTCATAATTTTTTCTCTAGTATAAAAACAGAATTACAAGCTTATTTGTTAGGTTTCTATACTGCTGATGGAAGTATTGATGAAAAACGTAAAACTCTTAGAGTAGAACTACAAAAAGGAGATTCTGAAATAGTATATTTATTTAAAGACAATATTTCAGAAGATGCTAGATTATATCAAACTAAAGAAAGAGACTTTATTGGTCCTAAAGGAAAAATTATACATGCTCATGGTAATATAGGAGTAGATATAACAAGTGCTTAGTTATGTCAAGATTTAGTAAATTTAGGTATAGGATATAGAAAAAGTTATGAAGACTTAAAATTACCTAATATTGATAAATCTTTAATAAGACATTTTATTAGAGGATACTTTGATGGTGATGGGTGTATTTGTGGTTATATTAGAAATGACAATAGAAACCCAAATTATCCTAGAAAAGGATTTAGAAGATAGTTTGATATATGTGCTAAAAAATCTTCATTACTTCTTGATATATAGCAATTCTTTTCAAATTATAATATTAAAATAAATATAACATATGAGAAAAGAGATGATATGTATAGAATTAGAACTAATTCTAAAAAAGAAATTTTTAAAATTTATCAGTTGTTGTATAAAGATTCTAATTTTTATTTAACTAGAAAATTTAATAAATTTAATCACTATGTTAATACCGAGGATCTACAGTTAATCGCTGAGACCTGTAACGCGTAGGAGATGAGCGTTAATGAGAGCAATAATTCTCCCAAGAGTTCGGAACAAGTATTAGATGACTATTATGAAAATAGTTATTGGGATTATTTAAATACTTGAAAATGTACGCTGACCTTATAAGAAATTATAAGAACTAGGAGATAAAAAACTCCTAGGGTAACAATGTGAGGATATTCAGAAATTGAAGCTAGTATAATTTCTAATAGTTATAATGTAATTAAGGGCTCTATAAATGTATGCACAGCTTTTGCACAAACTCAGTTAGATAAATTATTAGAGAAAGTTTGGGCAAATATTAACTGGCTGTATTATAATACTGATGGAGGTATGGCTCATCTTAGCCAAGCTAAAAATAGTAATTATTTACGTCGTGCTTCTCATTATGAAATTAGAGATGGACAAAAAATAGAAGTAGGTTGGGGTTCTTAGATACAAGGAATTATTACTGATAAACCTGGTAAATTAAGAGGTGATCGTACAGATATATTAATGTTTGAAGAGTGCGGACTTTGGCCTCAATTTACTAAGGCATATACTTAGGCAGACGCTCTAGTTGGTTAGATTGGTAGATAGTGGGGTTTAAGATTGATGGGAGGAACAGGAGGTGAGACTGGACCTTAGATGGAAGGTCTTCGTAAAATGTATTATGAGCCTCAGCTCTTTGGAGTACTTCCTTATCGCCATAACTTTACTAAAAACGGAGAATATGCTATTACTTCTTTCTTTTTACCAGCGTTTAGAACTATAAAAGAGTTATCTTTATTGGATAGCCGAGGTTGGTTAGATGATGAAGATGGTAAAGCTTATTTTAATAAAACTAGAGATTTAAAAGCTCAAGACCCTGAAGAATTTACTACATTCTGTGCTGAGTATTGTTTTGATGGAGAAGAAGCTTTTTCATTAGAAGGTAATAATAAATTTAATAAAATATTAATAGCTGAACAGCTAGCTAATATAAGAATCCATAAAGATTCTCCTAAACCTGAGAGGGGAACTTTAGAATATATTTTTAAAAATGGTTAGCATAGTAGAGAAAACATTACTGGGTTAAGATGGATAAAGAATAATAGCGGTGATGTGCAAATAATAGAGCATCCAATATGGACTTAGGTATCTTATGATGAAGAGGGTAATGAATTAAAATATGAAAAAATGAATGGTCTATATGTAGCAGGTATAGATAGTATTGACTTAGGTATGGAAGATACATCAGCCTTAACTAAAGACCCTTCTAATTTCTGTATTGTAATTAAAAGAAGATAGTTTGGATTAAAAGATCCTACTTATGTGGCTGTGTATAAAGCTAGACCTAACGATGTTCGTGATGCCTATAAAACGGCTATAAAATTACTACAATATTATAATTGTAAAGCTAACCTAGAAGCAACTCGTGTATCTATGCTTTCATGGGCTAGAGAAAAGAAATATTTAAATTATTTTATGTATAGACCAGTTGCTACTTATCCAGCAGGAAATAATCCTAAGCGTAGGACTATAGGTACTCCAGCTTCCGTAGCTATTATTGATCATCAAACTGACTTAATTAGAGATTATGTAAATGATTTCTGTCATAATATATGGTTTGAAGAAATGCTTGATGAATTAAGCCGTTATACTGACGAAATGAAACGTAAGTTTGATATTATAGCAGCTATGGGATTATGTGAGTTAGGGGATGAAGATATGATGGGAGTAACTCCTAGATAGGTAGAAAATACTGATGATTCTTTTTAGGATTTTGGTTATTATATAGACCCAGAAACTGGATATAAACGTTAGGGTGTAATACCTAAAAAAGTAAAAACTATAGCAACTATAAATAGTATATCATATGACAATTTAGGAATTAGAACAAGCAATCCTAGAGGCTATTGAAACTATGTACGAATGTAAATATGTAGGTCTATTGAAACTTACTAAATTACCTGTAGGATATAAACTTTAGTTAGGTTGGAGACATGATGATTATCCTATATCAATAATGTCAGATTCACCTACTGAAGAAGTTTTTCTTAAATATATAAAAGAAGAACTTAGAATACGAAGATTAGATAAAGTAAAATACTTTACTGGGTATAAAATATATCCTGGATAGTTAAATACTTGTCCACACGATGATACTTGTAAATCATGTCAGAACAAGAAGTAATAGAATTAATTAATAAACACATTGGAGAGTTAGTAGTAGATAAAACTACTATTCAAAAATGTTATAATTATTATAATGGTGTTCGCGATGCTGAACAATTTTAGTATCTCGAAGATAATTATGGAATAGGATAGCCTACTTCAGTAGAATTTACACCACTTATTAAAAAGCATTTAGATGCTTTAATAGGTGAGTATTTAGGCACCCCAATCATTCCAAAAGTAACTTGTAAAGATGAAAAAACTGTATCAACTATATTTAGAGAAAAATAGGTATATATTTATTCTGAATTATAGAAAATATTTTAGTAGAAATTAAAAAATAATTTGATATAGGTTATATAGGGTAAAGACCCTACAGATATAATGGTCTAGAATTAGTTGGAAGATTTAGTGGGAGACTTAGAAGATTCTTTCATTTCTAAATATGAAGAAGCTGCTTAGAATGTTATTGAATATATAATGTAGTCTAGAAATACTGATTTAATAAATAAATTAAGAAAGATATTTTTGGATTTACTTATATCTGGAGATACCTTCTATAGAGTAAAACCTTCTGCTAGTGGTACTAATATATAGATAGAATCTCCAAGTCCTTTAAATACGTTTCCTGAACGTAATCCAAATTCTCCTTATGTAAAAGATTGTAGTAGAATAGTTATTCGTAAATGGTTAACTGAAGCTGAAGTTTTAAATACTTATGGAAAAGATTTATCTAAAGAAGATATTGAAAAAATAAAAGATAGATGGACAAATTCTTATTCTAGTTCATCTACCTACATAAGAACTACTAATGGAAAATTAAATCCAGGAATATAGTCAGGAGTTGAAATAATACCAGGTTATCCTAAAGAAGGATATTTAAATCATAGGTTAATAGAAGTGTATGAGGTAGAATGGATTGAGACAGATTCAGACTTTGTTATGCATAGACATTCTGCTACTAAAATAGGAACTGATATCTATATAATAGATGAAGTTGATAAAGATGTTGTACGTACTTAGGATAATCCATCTAAATGTACTTTATCAGTAAATGGGGTATTTTATTTAAATGAAAATAGTGAACCATACTCTTTAGTAAAAGCTTGTATGACTTTACAAGATAAATATGATCTTTTGTGCTACTATAGAGATAATCTTATAGCTACTAGTGGTACTACTGGAGAATGGTTAGACATATCTTTAATACCTACAAAATTAGGAGTAAATTTTTCCGAAAGAGTACAAAAATGGCTAGCTTATAAAAAATCTGGATTAGGATTAATTGATACTTCTTAGGAAGGAAGAATGGCGAGCGGATAGGCTCCTATAAATACTATATTTAATGGCTTTGATGATACTATTAAAGTACAATCTATTTAGGCTATTCAATTAGCTATAGATAGTATTGAACAAACAGTATCTTCTATAACCGGAGTATTTAAAGAAAGATTAAATGGTATTTCTTAGAAAGATGCTGTAACTAATGTATAGACTAGTGTTAATAATTCTTTTGTTATAACTAAATAGTACTATCATCAAATGGATATTTTAACTGAAGAAATATTAATTGATTGCTTAAATACTGGAAAGAAAGTTTATAAAAAAGGATTAACAGGAATAATTAATTTAGGGGATAAATAGTAGAAAATATTTACTGCATTACCTGAAAATTTCACAGTTACTGATTATGGCATAACTGTTAAGACTAGTTCTGATATTACCTAGGAGATAGAGTAGATGAAATAGATACTACCTTAGCTTATATAGGCATAGTTACTTCCTGCAGATATATTATTTGAAACTATTACTTGTAAGAGCCTTACTTCTATAAAAACTAGAATACGTAAAGCCTTAGCTAAACAAAAAGCTGAGAATAATTAGCTTTAGTAGGCTATGCAATAGGTACAATAGTTATAGTAGTAGTTACAAGAATCCTAGAAACAGATTCAAAAATATGAATAGTAGATATAGTAGTTGACTAAATAGGCGGATAGCTTTAAATAGGAAGAGCTTAAATAGAAAATGGACTTAGAATGGTTTAAAGCTTAGACTGATAGATAGTTTAAAGACAGACAAGCTGAAGAAGATGCTAAACGTACTGAATTAGAAAGATAGTAGTTATATGATGGTAATCCTTATAATGATAAGGTAAAATAGTTAAGAAGTTAATGAGTGATATAATTGGAACACAACTTTATAGCAGTGAAGGCGAGACTAAAACAGCTATATATCCAAAATCTAAAGCTGAAGTAATTGATGCTGTTAATGGAAATACTGAAACAAATGTGTAGTAGTGGTTAAGTGACCTAACAACTTCTATAGGTTAGATTACTGAAAATGCTATAAAATTAAATATAAAGATTTCTTATGCACAAACAACGTACAAGAATCTTAGTGATGTGAAAGATAATGAAAGCATCTCATGGGGAGAAAACTTTGTACAACCAGATGCGGAATTTCCATATACTTGGAAAAAGACTGAAATAAAAGCTAGTAGTGGTTCTGAAAATTCAGCAACTAGTGTATCTTATGAATTAGCTAGTATATCGTCCTAGTCTACACAAACTATATACACAGCAAGGTCTGCTGATACTAAAGCAGTAACTGTAGCTTATAATAGTATAGATGAACAAGGAGTATCTAAACCTTACTATAATGATACTTTAGAAAATATATTAGCTAAATCTGAAAATGCCCTATGGTCTAAGTCTCCTGTAAGTATTTCAGCTACTAATCCAAATGGATATATAGCTACTAGAACAAGAACTAATACTGGAGAGTGGGGATAGTTTGAGATTGCTCAAAACGCTAAATGGGCATATAATAGTATCCCTGTTTATAAATATAAAGTAACTGATACCGCAGATGTTCCTTCGGTAACAGAAAATAGTGATAACTATAGTAAAATTGAAGGTTGGGAAGATTAGATTACAGAATCTTTTACTGGATATTTGTGGATGATTAATGCTACAGTAGTAAATGATGTATATTAGTTAAATGGTTCTAAGGTATGGAGTTCTCCTACTTTAATATCAATTGTTAAATAATGGAATTTAGTATTGATATACATAACTCCTTATAGGGAGATATAACACTTGAAGATTTCTCTAAAGAATATGGTTATTATATTCCGGAAGGAGATGATTATCCAGATTCTAAAATAGAAGAAATAGATGGAGTATCTACATTAAAATATAAGTATAGTAAAACAGTAACACTGAATACTATTCTTAAAGTAAATATGGAAGAAGCTATACTATAGGATGTCTTAATTCACAAACATGAAGATGATGTGGATGTTTGTAGTTTTCATGTTGAAGAAGACGGCTATTATGTAGTTAATCATTATGTCCTTCCAACACGTGAATGGTATGATAACTTTTTAAAAAATCCTGATACTGAATTATCAGAATTTATTTCAGAAGGTATATACTTTGTTGAAGATAATAAATTAAAGAAAGTAGTAAAAGGAGAAATTGTAGAAGCCGAAATAAAAGAATTATTAGAACGTAATTACGAAGGAACAAATATTTTACATTGTAAGATTGATATATTTTTTAATGGCAACTTATAGCAATGTTATATAAATTATTGTAAAAAAATATATGATTCTTTGTTAAATAAATGTAAATCTTCTTAGTATGATTCTGATATATATGCTAGAGATTTTATATGGATGACATTAAATATAATAGATTATTTAGTAGGATTTAAATAGTTTTTAGAAGCAGAACGTATTATAGAACAATTTAAAACTTGTGGAGGATTTTGTACTGCTTCTAATACTAATACTAATAAATTATATTCTGATTGTGGATGCTCTAAAATGTGAGGCTATAAAGCAGTATAATATGTATATTAATAAAGCTATTAAGGGATATAAAAGTGACTATCAGTATATTTTAGCTTTAATTAGCTTTATTAATATGCCTATTCAATTAGAAGGTATGGAATTTATTAAATAGCGATTATTAAATTATGGCAATACAGACTATTTACACTTAGGTAGATAATGCTAAATTAGAACCTTGTAAAAAAGGTAAACCAGTACTCCCATTCAAAATACCTTTATTAAGAAACAACTATTTAGGAGAATATAGAACTTAGGTTGAAAAAGATAAAGTCTTAAAGAATCTAGGTATTTTAGGAGCTACTGGAAAATACACTTATCCTTCAGATGTATAGTTAGATAGTTATAAAGATATAAAGACCGTATAGTAGGCTTTAGACTATTGTATAAGATTAATTTAGTCTTATGAAGTTAGTGATAAAAATATTAAATAGTTAATAGAAGATGTCAAAACTATTTAGCAGAATATTACAGGATTACAAACTTCTATACAATAGAATACTGAAAATATTACAACAATTAACAGTTCTATAGAGTAGATTAACAAATCAATATTAGAATTTGATAAAAAATTACAGGAATTAAATGTTGATGATAAAATTACTAATAGGATAAATCAACATTTGGCAAATTCTAAAACTATAGAATTAAGAGATAATACTTTAGAAGTAAAGGTATCTAATGAAGAAGTAAATGCAGTTGTAGTTAAAGAAGATGGTATTTATGTAAATGATAATACAGAATAGGTACAGTCTAATGCTACTGCCATTGAATCTTTAAAAAATTCAGATAAATATCTTACAGGAACTACAGGTTCTTCTCCTTATACAGTAGGTGGAATCAAAGAGGGAACAACTGCTGAATCTTTAAATGGTAAAACTATATCAGACATATTAGATTTAATGTTATTTCCTGCTTATGTTCGAAATTTAATTCCTCCAACTTTATCTTATTCAGCATTACCTAGTCTAGTAGAAGTAGGAAGTTCTCTTTTACATCCTGAGTTAACTTTTACATAGAATGATGCTGGATCTTAGACTTCAACAGTAGAAACTATATCATTTAATGATTCTTCTTATGATAATGCTTCTTATATAGGAATAGGAACATATAAATATGAAGCAACTGTTAATTACGAGGCGGGAGAATATTTAGTTAATAATAAAGGAGAAACAACAGATTCTAGAATAGAAGCTGGCAGTATCTCAACTTCAGTTTCTACAATAGCTACTTATCCATGGTATGCGGGCACAAATACTTAGGCATTTAAATAGAAATTAGTAGCATTTAATACCGATTCTGGAATATAGGAAATATCTCTTTCTGGTAGAGCAGTTATTAAACTACCAGGAGCTAATTCTTAGTTACTATCTTTTAAAGTAAATGGAGGTCTTGGATTTTTAAATGTGGACTTAAATGGTTGGACATAGACAACCGAATAGATAAATGGAATTACTTATAAGGTATGGTCAAAGAATGATGAATACTCTTCAGTACTTCCGCATTAGTTACAATTTAAATTAATGTAGTAATGGGATTTAAATACTAGGGAGATTCAACTATTGGAGTTTCGTTAACTGTACAAACTCCAAAACCATTAGACACTAGGCTAGTTGTAGATACTAGAGCAGATTTATATAGTATTCCTGCTAAGTATGCCTATAATGGAATGCCGGTAGTATGTGTTGCTGATGGTAATATTTATACTTTAATAGATAAAAATAAGATAGGAGAAGCTGTAGGATGGAAAGCTTCTTATGAAGCAATTTAGATAATTACTTGTACAGAATAGGAATATAAAAAGTGGTAGGATAATACTAACCCAGATTTTACCCCTAAAGATGATAGTCAAACTTGGTTACATCAAGATACCTATTATTATATATATGAAGAGAGTATAAGTGACAAAGGATAGTATTATGTATCATATACTTAGTTTGAAGATTTAACTAATCAAGTAAATAAGAAAGCAACTATATCTGCTTTAAATAGTTTATCTGAAAAAACTGATAAAGCACTGCAAGATTTAGCTAAAGTTTATGCTACTCTTAATGATATAGATAGTTCTAATCCTGAATCTAAGTTATCTAAAACTTTAGATAATTACTATACAAAATAGAAGGTCGATGATACCTTTGTAACTAAAGAAAGTTTACGAGGCGATGGAATTGAAGGTGATAACTTCGTATTTGTCACAAAATCATAGTATGATACTGATTAGCAAAATCTTAACCAATATAAAGAAGAAACTACTAATTAGATAAATACTAAAGTAACTACTAATTCTGAAGCCCAATTAAAATCTATATCTAATGAAGGTACTACACTTAGTATAGGTTAGAAAGTGGCAATAAATGGAGAAGACGTTGCTTTAGATAAAGATGTTCCTAAAATAGTAGTTATGGATTAGTAGGAATATGATGACTTAGAAACTAAAGACCCTGATGTTTATTATATGACTCATGGTACTGAATCTAATAATGGTGGCATAGTTTCAAGTGAATTCTTGGAAACTAATTACTATAATCAAGAACAAATAGTTGACTTATTTAATAATGCTTTCCAAAATTTATTTACTGTTTCTGGTAAAATTCTAGAATTAGGCGTTCATGTTTTAGATACTATTTTAGTTGATAAACCTACTGACCAAACTTTTGATTATGATGGAAATATCCATAAATTAGAAAGTACAGACTATTATAATGTTATAGGTGATGGAGGATCTGAACCAGGAACTTATAGATTTAAAGTAATATTAAAAGCAGGTAAAAGATGGAGGGATAATACTAATACTCCTATATTTATAACTTACACTATTAATTAGAATACTAAATAATGCAAACATTAAATCAATTAAAAATTGGGAACACTGTGTATGACTTAGCAGCTAAATTTGATGCTGAGGATAACAATATTAAAGATACTTATTCTACAAAAGAATTTGTAACTTAGAAGATATCTGAGCTAGTTAATTCTGCTCCAGAGACATTAGATACTTTAAATGAATTAGCTGCAGCTTTAAATAATGATGCTAATTTTGCAACTACTATAATCACATAGTTAGGAACTAAAGTTGATAAGGTAGAAAATAAACAATTATCTACTGAAGATTTTACTACTGCTTTAAAAACTTCGTTAGAAAGTCTTCCAGGAAAAGTTAGTGGTAAATATGTAAAACCTTCAGAAGGTATTCCTAAAACAGATTTATCTTCAGAAGTTCAAGAATCTTTGAATAAAGCAGATAGTGCTATACAGGATATTTCTAGTAAAGTAGATAATTCAGCTTATTTAGAAGATAAGAAAAATTTCGCTCTCAAAACAGAAATACCTACAACATTACCTGCTAGTGATGTTAGTGCTTGGGCTAAGGAATCTACTAAACCTACATATACTGCTACAGAAATTGGTTTAGACCAAGTAAATAATACTTCGGATATGAACAAACCTATTTCTACAGCAACCTAGACTGCTCTAGATGGTAAGGTAGACAAAGTTGAAGGTAAATAGTTATCCACTAATGATTACTCTGCTGAAGAAAAGAGCACAGTAGCATAGTTAAAAATTGATGTAGAATAGTTAAAATCTACTGTAGAAACTTTAACTAAATCATTACAAGAGCTTAAAGCTAATGCTTAAAAAGATCTAGACAAATGATATATAGAAATGGTAAATTAATAACTGAAGTTCATTAGAATATTAAAGAATTTATTGATTAGATATAGTAGCTTGTCTAGAAAGATATTGGAGCTATATATAAAGGTTCTCAATTAGTTTGGGTAACTGTATATAACGCTATTAAAAGTTGTTATGGCAGTGGTACCTGGATACAAGATAAACCTTGGTTAGATAATGATTTTTGGAAAAATAATTAATACAAATGGCAATTTAGAATTTAAACAAACAAGATTAGCTAGATCTAACAATGAATTGGGATGGTGCTACAGGCTAGCAGGTAGAGGATTTAATATCCAGACATTTACCTGCTAGCATGGGGTACGATAGTTCTAGTAATGTATTAACTATTGCTAATACTAATGGAGATACTATTGTACAAACTGAAGTAAGTGTAGCTCAACCTATATATAATCATTCTATATAGATAGATGGAGTATATTTTAATAATACTAGCTCCGAGAATTAGTTAAATAAAGATACTGTACTTTGTAAATTAGGTACTAAAATATATTTAGGAGTAAGATATACATACACTGCTACTAACCCATTAACTAATAAAGTTACTCATGTAAATAGTACTTAGAAATTATTTGTAAATATTGGAAATGGTTTTATATAGTTAGAATAGGGTATAAAATCTTCTCCTGATATATAGTACATAGAAATTACAAATTTATATACTAAAGTAACATCTTCTAATGTATCTGTTAGAGCTATAGCATCCACAAATATAGAAGATAAAACAGTAACAGCTACTACTACTAAAAAGGTTCAAGTAGTTAACCCTAAACTTAGATATTCAGGAGATTCTTATATAGTTTCAGGTACTGCTGGATTTGAAGTACAAGATGGTGGAGGTGCTTCTTATTTAATTCATTATAAAATAAATGGTTCTTCTACAGTTAAAAATTAGGATAATTTAATTTTAGCATTAACTGATACAGGAGTAAATACTATCGAAGCTTGGGTATCAGTAACTAGTAATGCTTCTATCACATCTGACATTTTAAAGGTTTAGGTAATAAATACTAAAGGTGTAACTTCTTTTGATAAAGTATTGTATGCTATAAATGAAATATCCACTGGGGTAAATAACTGGGAATTTAGTAAGTTATATAAATTATCTATATACTTCAAAGGTTAGTCTTAGGAAGAATCTACTATAGTTACTAAACTTACTGAAACTGGTAACTCAGAAGACTATAAGTTAAATAAAACTAAGACAATAACTTTAGTTGGAGATGATGGAGTTATTGAATAGGATGTTAGTTACTTTTTAGGAATAACTGCCACCCAAAAAACATTTAACACTGTATTAGTAGTAAATATAGATGGAGAGGATATAATATCTTGGAATACCTCTACAATTATCGAAGTGTCTAATAAAGGTTCTTTCAGTTATACTTCTGATTGTTCTTATTATTTTGATTAGTATGCTCCTGATAATTCTAATATTATAACTAAAGAAGTTATTGATAAAGCAATTTCTCCTGACGGATTAATTACTGACGATGCTTTAACAGTATTTAGATTATCTGCTGGAAATTATCCTAATAATATTATTAACTTAGATTTATCTGACTAGTTAACTAATTAGGGATTCACTTTTGAGTTAGATTTTAAGTCTTATAACATTAGTGATGAAACTAAACCATTATTAAAATTAGGAAGATTTATATTATATCCTACGGAACTTAACTGGCAATATGGTAACGTAGACGTGACCCAAATAGATACGACTGCTAAAAGTTCTATATTTTAGGGAGATACAAGAACTCATATTTTAATTGAAGTTGTTCCTAATTTTAAAGCTCCTGCAAGAGAAGTTCCAATAGAAGTTAAAAAAATAGCTAATAAAACAACTAATTTGGTTAGAATATTTATAAATGGGGGCATTGACCGTCTATACAAGTATGATTACTTGACAGATTTCTAGTATGACGGATTTAATTTAGAAGTTAGTCCAGAATCTGCAGATCTTGATATCTATGGACTCAGAATATATAATAGAGCTTTAACTTTAAAAGAGATAGAAAATAATTATATCTCTACTATGTCTTCTGTTACTGAGAAGTCTAAATTCCAATAGTTAAATGATTTAGTTGCTACTGATGCTAATAATGATACTTACATATCTTATAATAAAGTTAAATCATTATATAATACTTTGGTATATATAATGCCAAATACCCATAGATATCCTCATCAATTTAATTTAGTTAAAGGAGTATCTATTGAAGGTTGCACAGTATTTATAAATTATGTAAATAGTATAGCTACTGATGAGAGCCATGTTTTATCAGAAGCACAAATAAATCGTTGCTCTGGTAGATTTACTAATGCAGCTATTAGTGGTCAAGGTACCTCTGCTATGAAATATTATTGGTATAATATTTAGATGAAGAATCCTACATTTACTTCATAGGGATGTTACAACGAGGAACTTGATGAATATGTTGAGCCTACTGATGGTAATCCTAATAAATATTAGTATAATAGTGAGTATTATTATATGCCAGAGGATAAAGATTGTGCTGTTGGTATATAGAAGTCATGTGGTAAATTTAATTATGCTTCTTCTATGTAGTCTCATAAAATAGGAGCAGTTAGAGCTTTCCATGATTTATGGGATGCTTGTGTAGACAAATCAGACTTTACACCTGAAGAAATAAAAGGAAGAAAAGCTTGTCTTGAAGATACATTTATAGCATTCTATGTAGAAACTGACTTAAAGGATGTATCTAATTATAAGTTATCTGACTTGGCTTAGCTTGATGATTCTAAAATAATGTTTGCGGGATTTTAGACTTGGGGTTCTGCAAAGGGAGATAAGAATACATTTGGCTATTCTAAAAAGACAACTCCTGAATATATTTTACTGGAAGGTGCTGAAAATAATGGAGAATTGTGTAACTGGTTAGTTCCTTGGAGTCCTAGTATAGTTACATTAAGTGGTGAAACTTGGAAAACTCAATAGTTAGTAGTAAATGAAGGAGTGCCTTCTTATGTATTATCTGATTCATTTGATGTTGATTATGGATTAGATAGTTCTGATGATAAGGGAAATACAATGTCTGTTGATGGATAGAAAACCTTAAATAAATTTATAGAAGCATATAATTTTGTGTATATGCATACTATTAATTTACTGCCTTATAAAGAAACTTATTCATTAAATGACCCTCGTAATACTTCTCTTGACATAACTAAAAAGTATTATATTACAAGTATTAATTATTAGGATAATACTTACTTTAAAGGAGCTTAGTGGGATGTCTTTAGATATGATAAATATTCTATGTTATGGGTTCCTGCTGGATTACCAGTTTTAAATAGTGATGGTTCTTAGAAATTATCCACAGTTAGAAGTGCTTATAACACTAATGTCTATGAGTATGAAACTTTTAACTTGAAAAAATTCCACGAATAGTTAGGTACTTCTGGAGTTGAGAATATTAATACTTACATAGAAGATTTAAAAACTGATTTCAAAAATAAGTTTGGAACATATTTCCATGTGGATGACATAATCTATCATCAAGCTTTTATCAGATTATTTGCAGGTACTGATAATAGAGCTAAGAATACATATTTCAAATTATTTAATAAAGATTGTAAAATCTAGTTATTATAGGATGATATGGATACAATCTTAGCTACTGATAATAGAGGTTTATAGAAAAAACCTTATTTCTTATTAGAACCTTCTCTAGAATCTGATAAAACTTATAAGTAGATGTGGGGAGGATCAAGTGCATTCTTTGAACTAGTAGATATAACTTATAAAGATAAGATTGATGATATGTTATCAACAATGTTATTATAGATGAAGTTTGGTTCTGCTGAATCTTCTTTAGATACTTGGATGACTTAGTATTTCTATTATGTATAGAGATATTACCCAGCGGTAACATATAACTATGTATCTAGGTTAGCTTATGAATGTGCTCAAATATTCTTTGATAATTAGAAAGAAGCCGGAGTAACTTGGATTAATAATGGACAAACTCCAGTATCTTAGGAACATGGTAGTTGTTTAGAGAGTGAAATAGCTTTTATGCGTAAAAGACTTACAATGTTTTTGAGTCAAGCTGGAATAGCAACTTTTGGACGTGAAGGTGCAGGTATTCCTATTAAAGTAAAAGAAGATACTCAAGATCCTCAAACCTACAAGGTAAGAATTACTCCTTACTAGTATTTATATTTAGGATATTTAGTTGGTAGTGTTAGTAATCTGTATGTTACTAATAGAGTAAGTGCTGGAGAGACTGTTGAAGTTACTATATCTTTAACAAATGATGCTTCTTATTATGTATTAGGAGGTAATTATATACAAAGGTTTGATAATTTTAATTAGGTGTTATTTAACTAGGGAGACTACTCTTTATCAGCTCCAAAATTATTAGAATTTTCTGCTAATACAGGTTCTGATAAATTACCTTTATTCTAGCCACCTTCTTTAACCTTAAATTGTAATGTGCTAGAAAAATTAGATTTAACTAATGTACGTTCTTTAACTACTATAAATCTTGATTCTAAGCACACTCCTAAGTTAAAGGAAGTTATTCTTACAGGGACTAATATAGCTACAGTAGCATTACCTACTGGTAGTAGATTAACTAAAATACACTATCCAGCAGCTTTAACTAGTTTAATTATCACTGATAATGAAGGTTTACAAGAGGTTAGATTTGAAAGTTTAAATAACTTAGAAACAGTTGATATTAATTGTGCTAAAGTTGGACAATTTGACATTTCAAATTTCTGCGAATAGTTAATTACTTGCCCTAGTCTTAAGTCAGTTACTTTAAGAAATTTAAATAATAGAATCTCTTTAAAAGCTTTAGAGAAGTTAGTATTACTATAGGCTAAACTTACTGGTAAATTAACTATTGTTAATTCTGAAAATTAGTTAGAAGCTATTAGTTATACTGATAAAATTAATTTAGTAAACTTGTACGGCAATATAGACTCTTAGTCCAATAGTTTATATATTAATTATAAAGAAACTGTTGCTTATAGCGTTTCTTGTGAGACAGAAGTTTCAGTTTATGGTCAAGGATATTCAGGAAATCCATTTGGGTTAAGTCTTGATGGTAATAATGTGGCTTTAATTACTGAAGGAGGAAAAGTAATTCCAGATATTACTTACAGATTTAATTCTGATGTGTCTGACGTAGCTACTATAAATAATAGAACTGGTGTTATCACTTTGAAATAGGCTTCTTCTACTAAGACTACTACAGCTGTTATTACTGTAAGATTAAAAAATGGTAATGTTTTAACTTCTAAGACCATCAACGTCTATTTCGCATGGAAAGCTCCTGAAATAGGAAACTTTGTTTATGCAGATGGAACTTATTCTAGTGCTTACATGACAAATAAAACTTTAATGGGATTAATCTTTGCTTTAAAAAAGACTGATTCTACATCAGGAACTGCTTACATTGTAGGTAAAGAATATTTAACTCCTCAATATGTGGGTTATTCTAATGAAGGTAACTAGAATGCTACAGATGATAGAAAGAAATTATATTATGTACAATACTGGTTAAATAATTAGATGCCAGGATCAAATTTAGGAGAAACTTATTACCAGTGTAGCGCGACTAGTAACATTGATAATGATGCAAATAATGCTATTACAATTCCTTCTTTTAATTAGAAAAATCCTTTAACATTTACGGGTAAAGGGGATACTAAAGCTTATATTAATAACGTAAATAATGTTTTTCTACCTATATTAATTAAGAAATATCCAGCATATGCGCCATTTATTAAAGTTTCAGGTAGTGATTATAGTATATCTTCTATGGAAAATTTAAATTCTATGTTAACTAATATACCTAATATTTCTAATTAGAATTTGGAATAGATGTAGTGTTTATTATTCCCATATTTTTATGAGACATATTTATATGAGCCTACAGTCACTGAAGAAGAAAAGAATACTGAAGCTTTTAATACATACTTTAGTAAAGGTAATTGGTATGTACCATCTTATCAAGAACTAGCTACTTTAATTTATTATAGAGGTTATAGTGCTGCCGGTGAAAATTTCTCTACTGGAGATATTCCATTGAAATCTAATATTTCTGATTCAATAACTAAAGGTTCAGGCGATTTAAAGAATCCTATTTTCTCTACTGCCTATAAGAATGCTGGTAACTACATGCCTAGTGCTTGGAATACTTTAGCAGATTCCAATAACTTATGTACTAATGTGACTTCAGATGGACATAATTATACTTACCAAGAAATAACTTATTGGTCAGGAAGTTCTAATTATCATTCATATCAATGGATTTCAGGAACTTTTACAGAAAATAATGGTGGTTATGATGTGGGTGGAGCTTAGATACGTGGTTGGAGATTGTATAAGCATAAACCTCTTCCTTGTGTACAATTTGATTATAAACAAAAATAATGAATTAGTTAAATATTAATTTAGTTAAAAATTCTTAGTGCACTTTAAATGAATTATTCGATTTATACAAAGAAGTATTTCCTACTAATTAGTAGTGGGCAGAAATATTAACTGTTAGAGAAGGAATATTAAATTTTTCTTCGTTAAAAAGCATATTAAAAAAAGCTATTAATTATTATGATACTTCTAAATACGTTAATTCTTTTTATTACTAGGATAAATAGTATTGGATAAATAAAGATATTAGAATAGGTTTATTTAGATTAATAGATAGTGGCGCTAATCAGATTACTTTACAATTAAATGATAATTATTTAATTATTTCTTCTAATAAGTTAAAAGAATTTCTTAATTAGTTAGAAATATATGCTGGAGAATGCTTTGCAGTAACTGCAGAGCATCTTCAGAATATAAAATAGTTAAATACTACTGAGGAATTACTTAATTATGACTACACTGCTAAATATCCAAATAAGATTATTTTAAATGAAAATTAGCATTAAAAAAGATATTGGGCTAGGAGTCAAGGATTCTTAGCCCATTTCTATTTCTATACGTACTTCTAAGTAGGAAAAATCTGTTAAGAAACCTAAAATAACTATTCCAGTAATATAGAAAAAATAGGAAATAGATAATAAAGAAATTATTCAACTTCCTGAAATAGTAGAACCTCCTAAATAGACTTACGGAGTAATTCATAATGAACAACCTGTTATAAAACAAGAACCTTCTAAAGAGTTGAATAAAGATTCTATTATCGACAAAATAAATACTGGATTTGGTTGTGATAATGCTTTGCATAAAGATTGTCCTAAACCTTAGTGGCATTAGCATTTATGTAAAGAGAATTTTTTAGGAGAATTTAAAACAGAATTAGAAAAATAGTTAGCTAGAGATAATCTAAATGTATATAGTAAAGTTTAGATAGATGAGTTTATAAAAAATTTATCAGGAGTAGATTTATCATCTTTTATTACTAAAGATGATTTTAATGAGGCTGTATAGAATTTAGATTATGTAAAATCTTCTCTAAAATCTAATATAGACTACAATATACCAGAAAATTTATTTACAATATGAGTACACAAATAAAAAGATTATATCAAAATAATTAGGAGTTTGTACCTATTACTTTAGCTGAGGCAGTAGTAGTAAATACTACTAATATTCCAGGACTACAATCTTTAGGAATTACTACACTAGATAAGGTACTAAAAAATACTTTAGGAGTTGTTGGATCTAATACTTTAAATATAGATACTATTAATAAAACTCTTGTTACTATTAATAATACTTTATAGAATAAGTAGGATAAACTAACAGCTGGTGATGGTATTACTATTACCCCTGATGGCACTATTAGCGTTACTAAGACCAGTACTTTAGGATTCCAGTATAAAATAGTTTCTATACTGCCATCTCCTCCAAAAAAAGATTATGAAAATATTATATATTTAATTCCTAATTCTAATGGGACAACTGGAAATATTTTTACAGAATATATTTGTATAAATAGGGATTCTGTCTATATTTGGGAATAGATAGGTTCTCTAACAACCGACGTTAATTTAGATAATTATGTAACTAAAGTTGAATTTAATACTTTAAAATCTACAGTATTAACAGCACAAGATGTTACTACATCATCGGGAATTGCAGTCACTGTAAATTACGATATTCCTAGTACTTTATACGATGGATAATAAATTAATTAAAGTAATATTAGCAAAAGAGTAGGTATTTCCACAAACTGTAGCAGAAGCTGTTTTAATTAAAAATGGTTAGGTAACTACTCTAGACAAAATTTTGCCTAGGAAAATAGAACAAGTAATTACTCCTGAAGATTCAGGATTAGTTTCTTCTAGAGAAGGGGTTTCTATAATGATTAATCACACTAATAAGATTACTCCTAACGATGTCCCAAAATCTCGTTTAATATAGTATGACTAGAATGGGCATATTATAAAAGTAGAACCTACTAAAACATAGACAGTATTGGTAAATAATACTATCTATTCTCAATATGATGGGAATACAGATTCTAATATAGAATTCGGAGATGATTTTAAAGTAATTGATAACAAAATTTCTCTTACTTGGGGAAATTAAACTTAAAATTAAATAAAATGGCATTATTAAATTTTGCAACCACTTATGATGAAGTAAAAGGTAACTTGTCCTTAGAATAGTCTAATAAAGGTGATTATATTAAATTATATTTTACAAAAGATGGACATATTATATCCCATGGAGTTGATTATATTCCTTGGGGAGCTACTGGAATAATCCCTATTAATAGATTACCAATAAATAATAATGAGGCTAGTGATAAATACTTATGGGATAGTGTAACTATTTAGAATAAAATTAATTAGTCTTTCGCAGCCAACGATGCAATGCGATTTAAAGGTACTATAGGTAAAACTTCTATTGATAGTTACACTATTAACGGAGCTGCTGCTGAATTTCCATCTAAAACTGCTACGGTAGGTGATACTTATAGAGTAGTAACTGCCGGAGATTATGCAGGTATAAAGTGTGAAGTGGGGGATTTACTTATTTGTATCAAGGCAGACCCAACTGGTAAAACCACTGCTTGGACTGTAGCTTAGACTAATATTAATGGTTAGATTTATCATACAATAAACGGAGTTTAGAAAGGATTTTATTCTAATGATACTGGTACTTTTTCTATTTTTGCTCCTACTACTGCTGGAGCCTTAGGATAGGTTTTAACTAGTGCAGGAGGTAATAGTGCTCCAATTTGGAAAAATTAGTCAGAAATTATTGCTGGAGGATTAACAGATGCTGCAAAGAAGGCTTTATTTACAGTTCTAACTTATACAAATGATGTATTGACTATTACTGTAGGTGGCACTACTAAAACTGCTACTATACATGGGCGTAGAGCCGTAAGTGTTAATGCAACGGAGGTATTAGCTACATCTAGTAATACTGCTCTTAAATTTGTAAATGGTACTGGTATTTCTCTTAATTGGGATAACGATAATAAAAATTTATCAGTAAATGCTAATGTTGGTTTTACTACTGATCCAGCAAATAGAAACTATGCAGTAAAAACTGATACTAGTTAGTAGTTGTATGTAAATGTACCTTGGACTAATACTACTTATGGAATTGTTTCAAATAAAGCAAATGGTTTAGCTCCTAAAGTTATAGATACTAATACGGATTTAATAAATTAGGATTTCTATTTATTGGCTTCAACAGATGGTTAGTCCACTCCTAGTTGGTATAAATTGCCTAGTAATTCATTTATTAATACTTGGAGAACTATTTAGATAGATGGAAAAAGTATTGGAAATAATACTTTAAATTTGATAAAAGGTACTCATATAACTTTAACTAACAATAATGGTCAAGTTACTATTAATGCCGCTTGGAGAACTATTAAAGTTGGAGGGACATCTATAGGGGATAAATCTCTTAATTTTATGCCTACTGGAGATATTTATGTAAAAACAGGAGATTAGAATACAGAAACAGATGAATTTGATGTAGGTTTTGGAATTGCCTGGTATAATGTAAGTACTGGCGCTTATGAATATGAATAATTATAATAATTTATGAAAATATCTTATAATCCTAAATCATCTTAGACTGCCATCACTACAGAAACGGCAGCTAATGATGATATAATTTTTGATTTATATACATCCAAATTATGGGCTAAAGGAGTTCGAATTGGTGCTGACTGGGCAGATATATCTAGTAAGCCATCTTCTTTAAAGAATCCTGCTGCTCTTACTACTTTTGGGGTAGTTTATGATGGATCCGTTGCAAAAACAGTCAATCCAACTAATTTTATTAGTTAGGTTAATGAAGCTGCTTCTACTATAACAGATGGCACTATGCTTATTACTTCCTATGCATCTAATAATGGATTTTCAGATACTAATGCAGTTAATATTCCATATAAAAGAAAAGCATCTCATTTGTGGGATTATATAAAAACAAAAACTGATGCTCTTTATTCAGCAATTGAGCATAATCATGATGGTCGTTATGTTAGATATTATGCCGTTACTACATTAGATTGTAATAATTTAGGGGCAGGTCTAACTGTTGCAAGTGCAGGAGCTGCTCACGCCGCTAGTAGTAACCATAGTGCTTTTTTATATATTTCTGGTGTAGGAACTCCATTTCAAATACAAATGCCTGATTCTGGTGAATCCTATATTTATAAAAGATATTATAGCTCAGGCAAGTGGAGTGGATGGTTTAAATTAAATGCAGGATATGCAGATTCGGCAGGCTCCGTAGCTTGGGATAATATAACTAATAAACCTGATACAGCTACTAGATGGCCTTCTTGGACTGAAGTTACTGGAAAACCGAGTTCTTTTACCCCATCCACTCACACTCATGGCTTATCTAATTCTGTTTTCTTCTTAAATATGCCAAGTATTAGCGGGAATGCTAAATGGAAGGAAGTATTCGGGTATCCTGTTAATTATAATTTATTATTATCTGTTAGAATTAATAGTCCAGCTCCTGAATGGTGTGTAGGTAATTATGGTTCAGGTATATTATATGGAGGAAGTGATACTAAAGGATTTATGTCATCTGCTTATAATGAACCTCTTATTATGTGGGCTGGAGGTAATGGAAGTTCTGATGATTCTGTACCTAAGTGGTATATAGGAATAAGAGGTACTCATAAATCTATATATAATTTAACAACTATAGCTTCAGAAGCTAATGCTGCATATAACTTACGCCATTCTCATGCTAATAAATCAGTACTTGATGGTATTACTTCTGGCTTAGTTACTAATTGGAATACAGCTTATACTTTTGTAAGTACTATAACTGGTAAGGATACTGATGATGTTATCAATAAATGGGATGAAATAGTTAATTTCTTAGCAGGTATTAAAGATGATAATAAATTAAATACTTTATTAAATAGTAAATTATCTATACAATAGTTATCTGCTAAAGAGGTATTAACTACAAAGACTAATAATGCTTTATTCTGGATAAATACTAAAGGCACTGCTAGCTCTATAACAACCGGACCATTTACAGACCATCCTTATGCATTATTATCTGTAACTAATTTTAGTCAGAATGATACAAATGGTAAATTCTTTTACAGATCTAGACTTGCATTTAGTAGTGCCGGAGATATTAAAGTGGCTTCTTGCCATCACGAAAATGAATATAAATAGGATGAAACTTGGTATAATGTATTAACATCTAAAAACTCAGGTATAAGTGGTTCTACTATTAAATTAAATGGAACTAGTATTACCATATATGATAGTGGTACTGCAGATGGCAGATATGTTAAGAAGTCTGGAGATACTATGAGAGGCGCTCTTAATTTTGCTAATAATACTTGGAATGAAGTAGGTGATGACATATATATGGGAGACCATAATATAGGTGGTCAACTTTGTTTAATGGGAATTACGGGAAATACTGGAATATCATTTCATAAATAGGGAGATGCTTCTATTAGAAAATCTATCACCTTTAATGGTAGTACTTTATACATGAATGGTAACTGTGATTATGCATCATTAGCTAATTAGTCAAACTTGTTAGCTATGAATACAGTTCCTAATAAAACTACTTCAACTAGTGTAGGTAGTTGGTCTCCTATTAGTGGGCGCTATGTATTTCATCAACGTTGGTAGGATACAAGTACTGGTAGTGATGGAGCCGATTTCGGAATATATCTTGACGGAGACCTCACAGCCAATATGGTTCTTGATGGTTACTATAATAGTTTATTAGGTTTTAGAGTTATTGGAGCTACTGGTGGTTTTCTTAAAGCTAATGGAACTATAGACTATAATACTTACCTTACGTCACATCAATCTCTATCTAATTACTATACCAAAGGTGAAATTAATACTAAACTTAATAATTATTTACCTCTAAGTGGGGGTACTATGAACGGATAGATTAGTAGTACTTATTCTGCAGGTACTTGGATACAAGGCTGCACAAATGCAATAATTAAAGCAGTAACCGATGGATATAATAGTCTTATATGTGCCCCTATTAAATCAGGTAATATTTGTATTTCTGCCTGGACTAATGAAGAAAATTTAAATTTCGGATATGCTATAAAGGGTAAAACAGAAAATAGTTTTGATACTAGAATGTATTGGGATGCCCCAAATAATAATCTTCATGCAGCGGCTTTTACAGGACATCTTTATGGTACAGCAGACAATGCCACAAAATTAACTACTTCTAGAATAATATGGGGTCAAAGTTTTGATGGAACTCATGATATTACAGGGGTAATGACTATCAACCCTCCAACTATCTCAAGTGGTACTGATAATACAATCATGTTTTAGGTATATTCTTCTACTGGCTACAAGAATGGTCTTGGCATCTCTTCAACAGATAATGTCACAAGGCTGTATGCTAAACCATTCGGTAGTGGTATGTATAACTCATTGGAAATTCACACTTATAATGAGATTGATGTAAAAGCAGTCACTATCAATGCGAATGGTAGTGTGTATGCTAGTAATACAATAACAAGTGCAGGATTTATACATTCTGAGGTTACTAAAAATGCTAATTAGTATGTATTAACAGCAGATGGTGGATATACTTTCCTTAATTAGGCTTCTAATGAATTAGCACATGAATTTAGTAAAAGTATTACAGTTACTTCTGAGTGGACAGATATAGAGGACTTCTATGGAGGTAATTAGAGTTTCTTAACTTAGCCAGGTACTTATATAGTATAGGTTTATTATACTACTAATTCTGCTAATAGTATGTATGAGGGCTACTTCTCAGGTATAATGAGTTGGTATACTGGAAAAACTAATTCTAATAATGCTGATGAAATTGTATTACATAGAGTAGGACATGCTTATGCTAATACTATTTATTTAAGAACTAGAGAATCTTTAAGTTCTGAAGCAAATCCTTATACTAAATTGCAAATATCTGCTAATTCAGATTTAAAACAGCATACATATAAATTTAAATTTAAGAGAATATGTTAAAAACAAAAGATGGATATGCTAAAGTAATCGGAACTTCCTATTAGGGTAGTTCTGATTACGTATTATTAAGTAATGGAGGTAGTAAAGCTATATCTAGTTTATCTGTTAATTATGCTTCAAATGCTGATAAATTAGACGGAGAACATGCTTCTAGTTTTGTTAGGGCGGGGAATATATATTCTAATGACACAGATTTAAATGCCTTAGACACTTATTCATTTATTAAGTCTGTTTATTCTACAGTTGTAGACACTTCTCCTAAAGGTAATACTGGATGGTATAATGTAATCTAGGCAGTATATAAAAATGGAGCAGATGATGGACCTAAGTATATAAACTAGATAGCTTTAGGAATGACTTCCAATAGAGATGATATGTTTTTTAGAACAAAATATGAAGACACTTGGAACTCTTGGAAAACAGTTATTCATTCTGGTAATATTGGATCTTAGTCAGTAGCATATGCCTCTAAGGCAGGCTCTGTAGCTTGGGCTAATGTAACTGGAAAACCAACAATTCCAAATCCTACTGATTATTATTGGGCTAATATTAAAGTCTCTGCTTCTTCAAATACTCAAACTAAGCCATCAGTTAATACCATTTATGCTAATAATTGGTTTAGAAGTCAAGGATCTACTGGATGGTATAGCGAATCTTATGGCGGTGGTATCTATATGTCTGATACTAGTTGGATTAGAACTTTTGGAAATAAGCCGTTCTATTGTAATAAATAGATTTATTCTAGTGATTCTATTAGAATGAGTGATATTTATTTAGAACATACTAATGAAGTTAATAGTGCTAGTGGTATATATTTAAATTATCGAAATTCTAGTAATATTAGTTTATGCCAAGGAGGGGGTGCTGTAATTATAGGACATACGCCTGATAATATAGGTAATAATAAATTATATGTAAATGGTCCTACTACATTAAATAGTGTTGCTACTTTTAATGGCTTAGTAACTAATAATGGAGGTATTCTTCCAGCAAGTTATGATGTTAATAAGAATAATACTGCATGTTATGTTTGGGGAGATGCTATGAGTACTGGCGTTACTGCCATTACTGATGCCTTAGATCCTAAATATGTAAGTGTACATTATTCTAATGATAATGGGACTAGTTGGTCTGATATGAAAATGTCAAATTAGGATAAATTCTGTTTATATGCTAATAATGGAGATAGAAGTGAAAGTGTCTATTTGGGACATTAGGGCACTGCTGAGAGTTTAACTCAAGTCTAGAAAAATCAATTAATGGTTACTTTTGAAATACCTAGTACTATGTATAGTGCTTTATGTTGGGCGAGTATAGATATAAGTGAGGGTGTTTAGACTACGTGTACGGTAGAAATAATAGCTAGAGATGGTACTATTAAAAATACATTTACTAAAAACCTATATGGTTGGAATGCACTTAATTATATAAACTTTTGGGGAAATAATAGCCCAGTAGTAAATATTGGACATGATATTACAGGTAAATTTGTCAGATTTAAATTTAAGCATGATGCGAATAATACTGATGTAAGAAATGCCTAGATACTTAAAATTAGATTATTTAGTTTTACTAAATATAACCTAAATATTAATGACCGTCGTAGTCTAATGGCTTATACTGGACATTTATATACGTATGACTAGAATCTAAATGTTAAATTTCCGAATGCTTTAAATGTTGGTGGTACACTTACAATAACTCCTACAAGTAATGGATACTATGAAGAGGCAAATTATCCGGGAGCTGTTATTGATACTTATTATAACAATAATTATTTACAAATTGGAAAAAGTAATGGTGAATTAATACTTGATACAAATAGTGACAAGGGAAATATAAATCCAGCTCTCTATATAAAAGACTTTGTTTCTGCAAATAGATTATTTAAATTTAATACGGGTCTTGCGGTTCCCCCAGTGCATCTTATGCACGCTTCTAATGCAGATGCCACTATTACAATATAGGGTGAAGAATATAATGCTTATTATGTAGGAACTTAGGGAAATGCTATTGGGAAATCTTTTATTTTAGCTGATAACATTATTAATCATAAATAGGTTATTGTTATTCGAAAAGGTGTGGATGGAGAGGTATGTTTTATAAAAGATGCAGGTGAAGAAACTTTTAGATACTATCTACAAGGTACTTAGCTAATGTTGGCTGGAGATCACACTATTCAAAAATCTGGAACGTTCAGCTATGGATTCGATGATGGTAAAGCTAGATTTATAATTTATTCAGTAAGAAATAATACATGGTATGAATTTTATTGTGGTTAACAATATTTAACTTTTACTCTAACCCAAATAATATACAATTATATATGTTTAATAAAAATAAATGATTTATGACTTTAAATGATGTTTTGACAAAGCAGAATCTTATTACAAAGATTCTTTTAGCTAATGATGGCAAAGAACTTTCTAAAGAATTGAAAGTTAAGATTATGCGAGTTAGACTTGCTTATAATAAGATTAAGAAACAGTTTGATGAAGATACACAGGAGTTTAGTAAGCAAATTGTTTCAGATGAATTAAGAGATTTAGCTAATAAAACAGAGCGTACTCCTGAAGAGGAAATTAAGTTTAATGAGCTTAACAATAAAGCCAATTCAGAGTATCAAGAATATCTGATTCAGAAAGGTAATGAAGATATTAAGGAAACTCCTAATGATTCATTTACAGAGGATGAATATTTTGATATTCTTGACCTCAATTCAGAAGGTGAGTATGAGATTAATGGTCAGAAAGTAAAAGCGACTGACCTTATGGAAGTATTCTATGACTTATTTGTTACAAATAAGTGATATAAATACTTAGATATTATATTTAATTAAATAACTTTTTAAATTATTACGACTATGAAAATTATTAGAAAAATTTCTAAATCTTCTACTCCTAAAGAGTAGTATCTAGAAAAGTATGGTAAACATTTTACTATTAAATTAGCAGATTTTGCTAGTGAATAGATGGTTAATTCCGATGGAACTAATAAACATTGGGATGTTTCTGATATAAAATAGATTATTGATGAATTAGGATATATTATCCCAATTAGTAGTACTGTAGGAGATATTATTTATACTGCCAACATGGCTCATGCAGATTTTTATCCTTTATTGCTAAAAGATGCTAAGTCTTGTGTAATGTATGCTATGGAAGTAGCAAATGATAAAGATGGTTATGAAGGCATTTAGTTTTGCAGATGGATGGCAGATGTAAAGAATAAAGATTTAGAAATTGATTGGGAATCTTTTATTTAAATTTAAATTATAATTAAAGTAATAAGGAATTATTAAAGGTAGTGACTATATAGTTATTATTTTTAATAATTCCTTATTTTTTATTTTGGCTGAAAAATATTTAATATATATTAACAATACAATTAGATACTAGTATTTATAGATGAGTTTTTTCTTGAAAATTGAGTAAATTATTTTTAATTATGAGCGACACTGTAGAAAAAATTTATTGTACTGATAACAATGATGCCTTATTGGCTTCTGTTATGGGTAAGAACAACAATGATCCAATGGCAATGGCTGCTATGTTAAACAACAATTAGTGGATGAATAATCCTTTTATCTATTTAGTATTCCTTATGATGTTTGGAAGAAATGGATTATGGGGTAATAATGCTAATAGTGTTTAGAATGCAGAAATTTAGGGATAGTTAAATGCCATTAGAAATCAAATGTCAGATAACTAGAATAGTGGTCTATTAATGGATGCTGTTAAGGGTAATAATAATGCTATTACTTAGTTAGCAAGCAATCTGAACTGTGATTTTAATTCACTTAACAACGCTATATGCGCTGTACGTTCTGGAATACAGGATGTAGCTGGTAAAGTTGGATTCTCTGCTGAGAAAGTAATCAATGCTGCCAACTTAGGTGATTTAAATATAGTACAGCAATTAAAAGATTGTTGCTGCCAGACTTAGCAGAATTTATTAAAGATGGGTTATGAATAGCAATTAGCTACTGCTAATCAGACAAATACTATAGCTGGCAAAATTTGTGACACTAACTATTCTTTAAATAATGCTATTAACACATTAGCTACTGGAGTAGAAAGAGGATTTGCGTCTACAAACTATGCTACTCAAACACAAACTTGCGAAATATTAAGAGATAATCAACGTAATACTCAGCATATAATTGATACTCTTAATACACATTGGAATCAAGATTTGCAGTAGAGATATAATGATGCTAGACTTGAACTTAGTCAAGTTAGACAGAATTAGTATTTAATCTCATAGTTGAAGGCAACTACAACTACAACTACTACTGCGTAAACCATAAGCCCAGGAAGTCTAACTTCTTGGGCTTTTTTATTATCACGATATGATATTTAGAGACATTAAACAACACAACAAAGTATACATTCTCGATAAAGTGAATGTAACTATTGATGAAGGTATTGTTACTGCTGTAGGAATACCTCAACCTAACTTAGAAGGTAAAATAGTAATTGATGTTACTATAAATGTAAAAGATAAACAAGCTACTTATACTATACCTGAATAGTTATCTGTTACTAGAGCTAATAATTTAGTACTAGCAACAGATTAGAAAGATTTAATATAGGAACTTGAGACAATGAAGACTAATGCAAAACTTATTATAGATTCTGTAGAAACATAGAAAACAATATTACAAAAGGCAGATAAGCTTCTTCTAGAACTCAATCCAATATTAAAAGAAAAATAGCAGAATGAATAGAGATTTAATAAAATTGAAGATTCTCTTTCTTAGATAGCTAAACTAATGGAGAAGTAGCAAGAAACTATTAATAATTTTATAAATGATAAAAATTTTAGTAAAAAGAATTGCTAAAAAACCTAATTACACCATTGGTAAGTTATTTATCAATGGTGTTTTTTTTGCAAATACCTTAGAGGATACTGACAGAGGTTTAACTTAGAGTATGTCAGAAGATGAGATTAAAAAGAAAAAGATCTATGGCTAGACTGCTATTCCTACTGGTACTTATAAGGTAGATATGAATACAATAAGTCCTAAGTTTAAAAATCGTAGTTGGGCTAAACCTTATGATGGTAAATTACCTCGATTAGTTAATGTCCCTGGCTTTGATGGAGTACTTACACATCCTGGAAACCAGCCATCGGACACATTAGGCTGTTTATTAGTTGGAAAGAATGATGTAGTTGGTAAAGTAACTAATTCTGTACATTATTTTAATAAAATTATGACAGAATTATTGAAAGATCCTAATAATATAACAATAACAATAGAATAATATGGAAAAATTCTTTGGAAGAACTTATGAAACAGTTGGTAATGTTAGTGGAGATTTATTATTAAAAACTAGAGGAGGAGTAAAAGTTTAGATAGGTTCTAGTTTTATAGACCTGGTAAAAAATGGTAAAATAAATGTTGATATTGATATTATTAAAGAAGCTTCTTCTAAAGATAATATTATTGATAATGGCTTATATTTAGTTAAAGATGTTTTGTATGTAAAGTATTAGGATACTGTACTACCATTAAATAGTGATACTGGGGAGAATCAAGTATCTTATTTACCTTAGTTAAATATTACCTAGGAATAGCAAATATAGGCACAAAAAAATATTGGAATATATTATGATACTTTGGAAGAAGCACAGTAGAATATAAGTGATGGATACGTATATATAAAAGGAAAAGGCTTATATATTATACAGTCTTCCATACCTATATAGGTTACAAATAATAATTAGTTCTCTTCTTTAAGTGTAGGTTTAGATTAGTATATTGAAGGTATAACTAATTATTCCAAGAGTCATTACTTTAAAATTAATAATACAAAATTACTTAATTTATCAGAGACTTCAATTTCATGCGAAAAACCTTTATATATAAGTGAGTTACAAAGTGCTAATAACTCCTTTTATATTACTAGTTCTGGAGGTAAGTCTACTTTAAGAATAAATAATATAGTTGCTGATACTATCAATACTAGTAGTTCCAATAATTTAGATAATTTATAGTATCATTATAATTATAATAATATTATAACAGATATTATAGATATGGATAATACAACTAATTCTATAAATTCTGAAAATCTTTATTATACTTTATATTTAAAGTATTCTGTAGATAACTATCAAGTAGGGGATTATTTGTATTTTAATATTTATGATGAAAACTCTTCTTAGAATATAGAGTATTTAGTTACTATAGTAGAACTTTCAGGAACTTCAGTTAAAGTATAGTGTAATAAAGATATTCCAACACTAACTTATTAGCCAATTTGTTACTATAAATATAAAGATCTTACTATTTATGGATTTTCTACAGATTATAAAAAATTCATGTATAGTAACAATACTTATTCTGTAATAATAGGAGATATATCTGAAAAATATAGTAGTAACTTTTTAACAAATGGGTTTTATTCTGATTGCGCAGTAACAAAAAATCAAATTTTAATATCCCCAAATCTGGATAATCCAAATTTAGTAAATGTAGTATTTAAAAAATCAAATAACTTTCCTAAATTAGAAGAAGGATGGGAATTACCTAAAGAAGACCATTCTCAAAACTTAGCTACTACTAAATGGGTTAATTCTAATAAGTATACTTTATCTATAGCAACCTCTAATACTTTAGGAGGAGTTATAGTAGGTAATGGTTTATCTATTACCAACACCGGAGTATTATCTGTAATAGATACTTGGACTGATACTCTAAATACTATCTCTAATAATGTGAATACAAATACAAATGATATTACTACATTAAAATCTTAGGTAACTAACTTACAAAAAGCGGTGAAAGATTTATAGGATAAATTAAAATCTTCAACTGAGTAATTTTGTTATTTTGACTTTTAATTTTTTTAACATAGTATAATATTATTAAATAATATACAATATGGCAATAGGAATTAATGATTTAAATGATGATTTGATGGATGATGTACTGATTCCTAATAATTAGGACACAGACAATAACTCTAATCAAGATAATGATGTCCCTGACAATGATAATGATGAGGACAAACATTAGGAAGATGAAGATGTAGACGTAATTACTGCGTTACTTAAAGAACAAAACATTACTGACCGAGATAAAATTTAGTATGAAGATGAAAATGGGTAGATTCAAGAATTGCCTTTCGATTCTCTGCCATTAGAAGATTAGTTGAATATTTTAAAAGGAACTCGTGAAGATACTCATAATGATTCTGACGATCTTGACGAGGATGAGATACAATTAATCAATTATCTTCGTAATAATAATTTAACAACTTAGCAATATGCCGATTATATTGCTTAGGAAGCAGTTAAGAACTATCAGTAGGAATAGCCAGTCTCTTATAAAGTAGATGAACTTTCTGACGATGACTTATACTTACTCGATTTAAAGAGTCGAGTTCCAGATGTTGATGATGAGACAGCCGCTGCTGCTCTAGATTCTGCTAAACAAAATGAAAGTTTATTCTCTAAATAGGTAGAAGGTATTCGTTCTGAATATCAGCAAAAAGAAAAAGAATTAGCAGAACAAGAGTAGGCTCAAAAATAGGCTCAAGATTCTGAGCAACTTTAGTAGTTTCAAGAAGCTATTATTGGTTCCATAAATAACCTAGATTAGGGTAATGACTTTGCATTTAATCTATCAAATGCTGATAAGTAGGAGTTATATAATTTTATGTTTTAGTAGGATGCTACTGGTATGAGTTATCTCAATAAAGCAATTAACGACCCACAAACTCTTACTAAAATGTCTTGGTATGCTCTTCACGGAGACGAAGCTATTGATAATATGCGGAATTACTACGAACATTAGATGACAGAAATTCGCCGTACTTCTTATGCCAAGGGCTTAGAAGATGGTAAAAGTGGTAAGAAGACCGTAATATTTGGTCCTAAAGAAACAAGAAAGACTGGATTGGTCTCTAAGCCTAATAAATATAAAAATATTTACGATTTACAAGATTAATTAAATTATGTTAGTTGCAAATTTTACTACACAAGTCCCTACTATGGGTAATACTAGAACATATGAAGATTTTTATAAGTTCTTAGGTGTAAAACCTGCTCGCTTGGGAATTGTTGCAAATCTCTATCCTTAGAACACTGCTGAGTATTTAACTACTTCACTTAAAAATGTTATTTATAATAATACCAAGAGTGGTAACAAGTTCCAGCGTTTGAACTCATTAATGTATGAATATGAGATTCAAACTAATCAAATTAAACGTATTGAATTCGCTGCTGTACCTACAGAAGATGGTGCTAATGGTACAGAAATTACTTTTGCCTTTAAAGAAAATTACTATCAAAAGTATGATATCTTTATGATAGAAGAATCTAGACAGCAAGTTATTTGTATTACTAGACCATAGAGACGTGCTGATAATTATTGGGAGATTCAAGGACGTTTAATTGATGATGATTATAGCTCAGTACTTGATAAGGATGCTTGTCAGATTGGTATGTTGACAAGATTCTAGAGTAACTCAATGCCAGAAATGCATGAAGAAGGTTACTGCAAATATCAGAGCAATATTTCACGTTTCCGTGGATACATTACTCAGTTCCGTAACGATGAGACTTACTCAGCATTATATGCTGCTATGGAAGATACTTTTGTAAATATCTCTCAAGGTAAAGGTAATGGAGCTATGCAGGAGACTGTTTATAAGATGGACAAGAAGGAAAAAGTTTTGCTTGAAAACTTCATGTTCGTTAAGAATAATGGTCTGTTGTTTAACAAGAGTTCTGTTGATAAGAATGGAAAATCTACTATTCAAGATCCACAAACAGGTAGACCAATCTATATTGGTCCAGGATTGATTCCACAAATTGAAGCTTATGCTGATAAGTATGCTTATAATAAGATGACAGTAGATGTTCTTAACACTATTGTTACTACTATGGCATAGAAAGCTAATAATCCTAAAGGAAATAAGTGGATTTTCGTTATGAATGAAAAAGCTGATGCCGATATTACTACAACTTTAGGAGAATATCTGTAGAGCTTCCATACAGATGGAACATTCTTGTATTCTATGAAGGCTAATGGTGAAGTAGAAGTTGGTACTAAGGGCTATACTTCTTACAATTATCTTGGTAACACATTAGTCTTTACTGTTGATAGAGCTTTCTCTCGTGAGTATGGTAATGAGAAAGGATTTATTGCTTGTATTGATTTAAGTCCAGATGAGTCTACTGGTAAGCCAGGTGTAGCGCAGTTCACTTTCAAGAATGGTGAGTTCATTCAGAATAAAGTTCTTGGTGTAGGTGGTGCAGATGGTTTATCTTCTGGAGAAGTTTCTAGTGCTATTGCTGCTAGTAAACTTATTGTTTGGGGTTATGGAGGTATTGGTGTATTTAACCCATACAAGTCCTTCATTGCTCGTGAAGTTTAATAATAAAGACTACGTTAGTTTTACTATAAATATAGTAAACAACAATTATTAAGATAAAAGTAGGCAGAATAATCTGCCTACTTATATTTGTATTTGATAATAAGAATTAATATGACATAGGAATATAATGATAATATTGTAATTTTACGTAGTGTTTATAGTAAAGTAGGTTCTAATATTACTATAAATCCATGTAGAGATAAAAAGACAGGTTCTTTTCCTAGCTGTGTGAGAAGAGTAGATGATAGAGGAAATATGATTCTATCAGAATCTGATAAAGAAAATTTGGGTGCGGGAAAGGTTTATTTGGTAGCAGAAAATGCTAAAATTAAAATCTATGACGGCATTCAGTTTAATCTTAAAAATATGAAAGATGCAGCTTTATGGGAATGTATTAAAAATTGTTCATATATTGCCCCTGACCGTTACGCTAAAGATGCTAATGGTAACTATTTAATTGATGGTACAATGGGATGGAAGAATCCTCATCCACGTTATGGTTTAGCGGAATATTATATTGAACATCCTGGACTTGATTCTGTACGTAGAGTTAAGAGAACAGAGACATTATCTAAGGCATTAAAATATATTATTGACGATAGTAGAGAAGGTCAAATTACTAGAGCTAAGGTTCTTGGTAAGAAAATGGATAATGTACCTAGTGCAGATATTACAGACTTCTTGATTCAAATTGCTATGAAGAATCCTGCTAAGATCATTGGTCTTTATGAAGATTCTCGTTCTAAGTTGCGCATTCTCTTAATTGACGCTCGTGAAAAGAATGTTATTATTGTAAAGGATAATTTACTTTGCTATAATGATAATGTTTTAGGTGCTACAGATGATTCAGCTATTAATTGGCTATCAGATCCTGATAATGCTAAATTAAAAGGATTAATTATGAGAGCCACATATCCACAATTATATGTAAAAGCTGATAACACTATAACTCCTAAAGATACAAAAGATACGAAAGATACTAAGGATACAAAAGATACTAAGAAAACTAAATAATAAAATTTAGTCATGACTGCAAGACAAATACTTGAATCTTGTTTAATTGAATTATCTAAATAGCACGCTCCTAGTATGCGTTTAGATGAATTTAATTATTATATAAATAAAGCTGTTAATCAATACATAAATAAACGTTATAATATTTATGATATTAATCAACAAACTACTGACGATTTAAGAGTATTAAAAGCTACAGCAGTTCTTACTCCTAAAGCTTCTGACATATATACTACAGCAGGTATTACCGAAGTTCAGAGTGATGCTTTGTATTCAAATGCTAAAAATCCTTATGGGGCAGTGTTTGAAGTAAATCTTCCTGACGATTACTTGCACATGCTTAATTGCATTTGTATATATACTCTAAAGAAGTAGCACAAATGCTGGAACGCTAATTCTGATGTGGCTTTTGCTGCTAAAAGACTTACTTCTGATAGTTGGTCTACAATTATGAATGATTTTTATAATAGACCTCTTCCTTGGAGACCTTATTATTACATTCATAATGTAAATGCTTCTGATAAACTCCCTACAAATCCTTATACAACTCCTGAAGATAAAGGACTAGGTACTGGAACAGATGGTTCTAAGAAATAGGATTCAACTGAAGGAGTAGCTAACTTTACTAGAACTATTAAAATTGGAACTGCTGATTAGTCAGTAGTGGAGAAGAATGCACCATTTAGATATGGTAATAGTTCTACTGTTAGATGTGAAATTAGATACGGACATGATACTTCAGTGTTTGCGTTAACAAAAGTAGCAGTTGATTATATTAAAGCTCCTTAGTTTATTAGATTAACACAAGAGCAAATGGATTTAACAGAGGATACTTCACAGATTATGGAGTTTCCAGATTATGTATGTCAAGAGATAGTAAACGAGCTGGTACATTTAGTTATGGAACACGACGGTGATCCTAGATTACAATCAAATATACCTATTTCACAATCTATTGCTTAGCCAGCTCAACAATAGGAATAGCCTCAATAGGCTCGTAGACAATAATTAAATTAATTTAAATTATGTTTTAGTTTACAACAACTACTGTAATTAACAGTGCTAAGGATTATACAAATCCAAGTGTGGACCTTTTTAAAGGAGACTCTAAGTACTTCGATGTAAAGAGAGTAAATAGATTTAAAGTAAAGAATATTCGTTCTGTTTATAAGCAAGATCCAGTAGCTCAGTCTAATGCTAAAGCTACTATTGATATGTCTAAAATAAGTACTGTACTTACTACTAGTAAAGCTACAAAGGGTACTTTTAGAGTAGAAATTTATGTACACTTAGCACAAAGTAATAATAACCCATTGTATTCTAATACTTGGGTTGTTAAAGGTCGTCCTTGGACTTTTGAGTTCTCAGCAACCTCTACTGAAGAAGCTGGAGATATTGTAGATAAGGTAATCAAAATGATTACTAAGTTTAAGTTGTTTACAATGGACACCGAGCAACTTAAAGCTACTAAAGAAGGTACTAAGTTAGTATTGACAGCACAAGATCCTTATCAGATTTTCTCTAAGGTAGAGCTCCAGTATTTTGATCCTAATATTGGTACTACTACAGGGTGCTGCACTCCTAGAGGTGAATATGCTCCAGTTGAAAACTACGGAGTAACTGGTGTAACTACTATCACTCCTGGTAATGAAGGCTTTGGAACATTCGAATGGATTATGCGTAATCTCAGACTCCCAACTGCTGAACAGACTAGATGGAATGCTCTTTATCAGGATGATAAACCTATGGTAGGCGCTACCTATACTCAATATACTTTAGAATATTGTGAGAACAGAGGTATTCTCGGAGGAGACGCTGTTGGTGAGGAAACTAAGAGTGTTACTACTCATGTATTCTTCGTAAATCAGGCTGTTAAGGACCAGTTTGAAGCAGCTCTCACAGCCGCTGGTATTACAACATTAGCTCCTACAGCACCAGCTGTAGAAGTTGACGCTGCTGCAAAAGCTAATCAAGTAGCAGCTGATTTAACTGCATTTAAGGCAGAAGTAGAAAAAACTTATGCTAAAAAAGTTGGTGATTAATTTTAATTAATTAAATAAGAGGCGAAGGCAGTATTGCCTCCGCCTTTTTTATTATATATGATATTAGACAAACTAGCCTCAGCTATTAGGAATGATGTTGTAGGAGGTCTTAGAGGATATCATACTAATATGTCGATGTCTTTAGATCAAATTAAAGATGACATTATTGATATGAGACTTTAGGTAATAAAAGAGTATAGTTTAAAAGGAATATTACCTTATAAAGATTTACTTACTGAAATAAATTGTATTCCTGTAGATTGTAAAAATATAGAAAATTGTAGATGTAAGAAGGAATTTGGAACTCCTACTATGCATTTTGAAATACCTTAGTTATTAAATGATTACGGAGAATAGGCTATATAGTATATAGGTTCTACAGATAAATAGTTACCATTCTTATGGTATACCTCTTTACCTTCATTTACTTATAGTAAATATAGAAGACGTAAAGTCACTAAACCTATGGTTTTTATAGACACTACTCCGAATGAGAATGGTATGTATGACTGCTGGGTATTTAATGCCCCATTATTAAAAGAAGTTTCTATTATAGCTATATTTAAAGATCCTAGACAACTTGAGAGATATAGTTGTTGTTCTTCTGAGACATTAGAAGATGATAATTTTAATTTTATTAATAATGAAATTAAATAGAGATTAACAAAATTAAAATTATACTATTATAGACAAGTTGCTCCACCAAACTTACCAAATAATCAAGAATATGCAGCTGGTTGATTTTCATTATCCATTAGTTCTTTTACACTAGATGTATGGTATAGAGTTAACTGAAGAAGATTACGAAGAATTAGCTCTAGTATGTTTTGAAACTATTGGAAATAAAAGAACTAGAATTTATAAATATATAGGAAATATAGATTGTAATAACACTTTACCTCTTCCATGTAATTGTTATGAAGATGATATTGAAGCAGTATTATTCCCAGGAGAAGATTGGAATAGAACTACTAATAAAGATTCTTTTGGAGATTTAAATTCTCACTGGACTGAAGAATATATTGAAGCTTTCAAACATAATACTAATATATTATATGGACATGGACATTTTGCTAAATTTTAGTATTGGGATCATGCCTTACATTTTGAAGATGCCGCAGGAATGCCTGTACTAGTAATATATCATGGAGAGATATTAGATGATAATGGGCTTCCCGAATTAACTAATGATGAATCAGTAGCAATAGCTGATTATTGTGCTTATTGGACATTATTTAAACGTTCTATAAGTACTAATAATCCTAATATAATGAAAATGGCTTAGGAAATAGAAGTTAAATTAAATAAACACTTAGATGCTGCAAGAGTTCCTAGTCATATTAATCAAAATGAGATGAATGAGATATTAGATGCAAAAACTAGTTGGCATCGACATAGTTATAATAAATCAACTAAAAGACAATGAATTATGCTCTAGGTTATGCTTTTACTTTAAGAGATTTATATACTAAATTTCCATTTTAGAAATTAAAATTTAATGGATGTTCTTTTGAGAATATATTTAAAACAGCTGATATGTGTATTATATGTTCTAGAATATTATGTTATTGTGTATAGTTAGTAATAACTGATATTATAAGAAATAATACTACATTTGTACTACCTACTGGAAAAAAATACGCTGAAATATATGTAAGAAGAACTTCTCAAGAAGAATTTAAATGTAGAAGATAGAAAGGTGGAGATTAGGATATTGATTTCTTAGAAACTAACTTTACTACTTATAAACTATCCTTTAGATGGATGGGAAAATATTTAATGAGATCTAAGCCTTGTTATATAGGAACTTCTTTAAGAGATGAATTTATAAATAATATAAATAATGGTGTAAAATACTGTTAATGCAAGTAAAGACTTTAGATGATTATTATGAATAGGTTTATGCTAAATTTCCTTTCATTCCTCATTCTGATATATAGAGGATATTAAAATATGGATGGAGATATATTTATATAATTAATAGTAGGGGAGGAGATATACTTATTAATCGCCATGATTTTTGGTTCTATATGGGTAAAATAAGTTCTAATCCTCTACAACATTTTTATAAATATTATAAGAAATTAGCATTTAAGATAAGAATGTTAAGTATCTGGAATAAAAAGAAATATGATGGTTATTATTATTTTGGTATAACCAAATAGTAGTATGAGAAAATAGAATAGTCTAAAAACTCTAGAGGAAGACCTAAGACTAAGTTTAATTATGGAAATGTAATACTTTATAAATATTTTGAGGAATGCAAAGTGGCACAACCTTCTAAATCCTATTTTTATAAAATTCCTTACCCTTTAGATGTTGGTAGTACTAGATACAGAGCTAACTTTATAAGTAAAGATGCTACACTGATATATCAAAGAAATCCTTTAAAATTTGAAGATTTATCAGTTACTAATACTAAATATGAATTTGTAAATGCAAGCACAAAATACATTCAACGAAGGGATGGTATTAGATAATCATCCATTAATGACTCCTAATACGGTGTTAACAGATGCTTTAAATGCTACTTTAGTTACTATGAATGGTAATGAAATGGTGTTACAAAATGACATGGGTAATGCTAGAGTAGAAAATGCTAAATTACCTCCAGGATATATTCCTATTGGAATGAAAGAATATGGGGGAATTATTTATATAGCTTGTTATAATCCTTTAACAAATAAAGGTTAGATAGGTTGTTTCCCATCTCCTTAGAGATAGAAAACTGCTACACAAATATCAGAAGTAACTCCAACTTTTAAGTTCCCGGATGTTACTTATATAAAAGAAGAGAATGGCGAAGAATGGTATAAAATTAATAGTCTTTTAACTAAATGTGAAATATTCCCTAAAGGAACTATTATTAGATCCGGGGATAAGTTCTCTGTAGGACTGCCTATATCTAGTATGTTTGGTACAGATAATATCGATTTTACTGGAGAAAATTTTATATCTAATTATAATAATGTAGAAAATGGATTGGTAAAAACTCCAATGAATAGAATGTATACTTTTGGAGTGGCTACCCTAGATAATAATGGACAATTACGTGATATTACTAATCAATTAAAACGTTATAAAGGAGGACAATAGATTTAGTTTTCTAATATTGATTCTGATTTATATAAATTTAATTGTGGATATTGGTAGAATGAAATGTCTACAAAAGACAAAGATGGTTTAATATCCTCTGAACTAATGGATTAGACAAGTATTTAGAGTAAATTAAATACTTATAATAGTAAATTATTTGGTAGACTATTTCTATATGCTAAATATAATACAGTATAGAGTATTGAAGTTAGTGTAATTGGTTATAAAAAGTTAGATGATAATAATATTATTAATAATCCCATATATACAGGTACAGAGAATGATTACTCTAATGTTGAATTACCTTTAATATAGAATTAGAAATATTTATAGATAGATTCTAAGATATTATTATTAATTTATGTAAATTATAAATATAACTGTCCTGATGGATCTAAAGCTTTAAATTCTAAAGATTTAGTAGAACCTTTAGAAGGTTATAGATATTATTTTGATAAAAATGATCAAAGTATTATTAGAGGTATTCAATTTATTATAGATAAAAATTCAATTTATAATTTACCGTTTGCAATTCCTAACGACTATAATAAAAACTATAATTTAGGATATGGATATCCTTTATATGATAAAATTACTAATATCTATTCGTTTTCACAAGTGTATGCTCTGCCATTAAATACTCTTAATAAAATTTCTTGGGAGGCTTATCCAATAACTTATTTTTATGATAATGGTTTAAAATTTGGAGAAATTCCTGATAAAAATGTCTCTGGGGAGTTAAATCCTGATAACATAAACTCCGGAAAAATGAAATTAAATGCTTGGAGATATTATATAAATAACGATAGAGTATTATTAACTTGGGGATTTGAATCTTATCCTAGAGAAAATGATATTATTTCTGAAGTTTCATTTTCTTTTTATGACGTAGCTTATAATACTTTAAAATGGAAATTTTCTACTAAAGAAAGAATAAGCTATAATGGGGAATTTAATGAGAATTTTGATATTTCTAATTTTATTAGTAATAGTTCTGATTATAATACTTCTGTTATACCTAACAAACTATTTTATGTAGATATTTCATGGAAGTATAATTCTCAAGAAATGCATGCTTATAGATGGATGCTTATAACTGGACTATATAATCCATCATATTATGGAAATTCTGAATATCCATCAATTAAAGATTATGATTCTTTTTTAGATTGCTATTATGTATTAAATAATGAAAATTATATATATAGTACTGAAATTTAGCCTAAATATTTGCAAGTATGTACTGAAACTAATAATAGTGTAGTTACCGAACAAAATATTCCTATTGTTGCAGAATTAATATCTGATAAAAAGAATTATAAGGGTTGGATAGAAGCTGGAAAAGAGAGTGGCATAAAAGGTAAGTTAAGAATACCTAGTAATTACTTTAATTATAATATATCCTATAGTTTTAGTAATGCCCAAATAAACAACATTCCAGAATTATTTTAGACAGGTGATAGAATATTTACTAGTACTGATGATATAGTCCATTAGTTGATTTAGGGTTATAATTTTAAAAATACTTCAGTAAAAGCTAACATTAACTATTTAACAAATTAGGATTACCCTATTAATATAAATGTAGAATCTAGTATGATAAATTCTTCGCAAGTTAATATAGAATCAAATACTATAAAAATTGATACTAGTAAGACTAAATCATCTATAAATTCTAATATAATTACTTCTGAATTTACTGGAATAGCTTAGACAACTTATGAAGCTAAGTTAGGAAAATCTAAAATAACTAAATTATCACCATTAAGTTAGCATAAAAATTTTCAGGATTTATTAATTCCGGATGGTCAATACCATATATCAAATTCTTATTCTATATATGGTAGAACTGAAACTACAGGTTATGACAACTCTGAGGTATTAATTAGAGAAATTAAAAAGTATGGATCTGTTGGAGACTATACAGGCTTAGTCGGAGCATAGGGTAAACATGATGATACAGATATTTCAACTACTTGTAATTGGTCATAGTATAGTTGGTTTGGAAACACTAAACACACTTATGGAGTAAAATTACCGGATACAATTATAACCATTTTAGATTACAGTAATAAAAATGTTATAGCTATATGTGGTTTAGATTAGAAATATGACTCTGGCTGGTAGGGGTCTAATGGTTAGTACTTAAAAAAATTAAGATCTAAAGATGGGTACTATATACCTGAAACTACATCACCAGGAGTTTATCCATATAGTCCAGTACTTCTTGTAAAAGATATTACATAGGGATATGCTTTAATTAATTTATTTGGAACTAAGGGGTCTTATACTAATTCAAGTGGGGATGTATCGTCCTAGGGTGAGCATAATTATAAGGAGTATACTAATGAAAATTTGGAAATAATTTTTGAAGCTTTAAATAATTATTTTGTATCTTTAGATAATGAATCCACAATATTTATTCCTAATAAAGATGTTAAAAGTGCTGGATCAATTACCGCTGCTATTACTGTAGACTTATCTTTAAAATTTAATAAAAATTCTATTGATGCTAAATTTAATGAATATATATAGAAAACATTTAAAGATGATAAATTATTAGCTTTAATTAAAACAAACATTTTTGTAAAAGATAATAGTGCTATGGAAATACCTATTGTAGAAATACCTGATATAAAATAGGATATTTTAGATTTATAGGATAATGCTTCAGTATGTATAGTAAATGGGAAATAGATATATACTCAAACATCTTCAGGACAATCTCTTATATCTGGAAAAGTCTATAGATTAGATAATGGTAAAGTTTATCAAGATTCTAATTTTATTATGAAAGATGATTAGATTTATGCTAATAGTATTTCTAATAATTTACCTAAGTCTATATATGGATACTGTTCTCGTGTAAATGATAATGAGACTGCAACCTTTACATTTGAAGGAATTCCATATATTAATCTTACTCATATTCCAGATCCAGATAATTCTCAAAAATTAGTATAATGGATATTACTATTAAACCTTTTTTATATCAATTAAGTAACAAAGGTTATATGGCATGGGAGTATAACCCATTTCATAATTTTAGAATCACTGATACTAAAACTTCTATTAATAATAAAATATTAATATATAATATAAAAAATCAATTTAATATTAGTATTAATACATTAAAGTTTAAATTAGTAAGAGCTAGTAGTCAAATAGTTTATGATTTAAACTTTCATACTAAAGAAGATTTGAAATGCTAGGTTATGTCAGATACTTCCCAAATGCATATAATAGAATCTGTCCCATGTATGAAATACACCTATTGTTATTTAGATAATACAGGAAATATAAATGAATAGATATATATTACTGAAGAAGTATTTTTTAATATAGATACTTGTTAGTACTCATTTCCTAACAGATATATTTTTAATTCTGATTCTTATATACAATTAGATGCTTCTTAGGTGAAGCCTACTAATGTTAATTCTATAAGTGATTTATATAAGTGTAAGTTTAATATAAACGAACAACATAAAGTAGATTCTAATATTTTATATACTTAGATAGATTCTGAAGAATCTGGTAATGTAGAGGCTGGAAGTATTGTAGACTTAGATACTCCTTTATTAAATTTTGATCTAGAACATCCAGTTACTATGGATATATAGCCATCTTATGATGGTACTGTAAATATCATTTTTAATGATAATAAAAACGTTCCGAGATTAATTAATTCTAGATTTTCTACTACAGAATTAAATACTTACGAACTAGTTGATAGAGTTGGAGATAATGATACTAATATTTATGATTAGGATTCCTTTGATTTAGATTCTTCTCTATATAAAAGAATAAATAGTATTCCTACAGTTAAATTTATAGGAGTAAATTCTTCCGGACAATTAAAGGTGGGAAATTATAATTTTTATTTTAAATACTCTGATGCAGATGGTAATGAAACTGACTTTGTTGCTGATTCCGGAGTAGTGGCAATATTTAAAGGTAATGATTGCGACCCATTCTCTATTGATGGAGGAATTAGTGATGAAAACGCTTTTAAAGCAGTGTCATTTTAGCTAAATAATATAGATTATAGTTATAACTATATAACAGTTTATTATACTAGAAATACTGGGGATAGCTATCAGACTAGAAGCACTAAAGCTTATAAAATAAATGATAAGTATATAGTTAAACATTAGATTTGTACTATTAATGTAACTGGTTTAGAAAATTCTACTGAAATACCTATTTCAGAAATTAATAATTAGTTTTTCTAGGCTAATAAAGCTAAAACTAGCGCCCAATGTCAGAATAGATTATTTTTAGGTAACGTAGCTAAACCAGATATTCCATATAAAGATTTAACAGATTTAAGTTTACGAATGCTTCCTACTTTAGAGAAACAAGATTCTAAGAATATAATAGGATAGGTAGATTATAATTATTAGGATGATAGTAGTATCACAAATAGTTATGAATATTATAATACTAAAAATATATATTATAATGTTGGATATTGGGATAGTGAAATATATAGACTTGGAGTAGTATATATAATGTCAGATAATTCTTTATCAGAAGTATTTAATGTTAGAGGAGGTAACAATATTTATGATATTAACAACTACACTACTACAAGCAATTCAGAAATAAATCCTGAAAATTTATACGATGATACTGGTCAAAGATAGTATATAACGGTTGATGAAGATACAAATTGTATACATGGAGGAAAAGACTTAGAGAATGCTAAAGGAGTTGTAAAATTCAAATCTATAAATGAAAATAATACTGATGAATACTTATATTTTATAAAAATTTTAGTGCCTACAGTAGTACTTAAATATTTAAAGGATACTTATGATATTAAAGGATTATTTTTTGTAAGATAGAAAAGAAATCCAACATTATTAGCCTAGGCTTTTACTATGCCTTACGATTAGGAAGCTCAATGCCCAGCTATCAAAGCTGGAAATGTTTATATAGAGTCTTTCTTGAATTAGCAAACCCCACAACCTCTTAAACCTTCAAATTTATCAGAATTTTTGAAAAAAACTATAAATAGTCATAATTCTAGAAAATTATCTAATGAATATGATAAACATTTATACTTAACTAACAACTATAATAAATCTTCTAATATACTAACTGCTATATGTCCTGAATTTATGCTAAATTAGTCTAGATTTAATTCATTATTTACTGGAACTAATTATGTAATAAAGGGAGATAATCATTCTTATGAAGATTTATAGTGGAAAACTACTAATCATAGATTATATTATCCTGGTACTGCATTTAATAAGCAAAAGTCTTTAAAAATTTCTGCTAAAATTATATCTGTAACTGATGATGTGCCTTCAGTAGCTATAGATGAAACTATTTTTAGAAGTAAATTAGGGGATGCTGAAGAAGCATATTAGTTTAGATATATTGAATCCAATAAAAGGTATGATACTAATGCTACAAATTTAGTAAGAGGAATTTATTCTCCTTATATAGGAATAAAATCTAATGGAAACATTTTATATAATTCTATAATAAATATCTATATTCCAGGGTATTCTGAATCTTAGATGGATAATTATTTTGCTATACGTTATGATGATAATACTGCTTATTATTCAATAGGAGATAGAATTGATATAAATACTGCTATACATGATTGGAGACATTTAAATAAAGATGATGATCCTTATTAGTATACTACTTTAGCTAGAGGAGATTGTTATTTATGTACATTTACACATAGATTAAATCGTAATTTTGCAGATTCTTCTAATCCTTATAATGATGAAATATTAGATGAAGATACTTGGAGAAATAATTATGATGCTAATAACTCCGAAAAATTATAGAGAATAAATAGAGGAGATGTAAATGCTGTATAGTTAGGTAGTTGGATTACCTTTAAGTTAAGAAGTTCTACTAACTTATCAATACGTTCTATTGATGAGAGTAATATTAATGAAAAAGGTATATTTGGCAGACCTAGAGCTTGGTATCCATATTAGTAGGATTTAATTTCAGGTAATAATAAAATACCAGAATCTTATTTATATAATGATGGTTTAAGAAGCACTTTAAATGAGAAATATTATTTTAATGTTCCTGAAGTACCATATATAAAAAATATTTATTAGAATCGTATTATATATTCTGATATATCTATAAATGACGCTTATAGAAATGGTTATAGAGTATTTAAATCTACTAACTATGTAGACTATACTAAAGAATATGGTTCTATTATAAAATTAGTACCTATGGGATCTAGTCTCATATGTGTATTTGAACATGGTGTAGTACTTTTACCAGTAAATGAACGAATACAAACTGGTGAAGGAGATGGTGGAGCAATTTTTATTAATACTAAAAATGTTCTTCCTGAAAATCCGTAGATAGTACTTTCAGATATGATAGGCTCTTAGTGGGCTGAGAGCGTCGTGAAGACTCCATATGCAGTATATGGGGTAGATACTGTAGCTAAGAAAATTTGGAGGACTGACGGAAAGAATTTAGAAACAATTTCTGATTTTAAAGTAAATAAATTTTTAGTAGATAATTTGTCATTATCTGAACGAGAGACAACTCCTATTATAGGAATTAGAAATGTAAAAACTCATTATAATGCTAATAAGAATGATGTAATGTTTACCTTCTATGATTAGAAATATGGATTTGAAGATAAAGCTTGGAATTTATGTTATAATGAAATTACAAAATCATTTGTAACATTTTATTCATGGCTACCGTCATACTCTGCCAATATAGATAATATTTTCTTTACCTTTGATAGAAGTGTATCTAAATATATAGCAAAATTAGGATTAAATGATATGATGAGTAATAGCAAGAGTGGTTTAATTGTTAGTGCTAACATCTTACCAGTTAATTCTTTAGGAAAAAATATGAATGTAATAATGCCTATAAAAGGTATATATGATAGATACATACCAGAAAATATAGGATAGACAAAAGTTACTCTAGAAATTTTACCTGGTTTAAATCATTCTGAGAAGTATGTGTAGTTTTAGTATTTTACTCAAGAAGGAGGTTCCACAGTAAGTAAATCATCTATGATATTACCAAATGTAAATATTGATTCTAATGGTAATATTGAAGATGGAAAAGCCTATATAGAAGTTAAAATAGCTAGTATAATAGAAGAATGGGATAAACGCTAGTCAGAGGAAGAGAAAAATAACGTAGCGGCAGATAAACGAGAATATTTAGTTCCTTAGGATATTTCTTAGGCTGGATTAAGTAGTTATTATAAAATATATAAAATCTTAAATGATAAATTATTAGCTATTAATATAAGAGCTACTTTAGGTACTGAAGATTCAGGTTCTGCAAGTACTTTTAATAAAACTACTCTAATTAATAGTGGTTATTATGATTTTACCTTGTATTTTACATTCTCAGAATTTTTCTATAATAAATAGGAAACAGAAGTTACTAAAAAACTTCCAGCATTTTTAACTAATTTTTGGAAACATGGATAGGCTGGTATAATTGATACTCAAGAACATATTAAGCCTTGTTATTGGTATAATAAACAACACCCATTTGAATTTGAATTTGTTGTAAAAGATAATTCTATAAAATAGAAAATTTGGGATAACTTACAAATTATATCTAATAAAGCTGAGCCTGAATCTTTTCATTTTGAAATTAATGGAGATAGCTATGAATTTAGTAAAGATAAACCTAATATGTGGTATAGATAGGAATTAACTAAAAATACCTACCAAAAACTAGGTTCAGATATTACTTATGATCATTTATATAATGATTCTAAAAGAGGAGTAATTCCTTAGTAGTATCCTAAATCTACTATATTCCCATTATATTATAATAGATTAGATTCTGTTAATGAGATAGAAGATTATTATCATTCTATGCGTTCTTCTTCAGATAGAGATTACTCTAGACTTTCAGGTTCTGAAATAGTTAGATATGAGGATTTAAATTAGTATAATATTTCTACTCATGTTAAAAACTTGCCTATTCCTAAACATGGAATAATAAAAGGTAATTCTTATTATTAGGAGGATGAGTGGTATATTTAGATACCTTCTATTAATATTGCTCAAAAAAACGAGACTACTTGGAAAGATGGTAAACCACCTATTGTATTAAATTGGATTCCTAATGATTTGGATAAAACTGAAATTAGTGATGAAGATTTACCTAATACTTATAACTTAGGAAATGTAGATACTACAGGATGGACTTATCGTTAGTAGATTCCTATGAAAGATAAATATATAAAAATAAAGGTAAGATACACAGGAAATGACTTAGCTATCATTACTGGAATATTAACAACATATAGACTAAGTTATGTATAAAAAAATTAAAAAATTTGAATTAGGGGGAGGCACTGGACAGTCTCTCCCTAATCCTACTTCTTCTTTTAGTCCTAATATTGCTTCTATCACTGCCTAGTAGAATTTATAGTTTAGTGCTCCTGATATAGGTTCAATGGCTAGTAATTAGTTTTCTAATTTTTCTTCTAATATTACTGGTTATAGTAATGTCCCTTAGACAATAACATCAGAGTCTGGATTTACTAGACCTGATATGAAAAATATGAATCTTCAATAGATGGAAGCTTATACAACTCCATCATTTGGATAGCAATTAGGAGCTAATATATAGAATTATGCAACTTCTTATGCTATTAATAGATTAGGAAATTCTATTGGCTTAGAAAGTCCTATTAATGGACTAACTAGTGGACTTACTAATTCTAATGGAGTTGCTACTAGAATGATTGGTGGTGCAGCTAATTCTGCTTTAAAAAATGTTGCTGTAGGAGCAATTGCAGGTGCTGCAAAAGCTGCTGGTAAATCTTTAACTACGGCAGCTATAGGCTCAGGGTTAAAAGCTGGAGCTAAAGGAGCTTTATCTTCTATGGGAAGTGCTTCTGGTATTGCAGGATTAGCTAATGCTGGTATTTAGGTTGCATTTGGTAATTAGAGAAAAGCAGGTTGGGAAAATGCAGTAAATACGGTAGGAGGTATAGCTTCTATGATCCCTGGAGTAGGATGGGGATTAGGCGCAGGTTTAGCTGCCTTTAATCTTATCGGAGGTCTTACAGGAAAGAAAACTATAGCTGCTACTGGTAAAGATTGGCAATCTAGACAAGCTCAAAGTTCTGTAGCAGGAGGTTATGGTGGAGCAATGGAAGATATTGCAGATGCCGAATCTAGAGAAGGTTCTTACAGTGGATGGAACTCAGGTGCTAGAAGAAGAGCTAATAGACTTATTGCAAAAACTAATGATTGGAAAGATACCATGTGGGACTGGGCTCAAAGGAATGATTTAAATGATATTAGAAGTAATCAAATGAATTCTATTAATAATAATTAGTACTAGACTGATATAAGTGGAGGTTATGATTTATCTAACTCAGGCAGAATGTTGGTTGCTAAAGAAGGAGCTAAATTATTTGATTCTTATAAATCTATAAAAGAATACACTAAAAGAATAAAGTCAGCAAAACAAGGTTCTAAATTAGTAAAAGAAGAACCTAAAGTAGAAGAGCCTATTATAGATAAAGAATTAGAAAGATATTATGATGACCCATTGTTTTCTACCAAATCCAAATATAATGATGATTTTCATTAGGGAGGAAGTTGGTCTGAAGATGGTAAAACATTTACTCCTTCTGAATTTTCTTTATTTAATTTCACACAGGAATAGATTGCTGAAGCATTATCTAAAGAATTTCCAGAAGCTTCTTTAAATATTACTGATGAGGTAAGAGCGTTTAAAGAAGGAGGAAAAGTTAATTCTAGAGATATGAATGTTATTCCTGAAGGAGCTTTACATGCTAGATTAAATCATATGGATAATGAAGATTTTACTAAAAAGGGTATTCCAGTTGTTGCTAAAGATGGTGATAAACTAGAATAGACCGCAGAGATAGAAAGAAACGAGATAATTTTTAATTTATCAGTGACTAATAAACTAGAAGAATTAATGAAAGATGGTTCTGCAAAAGCTGCATTAGAAGCAGGTAAATTATTAGCTGAAGAAATTCTTCATAACACTATAGATAACACTGGACTAATAAAGGAGGTAGAATAATGGCAGAAATAAATAATAAAGAGTCTAACTTAGTAAATATTACTATAGGAGATAAAAAATATAAAGTAGAAATTGCTGATACTCCTGAGAAATAGGAAAAAGGTTTAATGGGTCGAGAATCTTTACCTGAAGATTAGGGAATGTTATTTATATATGATGAACCTCAAGACTTATCTTATTGGATGAAGGATACTCTTATTTCATTAGATATAATTTTTATAGACGATGATATGGAAGTAGTATCAGTTAAATAGGGGCAGCCAATGTCCGAAGAGCCTATTACTGAAAATGACGTCTAGTATGTTCTTGAAGTAAATAGTAATTCAGGTATTGAAGAAGGAGATTAGCTAGTAATAGAAGATTCTGATGATAGTGAATATTCTATGCATGTTCTTTTCCCTGACGGATCCACTCAAATGAATTTAAAAGGAGGAGAGCGTATTGTAAGTAGAAGAGAAACTAAGATTCTTATAAAGAAGGCTAAAAAAGCAGAAGCATCTAAGACTGATGGAGCCTATCGAGCACTTGGTCGATACATCTTTAAAGTTTTAAAACGTCAAGATTCTAGAGAACCTGAATATGTGGATAGCCCAAAAGATAAAGATAACACTGATGAATAATTTAACGTTATAATTATATAATAATAGTTTTAGTTATTATTATTTTGTACGAATAAAACTGTGTATATAATTATAAAAATGAAGTTTAATCAATAATTAATTATGGAATATAAGTTTATTAAAAAGTTTTAGGAAGGTGGAGCAATGCCTCCACAAGGTGCACCTCAGGGTGCAGAACAAGGTGCTCCAGAGGAATAGGGTGCTGGTGCAGAACAAGATCCAATGGCTATGTTGTTGCAAGCAGCAGCTTAGGCTTTGTAGAATCAAGATTGTAATATGGCTATGCAAGTGTGTCAGGCTTTGGTACAGATGGCTCAACAAGGTCAAGGTGGTGCTCCAGAAGAAGCAGGTCAGCCAGTATACCGTAAGGGAGGAAGACTTGTACGTAGAATTAAGAAATAATTTAATGTAAAAAATTAATAGGGGAGCATCTTTTGGTGTTCCCCTTTTTTAATTTATGGCAGAAAAGAATATAAAAATTTCGGGAATAGGTGAGGTAACTCGTGCAGATTTTGTTAGAGCAATTACTGACCCAGATAAGTTTAAAGAATTTGCTGACTAGTAGGGATGGGGTAATAAACGTCGTTAGTTAGCTTGGAATTCTTTACATAACTATGCTCAAGGAGTATAGAATGGTGAAATAAATGAGATAAATGATATGCACTAGATAGTTGATGATACTGGTGCTAGAACTAACAAACAAGAAAAATATAATTGGATAGGAAGTAAGTTTGACGCTAATGGAGCAACTGCTGCTTTTATGAATTAGATAGCTAAAGGTATGTAGACTGCTTCTAAACCTGCTGATAAGTCTTTAAAGAGTATACCTAGTGTTACTTCATATTTAAATCAATAGTGGTTTGGTAGTAGTAATCCTGATTGGGAATTATTTTAGAAAAATGATACTTTGACAAATGGGGTATATGGTATCGCCAACAGAAGTGCTAAAATAAAAGAAGGATTAACTAAGTATAAAAATGAATTAACTACTAATGGTGCTTAGTATAATTGGGATGGAGTTGATAAAGATGCTCTTTATAAAAATCTCGATGCTGCTATAGCTTCTTCTAATGTAGCTACTTATGCTCCATTAGGTATTACTTCTGATTATATTGGTAATGCTTTAGCTACTAGAGATTTAAGTACTACTTAGGAACAATCTTCTGAGAATGATCAAGCTTCTGCTAGTTAGAATTCAAATTCTGAAGGAATAACTGATGAACAATTATTATCTTTAGAAAGTAATAAAGACTTAGCAGACCTAGCTTAGGCTAACCCAGCTAAAAGAGCTGAATATATAGCACAAGCTAGGGAACGTTTAGCCAATCAAATTGCTTTAAAAGAGTAGGAAGCTCGAAAAAATACTAGAGATTATCAAGATAAAGTAACATCCTAGAAACAACAATAGTATAACTAGGAAATGCTTAATTGGTATAATTCATAGACATTTAAACCTGAATATACCACACAATTAGGAAGTTCTTATGCCGGAACTCCAGGAGGAAAAGATCCTAGTATTTATTTAGATAGTTTAAATTTTAGTGATAAAGATTTTGAATTAAATAGTCCCAGAACTATTTCCGCAATAGCTACCTCCACTAAATTTAAAAAACCTGAAATACGTACTGTTAAAACTAATCTTGGAAATTAGACTATAACATTAAATAACAAATTAGATGTATTAGCTTATATGTTATAGTATAATGCTAAATATAATCCTAATTTTAAACGTTATTTTACAGATGTATCAAGTGCTACAGGTAAATCTGCAGGTTCTATATATAGAATAAATGCTCTTAAAGGAGCAGATGGGTCTTATGTTTATGTAAGAAAGAATGGTAATAATTATGAATTTTATCGTTCTAAACCTATGGACATCTTATATAAAGAACATTTAGCTAGAAAGCATAAATTAGGAGGTATTATTACTAAATTTTAGCAAGGAGGAGCTGCTGCATATATCGCTCAACGTAAATAGCGATAGTAGCAAATTCAGCAAATGAAAGAAAAACAAATTCAATCTTAGCCACAACAAGTTCCTTTTGGTAGGTCTTCAGTAAAGAGTATGGGTAAAAATACTAATACTCTTACTACTGCTGATAAAATAGCTATTGGGGCAGCAGCTGCAGATTTTTTAGCTTCTTTTACTGCTAATCCTATAGCTAATGGTACTGGAACTATCTTAACTACAGGAGCTGATTTGGCTAGTGATATTAGTCATGGAGCATCTTTGGGACAAGCTGCTGGAAACGCTGCTATGAATTTAGGAATGGGCTTAATAGGATTTATTCCCGGATTAGGAACTGCCACTAAAGCTAAAAAATTAAAGAAAATATTATAGGTTTCTTCAGGAGCAGTTCAGGCTTATTTTATTGCTAATAATTTTAATGAGGGAGTTAAATCTTTAGGTAAAGTATTAGATGGCTCTGCTTCAGTTCAAGATTATAAAAATCTTATTTATGGATTATAGGGAGCTAAAGGTGCTGTTAGTTCTGTGACAAATACAATTAAGCGTAGAGGAGCAGCTAAGGTAATAAAAGAATTACCTGATAAATTTAATGCGGGAGAAGCCAGATATACTTTTAAAAGTAATGGAAAAGAAACTCAAAGATTAACACAAGCTCAAGTAAAAGAACTTTAGGAAAAAGGTTCTGCAGGAGTTTCTGATGAAACAAGATAGTTGCTTAATGGATTAATTATAAAACCCTCTAAGGAAAAATTTGGTATTACTTGGACTAGTAGACCTATTGAATATCAATACAAACCTAAAGGAGAAATATAGAAATTACTAGATGATTTATAGATATAGTCATAGAAATCTAGTATGTGGAATCCTGGCAGATAGGATTATTTATCTATGACTTCTGAACATAATTGGTCTTTACCTAGTATATCTATAGGTCTTGGTAAAAATAGTACTAAAGAAGTAATTAAAAGAGCTAAACAACCTTCTAAACCAAATGTAACTCCTGAAAGCTAGCCAACAATTACTAATAATCCTGAAAGACCTTTATAGACACATACTATAACTCCTGAATAGCAGAAAAAGGATATTGAATTACTAAGAAAAAGATTCACATCTAATGAACTTCTTCCTATTGATAATGCGACTAGAAAAGCTTATGAGCATTATAGAAAGAGACCTATGACTGATTAGGAGATTAGAGATTTAGAAATAGAGTAGCAAAAGAAAAGGTTTATGCGAGGTTAGTATAAGCAATAGAAGCCTCAAGATTAGATTTATGCTGAGCGTAGGGATGCTTTATAGAAAGATTTATTTGAACGTAAATCATTAGCTAAAGACCTTGCAGATGCATAGCAAGAAATTAAATAGGCTAAAGCTAATACTCAAGTTAAAATTAATCTCGCCGAGGGTAATGCTAGAGCAAAAGATTTACCTATTCCCTCTGCTAGAGTTATAGTAACACCTGAATCTGTAAGAACTTAGGTAAATAGAGAATATGCTTTAAATTGGAAACCTGCTAAACCTGAATTAAAGGGGGCAGCCAGATCTTCTAAGCAGGCTATGTATGAACGTATATTTTAGATGCCATTAGCCGAAAGACAAGGTACTGGAAGTGCTGTACAACATACTACTAGAAAATCTTTGGAAAGAAGACGAAAAATGCAGAATGCTGTATAGTAGGAGTTCTTAGAAAGACAGAGAAGATAGAATGCCATTATATTATCTCCTACTGAAAGTAGATAGGGAATGTATTAGCAAATGTTCTCTCCAGTATTAACTAACTTAGATAGTTAGGGTAGAGCCTCAGGATTAAGAGCTAAACCTTCTAGAACAGATGTTAAATCTGTTAAATCTTCTGAATATAAATAGTAGTAGAAATAGAGTAGATAGTAGAAGGCTTCAGAAGTTATGGAAGCTTTTGGTAATACTAAAAGTAATAATACTAAAGGACATAATAAAAATACTAATCTTCCACATAAATAGTCTAATAAAAAGAAGAAAACTAGTAGAGATAATAACATTAAAAGACGTTAGGATGGAGGAGTATTATATGATTATGAATTCTTAAAATCTGTTCACGCTTTTAAACAAGGCGGTGTTATTAAAGCCCAAGGAGGTGTAAAATTAAATAATATATGGGCAGGTAAAAATTAGGATTATGGTTATGATACTTATCTAAATAGAATTTTTGGTAATTAGGATGTATTATCCTGGATGAGAACTCATTATGTAGGAGATAACGCCACTAAATAGTATGCCGATTATGTGATGAAAAATGTTAATGATCGTAATACTTATGGTGTAAATAATTACAATAATGATTCTACATATGTTGCTAATAAAGGTATTAATACTTTTAATACTGGCTATTAGAATGCGGGTAATACTTTAAATTATACTTTATTTGGAAATAATACTAAAGATTATACTGATAAAAAAGGAGTTGCTTATGGTTTAATTAACTTTACTAGACCTGATAAGGCTTTAGCTACTGGTGATAGTTATAATGCTAATCCAAGTAAGGCTTATATAGATAATGCTTTAGGTTTGTAGACTTATTCTCGTGTAGCATCTTTAACTGATTCAGGTATAAAAGCTGGAGGTTTTGGAGATTGGGGAAAATATTGGAAAGAACAAGGTAATACCGGAGCTTACTATTATATAGCACCAGGTGATACTTCTGGTAAAGGTCAATGGATTCCTACAAAGGATAAAACTTTAAATGGTTATCAAGATTTTGAAGCTGCCCCACAAGAAACTCCTAAAAAAGATGGCTCAGTAACTACTCCTGGTATTGGTAAGAAATCTATATTTGATAAAGGTAAAGAATACTTATCTAAATTAACAAGCAATCCAGGTAATCTTTATAATGCAGTTGAGACTGGTAAATATTTATTAGCTAATAAAGCTACTAATGATATATTCAAAATAAAAGCTCCAAATTATGTTATTTCTCCTAAGCATACTAGTTATCAAGTAATGGATAATTTAGCTTAGTAGAATGCTTATCATAGTAAAGCTGCTGAGGCAATGAATTAGACTTCTAGACCACTTACTTCTAGTGGCTAGTTGTAGACTGCTGCTTAGCAAGAAAGTATGAATAATGCTAATAAGTTATATTTACAAGGTAATGCTGAAAGAAATACTTGGTTAGAAGGATAGAAAGAGTAGTCTTATAAAGCAGGGCTTTATAATATGGAAAGTGCTGTTGATACTGCTAATGCTAATGCTCAGTAGGCATATAAAACTAGACTAATTAATGAGTATCAAGATCCTAGAGATAGAATTAGAGGACTCGCTACTAATAGACAAAATTGGATTAATGCCTTAGAGAAATTTAATGTTATTGACCCATATGTTGAAAGAAAGAATGCTTAGTAGCAATATGGTTTAGCTAAAGCTTAGTGGGATTATCAGAATGATGCTGATGTTTTAGCAGCTCAACAAAAATATTATCAATTATTACGCTAGCATTAGAATGACTTGAACTTTAATGCATCTGATACTGCTGAATATAAAAATTTAGTTAATAAGTAGAAAATTGCTGGAGCAAAATACTATAACAATATGTATCAGGTATATGGTATTAGCAATCCTGGGTTTAAATACAAAAAAGGAGGTAAATTTGAAGATATATCAAAGTTTAATACCAAAGAATTTTATAATACTATAAGACATAGTATTAATACTGCTACTAAATAGAGCGGAGATTTAAGTAAACTCATTAATACTTTATTTAAAAAGAGTAATAAGAAATGAATTTAAAAATACAAAAATTTGCAGAAGGGGGAACATCCTCCTCTGCATTTTTTTATTAGCCTTTAGCTATGGCTACAACTGGAGTAGAAGCTGAATCAGACACTGCTAAGTTGATAAAAGCTATGGCTGCTGCTAATAAAAAATCATCTAATGATGAGGATAAAGGGAAGATAACAGATAAAGATTTCCTAGGATTATTAAAAGATATAAATGGTCTTCCTAGTGATATCTTAAAACTATATACACAAGCCTAGAACTTCTGGGCTGATCCAACAAATACAGGAGATACTAATTATTCAAACTTCGCTTAGATGTTAACTAGAATATCTTTATAGGCTAAGATAGCTAAATTTAATAAAGAAGTTTGGGATAAATCTAGAGATACTATGTTTACCAATCATTCAGAAAATGAAATGGCTATTACTGATTAGGGAGGAGTTGTAATACAAACTAGTGATGGAGGAATAGATACTATTTCTGTTGAGAAATGGAAACAAAATCCTTATGTTTATAAAACTCTTACTAATGCAGATATAATGGAACTAAGAGCTTAGAAATTACCTGGAGATAACTCTATTCTTAATATAGTAAATGGTAGTACTAGTGTAGAAGCTATTACTAATAAACTATAGAAAATATTAAGTAATGCCCAATCTAGTAGTGTTTCTTCATATATTAGTACTGATGGTTTTAATACTAAATCTGGATTAACAGTGCTTAAAGGATTGTTATAGAGAGGATTAGACCCAACTACACTAACTATGCCAGGAGTATATAAATATACTACTAAAGAAAATGCTGACTAGGTAGCTAATTTATTACAATATGCTTGGGCGTCTTTATCTACTAAAGAGTAGACCTTACTAACAGCTAGAGCAGGAAAAAATAAAAAAGGAGTAGATTATTTACTAAAATTACTAGCTACTGGTAATACTTCATTTAATACCAATATGGAATATTAGGATGAGCTAAATCCTGATGGTACTAAAAAAGACACTAAAACTGAAAAAAGTGGTAGTAACTCTGGATCTCAAGAAGGAGATTGGGAAGAAAAAGCAGAAGCTAATCCTGCATTTATGATATAGAATGGTATTGGAGGATAGGATAGCACATACCAATTTATGCCTGACTCTTCTAGCGCTAAGATGACTTTATATGGTTAGAAATATGGAGACATTAAAGATGTTTAGGATAAAAAAACTATATAGAGTACTAGTTTGGCAGACATGCTTAGTAGATCAGGACTTTAGGGAATAAGTGATACTAGAGCTATTTATTTTGGAGATAAGAGAGTTGAAGATCCTGATAAACTTAAAGATATAGTTTACTTAAATTAGGGAGGTATGAGAGTGAATTTACCAGCTAAATCAGATAATTATGGTAATAAAGTTCCTGATTTTGAATTAATCCCTAAATATGAGTAGGCTATGAAGGAAATTAGAAATATTTAGACTACAGACCCAAAAGCTTATCTTATTAGAGAGGCATAGATTCTTAAAAAGTATGGACTAAGTGATTTAGTTGATTCTAAAGGATTCCCTAATAAAGACAGATTTGGAGCTTTCTTAGTAGTTAATGGACAAGCATCTTCTGATGCTGTTGGCAATCCTACATTAGCTACTACTGTAAATAATATGGATTCAGATTTTGAGAATATGTCAAAAATACTATATCCTGATGGTAAAGGTGGTGCATCCTAGAAAATTAGTGGTTCATCTATGGCACCATTTGGATGGTTTAATAGTAATATTTATAAAGCCCCTGTTTATATTCCGTTAGATAATAATCCGGTATCTACTATGATATTAACTGGTAAAGTAACTCCTAATATGCTTAGTGCTATGGAAGCTTTATATAGAGCACAAAATGTTCCTATTAATAACACTAGCTCTAATGTTTTAAATAATTAATTATGTTAAATAACGATTGGATAGTTGCCAATATAAATAATCCCGATTATAGTACAGAAATGTTCAAAATGAAAGGGATAGATACTGATAATACTTAGATGTTGAAAGAAGAAAGTTATCTTAAATCTAATTTTATCATAAATAATCCAGCATTTGCTGATAATAATGGTAATTTTAATAAAGATAAATTTCATGATTATTACCAACAACAAGCTACTAAATGGGGAGAATTATAGAAAGATAAATCTGTACATACTGTTTACGATATGTTTGATGTAAGATAGGCGCCTGGGGATTAGATATATAATTCATTTACTGGTACTACCTAGGGAATGAAAACTGATAAATAGAATCCTTTAGGCTCGTTTATTAAACTTACATCTAACCCAACTAATTAGGGTGTTGGTATTAGTGGTTTTTAGGAAATAAGTAACTAGAGTAAAAGTACTAGAGAAATTGCCCAAGGTTAGAACATATTTGATTCATCTACCGGGAAATTTTTAAATGAAACTCCTGATAGTATATCTCTATTTTCTAACCCTATTAAATATATTAAACAAATATTTAGTGACCCATTAGTATTAGCTACATACGATTCTGATGGAGAAAGTATTGATCCAATTTCAGGGAAAAAATTAAAACATTCTAAAGGAGAAATAAAATTAAATTCTAATGGTAAACCTTATTATGAAACTTTAAATGGTAGAAATCCTGTTACTAAATAGGTTTTATCAATGGGAGATATAGTAACATCAGAAGCATCTTCTTTAAATAAATATGATTTTATTGATTCTGATGATATGGATAAAAGCGTGAAAGGAACTATTTTAAAAAATGTAGCTTCTGTATTACCTTTAGCTATTCCATATGTTGGAGAAGCTTATAGTGCAGGTTTAGTAGTGAGAGAACTAGCTAAAACTACTCCTATGTTATATGGCATGATAAAGTCCTTGTTTTCAGATAAACCAGCTAATAGTTAGTTTCTTAACTCTTTACAAGGTAGAGCTACTGCTATGTCAGGCAGTGTTTCTGACGCAGGATAGAGTGCTATGTGGACTTGGGAAGGAGTATTTAATATGATGGGAGATGTAGCTACACAATGGGGTTAGCAAAAAGCTGTAGCTAATTGGACTAAAAAATTAATAACTGGAAAGTAGGATTTAAGTAAAGTAGCTGAAGAAGAAGCTAAAGCTTTATATGAATCTAAATTATAGAACATATTAAATAATGCAAATACTGCTGAAGATAAATATAAAGCATTATCATTATATGGAATGGAGGAAGGCTAGATAGCCAAAATATTAGAATAGGAAGGTAAAGCAGTTGGAGATGCTTGGAAATAGACATCTATAGGTTCTGCAGCTTTGCGAAAAACCTTTGACGTATATAAACCTAGAATAGAAAAATTAAACAGATTAGGTGCTAATGCTTCATTAGCTTATATGGCATTAGTTTCTAATACTGATGTATATCAAAGTATGTTAGATTCAGGAGCTATTCCTAGAGAAGCTGCTGCAGTAGCTTTAGGATCTACTTTAGGTATGTATACTGTAGATAGACTAGGTATTGGTGAAATGTTCTTTGATGAATTAGCTAAAAATGATATGCGTCAAATAAGAACTGCTTTACTTGGTGAAAAAGAAAATTGGGCTAAAGCTTTAGGAATTTCTACTAAAAATATTCCAGAAAATACTAATAAGTTTAAAAAACTTATATTATCTGGAAGAGATAAAATGGTTAAAGCTTTATAGGATTATGCTGATGATATAAAATATCATACTACTGGTGCAATAGGTAAAGCTGTAGGTGAAGGTCTTGAGGAAGTCTCTGAAGAATTTGTAACTGATATGTCCAAAGCTACTTACGAAATGCTTCATAATTTTGGAATAACTACATAGGCTAATGTTGGTGCTTTTAATTATGATCCAAATCTTAATGGAGAAGGAAAAGGAGGATATAATATAGCTCAATTACTCTCTAGATATGGAATGAACTTTATTGGAGGTACTCTTGGTGGAGGCATGTTCTATGGAGTAGGTGTTTTATAGGGTAAAAATTTCCATATAAATAAAGACTCTGGTAATATGTTATATTTAACTAGAGAAGGTAAGGCTGAAGACATGGTCAATACTATAGAACAAATGCGTAAGAAAGGGCAGTTTGGTAGTACTACTATATCAGCAACTAATGCTACTACAGATAGTGATGGCTAGTAGGTTAATATCACTGTTGATGGAGATTTATCAATAAATGATTATATCGCTAAAAGACTTACTAATTAGATTCGTTCTTACCAAACTATCATGGATGATAATAATTTAAATAAATCTGACGAAGACTTATTTAATCAAATGATAATGTAGGATAAAATTTTTAGAAATCTACAAGGATATTTACAAGAAGAATCTTATATTACACGTTATCAATAGGCTTGGCAGAAATTAGCACAACAAGTAGTTATAGCTCAAAAAGGTTTGGAAGTAGCAGCATCAGCTAAAAATGGAGAAATTCCAAAAGAATTAATACCTGAGTTAGCCACTGCTAGTAGTTCTAAGGAATTAGTTGATAAGTTAGGAGAAGCACGTTTACCAGACTCTACAGAACGTCATAATAGTGGAGAAGAAGCCAAACGTAATTAGAATATAGCAGCTTGGTAGGATTACTTAAATAATAAAAAATAGGAGTTATTAAATTTTGAATCTCCTGAAAATTCATCATATTATACTGAAATGTTAATGTTTGGTATAGATCCTATTATATCTTCTACTTTTGGAACTTATGATTTTAATTCTTGGTTATATAATACTTAGCACGGATTAACTGTAGACAAATTAACTTAGCCAGAAATAGAACAATATAAAGCTGATTATTAGACTTATTAGGCTAATGCATAGCCTCTTGATTTATAGGAATCTTTTAAATTATTTAAAGATTGGCAATAGAAAATTGATCCTTATTTATAGTAGATGGCGTAGTAGTCTTAGAATTATGATAGTTATTAGAGAGAAGTTTAGGAATTATTTAAAGATGGAATAGATTGGTATCAAAATGCTAATCATCCAGAAAATAAGTAGTGGTATGAATCTGATGAAGAATATGCTAAATCAAAATAGCAAGAAGGAGAATCAGCTTAGGATTATAAAATACGACAAGAACAACGAGTACAAGAAATAAATACAAAAGTTGAATAGAAATTATAGGATTTAGTTAATTTTGTAAATACTCATATATTAGATCCAATTACTTCTAGATAGATTAAAACTATGTTAGCTGCTAGAATTAAGGATATTAGAAAAAATGTAGTATTAAATAGGTTTTCTGTATAGCAAGACAATTTAATAAAAGAATTGTCGGGAGATTCTTTAAAAGATTATAAAGGTAATGATATAGAATCTCTTAGAACTGCTATTATTGGTACTAAAGAAAAGCCTGGAAAAATTGATTAGTATTTTGGTAAATTATATGCACAGTTTATTCATCCTGATTATTATTATGATGAAGACTCAGGCATAATGAAGCCACTTACTTCTTTATTTAATACTAATACAGGCAGTTTTAGTAGCATAGTGGTAACCGATTTATTAAATTAGAAAGTTATAAATGAAGATGCTTTGCCTGAATCTGAAGGTACTAAAATAGAAAAAATATAGCATTTATTGGGATTGGCTTCTATAGGTTTAGACGATACTTATAAAGAATCAGATTCTCGTTATCAAGGTAAATCCTATAAATATATATTAACAGAAGTATTTGGTAAAGATACTGTAGATAGAATTGAAAATTCTATAGAAAATTCTGAATATGTTGACCCTAATACCGATCAATAGTATAATTTACAATATATAAATCCTTATAAATATATAGCTAACGGAGAGTAGATTACTGACGAATTAATTGAAAATTGGTTATAGGAAAATAAAGATGTTTCTAATAATTCTATACAATCTTTAATTAAATTATAGCCATTAATTACTAATAAAAATAGTAATTTTGATGATGCTAGAAAATCAGTTAATGATAGCTACAAAGCTTTTGCTGGAGAAGTACTTGATAATGCTGAAAAGGATATAAATAGTAATTTACTATATCAAACTTTAGTAGGATTAACAGAATCGTTGCCGAATCCTATAGTAGAATTAGCTAAGCATTTACCAGTATATAATGAAAATGTAGAATCAGTAATTTAGAAAATGTATCAACATTTTGAAGACGATGATGATATTAATACTTTCCAATTAACTGGGCAAGAGATGCAATCTTTACAGCAAGTATAGACAGTTTTAAATCTTGCTTCTACGTACATGCGTGCAGCTTCTACAGATTAGGATTTAACTAATATTTATGGTCATAATAAAACTATAAATAGATTTAATCAAGAACATAAAATAAAAGTAAACCCTTTAGCTGAAATTGATGAAAACTATGCTAATATATATTAGATAGAAATAGGAAAATATTTAAATATGATAGATCCTAATAGTTATTCTTTACCTTTTATATCTAATATAAATCAGGGAAATATAATAGGATAGTTTGATTAGGCTAAAGAAAAATTTACTTAGACTAAAAAAGAATTTTTTAACTCAAATAGAAATAATTTTGAAGCATGCAAAGTAATTGCGTAAATCTATTAGAAGGTTATTCACCAGATATGGACTTAAAAGATATAGAAGCTTTATTATATGAAAATTATTATAAATATGAAGCTTAGGGATATGGTGTAAATGCTATATTTGATTAGTTCATAGATAATATAAATAAATAGGAAACTACAAATCTAGATTAGACTGTTTCTTATACTACTTTTAATAATTATGATAAAATATCTTACTTACTGGCTACGCTAGGAGTAAAGTCTGATGATTATTTATCTTTTATAAAAGAAGAAGTAAATAAATATGATAATATAGTACCAATAGATGCTTAGCTATATTTAGCAAGAATAGGTATTGCCGCTATAAATAATCCTTCTTTAATATCCTCTGTAATAAATAGAATAAAAAAGAAATCAGATATTAAAGTACCTATACTTGATAGATTATTATTTATTAGTGGTATTGGAGGTTCAGGTAAGACTTCAGTAGTAGCTAAATATATAACTGATTATGCTAAAAATAAACATATAATAGTAGCAGGACCTACCGATACTCAAGTAACTGGATTAAATAAATCTTTAGGAGTTACTGACGGAATCGATGCCAAATAGTTATTATCTTTAGTTATAAATGATGCTAAATATAAAGATTTAAATGGAAAGTTTAATAATTTAAGTAGCACTGATAGTATAGAATCTCTGATTAGTGATGCTGATGTTAAAAATCATGACTCCGGAATTTTAGTCATAGATGAGGTAACTCATTTCAGTACTTTAGATTTAGCTTTAATAAATAAATGGGCTAAAAAGAATGATATATTTATATTAGGTTTAGGAGACGATACTTAGTCTGGATATACTACTGATAAAATGATTGCTAATATAGACACTGACAATGCTTTTTGTTTAAGAACTCCTAGATTAGCTATATCATTACGTAATGGTAATATACAACAATCCTCTGATACAAAATTATTATATGGATTAACTTAGTAGGCAAGAACTTTAATAAATGATGTTATGCCTAAAGATAAATATGTTTAGGCTCGTAATGCTATTAAAAGTTATTCTCCTAGATATAGTTACTCTTCAGGAGAATTACATGGAACTATAATCACTGATTCATTTGATCAATGGGATATGATTCCGCCAAACACTCCTAAAGGAATAGCTTATATTGGACCTAATGATATTACTAGCAAAATCCCTACAGCTAGAAAATTTAATAACATTAAAGAATTACAAGGATAGGAATTTGATTATTTAATATACGAAGGAAATATTAAAGCTCAAACTAGAGAATATGATGATACAGCAGTAGGAGATTTATTAAATAGCTCTAGAGAATTATATACTTTAATAAGTCGAGGTATAAAAGGAGCAGTTATTATATCTCCTAATTCAGGATTTACTAGTACTGAGGAATTTTATACTGGAGATACTACAGATTTTTCTCAGTATGCTAATGATAGAAGAAATAATTTATTAGAAGAATTAAATAGTTATACTTTTAATCCTTCAACTAACACAACTTCTACTAGTACTAATACTAATAATTCTCCTTCTGTAGAAACTGTTACTTATTATAATATGGCAGATTTAGATGATATGGTTCAAGATTTGGATATTACTCCTACTGATAAAGAATCTTTAGATAAAGATAATAAGTAGGCTTCCCATTTTACAGAAGCTATAGTAGAAACTGAACCTAATGAAAATAGTTTTGATAGATGTTATGGTAATTTTAGTTTATTGGGATTAAGTAGGAGTTCTAAAAAGGAATGGTTTTCTCCAGATATTAAATCTAATGAATTATCTGATGTAGGAGTTATAACAAGATTTAATAAGACTAGCCCAGTTATATCAGATGGTAAAGAAAAAGACCGTTTAGTAAGACAGTTACTTACATTAAAATATGCTTTAATGCAAGTAAGAAGAACTGATACTAATGAGAGATGGGATGGAAAAACTTTCTTAGCTAATCATCCAGAAATAAGTCAATATTTTAATTCTCCAGAAACTTTTGAAAATTTAAAATATTATATAACTTTAAGGAAGAAAAAAAATACAGATACCCTAGTAGGATTTTCTGATTTGAATAATGATGAAGTATCTTTTAATTATAATGGAGAATAGATAGTAGCAGTTGTTGAGGCTAGGTGGTCTGCTATTGACAAAAATGGTAATACAGTAAATAATACTATCACGTTAGGAAGTTTACCTAATCCTAGTGATAACGGAGCATATTCTAAATATGCTAATGAACATACAGAACTACTACCAGCATATGATAATTATGTAAAATAGTTTAAAGCTATATATGATGAGGGGGGGTAGAGAGAAATAAATGCTCCTAAAAATTTAATAACTTTATTAAAACATACTAACTCTTAGATTCCATTTTAGAAAGTTAGACCATAGTAGACTTGGAGATGGGAACGTACTATTAATGGAGAAACTTTTAAAGGTACTACTGAAGGAACTTTAAGAGATGCTGATACTATAAATAAAGCTGCACTAAAAGATAGAGGATATTTATCAGTTTCTGAACCTATTGTATATATGGGGGGAGCTAATAAACTGGAAGGAGTAAACCCTAAAATGGAAGGTCAAGTAGTATATTTAGTATCTAGTTTACCTAATATGAGTACTGAGGAATTAGTTCAAATGTATTGCAGCAATAAATTAAATATTAGTTCCGATAATCTTGACAGAATGAAAGTGCGTATGATAGTGCCTACTCATAGAGGGTTATCTTTCTAGGATTTAACTAATTAGGTATGGTAGGATATGTACACATTAAAAGCTACTGATACTGAGAGTGCTAATAAATATCCATAGGATTAGACCTAGTTAGGACTTAGAATGTATGCACATTTATGGAATACTAGAGCTAATTTAAAAAGAGTACTTAATGCTTTATAGATTAATCCAAATGATGATTTACATATATATAATTAGTTTAGAAGATTAAATCCAGAAGGATTAGAAAATAAAAATCTTCGTTATTATATAGGATGGGATGAAAAAGATAGAAATGATGCTTTCTCTAAATATACCAATGGTGTTTATAATTGGAATGATGAAGCCCCAGTAGTAGAAACTTTTAAAGAAAATTTTATAAAGGAATAGAGAAAGTTAAAAGAATCTGATCCTAATAAATTAAAAAGTTATATATATGCTACTCCTGAATATATGTAGCAAATGCTTAAGGTAGTAGAAGGAGCTTTAGCTCCATTTAAAGACTTTATTAATTTAAAAACTCTTAATGATGATGGCACTACTTCTAAATTTGATGAATTAAATTATATAACTTTTGATAAAGAAGGTAGGACTAATGATATTCGTAAATTATTTATGCATTCTTTAAGAGACTATTAGGAAAATAGTAGAACTTATTAGTTTGCATTTCCTACTTATAATGCTGATGGAAACGAACGTACAGTATTGGTAGAATTAGATCAAGATGTAATTAAATCTCAACAACAATTAGCAGAAGCTAAAAATAATTAGTATAAGCCTTGGAGTATATTTAAGATAGTTCCAATGATATTAACTAAAAATTATAGATTTGTATCAATGGCTATGTCTCCTCAAGGTAATAAACTTTGGAATAAAGATTCTAATAAATATAAATATAAATATACTGACTCTGAAGGTAAATCCCAAGTAAAAATATTACCAATGTAGGATTTAATAAAAGCGGGTCAAGATATAGGAAGTACTACAGAATTTACTAATATTGTAGATTTAATATTTCATGGTACTACTAAAGTTCAAGATCCTAAAGTTTTTAGAGAATCTACTGCTCCATTTAGATGGGGTATATGGGCATACCCTAGAGTAGATTATGAGTAGGGATCGGAATTATTATATAAAAAGAGTTTAGCAGATAGAGGAACTGCTTATTTTAGAAAAGTAAGAAATACATCAGGAACTAATAATATAAATAGTTTATATATGTCAGATGTTATTCCCATTCCTTTAGCTGATATATCTTTAGAAAAACGTACTGATACAATTACTAAAGAATAGCCTACAGCAGCTGTAATTTCAGGAGATACTGGAAAAATTAACAGTATTAAAAATATTGGAGTAATTACGGGAAGTTATTCTACTGTTTAGGAAGCTATGACTGCTCATAACTTAAAATTATCTACATTAGATTCTACTTTATTTGGAGAATATCCTCAAGCATCTTTAATATATTTAGAAGATGGTAATTTATAGTATATTGATTTTGATTCTGGAGAAATTACATAGGGTTTTGATTTTAAATCTGGAGGAACCAAAAATATCTTTAAAAGTATAGATACAGGAAAATATTATATTATAAGCAATGATGGTATAGTAGAAGAATATAAATTAAATTTTGATGATTCTAGTAAAAAGAAAAAACTTATAGAAGAAGCTGTTAAAGATAAAGAAGTACTAAGTAAGATATATGATGAATTATTAGATACGACAGCTTATGATGAAGATGGTATGTCTACAGATTACATATCTAGAGATGATTTTATGAAATTATCTTCTGTAGAAAATGTTAAAAGTAAAATTGAGGAAATATTAGATAAAACTGGTACTGATGGTTTATAGCCAGAAAAAGAATATATAGATAATATTATAGATTATAAAAATTGTTCTATTAATTTAGTATAATAAATGGCTTGTAGAGAACTTATAAAAATAACAGGTATTGATAATATTGAATCAGTACAATCCCTATTAGAGTTTTTAACTAGATTAGACTCTAGACAATGGAAAAATTTAAAAAATGATGATATTAAATTAATGAAAGTTATATCTAAGTCAGTGTACTTACCCGAAGAGGGTAAGGCACTTACTTAGGATGATATTATTCATTTAAAAGCAGTGTAGCAATAGATAAATTTACTTGCTAATAAATTTGAAAATATTAAAGGAGATGATTTAAATAAGTTATTAAAAATATTTGAACCATCAACTACATCATAGGATGAGTCTATACCTTAGGAATAGAGTATAGATACATCCACACAATAGATATTAGACACTATTAAAGCTTATTAGGAAGAGTTAGTAGTTACTAATAAAGAACTTTTAAATATTGCTTATGTAAATAATAAAGGATATGATAGATTAAGAAAATTTGATTTAACTAGAAATACTATTAAATCTATATTTATATCTCCTAATAAGTATGAATTAAATTCCAATGAGTGGGCTATTAATAGTAATATAGTTAATTTAAAAAATTAGTGGATGAATACTATTAGTTTATATCTAAGAGGGGAAGAAGCAGATATGTATACTAAAGTAGGAAATTCTTGGAAATATAATCATGAAGCAGATGATATTATAGAAGCTTTTAAACATAAAATTTATAAGAAAGAATTTAAAAGCTCATTTAGTTCTGATGAAAAATATAGAAATGCTATAGCAGCCTTCTTTAATCTTATAAATTTTGATGATGATATTAAAGAAATTATAGGTAAGGATTTAAAAGTTGTTGGTAATTCTAACCATAGTTTTACTGTGAAGAATATGCCTTATACTTTAAAAGGTGAATCTTCTTTACGTAAAAGTTGGTCAGATAATGAATTAATAAATGGACTTACTAATATCTCTTAGATGTCTAAATCTTTGTTTAAGATTATTCCATACATTAATTCTAATAATGAGGGGGAATCTCAATTTATAGATGATATATCAGCTGTTACTGCTTTTAGTCATTTAAGACAAGAATTAGCTAATACTAATAATCAATATTTAACTGAGTTAAAATAGCGTGCCCAAACATTTAGGGATAACTCAAATAAATTATTATATGATATATTTAATAATCCTCATATTGAAGATATAATAGGAACTTTTGAATAGAGAGAATAGGATATATTACATTCTATAAAATAGTGGGGATTTTCTAATGGAGGTCTATATGAACTTCAATTAGGAAAAGTTACACATAAAGCTACAATATTAGATTGTATTGTAACTTCTTTAATATCATTAGATCCTATGAATTATTAGCAAGTTTATATTATAAATGAAGGCAATAGAGTTAGTTCTAGAGTAGCTATTAAAGATAAATTTAACTATAATAGAGAAACTTTAAATACTACAGAAGTTATTAATAACTAGAATGATAATGTTACAACTATGGATAGTTCTATGGTTATTCATAATAATTTTGGTAAATTAGATTATATAAACCCAGCTGGAGTAGCTGTTCCTAATTCTTATTAGATTAAACATGGTAATCTGTTAATAGTTGTAGGACCTAATACTAAAAAAACTAATCTTTAGGGTATTTTATCAACTAATCCTAGTAATTTAGATATATATATATTTAAAATTAATGGCAATTAGCTGGAAAATGTCACTAGTCAATATATAAATGGAGATTTTAATGAAAAAGCTATTATTAATGGAAATATAGATAGCAGATTCGTTGAAATGTTTGATTTTATAGAAGATTCTTTAGATTTAAAAACTATGTCTTAGGATTAGTTACATAAATAGTATACTTAGATGTAGAAACTCTTTGGTCATGGTACTTATAATGGATTTACTGGTATGTTAGTAACAGCTGTTCGTAATGAAATAGTAAAACATATAGTAGGATATTATAATGATTTCGTAGAAAATTATCCATAGGCGCCAGCTTCTCAATTATCTATAGCTAATTTCTTTGATCCTAATACTAATCCATTATTACCTGATACATATAGTAACATAAATTTAAAAGCTACTAGAGGTTCTATTGCTAGACCCGGAGAAACTGGTACAGAATTTAGAGTTGCTAATGCTTATCTTGATAACTGGTTATTTGCTTTTGGATAGTCTAAAAAAATTGTTGAAGGAACTAACGTATCCGCAGTAACTTCTAATGCTGAGGGATCTAAAATACCTAATTATAGACAATATTCTATTGGTAATAATATTCAAGAATTATTAAGAGAATAGGTAAATTCTGAAAGTAGATATAAAGGATAGGAAACAAGAACTAGTGCCTCTTCACAATTATTGTTTGTAAATAATTTAATTGGGGGAACAAATCTAGTTATGGAACCTAGATTAGATTTGGAGGCTGTAGATGCATATGGTAAATCTAAGCAATTAAAAAATATGAGTTCAGCAGAACTCTTATATCATGGTATCATGGATAATTTTTATTCTCATTTATTTGACGATTCAAATCCTTATGTGTCTATAAAACCAGCTGATTATTCTGATAAAACTTCTGATTTTATATATCCTATAAGAGCGGGCGTAAATGTAGTTAATATAGGAGTTCCTTTAAATAAAGCTACTAGATAGGATATTCAAGACTCTTATAAAGCATCTATTGGGTAGTTCTATAAACGTTCCTTAAATAATACTTTATATGATTTAACTAGAGCTATTAATAGATAGCGATTCCCTTCATTTCCTTTAACTACAGGAGATAACACTGTAAAAGGTTGGGGAACAACAGATGGTTTATATCATATAGGTTACGATATGACAGAAGACTAGCTTTTAGAAGCTAGTAAAATATTTGATAAATGGGCCACTTCCGTACCTTCAAATCCTTCTATTTAGGTAGATGGTCGTACATTTGCTACTTCTAAATTACTAAATACAGATCCAGAAACTGTATTATATTAGAATGATTTAGGATAGGATATTACTGCTTCTTAGGTATTAGCCCAAGCTGAAAAAGGTTTAAAAGAAACTGATTTAATCAAAATGGCATAGTAGGCTGGAGTATATTTATATTCTAATGTAAATTATATAAAAAATAAAAATAAAGTTACTTTAAATCCTTTAGCTGTATATTTAGGAAGTTAGTAGTTCAAACCTAATAATTTTATTAATAGATGGTAGATGGAGTAGGCAAGCTTTCTTGATACTTTACTTAAAAAAGGATTTAAAGTAAGACTTACTAAAACTATTAATATAGATCCTGATGGAGATTATCCTCCTATAATTAAATCTTTACCAGCACAATAGTTGGTAACTAAGTTTTTCTAGAGTGATAATCTAAAATCTTGGAGATAGTATACCGATGATGAAGATAATACTAAAGAATGGAACTTAGGATAGTGGGTAAGAGGAGATTATATGGTTCTTGGTAAAGCTATTGATAAGGATGGTAAAAGTACAGATTTGTTGTTTGACTCTTAGCTCCCAAGAAATGCTAGTAAAATAATTATAAATCCTATGTTAGAGTATTTTTTTAATGTTGATAATTTATTATCGGGAAATATGAGATACACTATGTTAGGGACTGAATTATCTGATCCATTAAAATATGGTGGTTATGAATCGGCTAAAGGGGCTTTCATTAGTGATATTACTCAAAGAATAAATTCTTCTGAAGATGAGTAGGAAAGACAACGTTTATTTGATATAAAATCTAAAGCTATGTCTATAGATTTTAAAAATGGTGCTATTCAAAATATGGAATTTTTAGCTGAAAATGTTCCAACATTATTTCATGCATAGGAAGCTAATTTATGGAATACCAGTAATAAACGTGCTAATATAGTATCTGCTACTATGATCCCATTTATGTTAGGAACTTAGCAAGGTATTAGTAGGGACATAAATGCTGCTACTATAGAAGATATTGGAGCACATGTTTGGAATTTTAAAGGATAGAAAGATGGAGATATTGATGCTATGGATGGTTCTACCTTTATTAATCCAATACAAGCTGTATTTGAATCTTGGTCTTTAGGAGGATAGACTATAGGTATGGATAAAAAAACTATTGGACATGCCTATGATAATAGAACAGGTTCTGTAGTATTATGGAAGCATGCCACATACGCTATTACTAATGAGAGAATGAGAATGTCTTCTAATTCTGAAATAAAACTCACGAATATATTTAAGAAGATGTCTTCAATGAAATTTGATGGCATTAATGATATAAATTTAGTAAATGATAGGGGATATAAATTTGATAATTTGTATTACGAATCCGGACCTAATTAGTATAGAATGATTTGGTCTTTAAATTATGACGCATCAAACAATTTATATTATACTAAAGAATTTGATGTAGACATAAATGGTAATAAGATAGATGATACTTTACATATAGAATATCAAGTATTTGATGCTACTACTTAGGAAAGGTTAACTCCTGAAGAATATAATAATAGAAATGGTAAAAATGTGGAAACTATAAATTCAGTATATGAATTACATAGAGCTTTAGGTGGAATTTATAGTAAAGAATTAACTCTTGATACTAATACTTTAATAGACTCAGAGAATTCTAATATTGCTTCTGCATAGATTTTAAATAATGCTACTTATATAGAGAATAATGAGTTAATACAGCCTTATAAGTCTAAAATGATTCATTATCTAGCTAATAAGTCTGGTTCTAAAAGAGCCTAGGGAAATATAAATTCAAAAGCTCTATGGTTTAATAATGAACCTTTAACTTATGTACCTATGACTATGACTCATTATGGAGTATAGTTGGATGCTGACCATGACAAAGACGCAGGAGAAATTACTTAGCCTACATAGGCTATTACAGCTCTTGAACAAGGTGGTAATTTACATCATCTATCAAAAAGAGTCTATTATGAATTAGGACAATTAGCTATGGAAACATGTAAATTGGAATTAGATACTGCTAATAAATTCCTGGAAGCTTATAATTAGGGCAAAAAATTAACTGCTTAGGAAGTCCAAGAAATAACAGAAAACATTGGCTAGTTAGTAGCAGCTAGCTATTCATAGTAGAGTGATGCTGAATTAGGGGATATAATCTTACAAGGAATTTCTAAAGTATTAAAGTCTAACAATGATGAACTAAAAAAGGATTTAGCAATTCCATTCAGTGATGCTACTTTATATGGTAGTTTATTACCATCTATAGCTACAGTAATTAATAATAAAGGAATTAAAGGTAAATATAAAGGATTGGCTTTAGTATTAACTCCAGGATTTAAATATGTGCAAACATTTAAATATGGTGGAGAGACTCATATGAGCTCAGACGTATATAATGACGCCATAGCAGCTATGACTGATGGAACATTTAATCCTTTAGATTATCGTCCTGTTATTAATGGTAAAAATAAAATAGTATCATTATCTAATGATTAGGAGACTAGAAAATCTCAAATTATTGATAATAATAATTTACAAGTTCTACCTCTATCTTCAGATTATTAGATTAGAAAATAGTAGATAATTGATTGTTATTTACTATACTAGTAGTAGTTAGAAGAAGCTAAAGGTAATGTTAATTTTGAGGAATTTGTACCTTCTGACGTAGTTGATGTAGTATATAAAGTTTTAAATAGAAAAACTAAAACTTATGTAAATTACAGAACTCACATAGCTTTAGATAATATTGATACTTATTATGACTTCATTGACGCTAATACAAATGGTACTTTAAAAGAGTATTTATTATCCTAGGGAGCTTTAATAGATCCTAACTCAGAAATAGTATCTCTACATTAGGATGTTATGCATGGTAGAGATTTAGCTCCAGAGCGTGTTGTATTTGATTATGGAACTATTAATCCTGATGGTACTTTTAATAAAGTAGGTCATACTAATATTTTCTTAATTGATGGTATTAGAAATAATAGAAAAAATTCTAATATGCGTAAATAGGAATATTAGAAAATTCTAAATGACTTACATAATGGATAGGTTACTATTAATGGTCAAACTTATGTAGTTTAGAATAAACAACTATAGGCGGCTGAGAATGTTATGCCTAACATTTACAGTAAAATATTTGGAGTAGATAATCTATCTTTAATTGAGGCTAAAAAATTATTACAAACTAAGATAGGTAGAGCAGATTATTTTTAGCCTAAAGTCTTTAAAGGTAATTATGATGTAGCTTTTATTACTGGTAACAATAAACATACTTATTTAAGTTTTTCAGAACCTCTTATTAAAAATGACGCAGGAGTATTTTTTAAAGAAAAAGATATTTCGGGTAATATAATAGCTAAAAAAGAAGGCGAATTAACTTGGTTATATAAAGTATCTAGAGATAAATAGTTATTATACAAAGTAGGTCTACGTACTAGTGAAGGAGATATATAGTTAGTAAAAGAATATAATGTTACTTAGTAGGGAGGACAAGGTACTAATTCAAGATATAATTATTATTATGTAGATATCAATAAATTAAGAGCTTTAGGCATAAGTGATTTAACTATTTCTAACATTATTAATGATATATATCATCAAAAATTTTATTTAGGAGCAGAAATTAGTGATTCTCAAAAAAATTTACAAACAGAGGCTGATTTAATATCTGACTCTTTTAGAGATTCTAATCTTAAATAGTTTATTAATAATTAGTTCTCTTTGGTTGGGGCTGTGTTAGAAGATGCAAGAAATGAATACTATCAAAATAAACAAAAGTATTTAATGGCTTCTTTTGAAAAAACCTTAGATACTGTTGCTGACCGTATTCCTACAGCCTCTTTACAATCTTTTATGAAGATGAGAACTGTAGGATTTACTTAGATTAATAATAATAGAATTTACGTTTCTCATTTTTAGGCATGGCTTTAGGGAGCCGACTATGACGTAGATAAAGCCTACGTAATGGGCTTTAATTTCGATGATAATGGACAATTTATTGGATGGAGTGATTTATTTGATTATTCCTCTAATGAAGCTTTAGAATCTTCTTGTTCATTACCAGTACCTAGAAATTCTAAATGGGTAAAAACTAATAATGGTATAAATATAGAAAGATATGCTGAAGAAGCTTAGAGAGCCTATGATTCTGATAACGTTATTCTAAGAAATGCTCTTATAAATAAAGTATTAGATAATATAGATTATAGTCCTAATAGTACTATAGAAGTAAATTATTCTAGTCCAATATTAAATTAGTTAATTAGTGATATTAATACTCATGAGGACACTTAGTTATCTGGTGATAATAAAATATTAGCTTTTTAGAATGCAGTATCATGGACTACCTAGGCTATAGTGAATGATGAGAGAAATTTACTTGATTCATATAGCCCAACTAACGTAGAAGGTATGAAGCAAGTAGTAAAAGATAAATAGTTAGCTAGCGATAGTGGTACTTATACTTAGTGGAATCCTGCTACTAAATGGGTATTGTAGGAAGAGAACTTAATTGGTAAAAACGTTATTTCTGTAGCAGCTAATGCAGAAAAAGTTTATTTTAGTTTATTACATTATTATAATGAAATTGTAAGACATCCTGAGAAATATAGTAAAGATTTATATACTTTTGCTAAATCTTTTGAAGGAGTATTTATGAAGGCTGACGGTACTCCAGTTATAAAAGAAACTATTGGAGGTATTAATTTCAATAATGACAATAGATTAAATAAATTATCTATTTTATTACTTAGTTCTAATTAGGAATTAACTGATATTAAAAATTCTCTTATTCAAGAAATATATTAGGGTAATACTTAGGAATACGAATAGGATTTTATAAATGCTTATAAAAATAATGAATATTCTGATAAACTACAAACTTTATTAAATAGTATAGATACTACCCTTAGTGAAGATGATGCTAAATATATGCCTTTAATGTAGTCATTAATTAATAATGCTACAGATCCGTCTGACTTAATATCTTAGTTACTTAACTCAGCTACTGATAATGCAAAAGAGCTTATTTTAAATAAGATAAATGCTGGTATGAATTTAGCAGGTGTACATGGTTATCTTATGATAATGGGATTCCCATTAGATTAGATTGTAGATTTAATGACATCCCCTGTAGTTAGACTTGTAGACAGATTAAGTAAATCTGATATGTTCTCCGATATTGGAGTTAAAAGTAATAATGTTTAGAAAGTGCTGGATTAGTTAATTTCTAGTAACCCTGATAAACAGAAAGATTGGTTCTAGTATGTATTAGATCCTACTACTATTAATAAATATGACCCTGGAAGAGATACTATTGTAGGTCAAACTTTAGTAAAATTATTAAACGACACTTCTATTACTTCAGATAATGGAACTACATTACATTTTATAAATGGTATTTATGTAGAAATGGATAATAATCCTGTAGATCCATAGGTTAAAACTTATAAAAGATTAAAGGATGCTCCAAAATAGTTTTAGGAACCTTTAGAATCTCTTCTTAGACAAAGATATGATGGACTATTCTTTAATAAATTAAGGGGATTTAAAGCTGTGCATAGAGGTGCCAGAGAAACTACCGCAGCTGCATAGTTACTTTTTAGTATGAATTAGGGAATACGTACTCAGTAGAATGAATAGCTAGCATTTGAAAATCGTTTTAATAATTTTATAAAAGGTTTTGATGAAATACTACCAAGTGTTTAGGAAATAAAAGACTTGCGAACTAAATATGCAGGAAAACTTTTACCAAGTTCTTTAAATGAACAAGGTACTGATTTAGTTACTGATTTGGAAGCTTTATTCAGTAAAGTAAAAGAATTGCATCCTAATTATTCTAATAGTTATATATATGGTATTGTATCATAGAGTTTATATGCAGGGATTTATAAAAATTTCAGTTTCTATAAATATATGATAAATAATCCTATATAGGTACCAGAATTAGATGGTACTACTAGAAATACTGATTATAGAACTTTAGCTACAGAATATTATAATTTAATAAAAGACTCTATAAATGTATTAGATGTAATAAATCATTCTGACCAGTATAGAGTTTATTTAGAGTTACAAAAAGCAGCTACTATAAATACTGATATAGTATCTAAAAAGAGTTAGTTAGTTAGAAAGTTTTATGAAATATTACGTAAAGATAGAGGATATATTGATTCTAAGAAACTTAATTAGATTTAGAGTTATATTGATTAGGCTTATATTTAGTAGTATTTAACTAATATTTAGTTAGCTGTAAATAATGAAATTTTACCATTTTCATTTCCATTAAAGGAGGGTCAGAAATTATTAAAAGATCAAAGACCAATTAAAGTAAGTTCTAATACAGAAATTATTATGAATAGTAAAGATAATATTGCTACTTTTAAATATTGGTTTCATAAATATTTAATACCTTCTTTAAAAACAGGCTCCTATTGGGACGGTGAAAAAATGTAGGAATTTCCTGAAAATAGATTTATTAGTGGATTACAAATAAGAACAGAATAGAATAAACCTGTTTTATCCTTAGATATTGATATGCTTAGTATTGATAAATCTAGAGAATCTACATTAAAATATGCAGCTTACGAAGAAGATTTCAATAAACTTATAAATTATAAAATAGGTTAGTTTAATTTATAGGATATATTTATGATTTATAATTTATTTGTAAATGGTAACAAATATGGCTATAATAGATTAACTACATTATTTTAGAGTAAATTAGTAGAAGATATAAATAATATTGAAAATCCTTAGTATACTCCAAGTGCCCTAATGCAGTGGTATAAACATTTAGGATAGGCTGATAAAGCTAATATATAGCAAACTATTGATACTAAAAATTTACCTATAGAAGAGGCTGTAAATGCATTAGGAGTTACTCTTGAAGGATTTGATATTTATTCTGCCCCATATGTAGAATCTCTTTCTTAGGCTGGTGATAATGTAGTAGTGCGTATAAAAGATCCTAGAAATACTCCTACTAAAGGTTTGGTTATGCTTTATAGTACTAAAAATCATAAATTTATAAACCCTTTTACTTAGATCTCTGAAGGCTAGGATAATTAGAGAGAATTTATTGAAAGATTAAAAATAAATAAAGAATATTATCCAATAAATATTGATTTACAAGAATAGATAAATAAATTAGAGTAGATGTTTAAAGATATTGTTTCTGGAGGTACTAGCCTATACAATATGACAATATCTGGTAAAGTTAAAATTAGAGTTAATTGTTAATGAGTTGTACTATCACATTAAATATTGGTAGTAATAAAATTACTTTGGATGGAATAGAGGAAGATTCCATCCAAAGTTTTTATGATTACTCCAATCTTATATAGGAAATAAATAAATAGGGTAAAACTGAAGAATTTATTAATGCTATACGTGCTCAGGGCATTAATAATACTTCAATATACGTAAATAAAGATATGGAAGGACTTACTGACAGTAAATAGTTTTTCCTTCCGAATATGACTTATAGAGAATTTCGTAATAAGTTTCCTACAGCTCCTGAATTAGAGAATATAAATGTGTTATATGTAGATGAAATAAAAACTAATGGAACTGATACTCCTTTAGTATATTCTACTAAAGATGTTTAGGGTAACGATTTATATATAGTACAAAGGGATGGAGAAAAATAGTTTATAAATTATTTAAATAAACTTAAAACAATTTAGGATAATGATATTCCAAGTAATTTTATAAATTTTATATAGGAATTAGAGCAATCTGACGAAGCTTGGTTAAGAAAATTTTCATCATATTCTTTTACACAATCTTCTAGTAAAAAAGCTAGAGGAGAATATGCAGGAAGCATTAAAACTGCTAAAGAAGTTCTTGCTAAATATCTATAGAATCCTGAAAGTTTTTATGAATATTTATTATCAGGAAAAAATGCTAACTTTAAACAAAATGTAGAACGTATTAGAAAAATAAAAGAAGCATTAAATTCTTTAAATGATTATGACCCTCCTAGAGAATATGGAACTCCTTTTGCTAATGCTCTAATGATGCATACTTCTTATAAAAAATTTAATGAAATTACTTATAGAGCTGTCACTTTATAGCAATTAAAAACATTAACAAAATAGGCTTCTCCTGAATTATATGAAAAGTATTTTTCAAAAGATAATCCTGATCCAAGTGCTATATAGATTAAAGTAAATTCAGTATTACGATAGTTATTTTGGAACACTGATGGCTAGGAAAATTTAAGTACTAAAGGTATTTAGATAGAAGCTATTTATAATGGTAATATATATTTTAATATTTAGCCTTCTACATTCGAAACTAAATATGGATATACTATAGCATCTAAAGAGGCATATCCTCACCAAGAATAGGAATATAAAGGTTATAATATATATTCAGCAGTAATAAATGGAGCTACTAAGTTCATGGTAGCTAGAGGAGTTTTTACTGATTAGAATGTAGGAAAGACTTACGATAGTTTATAGCAAGCTAGAGATTTTGTTGATAAGTCTTTTAAAGAAGATATTCTAAAAAAAGGATTACTATTAGATTTATATATGCCTAACGAACATGGTGTATAGTTTAATTTATCTACTCATAACTCTACTATATTACCTGGTTAGGTTATTAGAGCTATAAATGTCTAGATAAATTCTAAAGCATTTACTAAAGAAATTTAGAATTATAATGCTGAATAGGGATTGAAGTTTATACAAAAACATAATGATACTGTAGATACTACTTAGTTAGATAGCTTAGAAAAAATTTTATTAACCGCAGCTAAAGTACAAGAAGGTATAGATAAAGGTGTATAGGAAGATTTAACAGAATTTGTTGATAATCTTAATAATTATAATTATTACTATGTTAATAATGTAGATTAGAGTTAGGGTTTATAGTATACTATATAGTTACAACAAATACCTAATGTAAGAAGTGCTACTAGCAGTCCTATAGGATGGGTTTCTATGCCCCAAAGATTAACTTATTTTGCCAACAAGATTGAATCTAGATTTGGAATACCAACTTAGGTATTAAATAAATAGACTATATCTGAAAAATATGGTGCAAAGTTTCCTAATAAAGATATTTCTAAGGAAAAAGCTTTTATTATTGATAATACAATTATAATTAATCTAGAGTTAGCTACTAAACAAGATGTAGCACATGAATATATGCATGTATTTATGGGTATTGTAAAAAGCTAGCCAGATTTGTAGGAAAATTATTTTGATTTATTACAAGAGCTAGTAGAAAATACTGAATAGGGGTAGTAGTAGCTATAGTAGTATCAAAATGTTTCTGAATATTCTGATTTAGCTAGAATTGATTTATATGAAGAAGTTGCTGCTAATATAATGGGAGAATATCTTACTTCATTAAACCCTAATACATATCCTAAAATATTTAGAGATTTTAGAAAATTTATTTAGAATAATACTTTTAATTAGGATTTAAAAGAAAATATTTTAGATTTTACAGATTTTGCTGTAAATAGTTCATATAAAATAAACACTAATAGTACAGAACGTTAGATTACTAACTTTTTAAAGACAGCATTACAAAATAATATTATTTAGGAGATTTGTTAATGAGTTGTAAATATTTTTTTAAAGGAGTATCTAAAAAATCTGATAAATTATATCAGATATTTAGCAAGTTGGCAGGAGATGAAGGGTTATCTTATTTTGAATTACATAATTTAATATCTGATAACATAGATTTAACTAAATATAGTGACACTTTATTTTCAGCACAGACTGATGTATATAATAAACTAGTAAATTTAAAAGCTAGTCCTCTTATTTTTGATAAATGGGGTAATGTAGTAGCTGATGATCCAGAATCAGGAGTATATAATATTTAGCATTTTTTAGATAGTTAGTACTTTGACCCAAATTAGAAGTATTATACTAAGATGAATGATGAAAATTATAAAGATGCTTTAAGAAAAAGAGGCTATACTGAAGACTAGATAGCTCAAGAGTTTGAAAGATTTAAATTAGTTGGAGCTGATGCTTATGTAATACATTATTTAATTAATAACTTAGAGATTTCAAATGTAAATGATCCATATACTTGGAATGTGCAAGTATCTTTACTTATTGGTAAGTAGATAACAAAATTAACTGAAGATATTACTAAACGTAAGTTGGGTAATTTAAACACTGATTTTTAGGAAGCTTTATTAAATAGCTTTAATAGAGTTTTACAAAGTGTTGGTAATAATAATAATTTAGGTTCTCAAATTTTATAGTCTAGAATAATAACTGCTAGAGAAAATAAAATGGGAACTAGTACTAGTCGAGTGCGTAATATTGCAGTTACTCACGCACTAACAAAAGATGGAATAAAATTACGTGGACACATAGACTAGGTAATTGTAGATAAGTATGGAAATATAGCTATATATCAGAATATAGTATCTAGTTAGCCTTATGAATCTTGGATAAAAATAAAGAAGTAGAAATTTGAATTAGAACTAGCTTTTTTAAAGAAAATATTATAGGCTAAAGGATTTAATGCTAATAAAATTAGTTTACACTTAATTCCTACATAGATAGTATATAATGATGATGGTTCTATAAAAGATATTCGTATGGATTATCCAAAAAATATCTAGGTCCAAGGAGAATATTAGTTAGGAGATATAGATGAAGCAGTTGAAGCTTATATAGATACTCCTGATTTAAGTTTTGGTAATATTGATGACAAAGTATAGACAGCATTAGATAAGACTAATTTAATGTTTTTAAATGCTAACATTACTTAGAATAGAATTACTAAAACTATTGATAGTTATATTGCTTAGCAATATAATCCTAGAACTGGTACTGGTGATATAGTAAAACTAGAAGATGATCCTTAGGGATATAATTATGCTGTAACTATTGACGGTGAAATTCATAAAATAAAAGAAGATTCTTTACCTAAAAATAATATTGAATTAAAAGAATTATTATAGAAAGAATTTGATAAAAAGGAAAAATAGATAAGTACAGTACTTGATACTTTAGTAAAATAGATTTAGGTAGCAAGGCATAATCCTTAGAATACTACATTTGAAGCTTTTAAAAGAAGTAATTATAGATTAGTCTCTTTACTTGGTAAATATATTGAACCTACTTATATAGGAGGAGATCCAGTATATGAATGGAATATTATTGATAATGAAGCTTTAAGAAATGCTCACATTTTATTGTTTCAAAATAGTAAAGGATAGATAGATGTAGTATCACTAGCTAATTATAATCTATATGAGGTAAATAAACATAGAAGTAATGGTTCAAATATTATGAATAGTTATATTATGGATAATCAATCTGGTAATCTATATAATTATGACTGTTCTTTTGGACATATGGAATAGATTCGTACATTAAATATATTAAATGAGATATTACCACAATTAGATGGTAATTTTAAATTAGGTAATATTTAGGTAATATCTACTTATGGTAGAGGTTAGGGAATGTATAGTACTGTTTCAGATTTAATTACTAAATATTATTCACCTATATTAGAAGTAGTAAATAAATATAATAATGGAGTAAAATTAAATAATAATTTTGGTAATATCAACTTTGTAGATTAGTATGAATTAATTACTGATTATATAAGTAATTTCTTAACTACTTCTTCTTATTTAGAAACTAATCCTATACGTTATAAATTAAAAGATGCTAAGGAGTAGTTAGAAAATGCTAACTCCGAATCAGCTAGAAGAGCTGCTTTACAATCTTTTCTTGAATATTTATAGAATAATCCTGTAATAAAAAACCTACAAAATGGAACTTCTGATTTAACTTATGCTAATGATAATACTAAGATGTTAGCTAATATTTATAATTAGGCATGTTATGAATATAATAAATTAATGGGAGTCTATGTAGAAACTAAGTATAAACCTTTAAGTTGGTTAGAAAGTAATATAGTAAAACCTGATGCTAATTCAGATAATAATTATAGGACTATTAAACAAATTGTTACTTAGACAACTTTTAGAGCTAACGAAAGAGTGATGGATGCTGCAAATCCTATTCAAAATTTTACTAGAGATTATTTTAATTAGGCAGGGTATTCTACAGTAGAAGGGTCTTTAATAGGAGATGAAAACAAATATTTTGATAATATGTTTATGCATAATGAAAGAGGAGAAAAAATAATGATGTTTAAAAATCCTTATAAGAATGATGCTGCTAATTATATGAATTCTCATGAAAAACTTTTTCTTAAAAAAACTTTATTTGAGCTTGCTAAGGTAACATACTCTATGCATAATAAAAAATTTGATTTTACGAGCTATGAAGATCCGGAATTTGCTAAAGCTGTAGAAGAATAGGAAGTACTACGTTATGTACCTTTAAAAAGAGCTTCCCCTACTTTATCAGTAAAATCATTAAAGAATGGTGTAAATCAATTTTTTGATACTATTAAAGGGCTCGCTTCTAAAGAAGATAATGTATTTGCTAAATGGCAACAAACTTTAGATAAAGAGGGAGCTAATGTATCTATGAGAGATAGATTTGAAAATGGAGTAACTAATCCTTTTGCTTCTAGCATGTCTCCGGATAAAAATGTTAGATAGGAAATATTAAATTAGCACACAAATGATTATTGGGAAACTAATATTCCAGCATTGCTGTATAGTTATATTAATGCTAATATATTAACTCAAGAATTTAATAAATCATTAATATTGATTAAATCAGTAATGTTCTAGGCTAAAATGCTAGCTTTAAATTCTGGAAATCTTAAGTATCTTGAATGGTTTTAGAAAGAAGCTGATAAATATTTAACTGTAAATGTATTTAATGATACTATACTAGAAGACACTTCTAAAAAATTTTTCACAGTAATTAATCCTGTTAAACATTTTGTATCTAAGATGTTCTTAAGTTTTAATATTAAATCTATGTTTAGAGATACCTTAGAAGGATTTCAATAGAACTATATTAAAGCTGCTACTAAATATGGTACAGATATTTCTACAGCTAATTTAACAGCCGCATATTATATAGTAATGAAAGGTAGTTGCACTAATGTAAGAACTATTTCTTTGTTAAATCAATTATGTATTAAATATGGTTTATCTAACTTAGACTTTGCCAATATTGCTAATGGATTGAGAACTGATAAAAGTGGTATTAATCATTGGGATGATATAGCTTATAATACTATGAAACGCCCTGATTTTTTAAATAGAATGACTTTATTTGTAGCAAGAGCTTTATAGGACGGTGTTTGGGATGCCTTATCTTTAGATGCGGATGGTAAAATTAAATATGAATGGAAAAAAGATAAAAGATTCCAAGATATATTAAAAGCTCCTAAAGGTAGTGAAAAATATAATAAAGCTAAATCATTATATTTCTCAGCTATACGAGCATATAATAAAGAGCATATTGATTCTCCTATTGGATATAATGAAGACCTTCCATCACCTTATTCATTAGAAACTATTGACAAAATTAAACAAGTTGCTGATAGTATATATGGTAATTATGATAGGGGTGGTAGAATGATGGCAGAAAACATGGCTATAGGTATGTCTTTTGCCCAGTTTACTACGTATTCTAATGGTATTATTGCTAACTGGTTTGGTAAAAAGAGAGTTATAAAAGGAGATAAATTAGAATAGTAGAAAAATGAAGCAGGACAATTATTATATTTTACTGAAGATGGAACTATTACTACAGAAAATACAGGAATTCCAGTAATGGATAATGTACCTATAGTAGTTTAGGGAATAATTCATACTTTTGGAGATATATTAGGAATATTATCTGATACTAATTAGGATGATAAAATTAAAAAAATAAAAGAAATGATAAATGCTAATCCTAATGATAAAGCTAACCTTAGAAAAGCTTTTGTTAGTTTAGTATGGGCAGCTTTTATGAGTATTTTATTTAAAGAAATATTTGATCCTGGATATAAAGAAGTAATGAAGTCTTATAGTAGTGATGATATATTATCTAGTGCTATGACTTATGTAGTATATAATGGAGGTAAATAGTCTACCTAGAACTTTCACGAGTTTTTAGTTATTCCAGAATACTTTGCGGGAAGTAATGATGCAAGTAATGGTATGACTATACCATATCAGAGTTATCCAACATAGTTAGTTAAGAATATGTTCAATACTGCTACAGACCCTAATAAACATTGGGGTGAGTATATTGTAAATAATGTTCCGTCATTAGCTATGTATAAGTAGGCTGCTAAAGCTTATTATAAAGAAAATTAAAAAAATAAGGGGCGTAACCCAGGATTTCTCCTGAGCTACGCCCCTTTAAATGTTTAATACCAATATAAGGTATTAATTAAATTATTTTCTTCTACTAAATCTTGTAATATACTGATATCTATTTTTCCAACCATAGTAATTTTAGCATGCTGATTATTAAACAACTCCGGATATATTTCTTCTGTATAAACATATCCTTGATCAAAATAATCACAGCACTTTTGTGCTTCTACTACATTTACGTCTAATAAATTTATTTTAAACATTAGTCTGTCATTTTTTCAGATTCTTCAACATAAGTATCTCCTGATGATTCATACCATTCATCTGCCATTTCTCCCTCCCACCAATTTTCTTCAGCTTCTTCTTGGGAGTCAGCTTCTATAATATAAGATGTATATCTAATCACATCTTTACTAACAGTTACTAAATACTTAGACATTTAATTTTATTTTGTAAATCAGTTATTGTTCCATTATTTTTAATAATCTTATCAAAAGTATAATCATCTAATGCCGTCTCACTAATATGGTCCATTAATGTGATATTAGGTCTTTCTACTCTCCATACTTCTCCTCCTAAATCTTTTATCATTTTAAATTCATTAGGATAGCGAACATCTGGAATTAAAATAGTATCTATAGAGCCATTCTTTTTAATAGCTGCAATCTTACCAATCATAATATTTACCCAAAAATCTTCAGTAATACTTTGTCTAAAAGCATTGCCAACATCTTGAAGTAAATTTCTGACAGTATAATTCTTACCCATCCAAGGAATAGTTAATTTTTTAGTCTCTTGTAGAGACATATCATAAGTACCAAATGGGATAAGTAGTCCTTGACAGCAATCTTTTAAAGAATCTGCAAAATGTAAAGTAGTACAATGTGCTTTACTAAATCTACTATAATAATTAGCTACAGTGTCTTTACCTGAAGTAGCTTTACCAGAAATTCCTATTATTACCATGTATCAATATCAGTTATATCCTTTTCATTCTTACAAACATTACATCTTATTCCTACAAAATTACCTAGTCCAAAAGGTGAGAATATATAACTAAATTTTGGACAACCATTAGCTCCTGAATAAGGAGTGTCGCATTGCTTATTATGGTCTTTTATAAACTCTTCAGCTGCTTGACACTCCTTATTTGATAATTTAAAAACCAATCTTTCTTTGCTCTTTTTTATTGAAATCTATTTTATCTCTATTATAAATCTCTGCTAAGGTTTCAGCTTTATCATCTCCACATATAGCTTTAGTTTTATCTTTATTTAGAGCTTTAAACTCATATTTTATTTTGAGTCTTCCTGGTCTTAATAAAGCTTCGTCTATATCTGTTAATGCTGCATTAAAAGTACATAAGAATCGTATATTTAAAGCATCCCCAACTAATCCATCTGTAATATTTAAAAGAGAATTAATTAATGGATTTTCGTGAGTATCCCTACGTTTCAGTATATATTCACAATCCTCCATTATGATTACGGCATTCTTAAGTCCTAAAAGGAAAGATAAAAATTGTCCTGAAACTATGTTTTGTAACATAGAAAAATCCATTATATAAAAATTAGTATCAGAACAATCATAGATAAGTTTCTTTATAAGACTTGTTTTACCACTTCCAGCAATTCCATACATTAATGCTAAACCAGAACCATCCTTCTCACAGAATTCTTTATATCTATCATAAGGTAAATCATCATTGTAGTTCTTTTTTATATCAATATCAATATTTCTAGAACTTGTACATTCTGTAGTACTGAATCCCCTATCAGTAGATACTACTAAATCATAAGTTACAATCTTATTAGTATCCTCAGGTAATGGTTTTACAAATTCTAAGAGTTTTTCAGCTTGCTTATAATCATTATAATTTACTTGAATATAATTACTAAATATTTGAACTTCTCCATATGTTGTAAAATAATGACCTATTTCATCTTCATCAATATAAATACCATAATCTACATTATCAGAAAATTCCTTTATGAAGTACTCTTGATAAATACGAGGACTGTCAGTTACACTATCTAACTCTAATTTATCTTCATGTTTTACTACTCTAGGATTAAAAGCATTTAAAAGTTGTGCTTTATTATCCTTATCTAATATTATAAAATAAGAACGTATATTACTATACATAGTATACATTACTGCCGGTTTAAATACAGTATCATGTACTTTATATAATTCTTTTAATGTTGCCTCTATTCTAGCTTGTATTGTATTACTGTACATTAATATAAAATATTGTTAAAGATTTATCGAAGCTATTTTTATTAGCTCCTAAAATATCTATATTAGTTTTTCTGTTAGAGTACACCGCAGTAACTCCATTAAATTCTGGCATAGTATTATAGGATGCACTTGAGGATAACCCATCCATAGCATCAAAAGGTTTTCTTTTATATGATAAACTAATAGGAATTGATTGGTTCATTATTTTCTCCCTAATCTAATTAATTTATAAAATTTTTCATCTAAATTCAGATGTATGACTATATCCAATAATAATGTTAGTTGAATAATTAATTCTAATATAAATAAACCAGTATTAACTACTGGACAAAATACTAAAAATAATGTCCAAGGTTTTTCATCAAAAAAGTCATCATCGTATCTAATACTTATTATAGCTCCTATAATTGATGCTATGTATATTATAATTAAAATAGTCATTTCATTTCAGTTAATTCAATGAATTTTTGGTGCATTGGTTTAGCTATTTCTTGAGCCATAGGATGAGCATCTTTAGCATCTCTACGGTAAAAGAAGTTTTCCCAAGCATCTTCAAATCCACAAGAGATGAGCTCAGACTTAATACTTAGAGGAAGTACGGAACGAGCTTGCTGAGGTGTCCATCCTTCAGATAAAAGGAAGAAATAATAACGTTCTGCATATTGTAGAGCATGAATAAGTCCTGCTTCAGTTGCCCCCATACGAGGTAATCTATCAGGAATATAATCTGGTGTACCATAATCTCCTTCGGGAATATTGCACCAGCATGGTTTAATAAAGGTAATCTCATTATCAAACTTATCTTTAGAATAGTTACAATAACGAGTACTTTCAGCTAAATGGGATAATCCTACATGAGTTCTGAACTCATCCATAACTCCACGGTCAAGAACCATATGAGCTGTATATCTCTTATAGTGATACTCAGTAGGTTCACAGAGATACTGTAAATCATTTTCCCAATGGTTCTCTTTAATTACTCTATAATTAGTAGTAATAAAATGAGTTGGGACACAGTATATATTAGGTATATCTCCTTCAGGATATTTAAGGGCAACTTTAGAGTAAGGATTATTTTTATATTTTTGAGAAAATGCTTCATCCTTTACTACTTTTAGATAAACAGTACCAAACTCAAGAGGTCTGTCATGCCCTCTAGATTCTAGCATATTTACAAACTTTTCATAAGAGGTATCTGTAATTTTATCTTCACTTTTATAACTGACTCGTGCACATCTTTCAATATGCTTCTTGATTCCTACTAAAGAGAAATCTGTTTGATTAATAAATTCAAATGACTGTTTAATTAACTTCATATCACTTAACTATTTTTACATATAATGTATCATGAGGGGCTGTTTTATTAGTTCCCTTTACAATATCTCCAATTTTTGAGAAATTCTTATCAAGGATAATTACATCATCTACGAAGTAATCACTCTCTCCTCTATTTTTAAATACATTTTTACATCCCCAAACTTGATGATATTTAATCTTAACTTTCCAACCTTCTACCTGAGCTTTAGCTAAAGTATTAATAAGACTCTGTTGGTCATTACGGTCATTATCCATTGAAAAAGCAAATGGTTCTCCACTAGAATTCATACCAGTTTGGGTAACATTAAGTAGCCCATCCCATGAATCCCAGAAAACTCCTGCTTTACTAAATTTAGTTACAGTACCAACACGTTCTCCATTAGAAAACTGTTCTTTACAAGACGTTAAGCACGCCATAGCTACTAGAAAAATAAAAATTTTCTTCATTTTTTGTTATTTTAAAAAATTGTCTAGCATTTTTTATATATCTTTGTAATTCTTCTTCGCATAATGCCTCGTAATAAGGATATTGGGAAGAGGTTACGTATTTGCTATACCAAGGATTACCTTTAGCTCTTATAATTATATGAACATTAAATGGATTATATCTTGGATAGTCCTCAATTTCTATAGTAATATCAGGATATTTACAATCTTTTATTTGTTTAAATATATTAGAATATTTCTTTAAAGACTCACTCATATTAATATAGTTATACATATATAACTGTAGTTACTTCTTTTGGAAATACTTCTATTAAATCTGCGTCTTCATCTACTGTATCTTTAAAACTCCAATATGGACTTTGATAATAATCGAAAGAATAATACTTATTATTGACTTTTATAATTGCCTTGTATTCAACATAACCTTTTTCTGAATCAATATCAAGAATAGTATATTCAAGATTTATTACCTGTATATATGAATATAATAATTTTAAATAATCATATACTTCATCTGAGTTATGGGATTCACAAAATTCTAAATATTTGTCTGCAATATCATCAGGCATATAGTCTTCTATTTCTTCCCACCCATAATTTATATTAAGTATGTAATAATATTCGTCTAGTCTTAATTTCATAATTCTAAAAAGTCTCTAACATCAATATAATCTATGCCAAAATTCTCAGCACACTTTTTATCTGAATCTGAAAAATCTCCTGGTTTACCGGAAGCATCTCCTATCATTAGCATTTCATGTTTATTTTGAACCTCCCAAATATAGCACATATTCTCTAACATTCCTGTATTTGGTTTTCTAAGAGGATCATTGCTATTATTAGATGGACAATATTTAGAATCCCCCACTTCGCAAAGCAAGTAGTTAACACAAAAACTTGTGATACCTAATATTTTAGCATCAAAATCTTCCTTAGATATGAATCTGCCAATACCTCCCTGGTTAGTTACAACAAAGAACCAATTTAAATTAGGCATTTTCTTTTTAATCTTGTCCAATACAGGAAGCTGTATTCTAAAATCTGTAATATCTTCAGGAAATGTTTTACCTGAAATAGTTTTAATTAAAGTACTGTCCAAATCAATGAACAGCACTTTCTTAGTTTCAAAATCAATCATTAAGCGAGAATATTTTTAAGATTAGCTACGAAATTATCTGCTTGAGCCTTGATACTTTCAATATCTTTAATTTCATCCTGTAACTCTTTAATAGAGTTTTCTTTAGATGCGATTTCAGTATTCATTCGCTCTATAAGGGAAGCGGTTTTATCATGAGTAGACTGAAAAGCAGATTTAATACTAGAAAGTTCGTCAGTGAAAGTTTTATTAAAAAACATAGCAAATATTATTAATAATTATAAAAAATAATTTATCTAAGGATATAAATATACTATCCCATTTACTATAGTAGCTGTTATACAATATATTGTAGTAGCTGTTATAATCTCATCTGAAGAAGCTTTTGTAATTAACATAACTACTAAAGCTATACCATAGATAATTACAATAATTATATCAATTATTAGAAGCCCTAATATCGTCATAATAAAGTACTGATGGACTATCTTTGTGTATATCTATATTATCTAATTTAGCTATAGCTAGTTTTTGTCTAAATTGTTCTGAATCAAATCCTAGAGTAATTACATGAATACCATTTACTGTAGGGACATAATATAATATTACATTTGTATAAGGTCTACATTCCCTAACCAGATCTAAATATTTATTTATAAGACTCCAATCCTTAATATCGAAATCTAATATCCATTTAGACTTATAATTAGTATTTCTTCTTTGACCTATTGCTTTAGAAACACATTTAAATAACTTCTTAGAGTTACATTCTATAGCTTCTAGAGCCTCTCTAATTATTTCGTATTGTATTTGTTTACAATTTCTAGGATTTACCCAGAAATATGCCCGAGCATCAAAAGCTTTACATAATGTAATTATCTCTTCTTTTTTATTTAAAAAAGATTTTTCATCAAAGAAATAATAATCCTTAATTACATTATTATTACTACCTACATTACATTCTTTTTTCCTTTGTATTACTTGTACAAAGTAAAAATCTCCTTGGTCTGAGAGATTATCAAACCAAGGAGTAAATATATTAAAATTATTTACCATTTAAAGGATATATATCTTTATAATTATTATAAAAGTTTCTAATTATTTTCTCAGAAACTTGTATATCTCTGTTTTTATCACGCTCAATACATACAGATAAAGGAGTATCAAAGAAGTCTTTGTATTCTATTTCATAATCTTCAAAAGTTTTAATTAAACGGTCAAACTTCTCTAAAACTTTTTTATCTAAATTAGTATTATCGATAACTACGTCAAATTTTCTACATAATGCTTCAACTATTGCATCAAATTGTATCTCTTGTACTAATTTTTCTCTACTAGGAACCCAGTATTTACCAAGCATAAGTCGAATATCATCTTGATTAATTCTAACTCTATGTTCAGGGTCCTCAAGAACCCATTGCTTAGCCCAAGTACTTTTACCTGAAGCAGGTATACCTCTACATATAATTAATTTACTCATTCTTTTTCTAAATTAAAATCATCAATGCTCCATCCTTCACTTAAAAAGCGATTTTGCAAAGATCTACAAATATCTTCAACATCAGTTGTAGAAATTTGTTTACTTATACAAAAACATATTGTATAATCTTCTTCTTCCAAAGGAATATCTGTGTTAAGATTATCTAAAAATCTCTCTTCAGATTGCATTAACGTTGGTGAATTACTAGCCATAATTAAAATTGCTCAATATAATCAGCTTCAGGAAATTTTGCATACACATCATCCCATGCAGCATCTACTTCCATCTCGTCATCTTCTTCATAATGGTTAGAATACTGAGTTCTAGAACCATCTTTATTAGTTATAATAAAAGTCATATATTTATTACATATTTATCAACAAATTCTCCATGAGTTTCACAATAGTCTAATTGTTCATACTCGCCCATTCCAGTGCAAGCAAATTCTACAAATCTTTGTAAAACTCCTTCGGAAACTTTATCTACTAATTTATGACAAATTTCTTTTTGTTTGTCGTAATCTATATCAACGAATTCTTTGCCGTCGATATATAATGAATAGTCGTTACCAATGTAAGTTATTTCCATTTTAATGAATCCAGTAATTAGGTAATGTCCCATCTTTACATCTAGAGATATCTGCGTCTAATTTACATCTAGTACAAAATATTTCTCCTGCTTTAACCATAATAGCATGGAGTCTAGTAGCTACTTCCTCAGCTATTTCTACAGGTGCCTCACAATTAATTTCATCATAAGGAGTGACAGTAATTAAAACCTTATTAAAAAGATTATTCTCTACTATCCATTTAAAGAAATAAATCATACTTACTTTATAACATAAAGCTCCAGTATGTTGTATTCTATAATTTATACTATTCCTTTCACATTCGCCTTTTTTCTTAAAGAAGTCTCGTACTTCTTGTACTGTATCACAGTTAGGAGATTCTCGCTTCATTTCTCTATAATACTTCCAAAATTCCCTATCTTGCATTTTTTCTTGCATGGAACGTAAAGATTCAAAATCATATATATGCGCTCTATATTTGCTTATAGGATTTAAAAGTATATAGCCTTTTTCCATTACTATTTTTCTACAATACTCTTGATACTTAGCTAATCCTGAGAAACCCGACATATAATTTTCATATATTTTTTTAGCCTCTTCTATAGAGATACCTAAATTTCTATGTATAGTATTAAAGTCTCCACCATAATTGAATCCAAACTCAATTTTCTTAGCTAGCTGTCTAAGATGATGATACTTTTCTTTAATTTCTGTTATTTTTGTATCTCTTGGTATTTGATCAGGATAACTCATATAAGCAGTTAAAGCATGTAAATCTCCACTTCCTTCCATTAATTCATGGATTAAAGCTTTATCATTAGAAATAGAAGCCATAATAAATGACTCTTGTCCTGAATAATCTATTGAAATCCAAGAGTTACCTTTCTCTGCAATAAAACAACTTCTAGTTTCTGGGTCTGCTGGAAGATTAAGAAAATTTACATATTCTATTTTAGCATTCTTATCTTTTCCTCCACTAGATATTCTAGCAGTATTAGTACCTAACTGATTAAACTTAGTATATACTCTACCAGTTTCTGAATTTATTTGGTCTAGCCAGTTTTGTCCATAAGTAGAACATACTTTTTGAGCTTCCTTATAATCTAGATAAATGGGAAGAATCTCAAAATCTTTAGCTTGAGGCTCTAATAATTTAGCATCTACAGAATCTTTTAATTTCTTTGTTTTACTGTCTACAGTAGAAGTATTTATTCCAATAGCTTTAAATAATGGAATTACTTGAGCTGCACTATTCCAATTTATAGTACATTGTGGGTCAGTATTAAATCCTGAAAATAAATCTCCTTGTAAATCTACTTTAGTAAATCTAGAATCATTTCCATAGTGTTTTACTACCCAATTATTTAATTTAGTTAAAGCAGCCTTTAAACGTTTATCATCCTTTACCATTTTAGCTTTCCATTTTTCTACGTCTAATTTTACTCCGCACCATTCCATATAAGCCAATGGGACAACAAATCTATTCTCTAACTGGACTGCCTTTACTAAATCTTCTTTTTCTAATGCTTTTATTTGGGCATTCATTAAATCTTCCAAATCTACTACATCATTAGCTGCATAAACTATCACTTCTTCAGTTAGACCAACTTTAGTAATTTTACCTCGAACAGTTTTATCCATATATTTATTAAGATACTTATATTCAAGAGTTTTTAAGTCAGCATGAAAACTACCTTTAGGATATCCCAAATATCTAATCTTTTCAGCTAACATTACATCCCATACTTTAGATAATATAATGTTATGTTTAAAGAAGAATTGAGTATCAAATTTAGCATTAGCTAAAATATATAGAATAGTAGAATCTTCTAATATATCTTTATATTCCCAAATGTTTATAGTAGTACAATCAATTACTACTTGATTTTCTTTAGTACCTATCTGGACTGTTAATAATGCTTTAGTATGGGGATTTAGTCCCCTAGTTTCAGTATCTAACCCTCTAATTTTTTTCATAGAATTAATAATTTCTTTACTTCTTTCTATGGAAATACATTCATATTTAGAAGATTTAAATAAAGCTTTAACCTTGGTAACTAAATAAATCATTTAGATGTTTTTAAGAATTTTTCTTTTTCTAAGTTTTTTGATTGCTTCTTTTCTAATTTGTCGGATACGCTCTGGTGTACATCCAAATAGAGGAGATATAAGTTCAGGAGTGTATTCTTGTCCAGTAAACCCATAGCATAAAATTATTATGTCATGTTCTTTATTAGAAAGTCCATTTAAAACTTTGTTAATAACATTAGTTTTATAAGACTGTTCTATATCATTATCTGCTAGAGGACTATTATTGTTTTTAACAATGTCTACTAAAGTAGAGTCTCCGTCATCATCATTATTACCTAATGGAGTATCTAAAGACATACATACTTTTTTAGCATTTATAGCTCCATTAATTTGTTTCATAGTTTTACCAGTAGCTTCTTCTAACTCATCATCTGATGGAGGTCTATCTTCAGTTTGCCAGTATTTATTTATAACTTTAGCAGCCTTATTATAAGTAAGTTTTTGACTTACAGGAACCCTAACAGTATCTGCTTTATAATGAATAGCTCTACGAATAGCTTCACTTATATGCCATACAGCATAAGTTATAAATTTAACATTATATTCACTTTTATATAAATGACTAGCATGAATAAGACCTACATTTCCTTCAGCTATTAAATCTGATAGAGGTAATCCTTTATTCTGAAATTTTTTAGCTACAGTTACTACAAACTTTAAATTAGCATTTACTAATTTCTCCCAATCTCCAGTGTCAGCACATTCTTTTTCTTCCTCTAAAGATAATGGAGTAGAATAAGTAATGTTATTTAAATAAGCTTGTAATGCTTCACTATCGTCTGTAATTAAATTATACCCAGCCATCTTTATGCCATGTTTTAGTTAAATAACCTTTTGTGTAAGTCCTATAAAAAGTACACATATATTCATCTGGATCTAATTCTTCTGGCAATTCATCACACTCATAAAATTTATCACGATATAAGTAACAATTAGTTATTTCAGTACCATCATAAGGTTTATAAGGCATACTAGAATAATCTATTATATTATATAAAGTATCATCTACATTCATATAATCTGTAGTATAGATTACTTCATCCGGAAAATTTTCTCTCAATTTATTAAAATCAGTAGATATTTGTTCTACATGAGAGCCAAGATTAGAATCAATTATAGTAAAATAAATCATTAGTCTTCTTTTATTAAAGTTTGATCAAATTTTATATTATCTACAGAAACTACTTCTGTACAAAAAGAACACGATGATTTAATAGCTTCTGATATAAGTTTAGCTAATTGTTCAGAAACTTCTTCTGGAAATTTCCCAATGAAATTTCTTTTATCAGTTCTAATTTTAGCAGGTATTACTGGTTGAAGACTTGTTTGTCTAATTTTAATAACCGCATCATAAGATACTGAATAATCTTTAATAGGAGAAACATATTTAACTTTAGGCTTCTTCTCTATTAATACTTTTGGAACTTGTATTTTACCCCTTGGCATATCTTCTAGTAGTTTCGTATTCACACATTAACATTGCAAAAGTACTAGCAAGCGATTCATCGCCTCCAGTATTCCACAGATAGTTAAAGGCGTGGAAAAGCTCATGATAATATGTGTTAAGAATACATTCTCTGGATAAAGGCTTACCATTATCTTTAAATATTCTGATTCTGATGATCTGCTCATCATAATCAAATTGTCCATATAATGGATCGCCGTCGTCATATAATTCTTTGTATAATTGTACTTTGAAGGTGTGACATCCGAGAGTAAAGGTCTCCGGAATGTATGGCAATTTTTCATTAGCTATTACGTCTTTCATTTTAAATGTCCAAATATAATGGTTTATAAATCTCTTTATATTCATTATCTAATATAGATACGTTATATATTTCAGTATTATCTAATTTTAAATATTTATCTTTGCAAGTATGTAAATGCCCGCAAAATACATATCTAGGTTTTACTCTACAAATAGCATCTGCTAAAGCTTTACCCCCAGCATGAATGGCTTTTGGATTCCATTGACTAGGAGGTAATAAATCTAAATCTCCTAACATTGGAGTATCATGAGTTAAAATTATATCAGTATCTTCTGGAATATTATCATAATAACCTTTTAACCATTCCTCACTTTGCATAAATGACCAATTACCAAACTTATGACAAAATGGAGAACCATATATTTTATAATGTTCAAGATTCCTAGCTACATATTCATAAGTAGTTCCTGACAAATATGTAAGTTTAAAATTAGTCTTAGATTCTACTGCATGAATTATAAAAGAAGCTCTTTCTATAAGCTTATCGTGATTACCTGCAATTATAATAACCTCGTCACAAGGAAGAGAATCAATCCATTTTGTAAATTCATCTAAAAACCATAAGGTAGACGCAGCATTATCAAATTGAATATTTAAAGGAACAATATCTCCTGCTATTAATACTAATTCACAAGGTTCAATTTTTGGTAGATGACCATGTAAATCACTCAGTGCACAAATTTTTGTCATTATAATAAAGAATTTTTTATATCATTATATAAGTATTCATCATATTCACTTAATACTTCTGGATTTATTTCTTTTATAATAGGATATAGGATATACCAATAGTATTTAATATCTAAAATATCTATAAAAGAGTTTATTTGTGCTCCGTATCGAGGACAATTAAGTGAAAATAATTTATAAATACTGGGAAATCTTTGTCTATCTACTATCTGCCAATCTTCTATAAGAATTTTAGCTAATTTATGTAAAGATATATTAGCATATATATAATTCCTAAGTATTGTGCCATTACTTCTGTTAGCTATAGAACTCATTAATATAATTGTTTAATAGAATCATCCAAATCATCTCTTCTAGCTTTGAAACTAGGCTGTAATGGAATACCATCTTCAGAATAATAGAAGAATTTACATTCTCCAAAATGTCCTTTATACTCGGTATCAAAATTTTCTACATAGTATTCTTTCAAAGCTCTATCTCCCCAAGGTTTAGCTTTAAAAGTTCTACCATCAGGTAATTCCATTATAAATACCATATCTTCAGAACCTCTTAGTCCTAATTCATAATCTACAATCTTAAAGCAATCATCTTTATAATTCTTAAATTTAATCATTACGTTCTTTCTAGATCCGAACTCATACATACCTTCTGGATCTCTACAAACAACTCCTTCCCAGCCTTCAGCTACATATTTATCATGTAATTTCATAATATTATCGTAGCCAGTAACTTTTACTTGAGGTAGTATTTGTAAATGTAATTCAGAATCACTAAAATCTTTATTAGGATTAAATCCGAGTTTAAGATATTTAGCTATTCCAATTAACATTTTTAACCTAGTTTTAAAAGGTATGTTTGGAACCATTATGTCATATATAAAATACTGTAGTTCATCACAATCTACAGCATTCTTTTCCATTCTAGCAGCACTATTTATTTTAGCTAAACTCCAACCGTGTTTATAAAGTTCTCCATCAAGTTTAATTGATGGATGTTCTTTAAAGAATTGAATTAGTAATGGATGTTTTCTTATGTGAGTAGTACCAAAATCATAATCTCCGCCTCCTCTAGAAGCAGATTTTATTTCTTTACCGTTCCAATAAAAAGAACATCTAAGTCCATCCACTTTTCTACTAGCATAATAATAAGGGGTATTATCAATAGTTTTTCTAGCTACTTTACTAGCTTGTTTAGCCAACATATGTTTAGGAAAACCATTTCCATCAGTATTATACTCAGGAAGAAAGTTTAAAATTATTTTTTCATCTTTATTATCAGGGTCTTCTTCAACTTCTTTATAACCTTTGTCTTTATATTCTTTAAGTTTAGAATTAAACTGAAGCTGAGTTTGTTCCCTAAGAGTTCTGCTAACTAATCCTTTCTTTATAGGAATATCTGGATGGTCCAGTCTTTTACCATTTAATTGCCAAGTCTGTCTTTTAATAAGATAGGCATGAGCGGAATCACTCCACTCATACCATAGTCTTACACATCTAACTTTACCTTTAGCATCCTTAGATACTAAATAAGCATTTGTTTGAAATTCTTTTTCAAATAAGTCAGACACGATTTAATTTCTTTAAAGCATCATAAAATTGTTCAGGAGTTTCTACTTTTACAAGTTCTCCATCTATAATCCATTCTTTTTCTACATCTTCATATAACCACCATTCAATATCATCCCTAGTTTCAGAATCATCATTAGCTAAAGCTCTTATTAAACTAGTTATAATAAAACTTACAGACTCACATATAGATGATTCACATATTACACAACCCAAAGTATCTTCTAGTTTATCTAGTTCTCTTTGATAATGTAAAATATCTCTTAGAGAATCACAAAATCTTTCTTTATCATAAGTTCTGAAAGTATTATAAGCATCTGCTGCTCCTTGTAAATAATCTGATATTATAATATCTTTAGCATTTTTATTTTCAGAACTAAGTACTATGTTATTAGCATACTGCTTACCTAATACTCTTATTTTCTTTAAAAAAGATTCTTTACTTATCACTTTACTCCAGACTTACCATAACCACTATCAGATCTATCTGTCTTATCCAAAGATTCTGCTTCTATAAGATTAGCCTCTTCTACTTTATTAAGCACTCCCTGTGCAATTCTATCACCTTGTTCAATTATAAAAGGCTCAGTACCATCATTTTTAAGAATAACTCCAATATTACCTCTATATACTGCATCGATTGTTCCTGGAGTATTTACTACGGTAATACCATGCTTCAAAGCCAAACCACTACGAGGACGAATCTGAAGTTCATAACCTTCAGGAATTGCCATATATAAACCTGTTGGAATAAGTACTCTACCTCCAGGGTTAAGAATTATTGTAGTAGCATCAAATCTAATAGCATTAAACAAATAATTATCATTTTCAATTTCTTCTACATTAGCTCTGAGGTCAAAACCTGCATCACCTTTATGTGTATATTCAGGAAGTTTATTACTAGATTTATTAATTACTGGAATATTAATAGTTGTGCTCATTTAAATAAGATATTAATTTAGAAATTACATTGTCTTTATCTTCTGCATAAAAGGCTTTAATAACCTTATCATCTTTTTTCACTAATGCAAATGGGGTTTGATTACTGCCCCATTCTTGTTGTATCTTATAAGCTTTACTACGTTCTACTTTAGAACCCCTATCTAAGAATTGTAAAAAAGCTTCTCCATTATAGGAGTTTTTAAACAATTCTACTAATGCTGGATTATTATGAATTAATAATACATCAATCATAATAGCATAGTTATATCGCTTCTAGTTCTAGACATACTTACATATTGTAATTGTCTAAGAGTCTCTTTATCTTTAGCTCTAAAGATATCTTTCATATCTATAAATACATTATCATAAGAAGACCCTTGAGAACGATGAGTAGTAATAGCATACCCGTATTTAAAAGTAGCTTTTCTTATACATCTACCATCAGTAAATAAATCTTTAGATGTACAAAAACTTCCCATTAAAGCATAGTATATTCCCCACTTCTTTTTTCTATCGTATCCTTGGGAATTTATTGCTTCAGTTCTTATAGTTTCTATAACTATAGCTAAATCTTCATTACATTCTTCTGGAGCTAATAATGGAATTTCAAAAGATGTATTGTTATATTCATCATATAATTTAACTGAATATCCTTTACACTTAGTATAATATGGAACATCAATAATAGTAGGAGTAAATTCTTCTACTATATAATCCATAGAATTAGTTATTTCATAGCCATCTTTTTTGAAATTCTCATAAGCCATTAAAATTTCTCCTTTATGAAGAAAATTATTATCATTCCATAAAAGTTTATGAATAGCTTTATTATAGTTATTTACACGAGCATTAGTATAAGCTAAAATTTTAGTATGTAATATATCCTTAGCTTCTATCTCGTGTTTAAATTCCGAAACTGCTTTTTTACAAAAATTTTCTAATTTAGACTCTATAAAGAGACTTCCATCCTCACCTTCACAGTTATCCCACTGATGTATTGGAGACTCTCTAAGTGTCTGTAAAATGCCTTTAAGACCACTTTTTTCAGATTGCCTGTATATTTTAGTCAATCTAAATTGATGTTTACATCTAAAGACTTTTGATTGTTCATCTTCTTTTACTGGATTTAACTGAGCATAATCATCACAAAAGATAATCATAGTACCCATTAAACTACATTTCTCTACTAATAAATCATATAAATCACTACTTACCATGGATGCTTCATCACAGATGATAATTCCATCATATGGTATAGACATTTTTTTATCATTAGTAGCAAAGAATCTTAATTCTCTGATATCCAGTTTAAGAATATCTACTTTAGGAGACAATGCTAACATACTATGGAGAGTAGTTGCATCATAATCATTATACTTTTTAAGTACTAAAGCTGCTTTATGAGTAGGAGCACATAATTTTACAGGGAATCCTTTAGTGTTTATCCACTCTAAAAGAAAGCTAGTACAAAGTGATTTACCACATCCAGCAGCTCCTCCTAAATTAATAGGATTTAAAAAGTCTCTTTGTTTAAAATTATCTAATATAATATCAACTATATCATGGAGTACTTGTAATTGTTCCTCCCCTAATGTTATCTGTTTTTCTTCTTCGATAAATCTTAGCCAATTATTTCCTTTCACAAAAGGATTATCTATCATATTAGGTCTTTCTGGAGACCCATCGAAATTATCTATATAAACTAATTCATCACTCATATAAATATACTCTTTCTCCTTTTGGAGTAAGAAACCCCTTAGTAAAAGCGTTTATTTTTTCTTTATTACAATTCTCCCAAGTATTTCTATGTATAGCTTCTTTAAGAGATTTATTATAATAAATTATATCTAAGATTGTCTCCCAATATACATCATTATTATTAGTTTGAAAAGTTAATAATAGTTGATATTTCTTAAATAATTCTAAATTTATCTGAGGAACAAATTCAAATCTAGGACTATCATATTTATCTTTCCAAGTGACATCGTAACTATGTAACTCAATCCATTTATTAGGAAGTCCACAAGGTAACCCTGATATTATGGGTCCAAAATAAATGGAAGGTTTAGGAATTCTAAACCATTTCCTAACCTTCCACCATGTTTTAAGAGGATTCTCCATCAGCACGTCTTAAATAAGGTATTAATCTATCTTCTATTGTTCTATAAAAAGATGGACTAATTTCTGCATATACTAGAGTTCCATATAAAGCTTGAATAATTTCTTCTTTATTTAATTGCCACTCTTCCACATAAGATAGAGGGGATTTAATAGACATATCTGAATCAGTATGTAAGAATTTTATATAATCAAATATATCTTTAATACTTACATCTAATTCATCTGTTGTGAGATATTGATATGAAATTTTCATGATTTTAAAGATAGCTTAGTTATATATTGTGCTACATCTTCTATAACTTCTCCTAGACCAGAATCTGAAGGAATATTATTTTTATAACCTCGTAATTTTAAAAATCTATAGGTATAAGTACGAGCTTCTAGCATCCATTTATTAAATACTTCTTCATTAGATAATGTTGGTGGAAATAAACTTCTAATCCAATTCCAATATTCAGAAGTATCTACTTTTAAAGTTCCTATGAATTTAATTTCCATTCTTTTAATTCGTTATTTTCAGTATCTAATACAAATGATTTACAACAATCTAGCATTGCATACTTATCTGTAATTAAAGGTTTGGTTCTACCTCCCCAGGAATGCCCAAATATTTGATAATAATCTTTATATGGAGTTTGTAATTGGAAATCTTTTAAGTCATTCCAAACACAAGAACCATACTTATTATAACCTCCTCTAGAATAAGGGACATGATCAAGAGCACTAAGATTATTTAAATTTATATCATTTAAATCCTTTAACTCCATATCATTATAGTCTAACCAATCTTTAGTAATACCTGCATGAGAGAATAAGTATTTATGAGGCTCTTTAGTAGTTAAATCTTCATATATGTAATATAATTGAGGACTTAAATCACTAATTAACTCCTTTACTTCTTTTTGTTCCCAGTAATCAAATCGGCATTTACCATTTCCATTGAAATAACTTAAATCGTGATTACCTAATAAGCATATAACATCAGAAATTTTACGTCTATTCTCTACAAAAGCAATTAATTCTTTAAGATTAATTAAAGACTCTGCTTTATCAGGTTCTCCATCTACATATTCTCCATAAGGGTCATGGTAATCTCCTAAGAATATAATTTTACCTTCCCAATTATTGCATGGTTCTTTCCAAAAACTACGACCGTGAATATCTCCTAAAATTAATATTTTACTCATAATTTTGATTTTAAATACCCAATAATATCTTTTTCTTCATAGGAAATTTCTATTAATCTAATACTGTTTTCTTTACAGTATGCTCGTAAATAATTATCTCTATTAAGTTGTGCATCGAATTTTAACTAACCTCCAAATCCTTTTTGCATTATGTAATGTTGTTTACCATTATATTCTACAAATGTATTATATTCCGGTAGATAAAAATCAACAAAAATTTTACCTGTAATACGTATATTACTTGGTACAGATACTCCATACTAAGATATGTATTTAATATTAGTATCTTTAAAATAATTCATTAAAAATTCTTCCCCGTGAGACATATTACATTTTGGGCAACCACATCTGCAATTAATATGATGTACGGGAGTTTGTTTAAAACTCCCGTGTTCTGGACATATTATCTCTACTTTAGTAGTATTATTAAAATATTCAACTTTAGAGTAATCATACTTATCTCCATGAATCTGTCTAGCCTACTAAACAAATTCTTTAATTGTTTTTCTTTTAGTACCATTACACTCAGGGCATCCCTGCCCTAATAAGTGTTTGGCTGGCTTCTATTCAAAGTTTCCATGAATTGGACAAGTTATGATTACAGGAGTCTAACTATTTACATAATTTACAAAATTATAACCATATCTTCCATTATGCTTAATAGAAGCTTTATCAATAAATTCTTTTGTACTTAATTTTTTCATAATATTTTAGTCATTCAAATATTGTCTAAATTCTTTTATAAATTCTTTATCATCTAATAATTCAGTAATACTATCATTATCTATTCCACCATCAGTATTATAGTCAGCACTTGTTATATAGCTTAATATAGAAAGGAATTCGACTATATAATCTTCTAGGTTGTCTTTTAACCAATCAATTACAAATTGAGCATAATCATCTGATTCCTCTGGTATATCCTCACAATAAGTAGTACATAAATTAGCTAGAGCCTCAAAGACTTCATACTTTTTAGCCAAATAACTCACATATAAAATCCAATTTAAATCAATTAAGTCATCCATTTTCGTACCACTCTTTAAATTTTTCTAAGAATTCATCTTTGGTAACTAATTCTGTAATATCTTCAGCATCTATATCACCATTAGAATAATCATAAGGAGAAGCATATTCAATTAATTCCTCTATATAATTTTCTATATTGTCTTGAATGCCTTCAATAATATCATCTATACTATCATTTACATCTCCGATATAATTTACATATACATCATATAATGCTTGATATAATTCATAATCTTCAACAAGTACTTGTCTAATTTCACTCCATGTTAAACTTACCATTCTTCAAATTTTAATTCTTCTAAATATTTAGTATAGTAATCTAATAATTTATCTTTAACTACCTCTTCTATTTGTCTAGAGAGATCATATTGAGATATATTATCTATAACATTTTGCTCTATATCTAACTTTCGTACAAAATCATCATACCACTCGTCTGGGTCACAAAAAATGTCATCTACTATATCTTTAGCAGTAACATCCTTTCCATAAACTGTTTTGATATAATCGCCATCTATATAGTTTTGGAACCATTCTATTATAGTTTCTACCTTATAACTATATTTACTAGCTATATTTATAACTTTTGAATATACAAAATACATATTAATATGGTTTAAACTGTTGTTTTACTAATTTACCTTCTTTATATTCAAACGTTCGTTCACCCCTTGCTGAATAATTATCAGGCTCATATCCCTCATAATAGTATTTACCATCTTTGAAAAATATATCATCTTCTACGATAGTACAATTATAAGGAAGCCAGTCCGCATCCCAATTTTCTTCAAAAGGCATGTAAACATTACATACTGATACAGTTTCTTTAGTAGTATAATAAACATCATCATACCATTCAAAAGCTTTCGAATTATAAGAAATGTCAGTAATAGCCTCGCCATCCAATTTTCCGTATAACTTCATTACAGTAAAGATTTAAATATTTTGACAATAGTACTCTTCTGAGCAGTAGGAAAGCTGCTCTGAACATCTGCAATAACATTTTTAGTATCTTTAATAGTGAGAGTTGTTGCTTCCATTAATTCAGAAATAAATTCTGCAATCTCTTGCTCTGAAGGTTCTTTAGGTACCATCTCTTTAATATAGTCAAGTTCTTTAGTCTCTTTAAGAGCTAAATCATTACGACCTGCTTTCTTGTAGATAGCTATAGCCTTTTCTCGTTCTTTAATCATTTTTTGTAAAACATCTAGCTCAGAAATAGGTTTTTCTGAATGCTTATTATTAATTAGTGCAGTTTTAATTAACTTAGCAGTTTCTAAAATAAAAGTATTAGAAACTTTTCTAGCTTTTTCAATAATTTCATCAATGTTCTGCTCTAACTCTGTCTTACTTTCTTTCATCATTAATTGCGATATTTTTATTAACCATCCAATTTATATTGCTTAGATCAAAACTCATAGAATCTAACCAATCTTCTATCTCACTGTCATACATTTGTAATCTAGGTAGAGTATAAATATAAACTTTACCATTGGAATAATCTAACACAATTATGTCATCCATTATTTTTGTTTTCGAAGCGCATTACTAGTGCTAAATAATTAATAGCATCTAGTTCATTATCAGATAAAGCTATTAATTTACCATTAATATCAATATCATATCCATCTTCATTAGCCCATCTTGTAAGAGTTATATAGTCAGAATCTTTACCTCCATATGTGTATTTTCTAAGACTATCAGTAATCTGACTCACCTTCATCACTTCCATGATTTAACTTATTAAAACCATAAATAATTAATTCTTTAAAATCTTTTTCTTCCTGTTCTGTTAAATCTAAAGGTCTTTCACCTACCCACATAAACTCATAAACTCCTTCATGTTTATTATACTCAAAACTTGCTATAGCATAACAAGTTTCAGAATTCTTAAAGCAGCTTTTATGTATTCTATGCCAAGAAAAGTTTGGGTCTCTGTACCAATCATTATCTATTTTGATAAAATCAGACTCATGACCATAATAACAATTAGGCATATATCTATTTATATGATAGGCTTTAATTTCGGGAGGATTTTTTAAAAGATAAGTAGCGACCTTAAATTCTAAATTATTTATTCGTTTAGTCTCTATCATCCTTTATATCAATTCTTCCTTCTTTAATCATAAATTCTATTTCATCTTCTCTGTAGCCAAGGACATCATATAAATAAACTTCTACGTCATCAATACTATCTGGAACTGTTACTAAATCAACACTTCCTACACCGTAATTTAAAATTGCACACTCCATAAAACTAAAAAAGGAGGCTTATTCAGCCTCCTTCCAAAATATATCAGTACACCATATCATTATATGGACATCTCTATCTATCTTATAAAATTTTTGATTAGTATTTGGATTATTTAATGGTCCGAATTGTTTCATATAAGGACCAAGTTTAATATAATCAAAATTATCAATATCTATATCATTATCAGCTAGTAATTGTTTGCCACTATACCATCCAATATGTAATTCAGGATAATTTTCTCTAACCCATTTAGCTAATCTATTTATTTCTCCTGGATCAGAATCTCCTCCCATAAATCCTACTAATGTAATTCCCTTATTAGATTCAATTAATCCTTGGAGTCGTTCCAATGATAGCACTTCTCCAATATCTTTTGACAAATAAGGTGAGTGGCAGCCATCGCAGCAACAAGGGCAACCACTGATGTTAATACACAGAGAAACTTCATTAGGAAATTCTGCAAAAGTAACAGCTGTATCAACATATTTAAGCATAGAACTCTTTAATTTTGTTCTCAAGCATATCAGCAGTTAAAACTCCAGAAGTTCTTCCTACCTCTACATTATCTTTTATAAATACAAGAGTTGGAAGATTTCTAATATTATATTTAAGAGTAGTTTCTTCCTCTGTCTCTATATCTACTGTAGTTAAAGTAACATCAGTATGATTTTCTAATACTCTTTTTAAAATAGGTGCTAAAGCTTTACACTGCCCGCACCATTCTGCTTCAAATTTTAATATTTTTTTCATTGTGCTAATTCTATATTAATTTCTAATTCATTCTTCCTACTTCTAGTACTGCCCTCTAATTGTCTAGCAGCACTCCAGTTAGAAATTTTTGTAAGATAGCCGATAATTCTATCCCACAAACTTACATGAGTACTACCACATTTAGGACATTTACTAAATGGCTGTTTTGCTATAAAATGACACTCTTCACATTCACAATTAGGAATATTAAAAGTAGCATATTTACAACCTACTTTAGCCATAAATTTAAGTAAATATTCATATTGTTTCTGACTCAAATGTTCAGACAAATTAAGATGGCAAGCAGAACCTCCATCTAATTCATCAGCAGCGAACTCAGAACTATGAAGTATAATTTTATCAAGTATACTTATATGTGTATCATTAGGTTTAAATATATAACTAGCATACAGATTAGTATCTGTAGGAACCCAATAGCCATCAGCTTTATCTCTATTATAGAGTTTTACTGAAGCAGATTCTGCTGGCACTTGTTCAGTATTAAATTGAGCTGTTTTAGTTTTATGTTTCTTATTCTGTTCTTTTATAGTACTGAATATTAATCTACAAAATGTCTTATAATAAATATTATTATTACATTCCATTCCTAAGTATTCAGCAGCCTGATTTAAACCATTAATTCCAATAGTTAAATACTGTTTATCAAGATTAATAAAACCAGCATCATAAGCAGCATATAAATGATGGTCTTTACACCAATGCATTAAGTCATTGTAAGCATACTGATATAAATAAACTCTTTCAAGAATATTTTCTATATATTTCTTAATTCCTTCTTGGAAGTCTTTATGTGTAATCCAATCTACTGGGAAGCAACATCTATTAGTATCAACATCAATATGGTCTTTATAATCAGACCAAGTATGCTGCCAATCCTGAATAATTCTATTTAAATCAAGGGTAATAACATTCTTACTACCAGTCATTATTCCTATTTGACCATTAGTAGTATTAAACATATTTTCTTGTACTGCATTCTGTAAACGACAACATGAACTTAAACTATCCACACTATGGGATAGATAAATAAAGAAAGAGTTCCCTTGAGCATATTCACTACTTACAAAATGGAAAGTATCTAAATCTTTAAAATTACCTTCCTTATCTGTTAAGCAAGCATAACTACATACAGGAAATGTTAAAATACATTTTAGTCTTTCTTGATTTAACCAGTGTAAATAACGTTTTTGTAGCCAATTAGTAGAGTTCCATTCTGGCTTTGTTCCATCTGGAAACACAAATTCTCCAAACATACCTTCAAAGAAATATTTATCGAAGAATGAGAAATTTGTAAATGGAGACTGCATTCCTCTAGCTCCTGCTATTTGATTAATGGAATAAGTTACTTGTTGGAAATACTGATCAATTTGACTACCAATAGTTTTTTGTTTTATACAATAGTCTGTAGTTATTTTTACACTTGGTTTGAGATAATAATTATTTCCCCATTCTTTTCTACAGAAATAATCCATATACATTAGGAACTCAGGAGTAGCTACTGCTCCTTTAATTTCAGAGGCTAATGCAAAGTTTAGATTTACATAAATACCACAGAATGAATCAAGATTCTTTGGAACAGCTGATTTGCCTCCTAATTTCTCTAATCCAGACAACAAGAAAGGATACATAGAAGCTGCCATACAATATGGTTCTCCTACTTGAGAAGATGAATCATGAGGATATAAAATAGTTTTAAAATCATTCCTCATAACTTTTATATTAAAGTTAGGATCTCTCTTCTTTACAAAACTTTCCCACCATTCTATATTAGTGAGTTTATTATCGACTTTATGTATTTCAGCGTTTAATACTCCAATACCTTTAGTTCCAACATTACTATTATCGTCAATAGTAGCATTAGCAGTATTATCAGATTTTACAAAATTATGAATAAATTTAATATCCCTAGTAGCATGATTTCTAATATCCTCACGTTCTTTACGATATAGAATATATTTTTTAGCTACGTCATGATATCCTAAATCCATTAAGAGTTCTTCAATTTGGTCTTGAATATCCTCAATAGATTGATCTTCAGTCTCTACTACAGAATTAGTTATCTCAGTAACTGCTCTGTAAATATCTTCGTCCATTGTCTTACTAGAGTTTTGAGTAACTCCAAAAGCCTTTAGTACAGCATCTCTAATTTTGTTTCTGTTAAACTCTTCTTTAATTCCGTCTCTCTTTATTACCATAAATAACATTTATAAATTAACATTTTAAATCATCTACGAAATAAGCACTATAATACTAGTACTGAACTAATAATATAGTGCTTATATAGTTATTTCAAAATATTATTTACAAAGTTAAAATGCTGTTTACTAGTAAAGTTTTCTCAACTTGATTCATAATATCCTTTTTCATAGAATCAGTTATAATTTGAGTGAATGCATTATATACAGTAAACATATTTGCGTTATCATCTGATATAAGATATGGACTATCTTTTTTATCAAATAATAATTTATAAGCATCAATAGGAGTTGATGTAGCTAATTTCACTTTACCAAAACCATTATCAATAGATTCAGACATACAATTACGAACCCATCTACCCAAATGCTCATTTACAAAACTCTTATCGGTATAGTCGAAATCTGTATCAGCAAAACGTCTTAGAGTAACTCCTATCTCTGTAGTTTGCTCTACAAGTCTTGTAATGGGTTTAAAATTAATTGGAGTTTCTGGCTCTATCTCATTAACTACTAAACTATCTGGATTAAATACACAAAGATTTGTACATGCAGAATTCAGAGCACCTGAATACATTTTTACAACAGCTTTTCTAGTGTCTAGACCATATACCATACCAATTACTTGCTGATGATTAGCATATTGATATTCATTTGGTAATACTGCTTCCAACCATACTCTGTTAAAAGTTAAATCAGCAGTATCTATATCACCATTTTTATTATAAGTGATTTGATCAGGTAATTTTACATGTACTCTAATATCAGAAGTTAATTTTTGAACTCTTTCTAAGAAAGGTTCAATATATCCCCTAGTAGGAAGATAATCTTTACCTTTAATACTAGTAGCTTTTCCTTCTAATACTTCTTCTAAAGTAAACTCAGTTGGCATTCTCTCCATTGTATGTAAAAAACATTATGTTATCAATAATTTCTTTATCTAATAATTTTTGTACTAAATTATGAGGAGTATCTTCCGCATAATTAACTTTATTTACATCTACACTAGTAATATATACCCACTTACTCCCGTTGTATAATATTTGTCCACAGGGATATGAATCTTTATAACAGATAAGTAGTGTTTTGTTATCTTTAGTAATCTCATTAGTTACCATTTTAATGTAGCAAGAAATTCTTCATCAGATACTTCTTCAAAGTCCCCGTCTCCATAAATAACATCTGAGATATTATAGTCTACTATTTTAAATTCTGGCTTACCATTATTATGCCAATATTCTTCAACATGTTTTGCATTACAATTAGGACTAGGACCTAGTGCAATACTACAAGAGAATTGATTAGTTTCATAGCAGTGTCCTTTATAAAAGTTTTGACATTTCTTTATATAATCAATAATAGTATTAACTTCCCCTGGACAAGTAATAACTTCTTTTAATGGAAGAACTTTTTTATAATCTCTATAAGCAGGTTTATCAGGAGTAGCTTCTTTATAGTCATCCTCTATACCTCCTTCTAAGAGTTGTTTAATTAATGTTTCAAAAGTATCATCCCAAGTATCCTTAATACCATATGCATACATATAAGTATCTCTTATATAATTAAAATTATCTTGAGATAAATAATGTTTAGCATATAGAGGGTCTTCTCTAGTATCCTTAAACCCACTCTTTATAAGTTCCTCTAAATCTATAGAAGGCTGAGCCCATTTATACATTTCTACAAAACATTTATGTAAAGCCTCCTGTAAAACGTCTTCTCTACTAATCATTATCGTCAGTATAAAATTCTAATAATCTAAAATTATCTGCTATATGTTTAGTATCTATTAATTCATTGACTACTTCTAATAATGTATCTTTACATGTATCAAATTGATCACTATCTATATTGTCACAAAAATACCACAGATTGGTATCTGAACAATATGAAATGCTTCCTACAGCTATACCTTCTTTATAAGCGATAATTATACCTTTATAATTATTAGTAATAGCTGCTAAATCTATAGTAGTATCACTACTTTTAGGAATATTAATATATTTCATTATTCAAAATCAATTAATTTAAAACTATCAGCGTAATTATTCGACATTATAGTTTTTTAATAATATTGGCAAATTTTCATCACATTTATAACAGCAAGCTATAGTAATATCATTAAAATATACCCAGTCATCATTTTCATTATCATATGCAATGAATCCAACTGGTTTATTATATTTATATGCCAAAATAATACCTTTAGTATCTTCATCTATATCAGAAACATCTATAAATTTATTGGGTGTTTCTGGAAGTCTTATGTCCCTCATTAATTATTTCCTTTAATAGTTCCCATCAAAATATCTTTATCTTTTACAATAGTATAATTAATACTCCACTTAGTATGTCCAAAATTAGCTGTAATATAATTACTACTACCATACATACTACCTACTGATATATAATCAAATCGTTTACCAGTAGTATAAGCATAATTATGTAAATCACCTTTTACAACATAAATATGAGGACTACATATACCTTTTTCTGCTATATAATTAGCAAAGAATAATTCAGTCTGAGGATTTAAAGTGAGAGGAAATTGTCTAGTTTGAGAATTATTATCTTTACCATGAGCATACAGGAACTGATGATTTCCAATAATAAAATTATCAATAGGATAGTTACTAATATAACTCTTAACATTATATTTAGTTAAATACGCAGCTAAGAGTTTTTGATTTAACCATTCAAAATCCCCACCATGATTAGATTCTCCTATAGAGAGATAATTAAAATCTTTACTCTTTACTTTTACTGTAAGAGTAGCAAAGAATTCCATCATACACTCTATAAACGCTTCACTAATTTCTTTATTATCAAGAATCTCAGGAAGCTCATGACCTCCTCTAGTAGTTTCTTTATTAAATCCATCAATAGAATCTCCAAGATTAACTACATATACAGAATGATATTCTTGTTCCACAAAAGATTCCACAATTCTAGATAATCTAGACTTAATTTCCGGAACATCATAAGAAGGTAACTGTACAAAACTACTATACTTCGCATTATAGGCTCCGATATGTAAATCAGATAGCCATATAATTAAATCAGGATATTCTGCTTCTTTATTATTAATATTTACTGGAAGCTCTTTATAATCCTTTACTGTATTTTTAATAGTAGCTTCTATAAGTTCCTTATTTAAAGACTTAGAGGTTTCTTTAGTTAACTTAGTAACTAAAGCTCTTAAATCCTTTACTTCATCTTTCTCTATTCTTTTTAAGAAATCATTCTCTTTTTCTCTAAGATGCATCTCTTTTAATTCATCCTCAGTATATTCTTCATACATATGAGGTGCAAATGGAGAGGATGCTTTAGTAATATTAAAAGCTCGTAAAATTCTTTTAAAGTCAATAAGAGAATAGTCTGGGAAATATCTGCTGACAATCTGCTGGGTTAAACCAGAACCGTAATAGGTATACATTCTATATACACTATTCATTTCGTTTCTAGTAAAGACTCCTGTGATTGCGGGCTTATTTCTTCTGAAAATCTCAAACTTATATCCAGTAATTTTACCAGTCTCCTCGTCTCTTATTTCCCAAGTATTAGAAGCATCATCTGTATCTTTCTTTACTTCCTTTTTCTTAGTATTCTTTAGTCTATCATATAATTCCAATATCTTCTTATCATCTTCATCTTTATTTTCTTTCTTTCTAAGATTTCTCATTGTCATATATACAGTGTTTACATTTTTTCCTGATATAGTACACTGAGCTTTTAAAGAACGATTATTATTAATTGCATCATTGAAGAACTTGATATAAGAAGATTTTGTTGCTTGTTTCATACTTTTTTTAAAAATTAGATAGCTGTTACGCCTTTATAAATAAAAGTATCTAGTAAAATAAAAGGTATCTAAATTAAAAAAGGCAGATACTCTCGCGAGCACCTGCCTTACTTTAAAAGTTATGGGATCAAATTAAAATTCCAAACCAAAGAACATATAGCGACCATTCTTAGTACTCTTAGATGGAGTATAAGTTACAGTAGCTACTACTGGGTCAGAACCAATAGACTCCTTACCCTGAACGATATCGATCTGACCCTTGAAGCCCTTCTTAATAAGTTCCTTAGCCATTTCCTTAGCTGCGGTCTTAGTAGGACGAATAACCTTTGTATCTGGCTCAACACGACCAGTATCGTTACCATCCTTGTCAAGAATTGCTTCACCAGCCTTTTCGTTCTTTACACGCTCAGACTTCAAAGTCTTCAGTACTTCCTTTGTATCGTGGTCTACCAAATCAAACTTCTTCTGAGTATCACGCTTACCCTCAGTCTTAATATCAACAACCTTCCAAGGACGCTCACGTGTACTTACAACAGCACTAGAAAGAGTTACAATGAAACCACTACCAGGAGCATTCTTAGTCTTTTTCTTCAAATACTCCAGCTTAAATTCCTTCTCATCATTAGAAGTTACTTTAGCATTCTTCTCATGGAACTTCTTCCATGCCTGTGTTGCATCACCATTAATATGAAAATTCTCTTTCTCTACCTGTGCTACTGCTGCTTCCTTTGTTTCTGCACTTACTTCAAAACTCTTAAAATTAAAAATTTCACTCATTTTCAAAAATATATTAACATTAATTCTTATTATCAAATCATCTGCGATGTTTTTTCTTTATCTTTGTAATGCTAATATAATCTATATTTTTTGCCCCCAAAAAGAAAATTATAAAAAAATTAATTTTTTTAGAATGGAAGAAATTTTCCCATTAATTCTCTTATTTTTGTTGGCATATCTTTTGGTTGCACACCAAATGTTGGAAAATCGGTACATCCATATGAAAAATCCTCGGTGATGATAGCAATAGCTTGTATTGTATCTTCATCAAGACCTGTTTTTTCTGCTAATTTAGCAGTTACTTCATAATAAGTAGTTCCAGGTTTTTTCTTCTTCATAGAATTTACTACATATCCAAGTAATGATATAAGTGCAAATTTTAAATTTATACTTTCCCCTAAAGACCCTAAACTAAAGTATTTACGATATAAATCGGAAAGTTTAGTATAATCAGGTCTCTTGAGTAATTCCGAATCCCTCATAGCCATGCATACAATAGAATGCTACTAATTTAAGAAGATAAGTAAACTCTTTAAATCCTTTATTAAAAAGTTCTCTAGTCATAGGAACTACTTTAGTATTGAAATTTGGGATAGTTTCTACTACTAAGAAATTACTTCTAATTTTAGGATTCTCAATGTTATAATTCTTCTTAGCAGCCATAGTTAATAACCAACTATATAAAGCCATTTCTCTATAATAGTGATAATCAATAAGAGCTCCTTTAGCAAAATTATTTATTAAATCTCCTGTGGTTTTTAAATCATTTACAGTGATTATTCCTTCTTCTTTATCTATACTATAATTATCAAGTTTAGACTTAATTTTTAGTATAAAAGGTTTATGCTCTGGAGCCTCTACTAAAACATCTATAAGGAAAGCTATCTCATTACCAATAATTGGCTGTTCTAGTAATCCTTCAGGATTTAGTAGAGATTGAATTTGTGTATCACTATTTAAAGCTTCTAAACATATTTTTAGTTTAGCGTGATTTTTAGGGTCTGTAAATATTGGTGTTCTAGTATCATTATTTTCTTCTTCAAAAGCTTTTCTATCACACCAATACTGGGCACAGTCTGCTAATACTTTTTCTATCTTTTTATCTGACATTTTATCTTTATAATAATCACACTTATCAGATGCTTCTAATATAATATCGTTAGTAACATTGATACCTTGTGTTTTTTTATAAATATAATCTGCCATTGATCCCATTTTAGCAGTAGGTTTGCTAACCTCTGTTAGAAAAAAGTCATTAGGCTGTAAAACTAAAGTATGTAACCAACTACCAAATTTTAAGCTAGCGGTATTTAACTTAGTCTTACCCCAATTATCGAAGAATTCTGTTGGAGAACCATCTTGATCTGGATTTATCTTAGATAATCTAGAGTTTGAGATATAATTATTATACTTTTTTGAGAAATAAGTATCATCATCAATATCTTCAACTCTTAAAGTCTCTATCAGAGGTTTAATAGAAATTTGACTTAATTTCACGCAAATAATTGTTAAAGTCTTCCGACTCTTTTATACATTCATACCCATATTCTATCTCTTCTTTATCTAAACTATAAATCTTACCATAAGGACCCCATTTTTCATTAGATTCAGAAGCTATTAATAAGCAAGGCAATCCTGCTAGATTCATCTGAATAAAATTACTAATAGAATCATCAATGAAAATATCAACTCTACCTTTTATATACCGAGCTTTATTAGCACGCTGGCACAAGACTTGATAAACAGGTTTACTAGGATAACCATTATTCTTTAGCCATGTTTTACTATAGTCTTTATTACATACTCTTTTAGTACAATATAATTCAGGTATAAAGTTTATTTTATTTTTTACTGGAAGATTTATCCACCATTCTCTGTCTTTTATTAAAACTTGCTGTACATTTTTTGTTATTTCTCCATCAGACTTAGGATATCCAAATCTTTTTAAATATGGATTCATAAACTCATTTAATGTATCATCTAAATCTAAACCAATTCTTAATTTCATAGATTAAATAATTCCTCAATGTCTCTTATATATGTTACCCCAATACCTTTCTTAGCCAATTCAGCTCTGATATTTATCCAGCTATCATTGTTATCAAGAATAGCATATGTATCATCGTCCAAATTTAAGTACTTATCAACTTCTTCTTTAGCTTTTTCAACAGCTTCCTCATATGAAGATGCTGTCAACTTATGAAGTTTATTTTTATTACTCTGACAAATTGCAAAAATATAATTATTCATTTGGTATTGTTATATATAATTATCATTATTAAAATAAATAATATCATTATAGCGATTGGGAGTGATAAAAATATTACCACTACTAATGTTACCCAACTCCATAATAATACTCCAGAAATCTTAAGTAAAATTAATATTATACTTATTATAAAATCTATTACTCCTAAGGTTAATAGCTCTCTCATATTAAATTATTACTTTTAGAATAACATTCTAATAAAGTATAAAAGAAATCCATAGGAATCATTGCTATTGCTCCTGGACTAACACTTCCTTCTGTTGGAGCTTTCTTCCAACATAATACAAAGGGTTTATCTTTATAGGGACAAGCATCTTCTATCTTAAAATATGCTGGAGTATTAGCAGTATGTTTTGCTTGAATATTTATAGGTAATTTTCCTGACCTATCAATTAGGTCAACTTTATTATTATCTGTAAACTTACTCTCCCCTCTAGCACTTACACACTCAGTGTACCCCATATCTCTAAGATGATGAATTATATCTGCTTCCCATGCACTTCCCTTATTTCTAGACTTTTTAGCTTGGTAACTCTTTTTAGTATGGCTATCTATCCATTCATACAAAGTGCCATCAGCCATTTTTCCAGACTTATTACATCTAATTTTAAGAGCTGCTTGACTTATTTTAGTTTTTTCAGAGCATTCCTCTATAGATATATAATCGTGCACATCGCCATTCTTATATGTTATTCTAATAGCAGTATTCAGATTCTAATTACTTTTTGACATAGTTACTTAATTTTTTTATATAATACTTTATAAATTTTAAAGTATTCTGTCGACCATATTTTTTATAAAAATCACTTATATCTTTTACTTTGAATTTATGAGGTATAAAGAAATAAAGTAATTCTGGATGACTTCTTCTTATTTTAGCCATATTAAACATTCCAGGTCTATCATTATCATAAAAAGTTACTATATAAGTAAATCTTTCTTTTAGATCATTTAACATATTTTCAGATAACCATTGTGTTTCACTATTTGGAGCACAGGCTGTTACACCTAAACCCTTTAAACACATAGTATCTTTCATACTTTTAGTTATGACTAATAAATTACCTTTTTTAGGTAACTGATTATAACCTTGAACCTTTTTAGAGGGCCAATTTGTTAGAAATCTATACTCTTTACGTTTAGGATAATAAATTCTCCACAATTCTTTACCTTTCATTGTCCCACCATAATACCCGAAGATAAAGTTATCTTTGGTCTTTATAGTTTGAATATTACCATTTAAAAATACAGTACGACAAGAATATACTTTATATTTATTTAGTAATTCTAAAGAAACTCCTTGCTTACTCCACCATTTCAATTCATCTTCTGAGAAATCTTTTATTTCTACTCGTATATCTGCTGGCTCATTTGTTTTAACAAAAGAAGTGCTTGATTGTATTACAGAATGATAATTATTTTGTCCTTTTAATAAGCCAAAATCTTTAGCTATAATGTCTAATGCTTGATGGTATTTACAAGCATATTTAGTCATAACTACGGATATAAAGTTTCCATAAAAACTCCCATTAAAATCATGGAATATAAGTTCTCCTTTAGAGTTACGAAAAAAGGAAGCCGTAGGATTTTTATCTTTACGTAAAGGATTACAAATTAATTTTTTTGAAACTTTTACGCCAAGATAATACTCCATATAGGCTTCCTCTGTGTTATATTTAAGTAAGTAGTCCTTAGTAATATCTGGTTTATAAGAAAAATCTAATTCCATAAAAACTACTTACTTTATAATTACTACATATCTGCCAGCATAGCATCGAAGTCCTCATCTTGAGCCTCCTTGCCTTCAGTAGAGTCAATAGATTTAGCCTCTTCTGAATCAGCTGCTGGCACAGGAGCAGTAGGCTTACGCTTCTCCATATCCTCTTTCTGCTTAATCTCATAACTAGAGAATGACAATTTATCTTCCTCTAAACTAGCAAAATTATCACGGATATAGAACTGTCCATCACTATTAATAGCTCCAATATCAGGAATCTTAGCAAATACATTACCAGTTTCCTTTGAGATTCCCTTTTCATCCTTTTTCTTTTCCTTACGACCACTAAGCTTTAAATAAAAGTTTTTATTCATACAATGCTTAGTCAGTATTGTCTGGAAAAGTTGCATGAATTGGTCAGTATTCTTACAAGCAGGAGCTTTAGTTACAAACAACTCTTTAGCCTTATCACCTCCTACTACTGTTATAATATGCAGCATAAAACCCTTAAGCTGTTCAAATGCTGAAGGAAGTACATATGGAAATTCTACACCTTTAGAATCCTTTCTCTTACCCTCATATCTTTTAGCAGAATTTTCATTAGGATAAAACAATGATTCTTGATAAGTTCCTTGCTCTCCTTCAAAATGAAGTACAAGAGATTTCCAAGTTGTATTAGGGTCTTGTTTACCTTGACCCTCTTTAACTTCTACACTTTTTAACTGAACGAGATAAATTCCATAAGGACGAAGACCTTTCTTACTTGTAGGATTAATATCGCCAAGACCACCAAAATTCAAATTCATATTGCTATATTATTAAAGATTATCGAAATTAAAATCATTATCTGAGATTTCTGTATCATCTGCGTTGCCGTCAACAAGACTAGCCATTTCGTCATCTAATTCATCTTCTGATGCAATATCCTCTGCTTCAGGAACTACATCTTCTTTAATCTCAGGCTCTCGATTACCTGTTAATATAAACAATCCATCAATTTTAGGATGTGGAGTGAAAGTAAACTCATTACCATGCTCAGCAAGGTTCTGGTTATTCTTTCCTCTATATGAAACTGCATTCTTCTGAGTTAATTTATTACCTGACTGTGTACCAAATGTTTCAGCAGCTCCGATAACTAAGCATTCTTTCTTATTAAGTTTCTGCTGTTTAATATCTACTTTATCTCCTGGTTCTACACCAAGAGCCTCAACAGCTGCCTTATTAAGAATATACTTATTCTCCTCAAGAATTAATAGTGGATTAGGATTTGTATCATCTACTTCTGGGTCTTTCTTTTTAGAAGAAGACTTACGAGTAGACGGCTTCTTTACAGAATCATCCTTCAATTCACGTGTGTCAGTAAAAATTTCTCCAGTTTCTTCATTAAGCCATTCAGACTTAATTGTCATTTTAATTAGCTTCATTTAAAATATTGTCATCATTATTGGTTTCATTATGGTCATCTGCGATTTCTTCTTCCTCACCATATTCAAAGTTATGGATAGTATCTAAAACCTTTTGCATATTAGGTTCAATCAGTTTATCTTTAAAACATCCATCAACACTACGACAAGTATCGTTACCATTGGTTTTAGTTCTAAAGAAATAACTAATATTGCCCTCATCATCAACCTGGCGTTCAGTATATAAAATATAAGAAAATAAACCATCAATATTTACGGTTCTATCCAACATTTTACCACTAGAATATAACTGCCAATGTTCATCGAGGTCAGTACCAGCATTAATAATATGACTAATGAATACTACATTGAGATCTTCACGCAATTCGCTAGCTTCCATGATTAGATCATAATAATTTTTAGCAAACACAACGTGTTTATCCCAGCCTTTCTCAAGGGCAGAATCCATTATATTATTTGAAAGACAATAATTAGCATCATCTACAACTACTGTCTTAATATCCGAACGTAATTTATCAATAATCTTCAACCACTTACCAATAGTAGTATAATCATTAGATACAAGCCAATTTCCAACTGGCTTCTTATTTACAACTTCAGCTTTCTTGTACTTACGTCTAAATCCAGGAATTTGAAGCTGCTTGTTAGTACAACTAATAATAAATGTTGATTTATAATCCAAATAACGTAAAGAAGTGCTTTTTCCGGTACCACTCAAACCTGCTAAACCAATAATCATAAACTATAGTCTAATTTACTTTTCACTTTTTCATCTTCAATATTATCTGTTAAATTATTATTATCTGTAGCTCGGTATTTAGAATAATCATAAATCTCGGAAGGGGGAGGTAATTCTACCCATTTATTCACCATGCCATCAAAGAAACAACAATCAGCTACTTGATTTTCTCCATATCTTGATTTTAACACAAGAATACTTCTGAATCTATAACCCATTTCTTTTACTTGATATCCTCTATAAGAGGAACGTTTATCAACTTGAGGATTATAAACAGCTAGAATCAATTCTGCTGCCTCACTTGGAGTACCAGTTTCCTTGATATCCTCAACCATTGGTTCCATGAAAGCCTCATTTTTCTTTCTTTCCATGTTAGCTACACTTCTATTAGACTGCATAATGAAAAGAACAGATAAATCAGTTTTATTCCTAACAACTACAAGTTTATTAGCACATTCGTCAATCTCTCCTTTCTTAGTACGTCCATTAGCAGGTATTAAAAGTCCCGCATGGTCAATTACAGCTAAAACAGTTTGTTCAGGATTATTAGGAGTATAATGACCATCTTCAAAAGTACCCTCTTCTTTAAGAACCTGCATAATTTCAGATATTACCTTATCAGAAGTGTGAGCACCATCAAATATAATTAATTTTTTATATACTTTTTCTAGCCATTCATATCCTAATTTTACATATTCGTATATATCATCTGGTAAGGTATAATCTTTACCTATAGAAAGTATCTGTTTAGCAGATATTCTAATATGATAAGTATCATACAAATACGTACTTAATAGTTTAGCTATAATAAAGGATTCTTTCATCTCAAGAGCAAAGAAGATAATCTTAATTTTATCATCTTCTAGATGTTCTTTTAATGGAATATAGACATATGAGTATAATGCCGCAGAACTCTTACCAATACCTGAACTAGCAAACAACAATGTGAAGGTACTTTTAGTAAGTCCTCCTGTTATTTCTTCTAGTTTAGGTAATCCTATACTTAATCCATGATTTCTTCCTAATCTACCGTTTTCTACTTCTTTCTTAAAACTCTCTAAACTCACAGAGTTGCAACAGTATTACAATCCATTCCAGTGTCTCCATTCTTTAAAGCTTCAAGGTCTTCCCATTTTTCATCTACAATAAATGTAGCTAAGCTATAATTAATGATACCATTATCAGTATTAGCTTCCCAATCTAGTAAGTCAATAATCTTTTTATGAAGTTCTTCATTCCAATGAATTTTCTTTCCATAAGTTCTGTAAGCATCTTCAAGACTATTAAACTTTTTAGAAACACCTAGCATACTAGTTAAGCATCCATTAATATTTCTAAATCTAGGATAATGTTCTCTAAGCTCTTTTCCCATTTCAAAGGAACTTTTAGCTAAACATTTTAGGAAGTTTTTATTAAATGGTATTTCTTCAGGAACTAATTTCATTCCTGGAATAATCTTATAACTTTTAAGAATAAGACCTTTATCTTGTAAAGATTTAAGTACATCTATAAAACTTCCTACATACTTTTTATCAATAGCTAAATACCTACGGAGATAATCTTCTGAATAATCTTCTATATAAGCATTTATAGCTTTAACAACAAATAACTCAGTAGGAGTAATATTATATTTTTCTAAAATTGTTATTTCTTCATCAATGTTTAAATCAAACATACAGTAATTCGGATAATTAAAAGTCTTCCATACTGTAATTAAGTTAATCTCTTCTCAGAGCGATATTAATACATAGATTCAGAATCTAAAATCAAATTTAGGAACTATCTTTTCACCTGGGGTAAAGTCTTTACCTTGTAATACTTTATCCAATTCTGATTCGTCTATAGTTATAAAAGAATCTCCTTTATGAGAATCATAAAACCACTTAGTTTCTTGAGTCCTATTTAATACTATATTAAATATTTCTGCTGTCTTACCTTTTTCAAAGCGGATTGATCTTCCTCTTCGTTGACAAGCTCTAGTAGTTGAACTATCTAATCCAAATATAATAGCTACAGAAAGACCTTTTACATCAAGTCCTTCATCAGCTTTTTTTACTGTAGATAATAGAGTTATCTTTCCAGAGTTAAAATCTTCAATAGCTGTAGCACTTCTTTTCTTAGAAGTTCTACTAGAATATACAGTAGCATTAGGAATTTTTTCTGCCATTTTAATATTATTAGCAAAAGTTATTATTTTTTTATCCTTTCTAGCTTCTATAATTTTCTTTACTATTTCAATTTTCTTTGGATGATTATTTATGAAAGCTTTTTTCTCATGCATGGTAGCCCAAAATCTAATAGCATGGTAATTTATACTTTGTAATACTTCAGATTTTTTATTAGGGTCACTACACATAGAATCTCTTAGGAGTAGTTTATTTCGCCAACCCATAGGACCAGCTAGTTTATTAACTAACTCCCAAGAGAATCCGAAGAATTCAAAATGAGAAATGAACTCTTTATTTATTTTTTCATATTCTTCTAAATCATCTACATTTATTAATACTAGATATTCTTTATATGGACTAACCCAGCCATTTGCAAGACAAGTATTAATATCAATAGTATCAATTACTGGACAGTATTTTGCTAATATTTTATCTCTACCATCAAGACGCTCAAAAGTAGCTGTAAGACCTAATATAAATTGATATTTTACTACTTCAAATAACTTTACAAAGGTCTCAGCTGCATATCTATGCGCTTCATCCAGTACTAAGAGATCATATTTGGCAGGATGTTTTATTGCAGTGTTTATTATTTGTACATCGCAACTTAATCCTAGTCCATTAGAATCTATATGACCACACCATTGTTTTTGTAAAGTTTCTGTTGGTACAATTATTAGTACTCGATATTGAGGGAAGTGTTTTAGCACTGTTCTAATACAGTTTAGTCCTATTCTGCTCTTACCAAATCCAGTAGATGCAACTATTGTCCCTACACAACGATTTTTTATCCATTTTCTACGACATTCTTCTTGTCGTTCATCTCTAGTGATTTTATGAAATAATTCTCCTTCAATCAGAGAGTTTGTAGCCATTATAATCAGCTACTGCTTTGATTTGTTTAATACGCTTCTCCCATTCTGAAGCTTGCCATCTAACCTTATTTTCAAGATGCAGTAAAACTTTATCTCTTAAGGTTTCCAATTGCACTTTAGTCAGATCATTATAACGCTTATCATATTTATCCTTACGGAATGTAAGCATTGCGCTAAACTCTTTTAGAGTTAAGCCTTTTCTATCATCAATTTTTAAAACAAGACCCTTTCTATCTTCAGGATTCTTAGGGTCTCTAAGTTTAATATTTAGAAGTTCAGCAACTTGCTTAATTCTATCTACTAAACGACCATTCTCATCTTTCTTATTTAATTCTAGTAATTCAGAACGTGTAAACCACAATCCCAGCTCAGTAATGAATGTAAGAGTAATATGTTTACGAACACATTTACCTAAAGCAGACAAACAAGCTTCTCTAACGATATACAATGGCAATGAAGCAAACATAGTAAATGAATCTTCATCACTATTCATAATATCATTAAGAGTCCACTCTTTAAAGAGAGTTTCTGCAATAGCACTAACATTTGTCTCGCCCTCACCACTTTCTGCATTCTCTTTAGCAAACTGTTCTGCCTGAGCAGTAATCTGCTGATTGAGCATATTAAAGAAACTAGTTCTTACAATACCTTGTCTAGTACTACCTTCACCTGGATATAATAGCCAAATTAAGAACAACTCAGCATTACAGCGAGTTCTTTGGTCTTCAATCTGTTCCAATAAAACTCGTCGTCCAGGATTTTCATAGTTGTCACTATAAAGCATTGATTCGCAATGTTTATATGCCTTACGTAATTCCTCTTCAGTCATATCTACCATTTTCATGGAAGACTGAATGCGTTCACCATCTACAATTTTTCTGGAACCTTTCCAGAGAAATGTTTCTACATCATTATTCTTAGCTTCAAAAGCTTGATTGAGTTTATCACCTAAAACTGTTGTCATAAATCTTAAAGATTATTTATTGTATTATTATATCATCTACGTTTTTAGGTCTTTGAGGGACAAACTTAATAAACCAGACATTATTATATCTGTATTTCTGTTGTATGTCTCCATCGTACCATTCATCTATCCCTGCTATTACAGGCTTCACTTCGAGATAACCAATATCACCATAATTTATAGTAGCAGCACTCCAATTAGGAGGTTGGGTACACATAAGGTATTTAGTCTTTTCTCTAAGCTTATCCTCATTATCTAACAATTCGAATACATATATTACATAGCCTAAGCTATCATTAAATTTCTCAAGTAATTTACTATAAACAACCATTAATTGATAAATAAATTTTCCGCAATAATATGGTAATCCTTTTTCAAGGCGTAAATATTATTTATCAATTTTTAGTAATTCTAGTTATCTAGGATTATAATTTCTGCATCCATACTTAGCAAAATTACATTTAAGCATGTCCATATTTACTAAGCATTTATATCTTTTACAATTCTTACAATCTCTATCTGGAAATTTAAATTTCTTACCGTCAGTATCCTTTATGTAAGTATCTAATGTATTAGAGCACATATTATAGATAATATACTTATACCTCCAAATAAATAATTCAATTTTGATAATTTTTTATTTTGTATATACAATTCTTTATTTTTATCAGATTGAATCTTTATTTGATAATCTTTATACGTTAGCGTACTATCCAATGTATTTACTAAAGATTTATAGTTATTTATTTGAATTTTTTGTAGACTATCATTTACTAGCAAATATTTATGCTCATTAAAAATAAGATTAGTTATCTTTAATTGATACGGTGTCAATAAGAAGTTTTCTCCCGACTTCTTGAATGTAGTTTGTGAAAAACTGCATGTCGCTATCAGGAGACTGCTTAATAATATTGTCCTTCTCTTTAACATAGATAGTTTTATTATAGTAGATAGCAGTATCACACTTATTGATATCAACTTTAATAGAATTTTTCTTACTATTTAATGAGTCTATTTTTCTTTCTAAGGTATCTGTAGGCATTATAGTAGTAGGTTTAAACCCTCTATATAAAAAGATAGTAGCTCCTATGATAGTAATTAAAACTAATATTAAAATTAATCTATCTAAAAGTTTCATTAATCTGCTACTGCCTTATTATATAAAGCTGTTTTTTGAGCTAAAACTTTAGCTTTTTCATATTTATCTTTAGCTTTCGCATAAGATACACTATACTGCTCAGGATATTGCTTTACATGATTGGTTTCATTATCGAGTATATATTTCACAGCCTCAATGTTAAGAAGTCCTGCTCTACCTAATAGTATGTTGGTATTTCTATCACTAATACTTTTACCATAAGCAATTTTCTTACCAAGCTCATTGTTGTGTTTGTCTACTGGATTACAGAAAGATACTCCAAAACTAAGAATTCTAGTAACATTTTCACGTATAGTACTTTCTCTAAGAACAGCACACACTACGAAGTAATGATCTTTACCTTCAAAGTCTACGAAACTACCTTCTCTGTAATCTACAAATTTCTGTTTTACGTTTGTCATAATTTTTTAAATTTGGAATTATTAATAATATAATCTAGAGGAGCTGATACTAAATCAATGGATTTTATAATTCTATATCCAATCTTTTTAGTAACTTGTACTCTCTCTTTAAGAGGTTTACTTGAAGATATAAACTTACTACCTAGCAATTCCTCTCTATCTTTATAGTGGGCATATGCTGTAAGTTCGTAGACGAACATCTCAGAAACTGTAACGTCTCTATGATGCTCGTCTCTCCAAGTAGTTATAGGAATGGACTTAATCATTCCTCCATCAAAGTAGTATTGTTAGGAGTTTCCCCCACAATATCATATAATCTATGAAGTTCTTTTGTATAGGAATCTAAATATTGTCGCATAGTTAAAGCTTTTTCAGGATTAGCTTTAGCTACTCTATATCTAGCAATTGATGCCATAGCTCCAGATAAGGTTAATCCATATCCTGCTAAAGTAAGTTCCTCTCTAGCCTCTCTAGTTTTAGATTTGGCATTAATGGTCTTCATAATATATAAATCCCAATGAGGACAACTTTCATCACTTGTTGAAGATCTTAATTCAAAATCAGACTCTTTAATTACCATAGATTACTTTGATCCAATACCACCAGGTCTTGTTGTTGAATTCTTTACTGACTGAGGGAGTTTATCCCACCATACCTGCTTCTGACGAAGTCTTTCAAGCTTTGCCTTATACTTCATTTTAACTAGAATTGAAAATTAAAAGAAATTTAATCATCTGTGTAATATTAAAATTATCTAGGTAAATACCATAATTTAGTTGTAGACACATCTAGAATAGCCTACAGACTTCTAAATTTAGAATCATGAACAATTTATCACTCTAGAAATGAAAATGTCTTATAGAGACTCTGAGACATTACCTTCAAAGTGCTCTTCAGTATACTTACGAGCATCTTTGATATTATCGAAATATCTACTTGGTTTTAATCTATCACTACGTTTTACCGCAATTTTACCACCAGTAGTACGATAAATAGTAATAGTGTCTACTGTTGCTTTTACAATTTCTTTAGCCATAATTAATTATTTTTAAAAATTTTACTTAAAGTTTCTGTTAACTCAGGATACATATAATATAGTGCTAATAATGTATTTATAATCGGACATAATAATATCAATATTGACACTATATTCATAGGGACGTTATTACTAGTCCACTTGTTTATAACAGCAAATGCAGATCCAATATAAATAGCTGCACCAGCAAAAACAATTATTATTGATAAAATTAAATACATTACTCTATTAATTCTAAGCTAGCATTACTAGCTAATTCATCCGCTAAATTATTACCAAAACAATCTTGATGTCCTCTAACGTGGGTAAATTTAATATTTTTTATTAGAGATTTAACTCTTTCATATTCTTTATCTAAGATATTCCAGAGTTCTACATTCTTCTTTTTCTTCCAACCTTTAGTAAGACATCCTAATACATATTGACTATCGCTTATAAATTCTACTTCTTCCATGGAAGTTTTAATAGACTTAAAAGCACATAACATTGCAATTAATTCCATTTTATTATTAGTAGTATGTTTAAAGCCTTTGGAGTACTTTTTAAATACTTCATCATCCTTCATCCATACTATTCCAATACCTCCTTGGTCAATAGAAGATTTATAAGCACCGTCAGTATAAATCTGTAACATAGTTATAAAGATATGTAATCCGCATATTCAAATACTATTCCATTCCTTTCAGAATCAAAATACGTTGTAGACATACAAAAAGTATCAGAATTATGAGATTTTCTGTAACCATTCAATAAATCTCTGACGTATTCTTCAGTATCCTCTATTGTGGAAATATAACAGTGTCCCTCACCTTTAATAACAATTCGTACATCTGAAGCATCATCTAAATCTCCGGTACTAGAACTAATTTCCCAAGCTCTATTATCTGTAAATAATGCTTCTAACTCTAAATTAATGTCATGAATTAAGTCAGAGTCTAATTCATTTTTATTTATAATGATCATTTTTATTCCAAAGTATTAAATAACAACGTTCTCCTTCAAAGTTTGAATACCACAATATACATTGACTATCTGTAATATCTAATCTTGGATCAATTATAATTATTACCAAAATAATAGTTATAATAAGTCCCAAAATATACATTAGATAACCTTAAGCATTGTAATATTCTCAGGAAGATTGTCCCAGTCTTTATAAGAATTAGTAAACCATACGTGGTTAAAGTTTTCTGACAGATTCTTTATACCCTTAGGATTTACCATATGAGTAACTGCAATATTTAAACGCTCTTTAGGAATACCTAAAGCATTAAATGCTTTAGCAATACCACAGAAGGTTCCACCGCCATCACATAAATCATCAAGAATTAAGAGAGGTTTATCACTAATTACTTCAGGATTGTCTACCTTAATTTCTAAAATCTTACCTGTAGTTAAATCTCGAACTTTACTACAGGTGAGTGCAGTTTTATTATACTGGAAATCATATCTTTCTTTAGCTCCTGCATCTGGAAGAACCATTTGAAAATCACTCCATACAGTATTTGAAGGACTATTTTCTACATATAATTCAGTAAATTTTCCTCCAAATCTATAATCATAGTAAACATCAGAATGAGGTTCTAAAATTTCGATAACGTCTGCATTACAATTTTTTAATGAATTTAAGACTACTTTTAAAGTAAAAGGTCTATTGAAATCCATTACTCTGTCCATTCTCATACCCATTAAGTAGTAGATATTTAACTTATATAGAACTTCATGTCTATCAAGAATATCTAAAACTTGCATAAGTATAAATAAATCTTCAGCATTAGTAATTCTACATTTTACTAACACTTGTTCCTTATGACTAAATTCTTCTAATGAAATTTGAACTTCCCCATCAGGAAATCTAGAGATAGAATATTTAATATCACTATCTTCTAGATGTACTAAATTTAATTGTTGCATAATTTATAAATATAAAGAGTTATTGTTGAATCATTAGCAAAAAGTTCTTGGAGCATAGGATAAACTACTCCATCCCAATCTCCTCCTGCTAATCCACATCCTAATTTATAAGGAATACCTATCTTTATAATCTCGTTATTTCCACAAAAGACTTTTAAATCTAATAAAGATTTTTTAAGAGCATCATAATCAGTATGTCTATTTTCATAAGGAGCTACTGACTCAGTAAAAGAATATTCTCCAAATAAATTAGCTACGAGATTAATAGGTTCATCTCCTGTTATACATACTTGGCATTTTCCTAATAATTCTTTAGAATATTTAAGAAGTTTACAAAAATTAGTATATTGTGTATATACTAAACTCCATTTGTTTTTAATAGCCTTAGCTATACCTGCTCCCATTACTCCCAAACAATTAGTTTGATGAGCTATAAGAGGTAAATTTGACTGGAGTAAATCTCCATTAACAACTTCTATCATACTAATGTTGAATTTACACGTTCACGAATTTCAGAAAGAGAATATTCTCTTATTAATTCTCCATCTACAAAGACTGTTTTAAGACAACCTTCTAGTTCTGCATCCTTGGTTTGCTGATCGTAAGCAACATACTTACCATTCTCTTCCTCGACTCTAATAAGACCTTTAAGAGAGTTCTTTGTTCCATCATCAGTCTTTGGATGCTTATAGATTTCCATAAGTCTTCCATTGATTATACAAGCAGTTGCTTTAACTGCGAATCCCAAAGAATCACGAGACTTAAACTGATAAGTATAAGAGCCAATACCAAGAACAAGATTACAAGCTGCCATATGAGCATTCTCTAATCGAGCATAAATATCACGTTGACGCTCCAGAGTGATAGAATCTCCATAGAGCAATCCTACCTTAGTACTTGGATAACGATAATCGTTTACAGTAGTATTCCATCCAAAGATTTTACCTAGCATATAATATGCTCCATAGTACTGACCTTCAGATACTTCTACATAATGACTCTCATCATCATCCATAAATGGATTGAAATCACAGTAGTACTTACCTTCTTTCATAGCAGTATGATAGTGAGGATTTGTACGAAGACCACAAATAATATCTACTGGATCACCACTATCAGGACGAATTACTACTCGACCATTACGTTTCATAATGTCTGCCTTAAGCTTAGGCAAGAACTTTTCAACTACCTGCCAAAAATCCCAAGTATCAGATACTATTGAAATAATACCTGTTGGATACAGATCATTAATAAGACGTCGATATGTCTTAATCTCATCGTCCTCACCTCCTGCGCACATTACTGAATGCTCGGTTGCTGGAACAGTTGCAGCTACAAGTTCTTTAGTAACATCCGCATTGTAATAATGCTCTACTGCTTCAATAGCAGGAATTGTTTCACTACCACAGAATGAAGTCATGTGAGCCATACCAGAAATAATAGCAGCATCAAGTCCTGCCATACCTCTCATTGAGAAATCGTGACAAGAGAATCCTAGATTTACATCTTCTGGGAATCCAGTCTTTCTAGCATGTTCCATAAGTCTCTTCTTATAAAGACGAGCACTTGTTGCAGAAGTACAAGGAAGCCATAAAGTACAACTAATCAAAGTTTCCAAGTAATTAGTCAACCAGAAGAAATCAGGAAGAGTATTCTTAATAGTCATCATAGGTACTCTTATAGGACAGATAGAACCTTCAGGAAGAGCTTTAATTTCAATAGGAAGATATCCTAAATCATAAAGTTCTTCAATGTGCTTTGTTCCAACCTGATTAAGGTCTACAAAATTACCTACACGATAAGCAAATTGTTTAATAGCTTCTTCCTTAGGAAGAGCAAACCATTTGTTAAACTCCTCAATCAAATACTTCTTTACAAAGTACTGAATACCGAATACTACAGAGCCTTCTGTAGCTTCTGGGAAGTAACGATTACTTCTAGGAGTCCAATTACTATAGACCATTTGTGTACCCTCTGGGTACATACGATGATGACCGAGTTTATAGCCATCAGTTGCATTAATAATTTCCATTAATTGATTCTTTTAATGTTAAACCTATATTATATTTATAAAACACTTCTGTTATATAAGTCTTAGTTTCTTGGTGAATTTTCATATGAGAACGCTGTTTAATCCACCATATATATTCTTTTCTAGGATTAGCTCCATATGTTTTAGCCGCTGCTAAATAATCACATATAAGTTCTAGAACATATTTTTTAGGCATTTTAGCAGGAATTCCTCCACTATCTAAAGAATGTATCCAATATTCATAATGGTGAGGATTTCGCCCTCTATGATGTAGGAATGTTTGACTATACCCTAATATTTTACATTCATTTGCTAAAGAACTTATATTATCATCCCAATATTTAATGGCTCTTGAGAATTCTGTAAAACTAAATTTAGATAAATCATGAGTAATACCTTGCCAATATAATCCTATTTGAAAACAATACTTAGCAACATAATACTTATGAGTTAAAATTCGCTTTATTAACTTTAACCAAACTAAGTTCATAATTCCGATAATTTATTTATATAAATATCTGAATATTTTTTTCCAAGTTTCTGCATTATACTATAGAAACTTCTTCTAAAACTACTATCTTTCATACATAATATCTTTATATTAGAAATTAAATCTTCTGGTATATGTGCTTCAGAGTATTCTTTAGACACTATTTCAGAAGATTTAATTAATTCTACTAATAGAGATACTTGACTAGCTTTTTGATAATTCATAAATAAGAATCTTTAATTGCTGTATAATATCCTAAAATAAAAAAGTTTTTACACTTTTCTAACTCTTTATTAGACATTAATAGATATATAGGAGATTCTGTAATTAATGTTTTCCAAGCTTCATTTACTTTTATTTCAAGAGTATCTGCGTTCATAGTCCTTCTTTTTCTAAAGAATTCCAATAGTCTGCTTCTAGATCATTCCAATAATCATCTAGATCACTTATAATATCTGTTAGATCTTCCATTAGGTATACAATATAAAATTAGCCATATAATACAGAGTATAATTATAAGTCCTACTCCTATTAAGAATGGACTAAAAACAACCCACCACGAAATATCTGAATGTAGAAGAATTTTAGCTACCAATAAAATCAGGAAAGATCCTGGAATAAGCGAAGTTCCACATCCAAAATCAATTTTTACTTTTTCATTTGACATTGTCTAATAGAGATTTTATATAATCAATAGATTCCTTCACAGATAAACAGCCTCCACTCTTTAACATAACATAAGAGCTTCCGCCAACTTCTTCTATTAGGGAAATATCATCTACGGCTATTAAATATCTTCTATTAATACTATCGTTGTCTAATGTTAAATCAATAAACACGTTTAATCATATTAATAATTTTTATACTAAATAATCATCTGCGTTATTATAAGTAGAATACTATAATACTATAAAGATTTAATCCTAGTACAGATCGTTTCTACAGCATTATTAAATTCTTGCTTATTACTATCTAAAATAGTTTCTCTTAAAAAATCTAAATATGAAGTACTGCGACTAGTAATAGAAGGTAATTTAAGATTTACTACAATACATTTATTACCATCTATTCTAATTCGTAATGCCCCACACTTTTTATACTTAACCATTTAAATTAATAAATATTAGTAATGCTAATACAAAAATAGGGACTAATAAGATAAACTTACTAGTCCCTTTCTTCTTGCCATCAAAGGCTTCTACGGCTTCTTTTAATGTCATCTGTTCATCATATAATTAAAAAATTCATTTTTTGGAAGAGTTCTTAATAATTTTATAGTATCACTCGCATAAAAATATCCATCAGTATAGTAATGACTACCTTCAGGAATTATAAATAAACCTATAGTATCAATAGGTTCTTTAACAGCAAATCTATTACCTGGACTTCCATAACAATCATATCTTCCAGCATAAAGATTTGATATTTCTACATTATATCCTAAAGAATGTAGCCCTCTAGATATGAAAGTTGTATAGCCATCTAATGGCGATTTATAAGTTTCTCCTAAGTTATATTGATAACTAAACACAGGTGAGTAATAGCCATCAATACCATTTATTAAAGCTTTCCATACATATATATTAGAAGTAGCTATACGTTCTATTACATTTCGTAAATATAAACACATTATTTAAGAATTTTAATTTTTACATGTTTTATACTAATTCGTTTAGAGTCTTTTGGATGTATTAATATATCAATACGATGTTTATGTCTTTTGTTCATAACATCTTTTACTTCATATATTCCAAATCCTTCTATAAATACTTTTTTAGGCTTATTTTTTGGAAATAAATAAAGTAAATCCCGAGATATAGCACACCATTTAATTTTATTATGTTTTAAATGATGTAAATTAATTTTAGAACCATCAGCTGTAATTAATGGTTTATTATCACATTGACTCTTTACTGGTTGATAACAAGTAAGAGTTACATGAGTTACAGTTTGTGCAATACTTTTAGTGCATAAAAAACATAATAATATTAATATAAATTTAAATCTTCTCATTATAAATAATCTTTATTAATTATGGTATATATCACCACTCATAGTACTAACATTACCTGTTATAGTATTACAAGTAACGTCTCCACTCATTGTTTGTACTCCACCTTTAATGTCTTTACAATTTACATCACCACTAGAAGTACTAATAGCAGTAGCATCTCCAGTAACTGAGACATTACCACTACCAGTGTGTACACTATTTACAGTACCTTCTATTTTTATTTCAATAGATGGCTCACTAAGATCTTTTCTTAATTTTCCATCTACATAAACTTTACCATTATTAATACTAATTGATTGTGCTCCATCTATTTTAACATTGTTAATCCAAGTAGCACCATTAATACCGTTTAATGTTGTTTCAAATGTGTTAATTATTCCCATAATATATAAAATTTTTAAAAATGTATACTAACAAAAAAAGTCGAGCTTATCGCCCGACTCAGCATCAGTAAGTACCCATTTGGTACTTACAAATTAAAAATAAGATTAAATAATTGGAGGCATGTATAATCTACAATACTGATTAGCATACCAAGTCCAACCCTTCTTAAATGCTTTTAAAGTTCTTTTTAAAATTTTCATCATAATAAATCAAATTTAAAGTTTAACTTATAAAATATCTAGGAGGAGAATTTAAAAAATTAAGAATCCCAGGAATGGTCCCTGTTAGAGACAATCTTATGGTCTCTATTTTTATTATTTAGGATTCTGTAGGAATGCAAAAAACATCGAACCATTCCAGTTCGTAGGTTCTACGACACCTAATAGGCGAGTATGCATCGTTGAGAGGCACCCTATAAGTTACGTTGCTCCTGTAACTAGTATTCTAGAGCTTTGTTATAGTGCGAGATGTGGGAATCAAACCCACGCAAGCCTTCTGGTTGGAAGCCAGATATGCGCCTTCAGCTACACTAATCTCGCATTTATTTATAAGATATCTTTCCAACGCATGAAGAATAAGAAATTTGTTTATCACTATTTTCTAATATATAATAATAATCTTCAAATGTTTCTTGAATACCTTTAAAAACATATTCTTTACTCATATGTTCATCCACATAACAGGTTTTTCCTACATTAAGTAGTTCTTCTTTTACCCATTTTGGAGCATCCTCAGGAACATCGTCTACAGAATAATAATTTCCTATTACTTCATACATTAATTTATTTATTAATTGTTGGAAAGTCTTTATTAAAATAGGAACATCTTCAGTTTTATATTTTAATGCTTCTAAATTGTCTGTATCAATAGTTATTTTCATAAACATTTAATTTAATAGTGGAGCGTAGGAGATTCGAACTCCTAAGAATGCCTGCGTGCAAAGCAGGTGCTGACCACTTGAGCCGACGCCCCAAATTGGAGATTACTCTCCAGTTAATTGTTTTATTTTAAGTTTAGCTTGTGTTAATTTATAGATTAAATCAGATATAGTATTTTTATTATCCTTAAGCTGTTTTCTAAGACCTTTATTAGCTAATTTCATGTTATTAAAGTTCTTTAAATTATTTGCTATGGATTCTAATTCTTCAAAAGACTTAGTATCATCAAACAAAGATATATTAACTTTAGCTTGCAATTCTTTAATTTTAAGTTTCTGTTTTTCAATCTTATTTTCTAAAGATTGAATCTTATTATTTAAAGATTCTATACCAAGTCCATTCTCTAATTCATCTATATAGGATTCTAATTCTCCAATTTTCTGTTCTAATCCAGCATAATGCTTTTTTCTTTCGGCATCATACTCTTTAAAACTATTTATTTTTCTTTTTAATAGAGCTATAATAAAATCCTTTTTATCATAAAAATTTGCATCTGATTGATAATTAAAAGTTTCTTTCATATTATTTATTTTATTAATTAGTTGTCTAGGAGAGATTCGAACTCCCGAAGCTAAATAGCAGCTGATTTACAGTCAGCCGTGTTTGACCACTTCACATACTAGACAATTTTGTTGTGGGTATCGGACTCGAACCGATGACCGTTTGCTTATGAGACAAACAAGCTACCACTGCTACAACCCACGATATTGAAGAGCTTCAAGTAGGATTTGAACCCACGACCTGCACTTTACAAGAGTGCTGCACTACCACTGTGCTATTGAAGCTAAAATAAAGGCGAATATGGCATTAGACGGGCAAACTATCATGACCATATTCTAATAATACATTGAGCTATCAGGCATACTCGTGGATTGCCACCGCTACCTCTAACAACCGCCTAGTCAAACGCTAGGTCCTCTCCATTATTTGCGGAATATAAGGGACTCGAACCCTTAGTTTTACTAGAGTGACAGTCTAGTTCCCTTACCAACAGGGCTTAATACTCCATACATCTATTGCGCCTAGACTGGGATTCGAACCCAGGAACCTTTCGGGGCAAGTTAACAGCTTGCTGCCGTTGACCACTTGGCTATCTAGACGAAAGTCCTGATTAATCAGGACATACAGTTGAATCAGTAGCAGTAGTATCAACTACTGTAGTGTCAACATTAATAGAATCATTTGAAGTTGAATTTACTGAATTATTTGAACCAGTAGAACAACTCAAGAGTGTAAATAATACACTAAATACAAGTAATTTCTTCATTTTTTTATTCTTTTTATGTATTGACTATTTTAAATCTAAATTTTATTATTCAAAATATAATTTTAATAAAATTTAAAAATGAACCGAGAACTTCCCAATTCTCGGTTCTGTGTACTAAGGTAAGTACGACCCTTCCAGTTTCATGTTGAAATCTTCAAAAAAGTCAGTATATTTATAGATATATACATCTGGGAATCAGGTTAATCGTGAAATTCGTAACTATAACAGTCCTAACCCGTTTGTGATATAAATATAATTTAATTATACATATTATAAAAGTTAATTTTTGTTTACTTTATTGTTTTTAATTAAATTATTTATTTCTGTCTCTGTAAGTTCTATCTTGTAATCCCCATAACTTAAAGAATAATTAAAATCAAATAAATAGACAAATTTATTATCTATATATTGAGCATATTGTGGGAGTACACTAATATTAGTAACTGTAAATTTGATATTGTCTAAGACAATAATTTCGTATAATTTAAATTTGCTAGTCATAATAAAACAAATGAGGGAACTCCCCAGTAGAGTCCCCTCAAAGATTGAGTTTCCTTTTAATTATCACGACTATAATTTACGTTTCACAACGTTCAATAAGTATTCCTTATTACTGAGGTTATTATAGTTGTGAATTTTTTTTCTAAAAATAAAATCTTAAAAATTTTAATTTTTAATCATAGCACGAAGTTCTTCAATAGATTTATTCTCAAGAGCTTCGTCCTCCTTCTTTGCTATAAGTTCAGCAATACGTTTGTTACGAGCATTGACCTGTGCCTTGTCAATATTGTCCTTACGAGCCTTTAACTTAATATTAATTACATCTTTTACAATACTGAAACGAAGTTCATCGTCATTTTCTTCAGCTGGAAGCTCTTCAATGAAAGACTTCTTAGGAGCCTCACTGACCTTTTTATCCAGCATAATAGCTAAAGTGTTAAGATTCTGCAGAGATAAGTCGAACAAATCTTCTGTAGTAATCATACCCTTGTTTGTCTTAAAACGTAATTTCTTCTGTAATGCTTCTTTGTACATTGTTGTTAATTATTAAATGTTTACTTTATAAATTTTACCTGAATCTACTCTAACCATAATTTGGTTACGAGATGTAGCTATAAATCCTAAACCACTCATCTGATTATCATCATAAGGAGTTAAAGCCTTAGATGCTAATACTTCAAATACTCTCTTATGATTCTTAGTGAGTTCATCTTTAAGATACTCATTAAAATATCCACGAACAGCATCTGGATTCTTACAATCCTTCAACATAAAGAAATAGTGCTTAGCGCCTACTTTATTATTTCCCCAGTAATTTGGAGATAAACATATAGCAGATACTTCAACGAAGTTCTGAGTCTTTACTCCCCAGATTTCTTTAGAGGCTGTAGTACTACTTAAATGCTCCTTAGTAAAGATAACTTCACGTCCATTAGAAGTAAAGTTTAATACTGAAACATCGCCTTTATCAGGAACATCTTTGTCGTACACATAAGTATGAATAACTCCATTGAGTTCTACCTCTACTTCAAATCCTAAATCAATATTCTCAACTTTAGCAAAGTTATTAACATATACTTCATATTTGCCTGCTTTAGGAATTCCTGAGAAAATAATATTTTCTACAGCATTACGAGAGAACTTTTTAGGATTATCACGTTCTGCATAAGAACTACCTCCACAAGCATTCATATCCACATCAAGAAGGTTTGCTTTATTACCATAATGAATGTGTCCATAAGGACTTTCCATATGCAAATCCAAATCATCGTAATTATACCAATGAAGAGAGATTCTCATATAGCCATCTACTTTACCTCCTACTTCTTTGACACGCTGCTTAATAGCATCAGAGATATTACCATTATATGCCCAAGCAAAACCATTAGTCCATTTAAACATAGAAGGAGCTTCCTTATTAACTGGGGCAGTGAGAGTTACTAAATTATTATTTAACTTATTGTCAAAGAATAATTCAAGCTTACTAGCCTTAGAAACAATATTATTAAGGAACTCTTCCATAGTTGTTGGAATAGCAGCCCTCTCAAAATCTGTAGCAGCTTTACTAGTATTAGAAGTTTCGTTCATAAGAGAATCAAATCCTCCTAACATTCTCTTACGAGTTTCTCTATTTACAAAGATAACATCTTCAATAGATATATCTTCTACTTTAGCATGACGACGCTCTAAAGAATCTTCATAGCCAAGTTCTACTACAGTTTTATAAGCATTTTCTACCTGAGTTTTGGTGATAATACCCTTAGGTCTCTTATAATTATAAGGAGCAACCATAGCTTCAAACTTCTTAACTGAACTTTCAACATTATTAGTATCAGTTATATCTTTAAGAAGCTGACCTATAGCACTATTAAGTATATGTGTTACAGCATCAGGAAGTATACAAGAAGATATCCAAGCATAGTTGTCTACTTCAAAACCTTCCAAATGTTTGTTCTCTATTGTATCAAAAGCAGTCTTTAAGGCACTTACTTGACGTAAATAAGTATCACCTCTATAGAGATTATCATCTGCAATTAAGTCTAATACTGTTTGTACAGAATTATAATTAATTTCAGATAAAGTTCTCAACCATACATCATGTGAAGATTTAGCACCTGCACGGAATGTTGGAGTCTGAGACTTATCCATAACTAAATTACTTGTAGGAGTGGCATAAAAATGATTCCAAGTAATTATTTCTTTAGAAGGTAGTATCTGCTGATTGCATTTACAACCCATTGTAGTCTCTTCTGTAACAAATGCATTTCTAATTCTAGTATTTTTAAGCACTTGTAACATATTCTCTACAACTTTAGCAAACATTCCTTCAGCGTGAACATCCTCCCAGTAAGAATGTATTTTATAATTCTCGTCTATAGAGACTAATGCTCCATAGCGAGTAATGAAATGTTTACAATTTACACAGTTAAACTCTTGACGCACGGCTCCTTCAGGGAAAGATTCCATATAAGCCATCCATAAAAACTCTTTTTGAGTGTCAAGAATAAAGAGATGCTTGTTCTCTTTAATCATCTTATTACATGCTTCTGTAACAAGATTTCTAAAATCTAAGTATTCCATAAAATTTTTAAAAGTTAGAAAAAGAGGGAGAGATTATTCCCTCCCTCTGTGATACTTAATGTTTACACATTTACATTGGTGTTCTCTACGTCGCCATTAACGTTAACATTCTTGTTAATCTTAGCATCAATGGTGCTGGCTCTCATAATGTCTGCCATGTCCACACCTGTAGCATCTTTTAGAACGTCACGAGTACGTTTAATAGCAGTAGCTACATTATTTGAGATGCCAGAAGCTTCAGAACCATCAGTTCCATAAACTGTAATACTGCCAATCTTACTCATAGGCTCAGCAATATACTTAGCCATATCAGGAAGAACTTTCTCATTAAGTTTAGAAAGCATGTCAATTACAGCAATAGAACCATACTTACTGTATGCTTCAGCCTTCTTCTGCATAGCCTCAGCTTCTGCAAGACCCTTAGCCTTCACACCTTCAGCTTCTGCTAAAAGTTTAGCCTTAGTACCCTCAGCTTCAGCAGTCAAAGTCTGCTGAGTAGCATATGCTTCAGCTTCACCCTTAGCACGAATACCTGCAGCCTCCTGTTCCTGAGAATAACGATTAGCTTCAGCCTTAGCCTTTACAGCTTTAGCTACCTGCTCTGCCTTATAAGCCTCAGCTTCAGCTTCACGCTTCTGCTTCTCCAAAGCAGCCTGAGCATCAATCTCTGTCTGATACTTATCAGCATCAGCCTTAGCATTTACATCTGCAAGATACTCATTCTGCTTAATCTTAATCTTCTCCTCAGACAAGGTCTGCTCCTTACGAGTCTTCTCAATATCAGCATCTACAGTCTTGACATTAATAGTCTTCTGCTGCTCCTGCTGCTGAATTTTATATGCAGCATCAGATTCAGCCTTCTTAATATCAGACAATCTCTTCAGTTCAGCCTTCTTAATAGCTAATTCATTATTACGTTCAGCAATAATGGTATCAGCCTTTACTCGTGCTTCATTAGCCTCATTGTCAGCCTCAGCCTGAGCCTTAGCTACATCTCTATCAGCATTAGCGCGAGTAATCTTAGCATTCTTCTGAATAGCTGCTGTATTATCAGCACCCAAATCACGGATCAATCCCTTCTCATCAGTAATATTCTGGATATTGCAAGACAAAATCTCAAGACCTAACTTAGCCATATCAGGAGCTGCTTTCTTCTGAATTTCATCAGAGAATGCATCTCTATCAGTGTTAATTTTGATCAAGTCAAGAGAGCCTACTACTTCACGCATATTACCTTCCAAAGAATCTTTTACCTGAGCAGCAATCTGAGCAGGATTCATATTCAAGAAGTTCTTGGCTGCAAGTCTAGTACCATCTGTATCAGGTTTTACCCTAATTTTACATACGGCATCTACCATTACATCCAAGAAATCATGAGTAGGAACTGGCTGTGAAGTCTTAACATCAACTGTTACTTGACCAAGATATACTTTATCCAATCGTTCAAGTACAGGAATTTTTACTCCACCACCACCGATAAGTACTCGTGGTTCCTTACGGAAACCTGAAAGAATGTATGCCATCGAAGGAGGAGCCTTAACATACATTATAGCAATAATAACAAGCAGTACAATAATAGCAACTGCGATAGCACCAATAAGAACTAAATGTTCCATAAATTTGTAAATGTTTAAATAATAAAAATTAAATATCTAAGAATTAACTGATGTTAATTCCAAGGGGGCATTTATTTTTTATAATTCGTAATTTACAAGACCTGTAGCTTTACTTGCAGAATAGCAACTATTAATTAAATATATTCTAATATATCCATAATCAGTCATAGTTACTACATATTTTTCTTTAATACTTACCATCAATATACGATCATCTTCAAAACGATCTCCAGGTTCTAGGTATTTTAATTCTTTATCCTCAGTAGTAGAGCCGTAATCCTCACTGAATCTAGAAGACCATTCGTTATAGAATTTTCTTTCTTCACGAGTATACTTCTCCCAATCTTTCTTTTTAAGTTCTTTAAACTTATAAAAAGTTTTTAATATATTCTTTATATTTTCAGGAGTAAATTTCAAATCACAATGTCTGATTTGTACTTCTCTATATAAATAGCAGAATTTAGAGAACTCAATATTAAAGGTTTCTTTAATATCAGGAAGAGCTTCTACTCCATGAATATTAATTTCAGTTGCTATAGCTTTAATTAAGTCTATAGTAATAATATTCATAGAATGAGTTAACTCTATAACCTTCTCTATAGCAGTTTTATCTTCCAAGATATCATTAAGAATTTCTCTAGTAACTTCCTCTGGAAGATTACTGAAAGACTTTTTATATCTTATTCTAGAAGGTCTACCAAGAAGATTTGGATCTACCTTTAACTCGTTAGTAGTAAGTAAAAATACCTTACGATAGATAGAGTTATAAGTACCATCCATAAAAGAGAGAACATCAGAAGAATCTTTGAATTCTTTTTCATACTCATCAAAGAAGAAGACGCAATCAAAATTAATAGCTGTAGATAAATATTTTATTAATTTATCATTAGAATCACCCATTGATTGTACTAAAATCACAGGAAGCTGTAAATTATTACAAAGTTCCTTTGCAGTAACTGTTTTACCAGTTCCTTTGATTCCATCTAGCAGAACGCCTAAATTACCTGTAGTATTTTTGTATGTCTTTAAGACATAATCAATAAATTTTTGGTTTAGACCATACAGTTTGTAATCGAATGTAAAAGACTCAGCAATTTTACTTAAGTAAAATCCAGTCATTGAGAGTTTTACTTCATAAATACCTTTCGGTAATCCTTCAGGATGAGATACTGTTGTTGCACTACCCTGACTAAAAACGTTGCCATCTTGCAACCAAATTTGTTTACTCATTTTAATAAATGTTTAATAATTACTTTAATAAATTTATAAGAATGTCTATGTTACATAACATGTCATCAATTATTTTAATAGAGTTATTAATATGCTCTTCCATAGTTAGATTAGATTATTTAACTTTTTATATTCTTCAAATACTTTATCTTCTGCTTCATCTCCCCACATGGTATATATCAATACTCCATAAGGACAATATTGAAATATTATTGGATCAACAGCGTGAGAAACTATAACTTTCTTCTCTTGTAGATTTGATTTTGGACAAGCTATGAACATTTCGTCTCTATTTACATAACGTACATTAAGAGAGACTCTTTCAGCCCATTCCTTATCTTTAAATTCTTCAATGTCACTCATACGATATACATAGGCAGGATAAGAAATAATATTAAAACTATAATCAAAGTATTTACTAATACTAGAATCACTCTTATCACTGCTATTATATATACGTTTAATTTCTATTGTGTGATGGTTTGTATTTAATTTCACATAACCAGAGTAATGATCCATCTTATACTTAATATCCGAGAATTCCTTTAAATTAGCATCAGGTATAACTCCAGTGAATTGTTCAAGAGATCCAACAGATAATTTATATTTATGACACAATTTATAAAAAGAATCTCTACTAACTAATATAACAGAATCTCCTAAAAACTCATTCATGGTTTTTATATAATCTAGTAACTCACGAGCTTTTATGATATTTCTATTATATGTATCAATATCACGTATTCTGCCTTTTAAGAATTTAGCATTCGCACTATTGCCTAATCCTAATTCACATAATCTGACATATTCTCCAGACATATCATTAGACTTTAAAGGAATTAATGCTGTGTTTTCAGAAGCTCCTACTAAGTCTATGGCTAATTTGGATAATTCTTTATCCATAGTTAAAGACTTTTGGTTTTCTTTGTTTTCTTTTAAAAAATTACTAAAAATTCCCATAATTAACAGTTAAAATTAAACAAAAATCCCTGAACTATAATAATAGCCCAGGGATTAAAAACATTAAATAATAAAAACAGTTCTATGAACTAGTGGAGATGAGGGGAGTCGAACCCCTGTCACTCCGATTTGCATCAAAACATTCTTACAGCATAGGTTTTAAAGACTATCCTTGTCTACTAGGGTTGACAAGATTAACGTATTGCCAACTTCCACCACTCTGTTCCTAAAGTATACAGAGAACTTATAAAGAAATGGAAAATAATAGAGCACCTTTATGTTCCCAAGCAAGTGCTGCTCGGTTTCTTAGGCTGCAATAGCGTAAGAAACAGGAGTCATATTAATAACTCTAGCGATTATTGTTTTGTTGTCTCTCCAACTGTCTTGCTGTGTTCCTTATCTCCTCGAAGTTCAAAACCAAAACATCCCCAATTTAAAAGAGTCCTAAGTTAGAACTCTTTTATAAATTAGTGTCTACCACGTAGATAATTGTAGTCACCATACCAATCATTCGGATCTATTTTATATTCTTCATCCATAACCTAAAACTTAATTAATGTTAAAAACTAAATTGAACATTTCTCTCGACATCTAATAGTCCTCCTTGCCAATTGGATTGAATATCCATACTAAACCACGTACCATATCTAGTTCTTGCAAACCAAATAAGATGTTTGTCATACTTAGGAATGTAACAACCCACGAAATAATCAGTATCTCCATTCCATATCCAACTACAATTAAGAGCATTATTAATTAAATGTATCTTTAGATGTATATTAGCTTTATTAAAAGGAATTACTTTCTTTACATAAGCTTTATATAATCTGCTTGATGAACATTTACCATCGTCAAAGAAATTATAAATCTGTCTCTTTTTCGGAATCATTAATCATACATTGTCTTAATATAGCTTCATTAACTATATTATCGTTTGCTCTTGCAAGTTTATCTAACAATTCCAGATTAAATTCTTCCTTTTGAAACTTGAATTGAATCCAATTAGGTTCAAATTCTCTGTAATCTAGGTGAGACAAAGGTTCATCTGTGTTAAGTACATATTTAACTAGCCTAGTTAAACGTTCTCCAGCTAGTTTAGATACTACAAAACCAGATAAATCATAACCTACACCTCTACTTCTCCAATATTCACCTACTTCAGGTTTAGAATCGGGAGCAACATAGAACATTTTGTAATAGTCTGAAGAACCCAAAGTTACATAAGCACCTAATTGGCTACTACAGCATATACCTAAACTGACATTAGAATATAGATTATTATCACGATCCAATGTGAGAAATACTGGAACTTTATTAGGATCTAAATTATTAATCTCACAATCGTGTAACGCAGTATGTGCATACGCAAGTAACTTAGATACTGATATAGTACTTAGTTTAGTATCTTCTTCACTTTTGTTCTCTTTAATGGCAGCATCAGAACATCTGGTGTGCCAATTTTTCCACTTATCTCCTTCTAAATACATATTTTAAATATTTAATTAATCATCATTAGGCAAACTATCCAAATATTGAGGAATAGTTACCTCTGTATTATTCTTTTCTTTCTCAAGTTGCTGAATAGCATTTGCCTGTCTAGTGACAGTTGTTTGTAACTCTTCAACTTGATTTGAAAGATTATTACTACCAATAGTCATACTAATACCATATGCTAATAACGCACATGTTGCTAATTTCCAAAATCTATCCATATTTTTATTTTTTTGTCCATTCTACATAAATTCCAATACTCTTATTTTTATAAGTAGTTATTGTATATCCTAGTTCTCTAAGATAGTCAAGATAAGGTTGTCCTACCCTTAGACTTGAAAGGTCTGCGGTATAACCACCTTTATTAGCTACAGCAATTATAGCATTTTGTATTTTATCTAATACATGCTTATCTAATCCTGCAGATTTAGTTATAACTCTTGCTTCTGTTGCTTTAATCATTTAATACTTTTTTTAATTTATATAAATGTTTTACATACTCTAAATCGGAGATTAATGAATTTCTTAATCCGGGAGAAGCCCATTCACAATATTTATCAACTATGTCAGCTGTAGATAAATGACCTTCTTTTAAGGCATTTATCATAAGTTTTGTACATTCTTCTACTGTCATAACTTTTTAATTTTTAAACTTGCATCCTTAAACCATATATTAAGTCTATCTATGGCACTTTCCCACACAGATTGAGAGCAGATTTTATAATATTTTAAAAAGTCAATAGTATCTGCATTAAACTGGTATATACCTATACATCTACCACTAGGGGTAATTTTAGTTACAGTATATCCAGTATCATCATTGATAGTTACTTTTAAATAAGATATGTTATCTTTATAGTAAGGATGTTCTCTAAGAGTTTGATTACTAACTTGTATCTTTCTAGCTCTTATATTACTTATTACTTCTCCTATAGTATTCTCTAAATTGTCTCTTTGACTTAGATACTTTATTTTAAGCTTTTCCAAGTCCTCAATAGACATTTCTGAATAATCAATATTTTCTATTTCCATATATTTAATTAATTTTTTCTTCAATTATTTTTAAATAATAAAGTATATTACCAATACATGTATGATTATGACAAGGACTTTCATAAGTCTCATAGATTGATTCCAAATCCTTGATAAATCGTTGTAGCTTAATTTTATCCTCCATATCAAGAACTACAACTTGTCTTGTCTCTTCTTTCATATCTTATTCTCTTTATCGAATTTGTTTCCAACTACATGCAATTCCCAGTCATAGTCATTAATACCTGTTATTAATGGCATACGCATATGAGTCCTAGGATTAAATGCTAAGAAACATCCTTTTTCAAAGATTACTTCACAAAGTTCTCTACCTTTAAATATAGAGATAAGATCATGCTCATATATTTCATTACCTTCTTTGTTTTTTAATCCTGTAAACATACAAACTGTATCTGGGTTAACTTTGTGTATTACTGGAACATCAGGAAATGTGTTATTTGGATGATATATACATATACCAATATAACTTGTACTATGTACTAAGTCCCCTTTTACCCATTCTCCGTCATTAAGACGTTTAGCTTTAAATTTAATATCTTTTATATCCATAAACTATAATTTTTTTAATATTTTTACATTTTTAATTAATGGTTCACCATTAGTACCAGTTTCATCTAATAAATCCCCGGTTACTAAATATTTATTGCCAGTAAAGTATGCTACATGATGTATAAAATCATTAAATGCTTTTTCATTTGTTGGAAATGGAAGAACGGGAGAGTATGTTCCATTTATGTTTTTATGAGCTTCATAAACAGATACACCTTTTTCTTTACCTATTACTTCATTACTATTATTCCATATAGATGAACATTCATCTTCTGGAATATCACCAAATCTATAGAATACCTTGTTATTCTTCTTTGAGTCCTGTATCATCACCAAGAATAGTATTGATTTTCTTCTCAATGAACTCATCAGAAGTATTCTCTTTTATTAGGGCATCAATATCAGGCAACTCTACATCAACTTTATCTTCTTGTACTTTTGAAGTGAGCATACTAATTACTAATTTCGCCCAAGGACTATTAGCCATATCTGTTAATGAATCCTTTTGGATTTCATAAGCTTTCTTCAACTCTCCATTATCACGGAAATATTTGAGAACATCTGTCAATGCAGCAACAAAATTTTTGTCAGACATTGAATTATTTTTTGCTTCTTCTAGTTTAATCATTAAGAAGAGCAATGATGAATGTAAATTTGTTTTATCCATAATTATTCCTTCACTTTTATACCAAATGGAGTTCCATCAACGAAAGTATAATACTCAATTAATTCACTATAGGTAAAATCAATACCTGAAGTAATAGATACCTCTTCGTTTCTTACACTATTAATAATCATAAATTTACTTGGGACTGAAGTGTCTTTACACTTTATCCACCCAAAATATTTATGCTTTTCCATTTCCTGCCAGCATTCTTCTGCATCCTTAAAAGGACGAAACTCTGATTTAGGCTTAATACGATAAGACTGTGGGTTATTTATAAGAGTTTCAAAAGATAACCCATCCTTGTTACCATCTAAATCCACCCATTCTTTATCAGTAGCTGCAAATTGGATAGTTTTACCTTCTGCCAATGCTTGTAAAATAGGCATTACTTTATTAATATCTTTTTTATAAATTTTCTCCATATTATAAATCGTTTAAATATTCTTATAGAATTCTGGAACTCTGTGAACTTCCCACCAAGAACCTCCTTCATCTCCATAAGATACTATCCATACTGGTTCTTTAGTATCTTTATCTCGACAATATACTGTACCTTGAACCTTCTCTTGCATATCGAAAGAGTCAACTTCAAAGTCTAAGTCTTCTAGAGTAGTATAAACTTTACAATATTCATCAAACCTAACAAAAGATTCTTCATCATTGTATAAGTCTATCTTGAGTATTTCTAGATTATTGTTTTCAACAATTTCTAGAATTGATTTTTTAACATTTATTTTACACATTATTTATCCTCCTTATGATATTTATGAAGTTTGTCTAAGTCCAATTCCATTTGAATAACTTCTCCTGTATCTTCATCAACAAAATCTTCTTTATAAATATTACTCATTACTTATCCTCCTCTGTATTACATGTTGTTTGATCTCCTTCATAGTAAGGAGCCCCAACTTTAGGTAATATATAAGTATTCCTATTACAGGAACATTGCATTACCCAAGGTGCGTTTACCTTTCCACATCTAGGGCATATCCATCCTTCTTGTGCCATATTCTTTTTATTTTTTAAAAACTACCGCAGAATCTACTGGTGTATTCCCTTCATACGTGATACGTAATTCAGTTTTACCTTTATATACATCGATTGCTTTTGGTTTGTTATTTACGTGTTTAATAATAATAAAACATCCAAATATAAATACAAAATAAGATATTATAATGTTTATTTTTTCTTCAGATTCATGTATTAGTACTACTATTAGATAAACAGCAGCAATTATGAGAAGAATTCCTAATATTAACCAAATCATTATATTTCTTGTTTTTACCCTCTTCTTTATAGGAGAGGGTGGTTATTTACTCTGTTACTTCCTCATAAGTTTTATCAAAAATATCAGGCTTACAAGGATAGAACTCTCCGTTTACACCTTTAATAATATAGTCATTAAGAGAGGCGTACATATTTCCTTCAAGTGTTGGGATAATAAGAACCGATTCATGATTCTCCACTTCATTTTTAGTAAACTCATTAATTTCAGATAAGTTCTCACCATTCCATTGAATAGCTTCAATAATAACTGGTTTCTTTTTAAATTTCTTAATCATACTATTATTAATTTAATATTAATTATTTATTTGGAATACAACGATTTTCAAACTTCTTATAAGCATCTAGGTAGAACTCATCTTTGACCTTATTATAGGTCACTTCATAGTACATACCATCTGGAAGTGTTGTTGAAAGCAACCACTTTGCATTACCAAGAATGTAGCACTGCCATACTACAAATACTTCAAACTTTTGTTTTGGATCACTCTTATCCAAGTGTTCCTCAACATACTTACGTACAAATTCACTTACTTTTTTATTCATATTATTTACATTTGTGTTTTCGTCTACTTCAATGTATTTAATTGGATGGTTTTTGTCTGCGCAACAAGGCTGACCAATGCACTCAAACTTACCATCATACACACATCCCTCACACATTAAAGTAGGATCTGGAACTTCTTTAATCATAATCTATCTATTTATATCCTATAAGGAACGTTAGTTACATTGGTTTCTTTGCTGGAAAGTGTGTATAAGATGAAACATGCAGAAATATGTTATCACCATCTGTAGAAGTATTCTTAATATCATAAGAAACGCCTTCTTTTTTGTCAAATACAAACATTTCACAATCACCACCTGCAGCGTCAATGTAAGATTTTAGATGTTCTATCAACTCACTTGCTTTCATAATTTTATCTATTTATATCCTTTGCAGGATGGTTAGTCTCGTTGACCACAATATACTTCTGTACTTGGTGGTTTTGGCAAATATGTAAGGTTATTATCAGTATACTTCTGAAATGCCTCACAGAAAGCTTTCATAACCATCATATTCTTATAATAATCATGATATTCTTCTGAATTAATGTCTGGTCTAGGATATTCTGCGTTAATTTTATTACTAATAAACTCATAACATTCATTAGTCATTTTATCATAATCATAACGATCAATATCATATCCGCCAAACATTCTATCTCTTGTTACATTACTTTTATTCTTTTCGATAAAAGCTTTTAAAAAATCTTCATAACTCATATTTTATTTATATTTAAGCATTAACATTTATGAATACATAATTCTCATAAAAGTTATGACTATGGCTATAAAACCTATAATCAATTCTATAATAAGACATAATCCTATTATATTAGTATTATCTATTTTCATGTTAAATCTATTTGATTATTACACTTTTCTGTTTCATCAGGAACAGAAATTTCATCCCACATATCACACTTACCATTATCATTGTATAGACAAGGTTTATGACAAATTCCTCTAATATCTTCTCTTAGCATACTTATACTCCTCTTAATTGTCTTATAACCATGCAAATAAAACAGAAGCCTATTATAAAAATAATTATTCCTGTTTCCATATACCATGAATGTATGTAAATTTTTATACCTACATACATAAGTACTATTCCTACAATTGCAGTTATTAATAACAAAATTGTCAACATATTTACACTTTCATTTCATGATTAAGGTCTAGACCAAAAAGAATGTTTTGTAGTTCAGACACATATTTTAAACCTTCTTTAATAGTACTTAAAATATCATCTTTTTTAAATCCTACTAAAATATCATAAGTATAGTCATATTTTTCAAGAGCCCATACTTCTTGATGATTATTTAAATCAAGTTTGTAATATATCTTAGTTTTTCTCCAACCATTCTTTTCTAGAATTTCTGAAGTGAGAGGAATCGGTTTAATATCTTTGTAATTTATAAGAGCTAAATTAAGTGCAGATAAAGACTTAATATTCCAATGACCTTCATCATCTTTTTGATAGACCAAGTCTCCTGGAATGTATCTTAATTTATTCATATACTTTACTTTTTATGATTTAGCATATAAGCCATATCGTATATTTTGAGACACATTTGACAAACATCTTCAAGACTTCTTGTGTCCCAATCATAGTACATTCTTCCGTGATCTTCAGTTATTAGTACAACCTGTCTATCACGAAGGATTCGCCATATCATTCTTAATTTATGTTTCATACGCTTTATTTCACTCTTTTAAATCTAATAACCGCGTCAATATATCCTGCCGACGGCAGATAAAAATGATAAGTACCACTAGAATGCCCAATGCATGCCTGAGCATTAATATCCACATTCTTAATGGTATAAATTTCTGTTTTACCGTCAACGAAAGTAAGTTCATACATTCTTGTCTCGGTTTTAACCGGCTTACTTTTACAAGCTACAAATAGCAATGTTGGCAGTATAACTAAAAATATTTTTTTCATACGCTTCACTTTTTAATTATTACTGGTCTTCTTTCTCTGGCAGTATATCAGATAAGTAAGCCCACTTGGTAATTTGGCATCTACTAATCGAATGTCTCCAAGATTCCGTATTCCAAAGAATGGATTCTTTAAATTGTAGATAAGCATCGTTATCAAAACCAAGAGTAATAATATCGCTTTTACTTTTATTCGGCTCTTCTGTACTGTAATGCCACAAGTTCTTCAAGAATTCATTAATAGCCCATCGAGCACCATTTATAAAACCATTATATAAATCTACACATTCATCTTTGTCTAAATCTATATTTCTATTGGTTATTTCCAAACATTTTGCACAGTAACTTAATGCAGCTTCTTCTGATTTCTTATCGTTTATCATATTTATATTTATTTACTAATCAAGACATTTTTTCATCATTGGCAGTAAATCTTTTACATATATCCACCCTTTTATATGTTCAGCATCAATTACAGCATCCCAATCTTCATCATAATGAATATCTCTAAACCATTCCATACCATAAGGAAAATTGAAATCGTCAATATACAAAATTTTCCCATTTGGAATTTCACTTTTGTGATGCCAACGATTTAAAAGCTGTTCAATTACCCAGTGAGCGCCTGTCTCGAAAGCTGTCTCTAACTCTGGTTTTAGTGACATGCGCCCATCTGGACCTATAACAGAATAACCATTATTTGTACCATAAATACTAGCTGCTTCTTCTATTTTCTTGTCGTCTATCATATTTTTAAGTTTTATAATGACCTCCACGATCAGTATTGTGCTGGGGCTAAGAAGGTATATGGGCATAAAGCCTTAATTTACTTTCGCTCATTCTGTGTCGTGGAGGTTATATTCTACTCAGAGTCTTTTGTCGTACCTAAAAGATACTCATTACCTTCGTAAGGAATGCAATATTTACGAGCAAATCCAATACAACGAAAAGGATATTGTGATTCTTCTCTATAATGAGAAAAGAGTTCCGCTTCCCATACACCGTCTTTCTCATTTCGCCCCAACACCTTATCGAATGGTTTAAACTTGCACTTTGGCTTCAAATCAACAATCTGTTTCTTCTCAGCATCCCATCGTTTACCTTCCTTGGCTAAAGCGTCAAAGAGTTGTTGTTTCTCCTCCTCTGTGGCAAGATGAATATCACGATCTCTTATTGCCTTATCAACTATATTGAAACTAATATGATTATTAGATACATTATAGAAGATATAAGAATTTGCACGATCTTCATATATATTCCAATCTCCTTTTAATATGAAAATACATTTAGAATAACACATAGAAGGAACACCGTCTGTAACTACAATATCTCCATCCTTAAGTTCAAATTGTTTTTCAATCTCCAATGTCTCATGATTGAGTTTACCACCTAATTTTTCCTCAATTGCCTTGAGGTAATCATGATTGGCATACTGATTATTTTTAAAAGAATACTTTTCTGTCGTACATAAAAATTCACTGTAATATACCGGATGATTTTTATCAAAATAATGCTTACAATAGAAACTTGTATAGGTATCATCGTACCATTTATCAAAGATAACCATTGTCTCTCCATCATTATCTGCAAGTATATCACCTCTTTTCCAGGCAAATCTAGACCAATCTCCCATTTCTTTAGATGGGAATAATAGACATTCTCCGCCTGCATTATATCGTCCCTCAAAATCAAAAAACCTTATCTCATCATATTGTGTCTTTACACATATATCATTTGTTTCATTATTTATATAACGAAACACACACTCACCAAATATCGGTGAGTATAGTTTAGTGTCTTCTGGCTTATTCCTAAGAATTTCTGCTATGTTAAGTTTCTGTTCCATAATCTACTTAATTTTAACCAAACATGTCCTTTATTACATCTTCACATTTAAGTTTATCTATTATTTTATTTAAATAGTTAATAGCTACTACACAATCAGGTCTAGATTTTTTTATTTCAGAAACTAATTGTTCTAAATCTGATAATCTAGTATCCATAATTAGTTATTAATACTGTTCATAATAGATTTATAAACTATATTCCAATTAGGTCCTATTTCATCTCTTAAATCTGGATCTTGAATATCTTTCATTACAGCAAGGTAAGCACTTTGGAATTGTTTTGATGTAATCTTTTTCCAGCCCTGAATGTAAAATAGATAAGAATGTTCTCTACTAATAGAAATATTATCTAAACATATATAATATACGTAATTATTTTGTATTGAAATAATTTTTATTAAATTATCCTTCAAAATATCTAAGTAACAATCACCAACAGTAAACTTAGAAATTGCATTTTTCTTTTCTATTTTTCTAATCTTACTATAAAGATTATTACTTTCTTCTCGTAATTTATTATATTTTTCTCTTAGGTCTTCTAACGTCTCCATAATCAATTTTTATAAATAGCATCAAGAATATTTCTAAAATTAGGATTATCTATCACTGCTTGAGCATCTTCTTTATTTTTAAATACAGGAACACCATAGTAAACACTTGATTGAGGATTTATTGTGTTATACAGATACCCACCATTGTCTAAATGTGCTCCATAATAAATAGCATAACCTATAGAATTATCATCGCTGGCATTATAATCCCAATCTTTATTATAGAATTTAGCAATGTTCATTAACTGTGAAATAGCTAAAACCTTATCTATACAGTGAGTACATATTCTAAGTCCACCAAAATTGGTAGGACAGGCTTGGAGTATATCATCATAAGTAATATCCTTCTTTTTAAATTTAACTATACCTTTAGCTAAATCACTATTCTCTAAATCTATCTCCATTCCTTCTGGAATATCAATAGTTAATTGATTATTCTTTATTTCCATATTATTTACTTCTTTAAATACTACGCTAATATTGTCTTTTCTATAAATGTTTGAGCAAGAACCGTGAATCTTGTATAAGAAGTTATAACATCTATTAACAAAATCACATCCTATACATCCACAACCTTTTATTACTTGATAAGTTTTACCATTATAAGTAAATACTTCACCTAATTTTCTTTCCATAACTCTTTCAAATTAGTATCAAAAGCTATCCACACATTAGAATATTGTCCCGTATAGATTATCTGATTAGATACAATCTCATTACGTTCATTAACACAGTAAATGGCTCCTTTAGGTACTATAAATTTACCTAAATATAGAGTCTCGTTAATTGTTGGATAGATACTAATTGTGGATCTATCTTTAGTATTTTTTTGTACAACAGCAGATGTTGGAGTAACCATAGTAACGGTTAGAGCTACATTTATATATCCATGAAATCCCTCCTCTATATGAGATATATTAAAATTTGGATCAGTTGTATTTTTAATACCTGCTATATAAGAGAATTTAGTCATAAAGTAGGGTGTGAAGATGGCTTTATTAGCCTCTACACCTATTTTATAAACCACTATATCTCTTTTAGCTCTTAACACTTTGCTTTGTCTAGTTTTTACAAAACACATAAGCTTAGCTTTTAAAATAATTAATTATTTTATCTAAAGCATTGTCATACTCTTCTTTAGTACATTCTTTACAATATGTTTTTGTAAAGGTTTCCAAATAATAAGTTTCTTCTGTAAGACACGGTGGCTCTATAGTGTCTAACTCACATACAACTATACTGTCATCTTCAATATAACGGACTTTGCAGAATAAACCATGATTATCAGTATAATAGCCCTTCTTGATATTCTTTAATGCTACTTTATCTCTTAGCTCATTAATCCTATTTACTAAAGCTGTATCTTGCGCGCTTAATAGAGTTCGTTGCTTTTGCAATTCTCTAATTTGATTAAAAATTTCTTGTTCATCCATAATTAATTTTGTTAATGTGTTAAACGTAAAAAAGGAGTATACTAACTAATTAGCTAATATACTCCTATGAAACCTGGCATTTCAGTCCATCAAAGACTTTGGAGAAGTAATACGAATCGAACGTACTTCAACTACTTAGATAACTGATAATGGGAAGCCTTCATCTGCAACATTATCTTACGTTACCTTTTTGCCTTATCGCCTGTCCTACACACTCCGGATTATGTAGGTAACTTCTCTTTTCTCTAATTAAGTACACAAATTCCTAATTAGATACAACGATTGAAACTTCGCAAGTCGGAATAGTGGGACTCGGACCCACACGCATTACTGCATATGCTCCTAGGGCATACGTGTCTACCAATTCCACCATACTCCGTGGTGCCTTTTCTTTTGCTACTATAATAGCTAACCCTAGAGAAAAGATGCATAAAAGACTAAGTTCCTATAGGTAAATATTTTTATTACTTAAGATAAAAATTTAAATTTGTTTTGCCACCATTTTAGTAAGCCTAGATATTTAATATTAGTACTGACTACTTCTCCATATCTATGGTTAACATATATAGTAGCACCCGATGGAATTTCAAATATTCCTATTTTTTCGTGTGAGTCCCTCATATGTTTAGCCATTTTTTTAGTTAAGTATGAATGATAACCTTCATTTATAAAAAAAGTATCTCGCGTCCAACATTTATCTAAACAACTAAAAGTATTATATTTTGTAAGCTCAGGGTTTATCTCCACGGTAGACATAACTTTGGATCTGTGGTACACAAAATCATGGTATAAACTTCTAAAGTCACCTGAAATCGTTGATGTACCTACTTTATAAACCCTTAAAGGCTTCTTCAATATAATTGGAATTACTATATTATTTGACCAGCACATAATTTAATTATTTATTTTAAAGAACTCCACAACCCTCCAATAAAGGATTGTATGATGAATACTATATTGTAATATCCAAAATAATAATAGAAGTATACTATATGTTCCTATTCCAAAACTATAAAATATTCGTTTATCTGAATAACTGGAACTAGTATACATTCCCATAAATATAGCAATATAAAGTACTATCATAAGCAAAGCTGTTATTATTTGAATGTGTAAAGGCATAATTATTTATACGTATTAGCATCCAAATCAATAGCAGACATACCTGTTCCATACTCACAATAGATAACTATCTTATGTGGTCTTTTCTTAGAATCATACATAATTTCTAGAGTTTTACGACAGTAAGCTTGCTCTTTAGTGCCGCCTCTAGTAGGATAGTTATAACTATTAACCAAAGTAACAGTTAATAATAATCCTATAATTAATAATACTTTTTTCATAATTTTATATATTTACCTGTGTATCTAATTCTATTAGATATTATTACACCATCTTCATTTATAAAATATACAGAACCTGCAGGAATTACAAATGTAGCTAAATACAAAGAATTGTCTACTCTAAACATTTCTATGCAATTTCCACACTGTATAGATTTATATAGTAATCCATCGATACTTAGTATTACTGAATCACATACAAAATTTACGGATGGATAACTATAATAACCTTCTTCAATTTTTGCACGATATGAACGAGGTTTAATCGTTACCTCTAAAGTTGTGGAAGGTTGTATATCCTTTAAATAATAAGTATAATCCATAAATGGAGATACACAATATTTCCTAGTAGCTTTTTTAACTACTTTATACACATTAATGTCTTTCTCAGCTTCTTGAGCTTTTAATTTATTAATATAACAACTCCAACACATATTTTTACAGTTTTAAACATTTACCAGTATATATTATTTGATTAGAAATAACTTCACCTTCCCAGTTTACAGCATACTGAGAACCCTTAGGAACAATAAATGTAGCTATATAATAAGAGTTATTAATTGGCAACGGTGTTAATAGATTACCAACAATAATTCCTTTATACTTATGAACCGAATCCTCTACTTTAATTCTCCTAAGAGTATGTTGTATTTTAGTAAAACTATGATATGCTCTTTCTACGCAAATTACATTGGAAAAACAATGAGCTTTATAAGCATATCCTTTCACAAGTTGTACAAAAGGTATTTTATATAAGATATTAGCTTCATATGTAAAACTAAAAACACATGATTTACAAGATTGTTTACTAGCTTCAGAAACTACTTTGTAAACTTCAATATCTTTATCAGTGATTTGTATATTTACATTTTCTTGTCTTTCTATCCAACACATAGTCTATAATTTTAAATATTTGCCTGTATAAATAATATTAGAAGAAACTAATTCTCCATTAGAATTCTCATAATATGTAGAACCTTTAGGTATAATGAAAGTTGCTATATAATAACTATTATATAACTGTATACGTTCCATAATATTACCTAATAAGATAAATCTAGAAGAAATTCCTAGCCTATTAAAAGGTAGAGATATACTTTTATAAGAATGATAACCTGAGTAAATTATTCCTAAATCAGAGGATAATAATTGAGGTAATTTTACTCCACATGTTATAGGAACTAAAGTAATTACTTTATTTAATCCTTTTGGATAATATCCATAGTTTAGATATAAACTTTGGAACTTTTTAGTAGGTTCAGTTATATATCCAAGTTTATATACTACAATATCTCTTTCTGCTATTCTAGCAGGACCTGTACCTATCCAACACATAATTATTTATGTTTAAACCATCTAATATACATAGCCAGAGAGTCATTAAATCTATTAGCATCATTTAACAATCCTGTTAAAGCAATTTGTTCTGCTTTAGGAAGAGTGTCAAAATGATTTTTTCTAGTAGGATCTTGAGGCTCCCATACTATATCATATAACTTATCGCAAAGAGAATCTACTTGTTCATAAATAGACTCTATTAATGCATCACGTTCTTTATTTTCCATTATTTAACTAGTTTATAGTTTCCTTCTTTAAATCCTTTTTCAATAGAACTCAAAGTCCAATTCTCATTCCAGTTATCTACATCATAAGGACATATTAATTCAATTTTAGCATAATTAGATGATTTATCTAACTCTAAAATTCTATAATATACAGGACATTGTTTAGTGTGAGTAAACACATCACCTACTTTTAACTCTATCTTACTCATATTATTTAACTAATTTATAGTCACCAATTTCAAATCCTGCTTCTGTAGTATCTAAAGACCAAACTTCAGGAAATACATTAAAACCGTCAAATGAATGACACTCTACTTCTATGCTGTTACTAGTTCTATCTATATTAAGAACCTTAAACCACATAGGTTTCTGACATCCTTTCCACGCTTGGGAAAAGATGTCATTTACTTTTAGATTTACTTTTTCCATATGTTAATGTGTTATTTAATTAAACAAAAAAGAGCCTAACTAGATTAACTAATTAGACTCTCCAAAATAGTAATAATATGATAAAAGAAATAGTGGGGAAGTACAGACTTGAACTGTAGACCTTCTGATTATGAGTCAGCTGCTCTAACCGACTGAGCTACAACCCCAAAAACGTGCCTGAGGATCGCTACTTCCTCTCCTCCCTACTTGCTAGCAGAGCGTGCAACTTGCCACCAAGACACTTAGCGCTTTAGGCTTTTTAAGGAGCCTTAACTTATTAAAGTTCTCGCACAATTTTGATAAGAGTTCTACTTTCACAAGCAAAACTCTTTGAGCCTTATTTAATAACTTAAAAATTAAAATTTATGATAGAAGGAAATGCGGACAGATTCGAACTGCCAACCTCTGAGTTTATACTCAGCGCTCTACCCACTGGACTTGAGCTACACATTTCTAATTATACTAGTATTGCTATATAGCCTTATTTAAAAACTCATACTACTTTCACAAGCAATGTGAGTTAGCTTTTAGTCACCCTTGACTAGACATAGATAATTACAAGAAATTCATTAATTTTCACAAATTAATGAATTAATATGAGTTTAAAACACTCATAGATACTCAAATAACCATTTTATCATAATGTAGTAGCTCAGACGGGACTCGAACCCGTACAGTCATTCCTGACCAAGGGATTTTCCTACCACACTTGCTTTTACACAAGCTAACTTATAACTATGCTAAATTACACCAGTACTTCTGCCTTTATAAGTTATTGTGGTCTGGACTATTTTATTACCTTATCAATTAACTTCGAAGTAAGGAATTAGGCTTTACCTCTCTTAATGAGCGTCTCCTTTTTTACATAATGCTTATCACTACAACCTTATTACTAAGGATGAAGTCTAAACCATTCCTTTTAACTGACTTAGGTATCTCCTTTATAGTCTCTACACATTTATGAACCTTCCTCCTCCACTTAATAGGTAGCTACTCCTATCATTATCTTTCGTTGGGTATTATATCAGTTCAATTTAGCTCGTCGTCACCAAAGTCTATGTTACCACAAACGAGGCTTCCGTCGCAACTTGTATAAGTTGTTTAATTAGGGAGATTCTACTTCTGGACTTTCGTATCAGAGCACTCAAAATTATGAATAAAATTATTTCTAAGTCCCTCGTGTCTACCAATTCCACCACTGAGCCAAATAACAACTAATTATCTGCTAGTTGCCAACAATATTTATTCATAAACCTTATATTATTATGATATTATAGTTGTTTTAACATATTTGTAGCTACGTGTAATGAAATATCTACAGTTGTATGAATATCATCATTTAACTTTAAGATATATGTATTATTTTCATCATTCTTTCTAGTTATCTCAGATATGTATTTATGATTTATTAAAAATCCTTGTGTTGCAAGAATAAAATCAATACATAAAACACGTGTAATGTCTTTTAAAGAACAACACACATTAGTCTTATAACCTTTAACATCTATTATAGTACTATACTTACCAGATGTTTTTAAACATACAATGTCTTTTAGATTTATCTGTTTATATTCTCGTCCTTTAAACACTAAAAATGTATCGGAGTCAATTTGTATTGTTTTTATTTCCATATCTTTTAACCCATAATAAAACGAGCATCTATAATATTTTCAGGGTGATGGATAGTCTTAGCTAACCCTTTCATCGCCCATTTCACAACATCAGAATGTTTAACTCCACTTTTAAGTTCATGGTAAAACATTAAATCATAAGCTTCACCACTTTTGAAAGTTACTTTGATTTTAAATGTAGGCTTTTCATCATTTCTAATAAGCTCATCCATTTCTTCATCAGTTACCATGTAACTGAACAGAGGATTAGAAAGATGTTCTTTTTTGTACTTTTCTTCAAGCTTGGCTAAATCTAATTTAGCACACTTAAGTACATTTTTACAACCAAACTTCTTAGCACTTTCTATTTGTGCTATTAAATTGGTTTTTCTAACAAAATAATCTTGTCTTGTCATAATTTATCTATAATTAATGTGTTAATAATCTATTTAAATAATAGGCGATTTTCACTGGTTATATTTAAACTATTCCATTGTCCTCAGCTATCTAACGTTCTTTCTCTTCTTAACCCAAATGATTAATTTTAAGGTAATTACGCTATTTAATAGAGTCACTGAGAGTTATTTAGTACCTATTAAAATTGTCAGGCTTAGAGATTCGAACTCCTTAGGCTTATTCCCGTACGAGCTATTCACCAATCTAACCCCTCGTAGATAACGATTCCCACACCGTAAGTCACCTGTAATTGTTGGACTACCCAGATTCGAACTGGGGCTAACAGAACCAAAATCTGTGGTGCTACCATTACACCATAGTCCAATATAGCGGAGAAAGAAGGATTCGAACCTTCGAGCCACATAGCATGACTAACACCTTAGCAGGGTGCCACTTTCGACCGCTCAGTCATTTCTCCAATAAAGCTTCCTATCTTCACAGACAAGAAGCCTAACAACTCTTTAACGTTATAAAGTCCGCTGACTTTATTTTTAAACATTAATCGTATTAGTTTTATTAAAAATATGAATTAGTAGCACTAACGAGACTCGGACTCGTTTTTCCATCTTGAAAGAATGGCGTCCTAACCAGGTAGACGATAGTGCCAAGTAGATTCTCTATCTATCACAGACCAAGAATCTTTGATTTTTGTCTAATTTTAAATTTTGACTAAAACGAAAATAGATGTGGAGTGTTCCCTACGAGATTCGAACTCGTGACCCACAGATTAAAAATCTGTTGCTCTGCCAACTGAGCTAAGGGAACTAATTTTGCATACGGAGTAGGATTCGAACCCACGTTGTTCAACTCTCGTTTCTGTAGGTTTTGGAGACCTACCCTTTCGACCACTCAGGCATCCGTACATAGTGGAGACACGTGGAATCGAACCACAATCTCGGGATTTTCAGTCCCGCGCTCTGACCTTCTAAGCTATATCTCCATAGTCCACATTTCTGTAAGGAGAATAGTGGTAACACCTACCCATACTAATAGATTTATTAGTCAGGATTATTATACACATTAACAATATATCAATTTCTATTAAAATGATAGGGTCTTCTCAAATCATGGCTGGTGATTGTAGAAATTCTACATAAATGAGCATTTTAAACGAAACTATTGATAGTTAGCCAATCTATCTAATAGCTGAAGATCTCACCTCCATCCTATCAAATTGAATTTGTACGGTAGAAAGGATTCGAACCAATGACCATCTCGAAATGACCTATATAAAGAGATGCTCTAACCACTGAGCTACTACCGTAAGTACTAGTTTATATCGGAAAACTAGTAAAACGTTAACACATTATTATGGAAACTTAAAAGCCAAATGAAAACATGGTATCTGCGGAAGTACTAAGAGTTACATAAGGAATTTTATTCCTTACTGTAATAAAGACAACAAAGCGTCTTCCCGTATTAACTTCTCCACAGTTATGAATTTCTACCCCATCCTTCATTTCAGAAGAGTATATTTTTAATACCATTTTACCAAACTTACTATTACTAAAAGTAATAGTTTTTCTAGCTTCATTATATATTACTGAAGTTTTAATATATAATGGCTTGCCCCATTCACCATCTTGATAAATAGTGATAGAGCCGTAATTAAACGCATGAGCTATTGTAGTTAATACAATAAAACTCATCAATAAGATAATCTTTTTCATATTACTCAATCTTTTTAATATTAGTACGGAGTAAAGGATTCGAACCAATACAACCTCTCTATGAATTGTGGAAGTGAGGTGCTCTAGCCATTAAGCTAACTCCGCATATGTGGTCCTGGTGAGAATCTAACTCACGACCCGGAATTTAGAAGATTCCTGCTCTATACACTGAGCTACAGGACCAAGTGCAACTAATTGTCTGCTAGTTGCCAACAATATATATGAACTTTACAGAATTACTCTATTATTTCAGTTTCAGATATACACCATTTACCATTAATTTTAATGGCTTCTATCTGTTTATTATTTACTGTCTCAAGAGATACTTTATTTTCTAAAGTTCTATTGAGTGAAATAATGTATTTGTTAGCCTCTTCTTTAGAATTGACTATACGAGACTGAATGCTATTGTTAATAACATTATATATCTTTCTTAAAACTTTCATAATTATAATTTTTATAAAGTTAATAGTATATAGAGCATTGTTTCTCAACAACACTCTACTATAGTTTCAAATATCCATTGTAAAAGTAAAAATTTGTTAATTTCAAATTTTATAGTTTAAATCGTTATATTTTGCAAATTTTAAACTTTAATACAATACAAAGACAATTTTATAGTACGTCCGTAACATCTACATCATCATCTCCTGGGTCTGGACAATCTCCAGAATCACAAGTTGTGTCACTCTCACTATATTTCGAATAGTAAGCAATATGATCCAACTTATCAATAATATTGTTTACTTTAGCTAATCTATTATAAGTAGATTCTAAAGCTTGGTGCAAAGCATTTGCAATAACTTTGCACATAGTGTGCATAGCTTTATCTCTTACAATTCGATTAGCTACTGCCTGGTCGTCCTTATCATTTTTACTTAAAGTAATTTTAGCAACGACTGTAATAGTGGAATTTTCAATAGAAAGTCCCCAAGGAATAAGATTCTTAATAAAAATCTCTTTTTCTTTAGAAGTTGCAATTTTAAGGAATACAGAAGTATTAGCACTTGAAACCTTCACATTAGCTCCTTCTAAGTAATCCATTATGTACTCTAAATCACAAGACATAGTACAAAACGTACTGTTATCAACTCTCTCAATGTTGTACTTTACTTTCTTAATTGTCTGCATTTTCTTTTGTTTTAGATTGTTTGAATAACTCGACGATGCCTTTTAAAGCATATTCTGGAACATTGCCACAAAGACATCCACCATTTACATACAGTTTAATATTGCCATAAGTAAATTTAGTAATCTCAAGATTTCCTTCAGCACCATCAGATTCATTTTCTAACCATACTGGAAAATCTTTCCACTCATCTACAGTTAATGATTCATCAATAACTGAATGCTCTTCAATAGTTGGTTTCAGAGCTTTAAAATGCTTTAAGACTAAAGTCTTATGCATTGAATCAGCAAACTCTAGTTTCTTCGGTTTCTTGCTAAGAAAGAAGTAGTCTTCCTTAATCTTAGCCACAACATTTTTTTGTTTAACATTAAATAATAATTCCATAATTTTTAAAATTAATAGTTATGTCTATCTAGTTCAAGATCAACTTCAGAAATTAATCTAGATTTATATGTAGTTAATGCTGATTTATAAGTCTCAGTATCAACTTCATAATGACTTTCGATATATTCTAAAGTTCCATCTTTGAACACTACAGTTTTAGGTGATAAATTATCTGATAGAAATGCTATTCCATCAGATATCAAAGATTTACTTCCAGCAAATCCTTTACTATACATATTAATATGTATATACAAACAATCATAGAGACTTAAAGCATTATTTATATTGCTTTTTATATCTCTAAGCTGATTAAGTTTTACTTGTCTTATTACTCTATTATGATTGACAATAGTCCAAATCACACATAGAATAAAAGCAAGTATAACAATTCCTAGCAAACCTTTATCCATATATTCTTGGTTCTGTATTAATGTTTTTAGAACTCATATATTGGTAAAGCCATTTAACATTATTCACAATAAAAGTATTACCTTTTATATCTGTAAATAATATTTTCTTGTACTTATCCATAATCAGTCCTGATAACACTAGTAGAGGATTTCTACTATATAGCGCAAACGTTCCTCCCTTCACACTTTCTCCAGAAATAATTCTTAATGTATTATTAAGATATTGATATTTCTTATTAAAAGCATTAACATAGTTGGAATGTGTAGTCTTAGAAATATTGTACTCTGCATCAATTTGTGCCGAGAGCATTATTACTAATTCTCCCAGAGTGTTATGATTCATCGTTACCATTGGTAAATTCCTCCCAAAGATAATTGTGCTTGTAATGTTTCTAAGTCACCTTTAATTGGAAGTTCTTTACCATGAATAGCTTTGTACTCCTTACTCACTTGTGCAATAGTTTTCTTTTTAGAAAAGACTAATGCTGTAATCTTAATAATGTCTTTTGTCTCCATTTTTTTAAACTATTTAATTATTAATAATGTGCCATCGCCTTTCTCATTAAGAGTCTGCTACTTTGGATATGCAGGATGTAGGTTTACACTTAGAGCTCTATCTGTCACAGACCGAACTCTAATATTTGTCTTTGTAATCTATTGTGCTTATGGACATAATAGATTACTAAAGTAACTAGCCCTATCTATCACAGACCGAACTAGCGAAATGATCTAAACTGTATATTGTTGATAACTATTTTATTTTAAAAATACATAAGTCTTGTCTTATGATTAACCAATTTTCTTTCCAAGATGCCAACTATTTATTATACTCTATAGTACTAGAGTGCAGAGATTATCTTCATTCTTTTTTTACTAATAAACTTCACTTCTTAAAGATTCGTAACCTTCGTACATTGGAAATTCTGAATTAAGAGTAATCTTAATAAAGACCCTATCGTCGATAGTCACAAGTCCTACAGTTTTAATGTTGCGATTGCAATTATCAAAACTAGTACAAGTAACTGTATTAGAGGTAAAATCCGTTACGCCTTTAAAACCCATATTAACAAGAACTTTACACATAGATGTTAAGTAATAAATTTTGCCTTCCTTAATAACACAAGAAGAAAATGGAATTACTCTATCACCAATGTGATAAGTTCTAGCATCATGGTCGATTGTAAGAGCCTTACCTGCAAGACTCTCACAACCTGATACAATTTTTTTATTTAAGTTCTCTGTATTCATCGATTATATCAATTAAATCCTGAAATGTATATTTTCTGATATCTACTTTATTTTCTACCCAATAAAGACTTTTAGCAATTTGCTTAAGCTCAAACTTAGTTAGTTCATCTAACTTGTACTGCTCAACTTTTTTAACTAGTCTTTGCATAGTCTCATAAGCGTTGAGAGAGAATGTGTGTTCTCCTCCAGACTTTCTAATATATGTAATGTATTTGTCATCACAATACTTTATATTATCTGAATGCTTAATAAGATTACTTGCACAAGCCTCCATTCTAGCTCTTATAGCTTGTACTATAACTATAGTATAAGCTGCAAATACTTCTTCTGCAAACTTCTTGAAATCTCTTTTGTATGGAGTTTCAGAGAATGCTACTTTTTTAAAAGGAATAGTCACAGAAATTGTGTACTCCTTTTCATTTTGTTGTACATTTATCATGAGTTCATTTCTTTAAAATCATCATATGCTATTTTACCTATTCCTACAAGTAGGATAATTAAAATAATATTTTGTAAAAATATCATAACTTATAATTATTTTGTTGGTATTCTGCTACTAATAACTTAGCATTATCTGCAAGTGCTATAATATTAGATTTTAACAATCTTTTATAAGAGCACAGAATAATGTCGTAACAAGTTTGTTCAGAATCATATGGTTCTTCTTTAGAATCTTCCCATTGTGCAATAGTCCGAGTATTAAGACCATAGATTCCTCCAATATAAACCTCATTTATTGTCATAAGATTTATATCTTTAGTCCTAAACATTCCATGTTTATCTGGACCAAGATTAGCATTACGAAAACCTTTACGCCAGATACGTTTATGGAGTATCATACACTCAGCTAGAGTGTTAGCATTACCAATTTTAGTAAGCCAACACTCATAGCTATTAACAAGACCTTGTTGAAGTCTATAATCTGCAACATTCTTGTTTAATTCTCTTTTATGGAAAATTTTATTCCAAATGTTGTATTTCTTCATTTTATTTAAATTGTTAAATTGTTTACAAGTTTAAATACCGCAGTGTCAATAGACACATAATACATTTTTCGTTGAGTAAATTTCTCATTAATTATGAGATTCATCAATTTAGCTAATTCTGCTGAATATGGAATATTAGTAGCTTTTACTAAAAGTTGAACTGCATAATTATGAGATTTACGATTGGCTACAGCCATATTATGTGTTTTAATAATTTGTTTACGCCAATGTAAATGTTCCTTAGTTTTTATCTCTCGCAGATACAATTGATGTACCTGCAAGAGACTTGATCGACCTGTTAACATATTATATGGAATTATTTCATGTTCACTTGAATTCTTGTATTACTTTTATCCAATGCTTTATACATTGAATCATCAGCATACATACCTCTAGCTATGAGGTTGTTGTAATATCTGTCCATCTCACTAGTTTGAACAGCCTGATTACGTACAACATTACGTAATTTGTCATTTTCTGACTGAAGAGTAGCTATTGTAAATAACAATGCTATAACTACTATCCCTAAAAGAATAGTAGAGATTACAAAGATATTCTCTTTCATTTCTGTAAAGTTTAATTGGGATAGAGTTGATAACCCACTACCTTAATTAGTATTTTATTGCATAATACTACTAGTTGCCACATCGGGTGATACTGCAACCATATTATTTTACAACTCTATCCCTTATTGTTATTAATAAAAAGTGAGCAGTTTATAGTCTTACTCAGGACTCGAACGGACTAAAACAATCATCAAATGATATCCCACTCTTTGAGAGCTTCTAGGGGTGTAGCACCATTATCAAGCTCTCTTTGTACTTCTGCTTTAAGACCAAACTTATCAGCAATACGAAGCGCATCTTCAGCAGTTTTTACTACTGAAGGTTTAGCTGCTGTGACAGTTACTTCTACTTTAGTAGTAACTTTAATCTGTTTAGCTACTACATACTTACTTGAGAGAATAAGTATACCCAGCATTTGTAAACGTGCGAAATCAATAGCATTCTTTGGAGTAACATTTACAAGATACTCTAAGGCTGCAACCTTCGAAACGTTTCCGTACACTACTTTTGATTCAGAGTCTACTACAATAATAAGCTCCTCTGACTTAAATAAAATCTTTTTCATTTTTTGTTTTTTTTGTTAATGTGTTATTTATAAAAAACTATTCAAAATACTCAGGATCAGTGTCTTTGTACACTTCTGATAAATTAATACCAGAGTGTTCTCTAATACCTACAGAGGTATCAAACCAACAAGAAGCCCAATAAGCATCGTATTCGATATCAAGAACTAATTGTTCTTTGTAATGACGAATAGATTTTACTTGGACTTTATCCATCTTATTTAATCTATCTAATACTTCTTTCTCAGATAAATTAGATAAGAGTACAAAGGTAGACACTAATGTGTCATACCCTTGTAACTTATTTTTTCTTTTAGGCATCTATGAAGTTACCAGTTTTGTTATTGTACTTGCCAGTAACTTTGAGAGTATAACCTCTAAACTCTTTTACTGGTTTAGCAAAAGTTGTGATGTCACCCTCAGTATAGGCTACTGACTCAATTTCTTTTGCATCAAATTCCTTGAGAGCATCAACTAAGTTGTCGCTCTTCTTAACAATACCTTTTTTGTCTTTTAATTCTACATTTACTATCATTTTTTTTATTTAGTTAAAGAGTTAATAAATAGAACTCCAGTCAGGTTACAACCCTGATACAATGCTTCTATTTACTGGAGTTATTTAAAGTGAGCTTTATCGCACGAATCCTGGAACAGATACAATAAATCCGTCCTTTCTTACGCAATCAGGATGTCCTGTTGCAGGAGCAACCACATCTGTTCTGCCTTTCTCTTTTGCTGCTGCTAATACCAATGCTGATACTATATAGATTGTACCTTCCTCAGGTTCTGGTAGATTTTCAATTTCACCATAGAACACTGTGGAAATACCACAGCAAAAGTTGCTGAATTGGTTCTCAACACGAGCAACTTTACCTGATGGATGGTACTCTGTACCATTGTTCAAAGTGATAGTGTGAGGTGTTAAGTTAATAAACTTATTAGGAATAACCTCAAAATTTCTTCTTTGGAGATTATCAAGATCTCCTTCAGTGCCATCAAGTTCTTTATAATGACACTCATACATAAGTACGCCACCCATAGTTGACCAATGACCAGTGATAACACCAGTCACACTTGTATCCTCTGTATCTAATGCAAAGAGAATAATTTTTGTTCCGTCTTTTACAATTTTTTCTTTCATTGTTATTATTCTAGTTAAAAGCAGTTTATACACATGCTTAGGTGTTTGTGGTTATCTACGAATATCAATATCCATATCTGAACCTCTGGAAGCTTCAAATACATCCCAATTAAAATCAGACTCTATATGTTGTAGAGTAGGATTATATGGTTCTAGGTATTTATAAAACACAAGAGTACCAGTATGTGTTATAGGTTGTCTATATAACCTATAAGTACGATCTTGATGTTTTGTTGCTTCTCTTCGTCCCCATTTAGTTAGTTGTTTGGGATTGAGTCCTATTTTACACATTGTCATGTCATCACCAACAATTGTGTACACTACGATATAAAAATACTGCATAACTTTATAGCGATTAACCTAAGTATCGCGAGATTCTAGTTTGATTTTAAATATAGCAAGGTTCATATAAATTTGAACCGCATCTATTATATGCATATTGAGTCATTCCATTTTTATGGGTAAATTCAATATGGTTTTCAGAGATTTCTCGTACTATTTCAGTCCCAGTACTAATATGAAAACCTCTTTCTGCCATTAGTTGCATTAGTTTTTCTTTTGTGTATCTCATATTTTTTGAGCGATTTACCTTAATACTATCGCGAGGTTTTTAAATGAAAATTAAGCACTTTAGTTTTAAGACCTATAAACCACGTTGAGGTATGCTTTACGATATAGGATTTCGTCTAAAGTAAACTTTAGACAGGGATTTCAACCTTTGGGTAAAAACCTTTTGTTTTTGTTTGTGTTTTGTTTTGTTTTGTTATTTTTGATTAAACATCTTACAAAGAATAAAAATATTATTGTATAAAATTCTTAAAGTTTATAAAATGTGATGATGATTTTTGGAGTGATATATAAGTTGGTTTTAGTGGAAGTGATTGGGAATTTGAGGAAAGGTTTGTTTGGTGGATGGGAGTTCGTGTGCACACAAACTCATACCAAACCATATAAATAACAAACCTTCCTTATCCAATCCCAACTTATCCCCCACCATTGCCATTCTTTTCTCCAAACAGCATACTTGACCACGATAACTTTGTCATTCTCAATCAACAACATAAAAATTCCAACAATTTGTGTCGGAAGTTGAACATTGTAGAACTCTAAAGTTTCGAGGTCAACAAGCTTATTTTTTCCATAAACCCCTTTAATAGTCTTGTACATTACAAAAAATACAAAGAAATTTATAAAAAAAATTTTAAAGGAGAGAGATTACTCTCTCCCCTTTGTTACTCAGCATCTTCTGTGACAATACGCACATTAGTAAATCTTTGTGCGTTTCCATAATTCTGTAAGGTCTCAATATCAACATCAAAACCTACCACATGATGGTTAGCCAACCAAGTAGATGCCTGTGTCAAGTTACTGCAACCTTGGCAAACTAAAGACAAGATGCGAGTAACGTTCACAGTACGTTCTCCCTCCAAATTACCAACAGTGATACCGCTGGCAGTGAGTACTTGCGATGGCTGGGCTGGTTGTCCAGTCATCATGTTAGCAGGAATAGTAAAATCCTGCGCATTCAACTGTACTGTGGCACCAAATGCCAATCTGATGTTGGTTGTCTGGTTTGTGGCGTCAGCTATCTGACGTGCACTCATTGCTGTGTGACGGATGTCGCCGTCACGTCCTACTGTAATCTGTGACATAATTTTTTTACTTTAAATTTGTTAATAATTTTTGTTTGGTTTTTACTCCAAATATGTGGGGGGCTCTAAGGGGCAGTCTACTCCCTCCCGCATAATAAAAATTAATTTTTAAAATCCCACATCATCCCACTTTTCCCACAAAAATTCCAATTTTTTAAACCCCAGGGGGCTATATAAAATCTTCTTTAAAAAAATTTTAAAATTTTAATTTAAAAATCTTAGAATATTAACTTTTACAAAAATTAACTTTTAATATTCTCTTCCTCGACTATATTACTCGTGTAATCAAAAAGAAATATTAAATGAATAAAGAACAACTAATACAAACTATTAAAGACCTTCCTGATTAGTATAATATAAATTTATAGGTTATTGATAATGTAATTCATATAACCATGACTAAAAAGGTAGATGAATTCGAAGAATATTGTAGTAAATTAGATGATGAAATATTTAACAACGCTTGTCTAATATTTGGAATTATTTCGGACATATCTTTAGAAGATTTTTCTTCTAATTTAGATAATCCTAAATATAAAAAATATAAACAAGAATTTAAACATATAGTGGATTTTTTAAATGGATTTAACAAGTACCCTACAAAAAATTAATAAGATAGTTCCTAATCTTACGGTATCACAATTACTGGAAATAATAAATATCATTAATGAGCCTAAATTAACTATAGACAATATGGTTTTAAAAGATATACCTCATAACGGACTTATTGCAATAAACACTAGTAATAGTAAAACTACTTCTACTGAAAATCCTTTTAGTATTAGTAGTTATTTATAAAGATAATATTCTCCTATGGTGTAATGGTTAGCACAGAAGACTCTTAAAAATTTTAAAGTATGGAAAATAAAATTTATAAACTTACGGATAAAGAGTTTTCAGACTTAGTTAAGTCAAGTCTGAATATCTCAGAAGTTTTATTTAAACTTGGATATACTACTGTTGGAAACAGTTGGGGATATTCACAAGTTAAACAAAGAATGCAAGATTTAAATTTATCAGGTAAAGATTTTAGAGGCAAATCAGCTATAGCCGACTGTAATGAAAAGAAAGAAATAGATGCTTCTAAATTATTATGTGAAAATTCAAAACACGCACGTAATATATTAAGAAGCTATATATTAAGAAACAAATTACTTCCTTATACCTGTGCAATATGTGGAATTACAGAATGGCAAGGTAAGACTTTATCTCTAGAATTAGACCATATTAATGGTATAAATAATGATAATAGAATAGAAAATCTAAGATTTTTGTGTCCTAATTGTCATAGTCAAACCACTACTTATGGTGCTAAAAATAAACAAAAAGTAGAATCCAAATACGAACTTTCTGATGAATTAAAGAATTTAATTATTAGTTCTTATATAGAATTAAAAAATCAAAAGAAAGTTGCTGATAAATATAATTTAAATCCTAAAGCAGTAAAACAAGTTTTATCAGAAGCTGGATTAACTAAACAAAATCAAAAGTATGTTATACAATATGACTCTTCTCATAATGAAATAAGAAGATTTGGATGTATAGCAGAATGTTGTCAATGGTTAATGGATAATAATTTGGTAACTACTAAATTAATGAAAACTTGTAGAGCAACTCTAAATAGAAATGTTGGCATTCTTTGGAAAAACTATTACTTTGAAATATTGGATGCTTAAAGGATAATCCATAATCTTTAAGTAGAATCTCTTTTAATCGACTTGGAAGCGTATATACTTAGTATAAAGTGACAGGGCGCAAGTTTAAATACAGCGTGAACGACTAAATAAAGAGACTGGTCCTAGGACTGGATGCGATAGTCTAATCCTCTACAGAGGTGTTAAAATGAAATCTTTTAGCCAGGGTTCGAATCCTTGTGGGAGAACATGATAGCAGCAATTTATGAATTAAATGGTAGGATTTTAAAAACAACTAATCTTACTAAAAAATTAAAACGATTAAAATCAGAACCTAAGATTCTATTTCAATTAGAGAATGGAACAGAAGCTGATTTAGACCAATGGATTAAAGACAACCAAAATATAAATTCTAATTCAGAAGAAGATATTGAAATTAAAAAATATCATTATAGAAATCCAATTACAGGATATACAATTACTTCTATATATGATAATCTAGATGTTAATGGTTATATAAAAATTGATTAATGACTAACAAAGAATTAAAAGACTTAAAGTCTAAAATGAACAAAGTACTTAATGAAGTACAGTAGATTATTGATACTATAGGAGATAATGATTTACAAGATAATCAATTAACTCTTGATTTTTGTGATAAGTTAAATGAATTATCTGTTACTTATTAATAAATATTTGGGGATGGGTATTTATTAATTTTAAAAAAATAGCCGAGGCTTCTCATTTGAGAAACTTCGGCTATTGTGGTTTTTTAATGTCCCAACTCCTACAAAAACTATCTAAAATAGTAAGAACTAGTCTGAGGATAATACTCCCAATTATTCATATTGTTATATATATCTATAAAACCTCCAATAGTACCTGTACTTACTCCTATAGGAGTGACATATTTATTCCACTAATACTAAATATTATCAACTTTTCTTTGTGGTATTACAGAAAAATCAGTTTGCCAAGCATGTGTACGACTTTCCTAAAGTTTTTTATTCCATTTTCTATACTAAGGATATTTATAATAAGCTTTAGTATAATCATACTGAGGCTTAGAAGAATAGACATAATTATTAAGAGGCCTATATTCTGTAGTCTATTTTACTTTAGGTCCAAATCCACTATACTTTACATATTTACCCCATCTCATAGGAGCAGTATAAGGGTTAATAACTTGATATTCAGGGAATCCCATGCTTGTATAACCTCTAAAATCAAATCTAGGATTTGAACCTATTTCTAGCATATTAGTAGCTCCTGACTAAGATCCTGAAGAGTAACTTTTTAATCCGATAGTAGGCTACTACAAAGCACCAAAATATTTACCTCCATTATATGCCTCTCCATAATATCCATTTATATTTAATTTTTTAGCTAACTCTGTAGTCTATTTGGTACCTTCTTCTATAGATAAAGTGCCCTAAGCTACTTTATTGTTAATATCATCAAATAACTAATAATTTGGGTCTGTTCTCTATAATCTATTTTTTATAGAATTTACATATTCCTAAAAAGAATTAATGCCAACTCTATTATTTAATATTGCCGTAACATCTCCTCCTAAACCTCCTCTCGAAGAATTTAATAACTAATTACCTCCAATTCCTGAAGCCTATCCATTAAATGGAGCTACTACGGAACGAAGAGCATTATTTTCTGTAGTAATATCCCATTTTGGAGTAAATTTAGAAGACCAGAATGTTGTTCTTATTCCCATATTATCTGCTATTAAATTCTAATTAACTATAGATTCTACAGCATCGTCACTATAGCTCTATGGAATACCCCACATAGTTCTAGCTTCTTGAATTTCCTAAGGAGTTAACTTTAGTCTATTCCAATCATTGGTAACAGCATTAGTATTCATTTTCTAGATTCTATTAGTTAGCCAAGGACTACTAAACATTTGAGCTTGTCTACCTACTTGCTTAGGTTTAAAACCATTATAGTTATCCATAGCTACCATTAAATCATATATTCTAGGATGTTTCTATAATTGGGTATATAATTCTTCAGCTTTTATAGGTAGAGCCTACTCTGTAGTATTAAATACTTGACCTTTCTATATAGCTGTGTTACCTAGTGATTCCCACTATTTCTATAACTATTTATATTTCTATGGGTATAGTCTAGAATAATAATTATGAGCTAACTATCCTGTAGCATATCCTTTAGCATCTTCTCCAATAGTCTAAACATCGATTACATGATTCCCATCAGAATTAAATACTTTGTTATTACCTTCTAAGGACTATTTAAAACCATTAGATGGTCCATATTGAGATCCTTCTTTACCAATACTTTTCTAAACTGCTCCTAATCTAGATTTAGTTGTTAATAACTCTAAGTCGTGAGGTACTCCGTTAATAATTCCAGAACCATATAATCTTGTAGAACCTCCAACAAGGGCACTTC
>ERZ1023658.1-NODE-1-length-191537-cov-38.206014_pt1 | contig 191537 bp, 154 predicted proteins | sample MGYA00380339_ERZ1023658 | MGnify/ENA primary metagenome ERZ1023658 (study PRJEB33179, sample SAMN07448981) | human gut metagenome | biome: Human-gut; feature: Human associated habitat; material: Faeces | host: Homo sapiens | place: India: Bhopal | collected... | reverse complement strand
GCCAACACCGGCGGGCTAGCCCGCCGGTGTTGCACTTCTATCTTGAGTCTTCAGTCCGACTCTCGGTCATAAAATCAGCTTCAATATTTGATTCTGAAATAGTCAAGGAGTTTCTTGTAATAGTCTTGTGCTGTCAGACAGGTATCTGTAAGGTACCCGGGAATTGTTTTCCATTCGTGCAATCCACGATAATAGAACATTTTCAGTTCGTCTGTAATAATGAGCGGAACAATGTCGTGATTAAGACATTCCTTGAACATTATCAGGCGTCCGACTCTGCCATTACCATCCTGAAAGGGGTGTATTGCTTCAAAACGCTGATGAAAGCCAAGTATATCATCAAACAGAATTACCTTTTTCCCTCTGTATTCTTTTAACAATGCACGCAGTTCATGCCCTACATTCTGTGGTGAGGTCGTCTCCATTCCTCCAACCTCGTTAGGTATCCGTTTGTATTCACCGACCGTAAACCAGGATTTCGATGCGTCCGAAGTCCCGCTTTTCAGCAACCGGTGAAGTTGTTTTATCATACTTTCTGTCAATGGCTCTTTCGCGTGGTCAATTATAAAGTCGATGCAGCGGAAATGATTGGTGGTTTCAATGATATCATCCACTTTCACAGCATTATCCGTGATTCCAATCGTGTTAGTCTCGAATATGTATCGAGTCTGCTCTTTTGTTAACCGGCTACCTTCGATATGGTTTGAATTATATGTCAGGTCAATTTGAGTGCGGTGATATATTCCGCCTTTGATTCCGGAGTCTTTTTGCTCGCACAATGTCTTCAAAAGGGGAGATATCCTGTTTTTTGCATTCTTGCGCTGAGGGAGTGGAGCCTCGGCTGGCACACTCCACGTTTTGCCGACAAGCTGTGCTCCGGCAATTTTACCTTGAACACAGTAGTTCCTCACTGTGCGTTCGGCGACACCGTGTGCCGCTGCATATTCTTTAGTAGAGAAGTAATCCATAATCTACGGCACGGAAAATAGCATATGCCGATACAAATATAGGATTTCTTGCCGATAACGGCAAGAAATGGCGGTTATTTTGTCTATTCTTCCGGACTCATGCCGATAGGCCTTGTCCCTAATCTGTGCTCAGCTTGCACGTAAATTATCATTTATCTGACAGTCATATCCCCAAGGTGTCAGTCAGGCGAAAGATTCGGAAATACGAGGAATCCAGGTACGCCGTTTCTGAGTTCTCGTTCCCATAACCGAAAAATTGCCTAAATTTACACCCAAAACAGAAACGCAGATGGAAATCGATGAATTGGAACGTGGCCGGCTGAGGAGCAAAGTTCTGAACTTCCTTAAGGCCAATGATATTGAATATAAGTTGTACGAGCATCCGGCATTGTGCTCGGTGGAGGAGTGTCTGGCGTATTGGGGGAATATTCCTGACGCGACGCATTGCAAGAACCTTTTTCTGCGGAACCATAAGGGGAACAGGCACTACCTTGTGAGTATGGAATGCCATAAGACGCTCGACATCCATAGCCTGGAGCATACGTTGAAGCAGGGAAAACTGTCTTTCGCGTCGGAGGAAAGGATGGTTCGATGCCTTGATCTGCATCCTGGGTCGGTGTCGGCCTTCGGACTTATCAATGACATCGATCCGAAGGATGCGGATCCCAAGGAACTCTTCCCGAACGGTCACCGTGTCAAATATTACATTGACAGCACGTTGCGTACCGCCGACAAGATAAGTTTCCACCCTTGCGAGAACACGGCCAGCGTCGTGATCTCAGGCGCGGACTTCTTGCGTTTCCTGTCAATCTGGGGCGGCGAGGTGGAATGGCTGGAAATATGATGGGGTCCTGACCTCAATTAAATTTCATATTGACCTCCTCTTTCATTATATTTGCCTGATGTGCGACAGATTGTAGAAAGATGAAGATTTTGACGAAACTGATGCAAGGACTTCTGAGGGTGATCTCGGCGCTTCCGCTGGGATTCCATTACGCGTGGGCGGGCTTCTTTGCCTGGCTGCTGCGTGATGTGATGCACTATCGGCGTGATGTCGTGATGATCAACCTCTCCCGCGCTTTCCCTGACAAGAAATACAAGGAACTGAAGCAAATCTCCAATGCCTTCTACAAGCATTTCGGCGAGGTGATAGCCGAGACCATCTGGTTCGGCGGATGCCGCAATCCTGAAAGGCTGCACAGGAAACGTTTGGTTGAATATACCAACCTGGACACCGTGGAGGCCGCGCTTGCCGAGAGCCCCGGGGTTGTCGTCTTGAACAGCCATTTCGGCAACTGGGAACTAACCGGAGGCTGCCTGAATTACGACTACAGGCCGGACTCTGAGCGGTCAAAGATGGAGGCAAATGACATCATCGCCGTTTATAAGCCTTTGAGCAGCAGGATGTGGGACGAGATAATGCGGGTCAACCGCTGCGCTCCGGTTCTGCGTTACGGCTACACCGGTTACGTCAGTTCCGTGAACCTCCTGCGTTTCGCCTTGTCTCACAAGGAGGACAAGAAAATCTACATAATCCCGACCGACCAGTGCCCTTACCGGAACTCTACGGTGAATGACGTTGTGGACTTTATGCACCAGCCGACCCGGACGATGCTCGGCGGCGCGTCGATCGCCCACAAACTGCACTACAGCGTCTTCTATATGAGCCTGATTCCGGTCTCCCGAGGCCACTACGAATGGACCTTCAAGGAAATATGCCGCGACGCCTCGGCGATGCCCCCTCACTCGATAATGCAGGAATATTACAGCCTGCTTCAGGTCGATCTGGAAAAACACCCGGAGAACTACCTCTGGACGCACAAAAGATGGAAATGACAAAAATTTTATGAATATGAAGAATTACCGCACAGTATCGCTTCTCTGTCTGGCCGCCGCTTTGCTGCCGGAGGGAAGAATCTCGGCCCAGGACCCCGTGGGAACCGTTTCCTACGCCCTTCCTCAGACCACCATTACAATCGAGGTGGAGGCCGTCCGTGAATATTTCTATGCAGGCCCTTACGCCAAGTACGCCCAGAAATATCTTGGCGTTGACGCCCGTCAGGCAGACCAGACCACCTGCACGCTCAGCACGGTCCGTATGACCCCGTACATCGAGGCCGACCAGAATTTCCGCTACTATGTCAATCCGGACAAGGCCACGCAGTCTTTCCTTTCGCTTACCTCCCAGGGACTTATCGCTGTCAATGACGGCAGTTTCGGCGAGAGCGCCGAGTGGAGGTTCACCACTCAGGCCGGAGCGGATTTCAACGGGAAGGGCGTAAGCTCCAACCTAACATCCGAGGCCGCGACACTTTACCGTGGGGTCAAGGAGGACGCTTCCTACAACCGCATCGCCGTGCAGCAGAATATGGTTGTCCAGAAATCCCTTGAGCAGAGGGCCAAGGAGGCAGCCGACATGATATTCAATCTTCGTCAGAAAAGGGTTCAGATCGTCACAGGCGACACCGACGCCACTTACAGTGGTGAAGCTATGGGGGCGGCCCTCAAGGAAATCTCCGCTCTGGAGAAGGAATATATGTCCATGTTCATCGGCTACAGCGATTTCCAGACCCAGAAACTCAAATGCGATGTCGTTCCTGTAAAGAACAGAAAGTCTCAGACCTACGTAGCGTTCAGAATCTCAGATACAGACGGAATCGTCTCGGCAGACAATATGTCCGGAAAACCTTACCTTTTGGAGATTGTCCCTCAGCCGATCGGAGAGGCTTCCGGCAAGGGTGCCCAAGCAAAGTCGAATGTGGCCATCTACAGGATTCCGGCCATCTGCACAGTCCGTCTTTCCGATGGCGTGACCTCGTTCCTTCAGGACAGGATGGCCATCTACCAGCTCGGAACCGAGGGCTATTTCCCGCTTTCAAAGTAATCCGGAAAAAATATTCAGCGAACATTAAAGAATACATATTCACATATTAATAGAATAACGCTATGACAATTAAAGATTTGCAGCCAAAGGCCGTTTGGGAGAACTTCTACGGCCTGACAAGGGTTCCTCGTCCTTCAAAGCACGAAGGCAAGGTTCAGGACTATCTCCTGGGCTGGGGAAAAGAACACGGTGTTGACGTGAAGAAGGACGACACCGGCAACATCATATTCACAGTTCCGGCCACTCCAGGCTACGAGAACCGCAAGGGAGTGATAATGCAGGCCCACATGGACATGGTTCCGCAGAAGACCGCTGACACGAAGCACGACTTCCTCACTGATCCTATCGAGACCGAGATAGACGGGGAGTGGGTGACCGCGAAGGGAACTACCCTCGGAGCCGACAACGGAATCGGAGTCGCTCTCGCTCTTTCCGTTCTTCAGGACAAGACTTTGAGGCACGGCCCGCTTGAGGCTCTCATCACCTACGATGAGGAGACCGGCATGACCGGAGCCAACTCGCTCAAGGCCGGAATATTAAAGGGAGACATTCTTCTGAACCTTGACTCTGAGGAGGAAGGCGAGCTTTGCACCGGTTGCGCCGGTGGAGTTGACGGCGCGGCTGACTTCGCTTACAGAACATATAAGACTCCTGAAGGATTCGTCGGCTACAAGATCACCGTCAAGGGACTCAAGGGCGGACACTCCGGAATGGACATTTCCCTCTTCAGGGGCAACGCCAACAAGATCATCTGCCGTCTTCTCGAAGCCGTAATCTCTGAATATGACGTGAAGGTCGCGTCCATCACCGGTGGATCCCTCCGCAACGCCATCCCGTTCGAGGCCGAGGCCGAGATCCTCGTCCCGTCAGCGGACTCCCGTAAGGTCAAGGCTCTCGTTGAGAAGAAGTTCGAGGAGTCCAAGTTCGAGTACCAGTACTCAGACCCGGATATGATTCTCATCTATGAGAAGCAGAGCGCTCCGGCTGCCCGTTACATCAGCCCTAAGGTGATCGGCAAGGCTGTCAAGGCCATCCTTGCCTGCCCTCACGGAGTCCAGAGGATGAGCGACACTCTTCCTGGCCTGACCGAGACCTCTACCAATATGGCTATCGTCCGCACCCAGAAGGGACATCTCACGGTTCACTCCTTGACCCGCAGCTCGATCGACGCGGCCAAGATGTATCTCGCCGACTCGATCCGTTACGTATTTGAGCTCGCCGGCGCGAAATATTCGACATCAGGCGCTTACAGCGGTTGGGCTCCGAAACTCGGCACTCCGATGATCAAGGTTCTGGAGGACACCTTCAAGAGCCTCTTCGGAAAGGAACTCAAGATCACGGCCACCCACGGAGGACTTGAGTGCGCCATTATGGGAGCCAAGTATCCGAACTGGGAGATGGTTTCCATAGGACCTACCATCCTCTATCCTCACTCTCCGGACGAGCGCGTGAACATCGCTTCCGTCGCCGAGACCTGGAAGTTCCTCGTCGCCGTGCTTGAGAATATTCCTGAAAAGTAATTTGTCTTGACCGCTAATTTGCGAAAGTTGAGATAATTGACTATATTTGCAGTCCTTTTGGGTTGGCATACGTCCCCGAAAGGACTGCAATTTATTTATTATTAAACAATTAAGTCAAATGTTAAAACAGTACGAGACCGTTTTCATCGCAACTCCCGTTTTGTCTGAACAACAGATGAAGGAAGCGGTTGCCAAGTACACAAAACTGATCGCCGACAATGGTGGCGAGGTAGTGTACGAGGAGGACTGGGGACTTCGTCAGCTGGCATATCCAATCCAGCACAAGACCTCAGGATTCTATTATCTTATCCAGTTCAAGGCTGAGCCAAGCTTCATCGCCACCCTTGAGACCCAGTATTTCCGTGATGAGAGGATCATCAGGTTCCTTACCGTGGCTCTTGACAAGCACGCCGAGGCTTACGCCGCGAAGAGAAGGGAGAACAGGAACAAGCCTGCCGCTCCTAAGGCAGAGGAGGCTCCGGCTGAGGCTCCGGTAGCCGCTGAAGAGAAAACAGAGGAAAACGCATAATCAGGGAGGAATGAATTATGGCACAGAATGACGCACAGAACGCAGGAATCCGCTATCTCAATCCTCCTACAGTAGAGGTTAGGAAGAAGAAGTACTGCCGTTTCAAGAAGGCAGGCATCAAGTATGTTGATTACAAGGACGCTGAGTTCCTCAAGAAGTTCCTCAACGAGCAGGGTAAGATTCTCCCTCGCCGTATCACCGGTACTTCTCTGAAGTTCCAGAGGAAAGTCGCTCAGGCAGTCAAGAGGGCTCGTTCCCTTGCTCTGCTTCCTTATGTAACTGACCTTCTTAAATAATAGGAGAGCGAGATTATGAAGATCATTTTGAAGAAAGAAGTTGCCAATCTCGGCGAGGCCGGAGATGTGGTAGAGGTAAAGTCAGGTTACGGCCGCAACTACCTTATCCCTCAGGGATTCGCTTGCGCCGCCACTCAGTCCGCTCTTAAGCAGCTTGAGGAGACAAAGCGCCAGAGGGCTCACAAAGAGGCCAAGCTTATCGCTGACGCCGAGGCTCTCGCAGCCAAGATCGAGGCCACACCTGTCAAGGTGGCCGTAAAGGTCAGCGAGTCAGGCAAGATCTACGGATCTGTCACCACCGCTCAGATCGAAGAGGCTCTCAAGGCCGCTGGTGTAGAGGTTGACAAGAAGAACATCACCCTCGGTGAGATCAAGACCGTAGGCGAGTACGAAGGTTCTGTCAAGTGCTACAAGGCTGTCAAGGCCACCGTAAAGGTAACCGTTGAGGCCGAGGCCTAATCCCAAGTTTATGTGAAGCCAATTTTGGCTGACAATATTTTAGACCGCAGATTTCCTGCGGTCTTTTTTCGTCCCTCTTTAGCAACGAAATCACGTTAAAATGTTGCCACAGACCTCTTCTTAACCTTCTCGGGCAACGCTCGGGGCCCAGAAAGCGCAGTGTTGCACAAAATTGCTTCCGTCGCATTGCTTTTTATCTCTGACGGGAGCATATATATCGCAAAATGTTCTCGACGAGGTGGTACTTATCTTTGAGAAACAGTCTCGATTGACTAACAATGTGTTACAAATTATTGCTAGTCATGGCAGGAGAGCAATGTTTTGCAACTTATTTATTAATAGGATTTTATCAATTATAGCCGTGTGAGAGACGTCTCTGAACGGTAACGATTTATGGCGTTTTTGTTGCTTAAGAGGTATTTCATGCTCTTTTCGGCAACGTTTTGTGGGTGAAGTGTTACCCAGGAGTGCGAGTTCAAAGAATGATGGCATATTCATAGATGCGAAGGGCAATGGAGGCGGAATATTCCGGCACTTGAATATTCATTAGCATATTCATTAACCTTTAGAGGAAAGGTTGGAGTTGAAAGGAAATTTTTATACATTTGTTTGGACAAACGGTCGTCATGGAATCGTTTGTCTGCTTGCTTTCCAGGCAGGCGTGACCAGGATTATTAACACGTTAATGAAGATTATTTCTTGAATATGAAAGAATACATCATCGCCCTGGATCAGGGCACGAGCTCGTCAAGGGCTATTGTTTTCAATAAGAGAGGCGAGGCTATGGCCGTTCGCCAGAAGGAATTCACACAGCATTTCCCGAAGCCGGGGATGGTGGAGCACGATCCGATGGAGATCTGGGCCACCGAATATGCGATGATGACTGAGGCGGTCACATCGCTTGGACTTGGGGGAGCGGACATCGCCGCCATCGGAATCACCAACCAGCGCGAGACCACTATCGTGTGGGACGCCGAGACAGGAAAACCTGTTTATAATGCCATCGTGTGGCAGGATAGAAGGACTTCTGAATATTGCGACTCGCTCAAGGCCGCGGGAGTGACGGATATGATCCGCCGCAAGACCGGCCTCATCATCGACGCTTATTTCTCCGGAACGAAGATACGCTGGATCCTTGAGAATGTACCGGGAGCCCGTGAGCGTGCCGAGCAGGGAAAGCTTCGCTTCGGCACAGTGGACAGTTGGCTGGTGTGGAACCTGACCGGCGGACACGAGCACATCACGGACGTGAGCAACGCCTCCCGTACGATGCTGTTCAACATCAACACACTGGAATGGGATGAAGAACTTCTTGATCTTCTGAATATTCCCGCATCGATGATGCCGCAGGTCAAATCCTCATCGGAAGTTTATGGAGAGACTGATCTTTTAGGCGGAAACGTTCCTGTCGCGGGAATAGCCGGTGACCAGCAGGCCGCCCTGTTCGGTCAGATGTGCACCGAACCGGGATCCGTCAAGAACACTTACGGCACAGGTTGTTTCTTGCTGATGAACACAGGTGAGAAGCCGATAATGTCTAAGAACAACCTTCTCGCCACCATCGCGTGGAAGATCGGCGACAAGGTGGACTATGCCCTTGAAGGGTCTATATTCGTTGCCGGCTCTGTCGTTCAATGGCTTCGTGACGGCCTTGGAATCATCAAGAGTTCATCTGAGGTTGAGGCTCTTGCGGCCTCTGTACCGGACAATGGTGGAGTCTATATGGTGCCTGCGTTGACGGGACTTGGTGCTCCGTACTGGGATCAGTATGCTAAAGGCGGGATATTCGGAATAACCCGTGGAACCACGGCGGCACACATCGCCAGAGCGGCTCTTGAAGGCATCGCATTCCAGACAATGGACATTGTCTCGGCTATGGAGAAGGATTCCGGAATCCATCTCGGGGAATTAAAAGTGGATGGCGGCGCGTCCCGCAACAACCTTATGATGCAGTTCCAGTCCGACATCCTTGGCGCCAAAGTCATAAGGCCTAAAGTGACCGAGACGACGGCTCTCGGTGCGGCTTACCTTGCCGGGCTGGCTGTCGGCTTCTGGGAGAGCCTTGATGACGTGAAGAAGCAATGGGAGGCAGACAGCGTCTTCACTCCTTCGATGGATGAGGATGCCGTCAAGGCGGCCAAAGCCGGATGGGCCGACGCTATCGGACGAACATTAACCAATAAGTAGTGAATATTATGAATCCATATTTCGCCGAGTTTCTCGGCACGCTAGTACTAATCCTTATGGGTGACGGAGTCTGCGCCTGCACCAGCCTTGAGAAATCCAAAGGCAAGGGCGCCGGTTGGGTAGTGATAACCTTGGCGTGGGGCTTTGCCGTGATGTGCGGAGTTTTCATCGCTGGACCATATTCAGGAGCGCATCTCAATCCGGCCGTGACAATTGGTTTGGCCGTGGCTGGCTCGTTCCCTTGGGCTTCGGTTTTAGGCTACATCATCGCGCAGATGTTAGGTGGCTTTTGCGGTGCGACCCTTGTCTGGGCATTCTACAAGGATCATTACGATGCCACTGACGATCCGGACACGAAACTCGGCACATTCTGCACGATGCCGGCCATCAACAATCCGGCGAGGAACTTCTTCTGCGAGTTCGTCGGAACCTGGCTACTGGTGTTCTGCATCCTTATGTTCTCCGTTAGTGGCAACACCTCGGAAGTCGGCCTTGGCGCAAGCGGCTCGTTCCCTGTCACAATGCTCATTATGGCGATTGGTATGTCCCTTGGAGGTGCGACAGGCTACGCGATCAATCCGGCAAGGGATCTTGCCCCGCGCATCGCCCACGCTGTTCTTCCGTTCAAGAGTCCGAAGCGCGACAGCGGCTGGAACTACAGCTGGGTTCCTGTCCTCGGCCCGATCACCGGAGCCGCGTTCGCCGCTCTGTGTTTTATCTTGATATTCTGACGTTATATGGTTGGTGAGCTTGCGGTGCACTGAGCTTGCCGAAGTGTCGAACCTACCATATAAACAGCTTCTAAACATTAGGTCATATTATGAGACAACATATTCATAAATTGTTTTGTCTGGCGGCAATGGTTATGCTCGCGTCCGCCATGGCTCCGGACGCTTCCGCGCAGCAGGCGCTTTGGAGCGGGGCGAAGGTGGTGTCCCCTCAAATCAATGAAGACAACACGGTGACTTTCAGGTACTCCGGCCCAAATGTAATAAGAGTCCAGGTGACCAGCGACTTCCTTCCGCCACAGAAAATCAGCACTCCGAACGGCGAGTTCGAGGTTCCGGGCATCGCTGAACTGACACAGAATCAGAACGGTGTCTGGGAATATACCAGTGCCCCTCTTGAGCCGGAGCTTTACAGCTACTCTTTCATAGTGAACGGCCAGCGTATGAACGACCCGTCGAATGTCTATCAGATAAGGGATGTGGCCACGGTCACGAGCATATTCATTGTCGGCGGAGGGCAGGCTGACCTTTACAAAGTCAGTGACGTGCCGCACGGGACGGTGTCGAAGGTCTGGTATGACAGCCCTTCCCTTGGCATGCGGCGAAGAATGACGGTCTATACTCCGGCCGGCTATGAGGAAAGCGGCAGGATCAGATACCCTGTGCTTTACCTTTTGCACGGAATGGGCGGGGACGAACAGGCGTGGATGGAACTCGGCCGCGCCTCCCAAATCCTTGACAACCTCATCGCGCAAGGCAAGGCGAAGCCGATGATCGTGGTGATGCCGAACGGCAACGCCTCGCAGGAGGCCGCCCCGGGCGAGACTTCCAACGGCCTCGTCCAGCCACAGTTCAACCTTCCGAAGACAATGGACGGCACCTACGAAACCTCCTTCCCTGAAATCATTGAATATGTTGACTCCCACTATCGTACAATCCGCAAAAAGGAGGGACGCGCGATAGCCGGACTGTCGATGGGCGGGTTCCATTCCCTCCACATCTCAAAGGAATATCCCGGCACCTTCTCGTACATAGGCCTCTTCTCCGCCGCCATATTCCCGGAAAAGAAATCTCCTGTCTATGAGGACTTTGACGGCAAGCTGGCGAGACTTTTCGCCACCAAGCCATCACTTTTCTGGATCGGCATCGGAAAGGATGACTTCCTCTACCAGGCCAACTCCGACTTCCGCAAGAAACTTGATGACGCTGGTTATGAATATTCCTACGTAGAGTCCGACGGCGGCCACATCTGGCGCAACTGGCGCATCTACCTCAGCCGGTTCGTCCCGCTGCTGTTCCGATGACAAACCGGCTTGAAGTGAATCACGCCTATGGACTCAGCCATAGAAATCAGGTTGAGCCTCTATATTGCTGAAATGTAACAAACAACGAATATGAGCGCACTTTCTGTACTGTATATAGTTCTCCCGATCCTGGCGGTATCCTTTTGCCATGCGTTAGAGGTGGTGTTTACCGCCAGACGGTGGGCATCACATCATAGCGCTTCCTCGGATGAGGCGCACCAAAGTTTAGTGAATATCCTCTTCCGCCTTTCCGGAATGAATATGTCAGCGTTAGTCATTGCCGCTGTTGTTGGTTTCCTTGCTGTTCTCCTCTCAACCACCGCATTGTTCGTAGGCGGTTTATGGGCCGAACTCGTCTGGACGACAGTCTTTATGGCATATTCAGTGTGCGCCCTGATCAGCATTGTCCGTGCTGTAACCCTCAAAGGCTATGTTCCCGGACTTGTGACCAGCATTATCTCCGTCCCTCTCATCGCGTACGCGGCATATTCATTATCCCTCGTCTGGCCCTGGTGGGGAATGCTGCTCTTCGTCATTCTCGGCCTTCTCCTCGCCCTCGCCAATCTTTACTTCGCTCAACGTATCGGCCAACGCCAGACTTCCAATTCGACAAAGAATTAAGTTTTATGAATAAGATATTGACCATACTTGCGGCCATCATGATGGCAGTGATGACATCGTGCTCAGTGAAAACCGTAGATGTCGCTTTCGACCCTAATGTCAAGGATTACACTCCGGTTGTTGTTGAAATCCTGAAGTCGCACCCGAAAGGAAACGTGAGGATTCTCTTCGGCAAGGGTGTCTACCCGTTCTACCCGGAGCGGGGGGCGCGGGAGTTCCTGACGCTCTCGAACAACGACAGCGGTGATAAGCGCATAGCCTTCCTGATCAAGGACATGAGGAATGTCACGATCGAAGGCGACGGCTCCGACTTCATGTTCCACGGGTGCATGGTGCCGTTCGCCGTCAAGGGGTCGTCCAATGTCACCATCAAGGGCGTGTCGGTCGATTACGACTATCCTTGGACTTTCGAAGGGACGGTTCTCTCCAGCGATCCGGTCAGCAGAAGCTTCACTGTCAAGGTCTTCCCGGACACCAAGTACCGTATCGAAGGCGACAGGCTTTTCTTCGGAGGCTATGACTGGGAGTATCCGATGGGGGAGAGCATCCTTTTCGACCCGAAGACCCACAGGCCGTTCTTCGACACCTGCGCCTACGACCACGGCTATTGGTCCGGTGAGATGGGAGCACGGGAGATAGGTGAAGGCATCATCGAATTCACACGCCTCAGTGCGAGGGACGTTCCGCCTGTCGGAAGCGTTTGGGACGACAAAGGGCCTACAGGACTTAACAGACGTTTCCCGGCGATGGCAGTGCTGTCATCAAAGAATATAAACATAGAGGATGTCCACATCTACCGGAGCGGCGGGATGGGACTGATCGCTGAATATTCAGAGAATATCACGGTGAAAGGTTTCTCTACTGCGGCTCACGAAGGTTCTCCGAGGATGGTCACCACTTCCGCTGACGCGACCCACTTTGTCAGCTGCAACGGAAAGATTACGATAGAGAACAGCCTGTTTGAGAGTATGCTTGACGATGCCGCGAACATCCACGGCATCTACATGCTTGTGGATTCTGTGCTGTCATCTAATACTTTACGGGCTCATTTCGGCCATTTCCAGCAGGTGGGGGACCAGTTCGCCGACGAGGGTGACGTGATCAGCTTTGTGGACAAGTCCAATCTTCGTCCGGTCGGCTCCGGCAGGATCAGGAGCATCGACAAGTCCGACCTCAAGGCCTACATCATAGAGACCGATTTCGATCTTGGTGGAGTCGCGGATCCGACGAACATAGCCCTTGAGAACATCTCCAGAGGCGCGGATGTCACGATTCGGAACTGCACCGTTCGCTACAACAGGGCCAGAAGCCTTCTGCTCTCGACCTATGGCGACGTGCTTGTGGAGGACTGTGATTTCGCCTCGCAGATGTCCGGAATCTGTGTCAGCGGCGACGCCAACTTCTGGTACGAGTCCGGAAGGACAAAGAACATCGTGATTAGAAACAACAAGTTCACGGATCTGGCCATCGGCGCGAACGGCCCGCAGGCCATCCTCCAGATCGATCCCGAGATCCCGACCAAGACAAGGGGCAACGACTTCCACTACCACAACAGCGTGACTTTCACCGGCAACATCGTGGAAACCTTTGACAGCCAGATCATCTATGCCAGAAGCGTGGGGACGCTCGACATCTCTGACAACAAATTCATTGATTCAAAGTCTTATGCGCCGCTGTTCCCTGGGCAGCCCGTGATCGACGTGCAGTTCTGCGGCGATGTGACCATCAAAGGCAATGATTTCTCAAAGTGGAAGCCGGACGCTGAGATCAGCATCCACGACTGCGTCAAGGTTGAGAATGACTCCGGACTCCCTGTAATCGACAAACCGAACCCTTACCGCGAGCGGAATTGGTAAGGATCCGGTTTCTATGTGATGCCCTTTCTCAAAGGCTATTTCTGAGAAGAGGCCTTGTCTTCGGGTTTGTTTTCAGAGTCCTGTGAAGCGCCTTCGCCCGTTTTCTGCGCCCCTTCCTTGTACTTGAAACGGCGGATCTTGTGCGTGGCCGTCTTCTCGAAGTCTTCCTTCATCGCCTCGACCTCGCCGATCTTGGACTGTTTGCTGACGTGCTTGTTGACATATTCAAGAACCGCCTGCTTCATCGACTGGAGGTTGTCGAAGAACTTGTCCTCGCGCTGTTGGTTCCAGTCCAGCACATTGTCATCGAACTTCACGAGGGCCACCAACTTGCCGTTCCTTTCCACCACGAGTGATTCGTTCACTCCAGAAATGGTGTTGATCACCTGCTCGATCTCCTCCGGGTAGATGTTCTCGCCCGAAGGTCCCACTATCATATTCCCGAGCCTTCCCTTGATGTAGTAGCGTCCCTTGGAATCCTGGCACGCAAGGTCGTTGGTGCGGAACCAGCCGTCGTCGGTCAGCACGGAGCGGGTCCTTTCCGGGTCGCGGTAGTAGCCCAGCATCACGTTGTCACCCTTGGCGACAATCTCGCCCTCGCCCGTCTCCGGGTTCACGTTCTGGAGTTTGACCTCCACGTTGTAGGCCGGCACGCCGATCGACCCGACCACTGTCTTGCCCACGCAGGCGTTCGTGATCAGCGGAGCCGTCTCAGTCAGGCCGTAGCCGATCGCATAGGGGAATCCGGCCTTGTTGAGGAAATCCTCCACGGTTGAGTCCAGCTTCGAGCCGCCGATTCCGAAGAACTTCAGCTTGCCACCGAAGGATGCGTAGAGTTTCTTCCCGATGAGCCAGTATAGGAGTCTCGGCGTGTGTCCCTTCATCCAGGAAAGCACGCGGCTCTTATCCACCGTCGGAACCACGCTGTTCTTGTAGACCTTCTCGATGATCAGCGGCACGGAGCACATGATGGTCGGCTTGACCTTCTTCATCGTCTGCATCAGGATGCTCGGTGTGGGCGGTTTTTGAATATAATAGACGCAGCCTCCGACGTACAGCGGGTAAAGCACGCTGAACGCCATCTCGTAGGTGTGCGACATCGGCAGGATGGAGAGCCAGCGGTCGTGCTTCCCGGCCTTCTGGGCGTGGTAGGCCGCGATGATGTTCTGGCAGAAGTTGCGGTGGCTGAGCATCACGCCTTTGGCCTTTCCGGAAGTGCCTGATGTGTAGATGATTGACGCAAGATCGTCGGCCTGTGGATCAACACCGTGACCCTCGCAGGTGAAAGCCTTGTCGTCCTTCTTGATGAAGTCGAACGTCTCTATGTCGATCACGAGGGTCAGTTTGTCGATCACCTCCTGACTGAGTTTCTTAAGGAGTCTCTTGGACACGAAGATGGCCTTGCATTCCGAGTGATTGATGATGTTTGTGACCTCGCTTTCCGACGAATCCGGCAGGATTGGCACGGTCACACGTCCGAAAGGCACGCACGAGAACATCGCAACCGTCCAGTTGGGCATGTTGTTGGAAAGTATGGCTACCTTGTCCCTTGCGCTGATCCCGAATCTGTTGAACCGGTGTGAAAGCTCCAGACACTTGTGCTTGAAGCTGTCGTAGGTATATTCCTGCCCACCTTCGACGAACCGCGAGAGCGGCCGCTTGGCGTAGTTGTCGGTGGCATATTCAAATAGCTTGGCCAGGGTCGTGACATAATTCTCCCTGTTTTGGCTGAAAATTGGCATAATAAACTATTCTTAATGAGTGATATAGCCTTCCGGGTGCTTGCCCTCGAAGTGCATTGTTTCGTAGATCGTCTGGATTCTGTCGGTGTCTGCGCGCGCGTCATCCGTCAGCTCAACCTTCTCGCCGATGCCGACGCGCTTGGTCTTCCAGTCAAAAAATCCCATATAGACAGGGCATCCGACCTCTCTTGCGATGAGGTGGTAGCCGGTCTTCCATTTCTTCACGGCTTTTCTGGTTCCCTCGGGGGCGATGGCGAGGTGGAACTGATCCACTTTCTCCATCTCCTCGATGAGGCCCTTTACCATCGCGGCGGCGCTGCCCCTGTCCACAGGAATGCAGCCGACCTTGCGGAGGAACACCCCGACCGGCCAGAAGAAAAACTCCTTCTTGATCATAACGTGCGCCGTCCGGTCGAACTGCGTGTAGAAGAGGTAGGAGACCACAAAGTCCCACACGGAAGTGTGTGGCACACCGAGAATGATGCATTTGCTTTCCGGCGCGGGGCCACCTACCGTGGTCCAGCCCATCTTCTTCAGCAGCCATCCGCAAAATTTAGCCCAACGTGACATAATCAATGAATATTAGATGTTTACGTCTTCAAGTTCCTCTTCGGAACGCAGGTTCGCCCTGATGAAGTTCTGGCGGTCGATCGTGTTGTCGCCCATGTAGAACTCCATAATGTCCGCGATGGATTCCTCGTCGGAGAGCTTCACGAGGTCCAGCCTCATATTCTCGCCGATGAAATCCACGAACTCGTCCGAAGAAATCTCTCCCAGACCCTTGAACCTCGTGATCTGCACAGAGGTTTTCAACTCCTTGATGGCCGCCTCCTTCTCCTCGGGGGAGTAGCAGTAGCGCCTCTCCTTCTTGTTGGCCACCCTGAAAAGCGGAGTCTGAAGAATATGTACGTGTCCGCGGCGGATAAGATCCGGGTAATACTTCATGAAGAAGGTCAGCACGAGCATCCTGATGTGCATGCCGTCATCATCGGCATCGGTCGCCACGATGATGTTGTTGTAGCGCAGGTTGTCAAGGTCGTCCTCGACTCCCAGGGCTGAGACCAGCAGGTTCAGCTCCTCGTTCTCGGCCACCTTCTTGCGGCTCTCCTTGTAGCAGTTGATCGGCTTGCCGCGAAGGCTGAACACCGCCTGGTATTCGGCTTTCCTCACCTTGGTGATGGTACCGCTCGCGGAGTCACCCTCCGTGATGAATATGCTTGTCTGCTCCGCGAGATCCTGCTTGCCTTTAGGCAGCTTGTCACAGAAGTGGAAGCGGCAGTCGCGCAGCTTGCGGTTATAGACATTCGCCTTTTTGTTTCTTTCCCTGGTCTTCTTCTGGATCCCGGCGATTTCCTCGCGCTCCGCCTGGGACTCCTTGATTTTGTTCTCGATGATCGGAACAATGTCCTTGTTGATTCTCAGGTAGTTGTCCAGATTTTTGGCGATGAAGTCATTGACGTACGATCGGATGGTTGGCCCTCGGTCGATCTCTATGGAGCCATCCGGATTCTGCACCTTCTTGCCGTTCCCGTCCGTCTTCTCCTTTTCCCACATATAGGTGGAACCGAGCTTGGTCTTCGTCTGACCCTCGAAGTTCGGCTCCTGAATCTGTATGCTGATCGCTCCTATTATGCCTTGACGGCAGTCCTCAGGAGCGTAGTTCTTCTTGAAGAAATCCTTGAGTGTCTTGGCGATGGCCTCACGGAAAGCGGCCAGATGGGTTCCTCCGTCACGGGTGTTCTGGCCGTTTACGAACGACGCGATGTTCTCGCCGTAGGAGTTGCCGTGGGTCAAGACGACCTCGATGTCCTCGCCCACAAGATGGATCGGAGCATAGCGCGGGGTCTCGGAAAGATTGTCGTTCACAAGGTCCAGAAGGCCGTTCTCGGACTTGTAGGTGACTCCGTTCAGGACTATCGCCAGACCTTTCTTCAGGTAGGAGTAGTTCTTGACCATGGTCTCCACGTAGTCCATGTTGAACTCGAAGTTCCCGAACATCGTGCTGTCCGGTGTGAAGACCACGAGGGTTCCGTTCTTCTCGCTGACTTTCTCTTTTCTGTCGCTGCCCACCAGCTCTCCGCGCTCGTACCGCGCCCAGGAACTCTCTCCTCCTCGGAACGACTCCACGTAGAAACTCTCTGACAGGGCGTTCACCGCCTTGGTACCCACACCGTTGAGTCCGACGGACTTCTTGAAAGCCTTGTCGTCGAACTTTCCTCCGGTGTTCAGCTGGCTGGTGGCCTTGATGACGGAGTTGAGCGGAATGCCTCGTCCGAAGTCCCTGATGGAGACCTGCCTGTCCTCGATGTTGATGAGGACCTGCTTGCCGAATCCGGCGGAGAACTCGTCGATGCAGTTGTCCACGATCTCCTTGAGCAGCACATAAATGCCGTCTCCCGGGTTGGAGCCGTTGCCAAGTCTTCCGATGTACATTCCCGGACGCCGGCGGATGTGTTCGACACCTTCCAGGGTCCGTATGTTGTCGTCAGTGTAGTCGTAGTTCTGTTCTATGTTCGCCATTTATCTTAATCGCATAATCGTACAAAATTACAAAATTTGGCACGCATTAAAAAATAAATATTCTCCTCCTCCGTCCTTCTTGTCCCTCTTGCCCCTTGGAACTCTCTGTCCCATCAGATGCCCTCGAATGTTGACGGCGATTTCAGAACTCTTTCCTGCGATTGGATTACTTGGACTTGAAAAAGTACCTATTAAATGGTAAATTTGCCAATGGAAAGGAATTTGCATTCCTTATGAATATTATGAAGCGTTTGTTTGAAAGTCTCCTTGATGCGAAGGCTCGTCAAACAATTAAACAGCGTGATTTATGAATATATTCAAGCATATTGCCGCCGCGGTGCTTTTGCTTGTGTCCGCCAGCGGTGTCATCGCCGCCCAAGGCTCCGGCAAGGACAACACATTCGGCGGAGTCGTCCAGCTGGACAAGACCGTGCACGATTTCGGGGACATCCTGGTGTCGGACGGCCCTGTGACGGCCACATTCACGGTCAAGAATGTGGGGGAGAAAGCATTGCTGATCTATAATGTCGTATCTTCCTGCGGATGCACGAATGTGGAATGGACCCGGAAGCCAATCGCTTCGGGGGAGACCGGAACCATCAAGGCCACCTTCAAGAATGACGAGAAGGGAGGCTATCCGTTCGACAAGTCTCTGACCGCATATTTCTCTGGTTTGAAGCAGCCTGTCGTCCTGAGGCTCAGAGGCGTCACCCACGACAAGCAGCTCTCTTTGGGGGAACTTTATCCGATCCGTTTCGGCAATCTGGCCTTCAAGAAAGTGGACATCAAGGGTGGAAATCTGTCTCAAGGACAGCAAAAGAGCGGAACGGTTCTGGTGGCCAATCTCGGAAACAAGCCGTTGTCGGTCAGTTTCTCCGATGTCAGTGAAGGACTTTCGGTAAAGGTGACACCGAATCCTGTTCCGGCACAGTCCACGGCCAAACTGAACTACACGGTCACGGCGGACAGAAACCATTGGGGGAAGAACTATTACTATGCGACTCCGCTGGTGGACGGCCGCCAGTACAAGGCGGTTGTCTCGAAGTCGGCGGAGAAAGAGCCAGTGGCGGCCGGTGCCGAGGCCATCGTGGCTGACCCTAATCCTGAACTCGGAGCCGGCAAGAGCCGCATAGGAATATTCACGTACACGAAAGAGAATTTCTCATCGCTCACGGACAAAGAGCGTAACGAGGGCTCCAATCCGATAGCGGACGAGAGCACATTCTCCTTCGGCAAGGTCAAGGCCGGGGCGAATGTGGACTGCACATTCCATTTCACCAACAAAGGCAAATCTCCTTTAAGAATATATAAGGTGGATTCAGAGAGCTCGCACGTGAAGGCGCAGGCTTTCGCGGATGTTCCCGCAGGCGGCAAAGGTGACCTGAAGGTGACTTTCGACACGAAGGGATTCCCGGCAGGGGAGTGCCTGATAGTCTTGACCTTGACCACGAACTCACCTCTCCGTCCCATCATCAACCTTTATCTCACCGGCTGGGTGACAGCGTAACAGACCATGATCATTTCCGTTTTACTTGACGCTTTGCGTGGCGCTGTCCTGATCTCCGGCTTGGTGGTCGTCATGATGATGATCATCGAGTCTTTCAATGTGGAGTCGGACGGCAGGATATTCAGATCCCTCAAGAAATCAGGTTTCGCCCAGGTCCTCGTCTCCGCTTTGCTCGGTTCGGTACCCGGTTGTGTCGGAGGTTTCGCCGCCGTGTCGCTCTACACGCACAGGATGCTGAGTTTCGGAGCGCTGGTCGCGATGATGATCGCAACGGCCGGGGATGAGTCGTTTATGATGCTGGCTTTGTTCCCAGGCAAGGCCGCTTTGCTGTTCCTTATCCTTTTTGTGCTGGCCGTTGTGACGGGACTGCTGATCGACAGATTCTCGTCCGGTGACAAGCCGCTGCCAACCCGTCTTGAGGATTCCTTTGAACTTCACGGAGACGGATGCGAGCATCAGGACGGACATCATCACAAGGAAGGAAGACATTTCGGCAGGACAAGAATATTAATGTTCTTTGGGGTTGTGATATTCATAGCCGCCCTGCTGCTTGGCCTCCTGGAGGAAGGAGGTGAGGCAGAGGGACTTGCCGTTTTTGACGAGGAGTGGACTTTCTGGCTTTTCGGTGCTCTAAGTCTTGTAGTGTTGGGGGCGCTGCTTTTCGCCTCCGACCACTTCGTCGAGGAGCATCTTTGGGAGCATATTGTCCGCAAGCATCTTCCGAGCATATTCGCCTGGACTTTCGGGGTGCTCCTGGTCATCGGAATCCTGTTCAATTTCATCGACCTCTCCGCGTGGATCAGCGACAACACCGCGCTGATGATTCTGCTTGCGATTGTGGTCGGCCTGATTCCTGAGTCGGGTCCGCATCTAGTCTTTGTGACCCTGTTCGCCAGCGGTGTAATCCCGTTCCCCGTCCTGCTTGCCAATTCCATCGTGCAGGACGGCCACGCATCCCTCCCTCTTCTTGCCGACAGCAAATCCTCCTTCTTCAAGGCAAAAGCGATAAAAGTCGGGATCGCCCTCATCGTTTTTGTGGTATGGGGTTTGATATTATGATTTTTAAGATTTATATTTGCATAATGTTTCCGGCAATCCGGAGGCAGACAAAAGGAAAACAATTTTATTTTAGTGAATTATGGCTTACAAGATTTCAGAAACTGATTGCGTAGCTTGCGGAACTTGCGCAGGCGAGTGCCCTCAGGGCGCTATCCACGAGGGTGACGTTTACACCATCGATCCAAACGCCTGCATCGACTGCGGCACTTGCGCTGACGCCTGCCCGATGGGCGCCATTCACCCGGCAGAGTAATCGGACATAGCAAGATTCCAGAGAGGACGACTGCAACTCACAGTTGTCCTCTTTTTTTTGTGCGTACTACCAGGTAATATTTTTTACCCGCTCCCTGTCAGTATTTTACAGAACACTATTTTGCAAAACACTATTTTACAAAACACCTTCAGCCACATAGCCTTCCTATGCCCGTAGAGACCGTGTCGGGCTGAAAAACTTGAAGCCAAAGTCACAAGTTTTTCACGTCAAAGTGCTTTCCAGATGCTTCTGGCCAGCTTTGGACTGAAAGCGTTTCGTAAAAAACTTAACCTTCCACATGTCGCTGAAAGCCACCTTGAAGCATCCTTCTGGTAGGGAGGTGGGCCGTTGATGTCAGGGGGAGTCCGTCGCCAGTCTCACGAAGGTGCCGCCGGCTATCCTTGTTTGATGGACTACTATGTCAAATTGCACGTAAGATAAGGAACCGCCGTATGCGGAACCGCACGTACGGTGGTGTGAGAGGTCGGAAAACGAAAGTAGGAAGAAAACCACTTCGTTTTCCTCCTGCTCGATTTGTGTGTCGGGCATTGCGAAAGCATGTGATCCGCATGGCGGGCTTATCAGGTGACTAATAATTGAAATAAGTGCAGAGTCCGTAGTAGGAGATATAGTTGGAATATCGTTCCTCATAGAAAACCTTCCAACCGCTGTTGATTCTATAAGTCGCGGCTCTGTCCAGTCCTTTTGTGTTGTACACGGTAGAGGCTCGGAAGTCACCTTTGTCTTTGCATATTTATGAAAAGTTATTGAAGATTTGGGACTTGGAACAAATCTATTTCTTTAGGGGTCTTTTCCTCCTCCTATCCGTAGTTGGTAAAGTGGGACGGAAGTTTGAATATACCCATGCAGATTTTTGGCGGCATCTCATCTGGATTCCGGATAAAATGACTACCTTGCGAAAAATACTGCGGTTTCAATGACTGATAAGGAACGTGACGAACTCAAAGAGGTGATCAGGAAAGATTACCCGGGAATCTCGGAGGCGGAAATCTCATTTATGGTTTCGTTCTTCGAAATGATGCAGGCTAAGACAGCGGCATATTCAACTGTGGGTGCCAGTGCGACGGCCACTTCAAACACTAAGAATAGCCAAGGGACTGGAAATGCCGGAGGAGCCAAAGGCAAGAAAAAATCAAAGGCCGACCGGCTGGTGGACTCAAGCAAACCATCGAAGACTTACATATTATACGCTTCCATCGAACAATGTCCTGTCAAGGTGTTCAGACGGATAAAAGTGCCGTCAAACCTTTGGCTTGGGAATCTTGGAAAGATATTCATCACTGCGTTCGGTTGGGCCGGTTATCATCTCTCACAATTCACCAAAGGCGATGTGTACTATACGTCCAGAGACAACATTGATGAAAGAGATAGTTTCAATTTTGATTGTAGAAACAGGCATATTGACGAGATGACCGTCACCGTCGCGGATGTTCTGCCGCAAAAAGGCAGCACAATCTCTTTTGAATATGATTTCGGAGATGGCTGGATCCACAATGTCAGGGTCTCATCGGTCAGTGACGAGCCTCTCCGGGGCGAGGATATATGTGTGACATCAGGCAAAGGAGCCTGCCCACCGGAAGATGTCGGGGGTGTGTGGGGCTATGCGCAAATGCTTGACATCCTGTCCGGGAAGGTTGATGACCCGGAGGAGAAGGCCTCATACGAGGAATGGCTCGGACTTCAGGAAGGAGAGACCTATGATCCTGAGGAATTTGATTTGGAGATCGCAAACGAGGATGTCGAAGACCTTGTCGCCTTGATCCTCAAAGGCAAGGAAGACTCTCGATAGAATCAATGGATCAGGAACGTATTAGGTTGGTTTTTAAGCCGGATACTGGTCACAAAGAATGCGGTGGAGTGCTGTTGCGATGTGATTGGATGGTTCGAGGGCTTCTAAATGAACGTCAAGGGTGAGGTCAGGAAGAGAGACGGGAAGCGTGATGAGGTCCTGGCGTGTGGCAGGATGGGGGAGCAGGCCGATGATGTCTGGGGAATCTGCGACCAACTTCACGATGGCTTCGGCAGAATCCGACACGACTGCCACGCGCGCCTTCAAATCAAGCGGCAAAATCTCTGAATATATCTTCGGAACCGCAAGCCTGGCGCTCTGCGGAAGGTCTTTCAGGTCTGTCGTTTTTGAATATGCCGGATTGGAGCTTACCGCCGATGCCGTCACGCTGAACAAGAACGTGCCGATGTCCTCGAATGACGGTTCGGTCACGTGCTTTTGGGTGTAAATCCTTATGTCTGAATCATTTCCGGAAGATTCGCTGCGGATGGAGAAAGTCAGGGACGGATTGAAGGCCAGAAGTTTTGAAAGCGCCTGGGGGAGAATATGGCTGGCGATGAATCCGTCGGCGGAGAGTCTGACGGGTTTGTTGGCGGTGATCTTGCCTGTGGGGCCGAACAGTTGTCCTGCGGCGGAGTACCAGTAGAGGATCTTTTCCGCATATTCCTTGAAAATGATTCCGGCCGCTGTCAGGGTCACCGAGCCGCGGCCTCTGGTGAAAAGCTCCGCTCCCATGTTCCTTTCAAGTTCGGCTATGTTTTGGCTCACGGCTGGTTGGGTAACGCCAAGCGCCTTCGCTGCGATGGTGAAACTGCCGTTTTCCGCCACGGCCATAAAGACCTTCAACTTGAAATCCTCTAACATAGTTATTTTGCTTTTCACCTTGCAAATATAACGTTTTTTGCCCCAATTTTTACCGATGCCGATATATTCAATAATTAATTATCGAAAATCGAATATTATATTTGGAATAACGAATATTTTGATGTAAGTTTGCTGTGTTGAAAATTGAATGATATGTCTATAATAGTCAATGTTGATGTGATGCTGGCGAAGAGAAAGATGTCTTCCGCAGCGCTTGCCGAGAAGGTCGGGATCACTCCGGCCAACCTCTCCATCCTCAAGACGGGGAAGGCCAAGGCCGTCAGATTCTCCACGTTGGAGGCGATCTGCAAGGCTCTGGACTGCCAGCCGGGGGATGTCCTTGAATATTCAGAAGAACAACAATAATCTAATAAGGATTCAGTTATGAAAAGATTTTTGATTCTGGTCTCCGCTTTCCTTCTGGGCGCGTCGGCGTTCGTGGCAAGCGCTCAGATGCAGCAGTTGCCGAATGACCCTGCGGTCAAGGTCGGCAAGCTGGAGAACGGTCTGACCTATTACATCAGACACAATGACAAGCCGGCCGGCAGGGCTGAGTTCTATCTCGCCACCAATGTCGGAGCCATTCAGGAGACACCTGACCAGGACGGTCTCGCGCACTTCCTTGAGCACATGTGCTTCAACGGCACCAAGAACTTCCCTGACAAGGAGATCCTGAACTGGCTGCAGAGCATCGGAGCCTCTTTCGGAGGCAATGTCAACGCCGCCACAGGCATTGACCAGACCACCTATATGCTCAATAATATTCCTTTGGTAAGGGAATCGGTGGTGGACACCTGCCTTTTGATCCTGCACGACTATTCGCATTTCGTGACGAATGATCCTGCCGAGATCGACAAGGAGCGTCCGGTGATCATCGAGGAGAGACGTTCCCGCAGGAACGCAGGCTGGAGGACTTTCGAGAAGTCTCTTCCTTACCTCTATGGCGACACAAAGTACGCCACCTGTACCCTGATCGGAAGCAAGGAGAACCTTGAGACATTCAAGCCTGAGAGCCTTGTGAACTTCTACAAGACGTGGTATCGTCCTGATATGCAGGCAGTCATCGTTGTGGGTGATGTTGACGTGGATGCAGTCGAGGGAAAGATCAAGTCGATATTCGCTGACATTCCGGCCGCCGTCAACCCTAAGGCTAAGGAGAAGATTCAGTTCAAGGAGTTCACCGAGCCGCGTGTGGCTGTCATCACTGATCCTGAGACCACTTCATCGTCCGTTGAGATGGTTTGGGAAAGCGAGGCAAGGGACGAGGCTCTCAATTCCACTTCCGCTGGTCTTATGATGGATCTGATAGAAAGCGTTGTTCAGTCCGTAATGAGCGAGCGTTTTGATGACATCACCTCCAAGGCTGACGCGCCATACCTCTACGGTAGTTTCGGTTTCGGGAAACTTTGCGAGGTCATCGAAGGCGCTGATGCCAATGTCGCCCTGAAGGAAGACAACATTCTTGGCGGATTCAAGGCTTTCGTGACCGAGCTTGAAAGAATGAAGAGATACGGCTTGACTGAAGCCGAGGTAGGCAGGGCCAAGGACAAGATCATCGCTGTTTATGAGAAGGCGGCCAACAGCGCCGAGACCAGAAAGAACAGCGAGTTCGTCAACCCTCTGATCAACAACTTCTTTGGTAACTATGCGTATATGGAGCCGGCCACCAAGCTTGAGTTGGTGAAGGCCATATTGGCTCAACTTAACGCACAGGTGATGAACCAGGTCCTTGCACAGGCATTCACCGGAGAGAACAGTCTCGTAGTCATCTACAGCGGTCCTGAGAAGGAGGGCATCGCCACACCTACCGCAGAGCAGTTGCTTCAGGTGGTCGAGGATGTGAAGAAATCCGAGATCGAGGCACCGGCTGAGGAAAAGGCCAGTGAGCCGCTTATGGATCCTTCCTCATTGGTGGGCGCAAAGGTGAAGAAAACCAAAACGACACTCTATGGCGCGACAGAATGGACTCTTTCCAATGGCGTGAAGGTCGTTGTGCTGCCTACAGACTACAAGAAGGATCAGATCCTGTTCTCGCTCTACAAGAACGGTGGCGAAAGTCTTATCGCTACCGAGGATCTTCCTTCATTCGACGGCAGCATCTACAGTGTGTTCCAGAACGCTCAAGGTTTGTCAAAATTCAAGGGAACAGAACTTTCCAAGATGCTTTCCGGAAAGATGGTGAGTGTCAGTCCTTTCATAGATGATCTTTATAACGGAATCTCCGGAAACTCTTCCGTGAAGGATCTTGAGACAGCGTTCCAGCTTCTCTACCTTGAGTTTATGGAGCCTCGCTTCGATCAGGAGGAATTTGACAACGCGATCGCCCAGATCAAGGCCGTTCTTCCTAATCTCGTGAACACACCTAACTTCGCTTTCCAGAAGAGATTCAACAAGGTTCTCTACAACGACAACCCAAGAAATGAGGTGCTTTCTATGGAGAAACTTGAGAAGGCCAACCTCCAGACCATCGAGAAGAACTATCGCAGGCTCTTCGCCGATGCTGCCGGTGCCACAATGGTGATTGTCGGTGATGTCAGTCTTGACACTCTCAAACCTTTGGTAGAGAAATATATCGGATCTCTTCCAAAGGGCAAGAAAGCCGCCAAGTGGGCTGATGTGCAGCCGCAGCTTGTCAAGGGCAAGGTCGTGGATGTCTTCGACCAGAAGATGGAGACTCCGCTGACAACCGTCCTTCAGGTCTATAGCGACTACCGTCCGTTCACCGTCAAGGAGCAGACTCTTGCCAGCGCTGTCAGCTACATCCTCGACCAGATCTACACCGACACTCTCCGTGAGGACGAAGGCGGTACTTATGGTGCGTCCACCGTGGCTAATGCCCGCAAGGATCCTAACGGGAGGTATCTTCTTCAGGTTTACTTCAACTGCAAGCCAGCCCTTGCCGAGAAGCTCAGGGCTCTGGCTCAGGACGGTTTCAGGAAACTCGCCGAGGAAGGCCCGACCGATGAGCAATTTACAAGGACAGTCGAGCATTTCAAGAAGAATGTCCCTGAGAGCCGGATCAACAACTCTTACTGGCTGTCAGACCTGCTCCGCTATTTCCGCAACGGCTACGACTACGACAAGGAGTGGGAGGCCGCGGTAGGTGGCCTGACCAAGGAGTCCATCCGTGACGCCGCCGCCAGACTCTACAACTCCGGCAACTTCGTCGAGGTTGTGATGATGCCAGGCGAGACCACCGAAGCCGAGTAATGAATATATTCCCGGACATTCCGTCCAGATTAACGACAAAGAGGACGACTTAATCAGTCGCCCTCTTTGTCGTTAATAAAATATTCAAATCCTAATTTTACCTCAAGGCCTCAATCTGTTCAGAAGACAGCCCCGTGGCAATCTTGATCTGATCAGTGGGTAAGCCCAAAGACAACAATGACTTTGCGACCTCCGCCTTTTCCTCGGCCTTGCCTTGTTCGGAACCTTCCTTAAAGCCTTTGCGGTAACCTTGCTGCTCGGCACCCTTGATGTACGGGCGCATTTCTTTTTCTATCATCATATCACTGAAATAGTTGTCAATCTCCTTGTCGTCAAGGCCGCTGACGCGCATCGCTCTTTCCAATTTATTGAACACGGCATCTTTTTCAGACCTCGATTTGGCAAATATAGTGAAATTCCTGAATATCCTGCACCATCCTGCGATGGGACTGTCATATTCATCATTGTATCGCATAACTCTTGGCAATTCAAGAAGAAAGAACGACATTTGGCCACCAAAAGGCTCTCCGGTTTCGATTTCCTGAGTACGATAATGATAGAGGATCTTGTCATCAGGGGAATTCGGATGCTCGTCCTCGTAATTCATAATGCAGATAACCTTGACCGGAGCCAGAACATAGTCTTCATCTCCACGTTTGATCTGCCTTGTCACAAGTCTTGATCCATAGAAGAACAGCCGGTCGCGTCTTGGATGCCGACCTTTGTTGTCTCGGAATTCTCCATAGTTGAAGTAGTTTTTAATGATGTCAAATTGGTTCGGGATCTGTTCCCGAATCCAGCGCAATATCGGCATAGTGAACGTAAAAAACGAAAAGAAACATATACGAATCATAAGAAACGTAAATTTTTTCGGTAAATACCCCCTAAAAAACGCCCCTACGACAATTTTGCGAACGTTTGCAAAACCGCCATAGGGGCTTGTGATAGTTTTATTATGTGTTACAACTCCTTAAGGAAGCGGGCCATAGCGCTGAGGAAGTCGTTTCTATATTCCTGAATAGGGTCGTTGCAGTACTTGGCGTTGCGGAAGCCGTAGCCGTGGCCGCCGCCAGGGAAGGCGTGCATCTCGCAAGGGACACCGTTCTTCACGAGGGCGTTGAAATAGCGGACCTCGTTCTCCGGCGGAACACCATAGTCGTTGGAACTGAATATGATGAATGTCTTCGGCGTGTCCGCGCTGACCTGCTTGTCCAATGAATATCTTTCCTTGAGGGCCTCGAATTTCTTCTTGCCGGTATCCCAGCTTTCGAAATCCTTACCTTTCCTGTTGTACCAGCCTTTCTCCGTTCCTATGAGGTTGTTGAAACTGCCTTCGTGACCGACTCCAGGCTCGGAGGAGATCACCGGATAGACAAGGATTGAGAAGTCCGGCCTGGTCTCTGCATCGATATACTGCGTGGATGCAGTGGCCGCGAGATGTCCACCGGCTGAGAATCCCATCACACCGATCTGCTTCACGCCCCACTCCGGAGCGTAGTGGCGGCAATAACGGAACACGTTCTGCACATCGTTCAGCGGAACGTTCCAGTGGCCGTATGGCAGACGGTACTTGAGCACGGCTGCACTGATGCCCTGACTGTTAAGCCATTCCGCGGCGTATTGTCCCTCGTGCACGTAAGCTGTGAACCAATAGGCTCCGCCTGGGCAGATGATGACCATCTTGCCGTTCGGATTCTTTGCCAGATAAAGTTCGAACCTCGCGCTGTCACCGGTGAATTTCAGATTCATATCCTTGGTCAGTTCCTCCGACTTAGTGCAGCCGTTGGACTCTCCAGGGCCGAGTGTTATGCCCTCGATTCCCTTATCAACATTCTGTCCTTCCGGGTACAGATAGACAACCTTGTCCGGCTTGCGTGTGAACTGCTCTCTGGCGACTTTAGGCAACTCCTTCTTGCCGTTCACGCTTTCAAGCTGCTGGCCGAGCCATCTTTCCAGAGCCGCTGAGAACTCAGGCCTGCACGATCCCAGATTGTCCTTGCAGACCTTTGGGTCAAGGCCGATGCTCAGATCAGTGAATCCCCAGCCGTGACCTCCTTTCGGATAAATATGAAGCTCAGCAGGAACCTTGTTCCTGACGAGAGCCTGATAGAATTTCACGGAACTTACAACCGGTACGGTCTTGTCGTAGGTGCTGACGCCGATGAAAGTCGGGGGAGTGGTAGGGGTGACATCACGATAGGTGGTGTACATTCTCTTCAGCCCGTCATATTCATTCAAGCCATTGTACCATTGACCGAAAGGTTTGTCCTCCCTGTCGGTCCACGACGCTTCGCCGCCGAGAAGATTGTCAACCGATCCTTTGTGTGTGGCATTCTCGTCCATCAGGATAACAGGGTAGAGGAGTACCGCGAAGTCCGGCCTTGTCGTGGAGTCAACGTACATAGTCTCGGCAGTGCTGGCGAGATGCCCTCCAGCCGAGAATCCCATCACACCGATCTGCTTTATTCCCCAGTCCTCTGAATGATGCCTGCAATAACGGAATGCGTTCTGCACATCCTGAAGCGGAACCTGACGATGCCCGTTTGGCAGACGATACTTCAGAACAGCACAGGCGACATTTCTGTCATTCAGCCATTTTGCCACATAAGATCCTTCGTTCCAAGTTGAAAGGCCGGCGTACCCGCCACCTGGACAAGCGATGACCATCTGTCCGTTCGGTTTTTCAGGCAAGAATATGTCAATACGCGCGCTGTCCGTCACGTTGGAGACGAATCCCCAGCCGCCGGCCACCTCCGCTCCTTCCAGACCGTTTGAGACTAGCGGCCCTTGGGTCACAGCCACACCGTTCTCGACTATCCCTTGGTCCACTCCCTGTCCCTTCGGATAGAGGTAAACGGTCTTTGTGGGAGCATATTCAATGCCCGGCGTGTTCTTGGCCTTCAATTTTTCCTCGACAGGGGAAGTCCTTGCCAACGGATTGACATTCACCGCCGTCCCGTCAAGGACCAGCTGGCTTTTCTTCGCCTTTCTCTGCGCCGAAGCATCCGTCCCTGCGCAGACAACCGCCGCCACCATAGCGGCCAGAAGAAATGTTCTTTTCATATTATCTGTCTTTAGTGTCCTTTTTATGAATATGTCTGCAAATATAACGAAAAGGAGCGGCTTTTTATGGCCGCTCCTTGAAAGATAACTATTTGATTAGTGGTGTTCTCTCGGCGTTTTCCCTGAACTCAAGCAAATCTCCAGGCTGACATTCCAATGCCTTGCAGAGCGCGTCGAGTGTGCTGAATCGGACACCCTTGGCCTTTCCGGTCTTCAGAATCGACAGGTTGACCGCCGAAAGCCCGATCTTGTCAGCCAGTTCGGCGGAAGTCATCTTCCGCCGAGCCAGCATCACATCGACATTTACTACTATTGGCATAATGATTATTCTTCAGCGGTTTCTTCCTGAGGCTGCTCCTCCGGCTTGGTCTCCTTGCCTTTAAGATATTCGGGCAGATTCATTCCGGCCATATTGAACAAATCCTGAAGCGGAGGTACCGAGCCCATCAGACCGGAAATGAAATTCGCGGTCGATGTCTTGCCGTTCTTGCCGTCTCCGTTGCCGTCCCATACGGTCACCTTGTCGATCTTTATGCCCTTGACAGCCTCGACCTGAGTCTTGACGAGTTCAGGCAGTTTGTCCGCGATAAGCATAAGCACAGCCTTCTGAGGATCGCCGGCAGCGGCCTTGACCATCTCGTTGAAACCGTCGGCCTGCTTTGAGAGGATCTCAAGGGTACCACGGGCCTGAGCGTCCATCTTTGCGAATATCGCGTCAGCCTCTCCCTTGGCCAGCCTGCGGACCTTCTCGGCCTCGGCCTCAGCCTCGATGATGAGCTTCTCCTTGTCGATCTGGGCAGGAACGACGATGTTGGCCTGCTGGGTAGCCCTCTCCCTCTCGGCACGGGCAAGCTCGGCGTCACGCTCGCTCTGGTAGGCCTCCTGGAGGGCCTTCGCTGCCTGAACCTTCTCGGCTGCGACCGCTATACGCGCGGCCTCGGCCTCCTTCTCGCGGCGCTGGGCGTCAGAGTTGGCGATGTCGATCTTGGAAGTGTTCTCTCCCTGCACGGCGAGGGCGTTTGCCGCGGCAGTCTTGATACGGGTATCTCTCTGGGTCTCAGCGATTCTGATGTCCTTGTCCCTGTCGGCCTCGGCCTTACCGATCTCACCGTAGCGGTTCTGCTCGGCCACGCTCTTCTTGGCGTCGTTGATGGCCTTGGCGGCGGCTTCCTTACCGAGAGCCTCGATGTAGCCGGACTCGTCACGGATGTCGGTCACGTTCACGTTGATGAGCTTGAGGCCGATCTTTCGGAGCTCAGCCTCCACGTTCTGGCTGACGGCAACGAGGAATTTGTCACGGTCAGAGTTGATTTCCTCGATGTCCATCGTGGCGATCACCAGACGAAGCTGTCCGAAAAGGATGTCGGTCGCGATGTTCTGGATGTTGTCGATGGAGAGTCCGAGAAGCCTCTCGGCTGCGTTAGTCATACTGTCCGGCTCGGTGGAGATACCAACCGTGAACCGGCAAGGCACATCCACACGGATGTTCTGCTTGGAAAGCGCGTTGGTAAGGTTGCACTCGATCGAGATCGGCTTGAGGTCAAGGAACGCATAGTCCTGGAACACAGGCCAGACGAACGCCGCACCACCGTGGATGCATCGCGCGGATGAGATTGATCCGCTCTTGTTCTTGCCTGTCTTACCGTAGATGACCATAACCTTGTCGGAAGGGCAGCGGCGGTAGCGCTTGAGAATCGCCGAAAAAGTCACGAATATGACTGCGACGACGATGAGGATCAGTGATAGTTCCATATTCAAAATCTTTAATGGGTTTATAATATTCCTTTAATATATTCGGTCAGGTTAGAAATGGCTTCGGTTGGTTAGATGATGGTCGGAGTCAGCTCCTCAACCAGTAGGGTGTAGTCATTGATGACTTCGGTGACCTTGATGGCCTTGCCGGTCGGGATTGTCTCCCCGTCTGTGACTGCGTCATATTCCCTGACGGCGTTGTTGATGGTGATCTGGACCTTGCCTTCGCCCTTGCGCTCGCCCGGAATCGTGAGGTAAACCTTCCCCTCGCAACCGACAGCGGACTTATGCACATCGATATTCCCCGTCTGCTGCATTCCGCTGAGCCATTTGAATATCCACATAACAACCGTGACCAGAAGTATGCCGACAATTACGGAGACGATGATCAGCAACGCGTTGGACTGAATCTTCTCGTGCATCAGCACCGCCGTCCATCCGAATCCCATGCAGAAGTTGACCAGGTTGCGGAACGTCAGCAAATTCATCGAAGGATCCGCGTCGAACGATCCGTCCGAAGTGTCGAGATCGAAATCAGCGTCGTGGTCTCCCAGTCCGAGGAATGTCATAACAGTCTGAATGACGAAAATCAGCGATGCCGAGAGCGTGATGGCCCAAAGGACCTGCATTGCCGTACTAAGTGATGTCCACCAGGTAATCATATCTATTAGTTTTTAGTTAGGCGGCCGGATTCCTTTCCGCACCGCTTCTTTTGCAAATATATTAATAAATTTATGAAAAACAATAATCTTTTCAAAAAATACATAAATATTTTATGAATATGCCCGCTCGCCGTCACCGCACCTCGCCGCATAAGGAAACCAGCTGCGGAGCGAAAGGGGGAATGCTGGCGGACGGGCCACGGATTTTGTACGAAAATCAATGAATATTGTATGAAATGAAGGTCTCTCTTATTTCGTACATCATTCCCGTTGTTTCATAAAACTGATTTTGAAACCGGCATTATATTCCGGAACTTTGCATCGTTGAAAATATCGGATATGTTATGAAAACAAAAAAGATACACCATTATATGAACAAAACTATTCACGTGTCGGCCATCGTGCTGGCTATTCTCATCCTGACCGTGGGCTGCCAAGGGAAGAAGGGCGGCTCACGGGCTGAGGATGAAGGTTCAAACACAGTCCTTGCTGACAGTACCATTCAAAAGTATTCCGGAAAGGCCACGGTTACCGGAAGTGAATATTTGGACAAACTCAGTGAAATCTGCCGTTATTCTGTTGATTCGCTCGATGGCGGTGGATGCAGCCTTGATTTAGACATTCTGGAGAGCAGGTTCGCCGATGAGATATTCCTTGATTTGGATGAGGATGTCCGGAAGGATGATTTTGCCCTTTCGGTCAAAGATTGGTTCGACAGGACGGCGTTCCTCTATTACTGCTCTTCGCTTTATGAGCTTCGCGTGCGATATGACCGTAATAACTATTCCTTTGACACCACGGCTGTGGAAACGCCGGGCTCGACAATGTTGACTGGAGAGATGAGACCGTCAATGAGCGTGTTGCAGAAGGTGTTCCCTGACAAACGTGTCAGAGATGCGGCTTCAGCGCTTTTGAATATGCTGTACAAGACCACTGATTTCAATGATGTGAGCAAGCATTTAGGTGAATTGGTGGATGCTTATAAATCAGCCGCTTTCGCTTCCGGGATGCCAATAGATACGGCCAAGATCGGCAAAGCTTTCGCGAATGAGGATGCTTACTATGACAAGTCGGCGTTTGTTCCGGACATAAAGCGTTTCCGTGACGCAAGGGCCTATTATGACAGTGCAGCCGTTCAGATCAAAGATCCTGTCGGAGAGATAGAGGCGCGGATGAAAGCCCCGATGGATTTCGACACCAAGTGTGTCTATGCGATAGAACTTTCGCACGTACAGCCGGTAGATTGCGTGGACACCCTCGGGGCTCTCATAGAGTCAAGAATATATTCCCGCTACCTCCTTGAGGTCTGGGAGAATTGGCGTGCAGAAGCCCAGTTCGGGTGGTTCGGCTGCTCGAATGATTCCGAAATTCCCAACGCCTATTATTTGAAAATCAGGAATATCTGTGCAAATACGATGATCCGTCATATTCAGAAACATCCGGAAGACAACGATGCGTATCTGCGCCTCTTCCGTTTGCTTTATTGCGAACCGATCCATCGTGGCGGCGGCCTCTTTGGCAACGAAGTAGTTGCTATATTGTGTCATCTCCGTAGCGCGGAATATTAAGTACTTTTACAAAACCCGTTCAGCCACACAATGTGTCTGTGCCCAAAGAAGCCATATCTGGCTGAAAAACTCGAAGCCCAAGGTACAAGTTTTTCACGGTAATATGCCATCCAGATGCTTCTGTCCAGCTTTGGGATGAAAGCATATTGTAATAATGTTTATATTCCTGCTTCCTGATTTTTAGAAGCAGGAAATTCCTCATTTGCTCTTCCGTGACATCATAGATAGGATGGAGTTTAGGGTTGACACGGCTTCAATAATATTGTTGATGGAAGGTGTGAGCCCTTTTGCTACCGAAAGGCTTGATATGTATTGTCCCATTCTCATATTTGTCAACAAGTATGTTAACGAATATGTTAACAAACCTTGAGATTTCCAAATAAACTTAATTACCTGATATGAATAGTGGAATGTCCTAAGTTAAACGAACTAATGATGCTCCTCAACAGGCGTTAAATTGCGTAAATCACGCTTTTAGAGGGACAAAAATCTATTCACGAGCGTATTTCTGTCATATTCCCGCTTTTAGGGAACGTGGGTTAAAATTGGTGAACATACCTGTTCAGCTATCTGCCTTTCTTCATTCTTTTGTGTGTCGTAATCAAATCTGGTCTGAAGGTTCACCCACTCTATTGATGGTATGCCAAGAATTACTTCTAACTTGTCGGCCACTGGCTTAGTGATTGACCTCTTCCCTTTGATAATTTCGCTAAGATGTGACGCATTGTTCACAAATTGCCTTCTACGAATTCGGGAAAAAGGAGTATCCTGTCAGCGGAATGTGTGTTGAACAGCAGGTGCTCGAAATCACGCTTTTTCACATTCAGGTCAATTGTGGCTAACTTGTCCGTGATGGCTTTTTTCAAATCATCAGTGTTTGATATTCCGGCTCTTTCCTTCAGAAACTCATACGAAGGCTTGGTCTGTTGCATCAGAAACATACAATCATAGAAGTCACGGCCTTTTGCCCTTGCGAGCAAGGCTGAGAACTTCATACCGAGCAATACGGAATCCGGTGGAACCGGTAGTGAGAAGAAAAATCCACATCGCTGTACATGCCGCATCTCAATCGGGTATGCGACACCTTGGTTCTGCGCCTCAATCTTCAACAGAAAACGCTCCTCTCTATGGCCTGTCAATCCAAGTTCAAAGAGAAATTCAGGAAAGAATATGTTCCTTCTGAAAGCGGTCAACTTGGAATTTGCCTTGTCACGAGTCTCAACATTCAGACCACTGTGTCTCAAAAAAGTGATCACGCCGTCAGTCATTTCAACAAATTTCTGCTCCGTGAGGTCCTTGCAGTCGAAGTCGAGATCTTCCGAGAACCTGTCTATTCCTTTGATGAGGCGTAGGTTTGTGCCACCAATGAATGCCAGTTTGCTGATGTATGGCGTTGTGGCAAGATGGTCAAGCACCATCAGTTGAATATATTCCTTGAGAATATGCTTCTGAAAGGCGGCGTTTGATGCTATCTGAGACGGAAAATAACTGTTAATGTAATTCAAGTCAATCATAAATCGTATATTCTTAATAGTTTCTTGATTCTGCTGTCCAGTGCCTTGCTGCTGATTCTATATTGATATTCTTTGAGTCTTTCAATATCCAATTCTTCAGTCATATATGCTTCATCCAGGCGGAGCTGTTCCAACTCAGTGTTGTTGTCGTAAAACGGATAGAGATAGAGCAGATCCAGCAAAGCTTTTTCGGGTTGCGCCAACAGCCAGGTCAGTTTCGGGGCATTAATCAAGGCCGTGTTGATTGGAAGCTCCACAGGCTTATAGCCGAAGAATAGTTCAGGCTTGACATTTTGATAGGAATATTGCCCGAACTTGTTTTCAAATCGAGCCGTTTTCAATGTCGATATTGACGTGATGCTCGTGACAGCCTCAGGAATCATCCCGTATATGCTCAACGCCGTGTGAAGACTGATATATGATGGACGATAGACGCGGCAGGCCACATAGCGTGAGAAATCAGGACGCTGCAACAACTCTGGAAATGCGTACCATCCCTGCCGTAATTTTATCAACATCCCCTTCCGTGCCCATCTGGTCAGATTATTCCTGTCGAATGAAGGGAAAAACGCCCTTGCCTGATGAACGGAAAAACATCCCTCAGGCAACAACTTTTCCCTAAACTCTAAATAACTCACCACGGCAATATATTTCTAAAACAATGCAAATATAATGCTTTTTGGAAATAAAATGTCATTTTCGAATGCATTATTATTCGTTCTTTTAGTAACCATTGTAGTAATTCCTAAATGGAATCTATTGTGAGGAAGTGCCGAATAAATTCATTACTCCGTTGAGGCTAACGATTTCGTACAAGGGACGAACTTCTGGTATTCGGCAATGCGACAGGTTGGTACTGGAATAAGGCTTCTGGTGTACCAAACGCAATGAGGTGGCGGATCGGTATAGGGAAATGGGTTTAAGCGTACCTATATTCCTGCCTCCTGCATTTTTAGAAGCAGGAAATTCCTCATTTGCTCTTCCGTGACATCATAAACCGGATTGAGTTGTCCGAAGTTTGTGTCTTTGCTGAATTGGCCGGACAGAAGCATTGTCACGATGCTTTTCCTTTTGAGTCTGAACTGTGAATATTTGATGGCTGAATCTATCCCAAGTGTGATGTCTCCTCCGTTTTTTATTATGCTGTAAACATCATAATAGTCCCGGAATTTCATCCTTCGCAGCATTACTTCCAATTTCATTGCCAGTATGGCTTCAATGGAGGCCAGCTTGATATTTCCAAGATAGACAAGCGTTGTCATCGCTGGTGCAAGTTTGTCGCTTACGTAGAAAGAGATCTTTACTCCGCGAACGAGGAAAATGACTTGGTCGAAGCCTAGTAAGTCCATATTGTCTATATGCCCCACTTTCTCTTCTAACTCATTGGAAATCGTTGGCCAATCAACTTCTGGCTTCCTGTCTTTGGACACTCGCCAAGCCATAAAATCCAAATCCTCGCTTTGCCTGTGACCGAGTTGAATGGCGAGTGATGTGCCACCGCAAAGTACATAATCCTTGATGGAGTTTAGGGTGGACACGGCTTCAATAATATTGTTGATGGAAGGTGTGAGGCCTTTACGCATAGTGGGTCATAGTTTTTATGTGGCCGATTTCTTTCCTGTGAAGGAAGTCCTTTGGATTCTTTATGTTAAAGTAATATTGCGCGATCATCATATTCAATGAATATAGATACGCCCCCTGTCCGGCCATCCTGTCTTCCCAGACTTGCCGGATGAACTTTCTGGTGAAAATCTCGAAGAGCAGTGAGATGTCATCCATATCCAAATGGATGAATGTCTTCTCAATCAGATCCTCGTCAGAGATCGTTTCTTCCGTGACGTTTGAATATGACCAAAACGCTTTGTTGGCCAATAATTTGGAACATAGGGATTTGCGTATGGATTCAGTGTGGTTCTTGATACGCTCGCCATCCTGCATACGTACGAGAGTCCCTTGCTTGAGTGAGAATAACGATTCCAACCTCAAGGCTTGTGAGAGTGTCATCTCACGTTTTCCTGAGATTATGTAACTAAGAATCTGCCGTGACAGCCCAATTTGTCTGGCCACGTCAGATTGTGTGAGCCCTTTTGCTTTCGAAAGGCTTGATATGTATTGCCCCGTTGTCATATTGTCAACAAATATGTTAACAAATCTTGAGATTTCCAAATAAAACTTAATTACCTGATATGAATAATGGAATGTCGGTTAAGTCAAGGAATACCGGAAAGGGCGTCCCATTACAATTGATGACATCACAGTCACGCCTTTTCAGGTCAGTCATTCTTCCGCCGATTCGTATATGCTCAAAATCAAATGTGACGGAAAGACGATTCTTCACACAGGAGACTTTCGAGGGCACGGATATATGGGAAATGGCATCTACAAGGTCATAGATAAATTTCATATTGCCGGAAATGTCGATATTCTCATTACCGAAGGTACCAACGTGGATAATAACACCAAATCCATTCTCCCGGAATACGTCCTGAAGAAAGAATTCAAGGAGGTTTTCCGGCAATATAAGAACACATTCATCATCTGCTCTTCCACGGATGCAGACCGCCTTGAGTCCATTTACAGCGCTAACAAAGAGTCTGTGCGACGGCCCTTTATCGTGGACACTTACCAGAAAGACATCCTCTGCCTCATTGACAAATATGCCGAAAACGAAAAGCTGTTATATCATTTCAATATAGACGATATATGTAGCTATAGCCCTTCAGTTGAAAAGATGGACAATATGATGCGTTGCCATGGCTTTGTGATGCTATTGAGATGCAGCGAAAAGTTCCAGTCTTATCTGGAGAAGATTCTGCCTTGGTGCAAGCCGGAAGAAACGTGTCTGGTATATTCCCAATATCACGGGTACATAGATAAGCGTGAAGGAAATACAGCTTTTAACCAGAAGCTGTATGACTTTGTAGAACAGTTCCGGGAAAGAGGATGCTTTGTCAAAGAAGACCTTCACACATCCGGTCATGCCTCCAAACAGGATTTGGTACGACTCTGCGAGCAGGTCAACCCAAAAGTCATAATCCCCATCCATAAAGATGAAAAAGCCGATTTCGCCTCCATTCTTTCTGATGAGCTGAGAGCAAGAGTCTGTGAATATGAATACAGTATGGATGGAGTTGATATTTCCCTCGATTCACTATAACGGTTTTACATTTCGTGTTGGTTCGGAGCGAAAAGCGGATCTCTCGTGATATTCATAAGAAATTGATTTTGCGGAGAGAACTTTGTACAGGAGAGGGGCTTCTGGTGTACCAACGGTGGTGAAACGGTGGGTTGGTACAGGGAATAGGGTTTTGGTGTACCGATTTTCGGCGAAGTGAGGACTTGTCGCGGAGCGGGGATATTCATTGGCACAGCAAAAAATAAAAGAGTGACCGGAATGACCAGCCACTCTTTCTTTGAATATGTCAGCGGTACACTACTTGCCGGCGAGGCGGGTGTAGGTGCCGTAACGTACTTTGGCGAATTCCTCGGTGAGGCTCAGGAGCTCCTGGGCTCTGTCAGGGAACAGCTTGTAAAGGGATGCGAAACGAACCTCTCCCTTGAGGAAGTCCTGGAACTTGGTCCAGTCCGGCTCCTTGGAGTCGAGAGTGAACGGATTCTTTCCTTCGGCCTCGAGGGTTGGGTTGTACCTGTAGAGGTGCCAGTAACCGCAGTCAACGGCAAGTTTCTCCTCCTTCTGGCTCAGACCCATACCAGCCTTCAGACCGTGGTTGATGCACGGAGCGTAGGCGATGATCAGGGATGGACCATCGTAGGCCTCAGCCTCCTTTATGGCGTTGAGGTACTGTGCAGGGCTTGCACCCATGGCCACTTGTGCGACATAGACATAGCCATAGCTGATGGCCATCATGCCGAGATCCTTCTTGCGGATCTTCTTGCCTGAGGCGGCGAACTTGGCGATCGCGCCGGCAGGGGTTGACTTGGAGCTCTGTCCACCGGTGTTGGAGTAAACCTCGGTGTCGAGAACGAGCACGTTCACATTCTTGCCGGAGGCGAGGACGTGGTCGAGTCCGCCGTAGCCGATGTCGTAGGCCCAGCCGTCACCACCGAAGATCCACTGGCTGCGGGCAGGGATGAAGTGCTTGTAGTCAAGAAGTTTCTTGCAGTGAGGGCAGTCGGTCTTCTCCATGAGAGGAATGACCTTGTCAGCCACCTCGCGGGTGATCTCACCGTTCTCCTTGTTCTCAAGCCACTGCCTGAACAGTGCCTTTACTTCATCCGGGCACTTGTCGCAGTCGAGGGCGGCGGTCATGAGGTTGGCCACCGTCTCGCGGGCGCGGTCGGAGCCGATCTTCATTCCGAGGCCGAACTCGGCGTTGTCCTCGAACAGGGAGTTCTGCCAAGCCGGGCCATGACCTTGGGCGTTGGTGCAATAAGGAGAAGCAGGGAATGACGCTCCGTAGATTGAAGAGCAACCTGTGGCGTTGGCGATCATCATCCTGTCACCGAAGAGCTGTGTGATGTTCTTGATGTAAGGGGTCTCACCGCAACCGGCGCAGGCACCGCTGAACTCGAACAGAGGCTGTGCGAACTGGGAGTTCTTGACATTGGCTGCCTTGTTGACAACAGTGTCCTTGTAGCCTACCTTAGTGGCGAGCCAGTTGAAGTTGTCCTGCTCAGAGTGCTGGTCGAGGGCGGAAACCATTGTGAGGGCCTTCTCCTTCGCAGGGCAGACATCCACGCAGTTGCCGCAACCTGTACAGTCATCCACAGAGACTGAAAGGGCGAATGAATATTCCTTCAGAACAGCCTTGCCCTGTGCCTTCTTGAGTCCGGCAGGAGCCTTCTCGGCCTCTTCGGCTGTGAGCAGGAACGGACGGATGGCGGCGTGAGGGCAGACGAACGCGCAGGAGTTGCACTGGATACACTTGTCTGGATCCCAGTTTGGAACCATGACGGCAACTCCGCGCTTCTCGTAGGCTGACGTGCCGGCCGGCATCGTGCCGTCGGCGTAAGGCAGGAAGGCGCTGACAGGGAGTGAGTCTCCGTTCTGGGAGTTCACAACGTCGGCGATGTCCTTGACGAACGCAGGGGCGAGGCGATCCTTGTTAGGGGTCTCGAACCTGGCCGAGATCTTCGCCCACTCGGCAGGGATGGCCACTTCGGTATATTCACCGCCACGGTCAACGGCGGCGAAGTTCATGTTCACCACATTCTCGCCCTTGTTGCCGTAGCTCTTCACGATCGCGTCCTTCATGTACTTGACGGCGTCCTCGTAAGGGATGATGCCGGTGATCTTGAAGAAAGCGGACTGGAGGATCGTGTTGGTCCTGTTGCCGAGTCCGATCTCAGCGGCGATCTTGGTGGCGTTGATGATGTAGAGCTTGATCTTCTTCTTGCCGATGACAGCCTTCACGTTGTCAGGGATCCTCTTGACGGTCTCTTCCTCGTCCCAGAGTGAGTTGAGGAGGAGGGTTCCTTTCTCCTTGATACCCTTGAGCACGTCATACTTGCTCAGGTAGGAAGGAACGTGGCAGGCCACGAAGTCAGGGGTGCTGACAAGATATGGAGCCTTGATCGGCTTGTCTCCGAAGCGGAGGTGAGAGCAGGTGTAGCCGCCGGACTTCTTCGAGTCATAGTCGAAGTAGGCCTGGCAATATTTCTGCGTGTGGCTTCCGATGATCTTGATGGTGTTCTTGTTGGCGCCGACGGTGCCGTCGGATCCGAGTCCGTAGAACTTGCACTCGGTCGTGCCTGGCTTCACGATGGAAACCTCGCTCTTGATCGAGAGGGACTTGAATGTCACGTCATCGACGATGCCGATGGTGAAGTCGTTCTTAGGCTCGTTGAGCTCAAGGTTGTCGTAGACGGCGACGATCTGGGCAGGAGTGGTGTCCTTTGAGGATAGTCCGTAGCGTCCGCCGATGATCAGCGGAGAGTTGCTCTGTCCCTGGAACAGGGCCTTCACGTCAAGGTAGAGAGGCTCTCCGAGAGCTCCCGGCTCCTTGGTCCTGTCGAGGACGGCGATTCTCTTCACGCTCTTAGGAAGGACTTTCAGGAAATATTTCTCAGCGAAAGGCCTGTAGAGGTGAACGGTGACAAGACCGTACTTTCTGCCCTTCTTTGCGAGGTAGTCGATGGTCTCCTTGATGGTCTCGGTCACGGAACCCATGGCGACGATGATGTTCTCGGCGTCCGCGGCTCCGTAGTAGGTGAACGGACGGTACTCACGGCCTGTCATCTCGCTGATCTCACCCATGTAGCGGGCGACGATGTCCGGAACGGCGTTGTAGTAGTTGTTCCTTGACTCCACGGCCTGGAAGTAAACGTCTCCGTTCTGGGCGGTGCCACGGGTGACAGGAGCGTCAGGATTGAGTGCCCTGTCACGGAAAGCCTTGAGGGACTTCTTGCTGACCATATTCTTGAGCTCTTCCTCGTCGAGAGCCTCGATCTTCTGGATCTCGTGCGATGTGCGGAATCCGTCGAAGAAGTGGAGGAAAGGAATGCTGGACTTGATCGCTGAGAGGTGAGCCACGGCGGCGAGGTCCTGAGCCTCCTGAACTGAACCGGAAGCGAGGAGTGCGAAGCCTGTCTGGCGGCAGGCCATCACGTCCTGATGGTCTCCGAAGATGGAGAGGGCATGTGATGCAAGCGCGCGGGCTGAGACATGGAAGACAGCCGGAAGCATTTCTCCGGCGATCTTGTACATGTTAGGGATCATAAGGAGAAGACCCTGTGAAGCTGTGTAGGTCGTGGTGAGGACACCGGCCTGGAGGGAGCCGTGCACTGCTCCGGAGGCACCGGCCTCACTTTCCAACTCTGTGACACTTACTGTCTCGCCCCAGAGGTTCTTTTTCCCGTGGGCAGCCCATTCGTCAATGTTCTCTGCCATCGGAGAGGATGGTGTGATAGGATAGATGCAGGCGTTCTCGCTGAAAAGATAAGCGACGTTCGCCACGGCAGTGTTACCATCACAAGTGATGAATTTCTTTTCTTTAGCCATATCGTTAACGTTATGTTAATATATTAGATTGTAGTCAAACCTTCGATGGTGATTCCTTCGGTTCCGGCCGAAATTCTCTTCACCAAGCCTTGCAGGACAGTACCCGGGCCGATCTCCATGAAGTAGTCCGCTCCGTCCGCGAGCATATTCCTGACAGACTGGGTCCATCTCACTGGTGAGGTGAGCTGGGCGAGCAGATTCTTCTTGATGGTCTGCGGGTCTGTGACGGCCTGTGCGCTGACGTTCTGGTAGATCGGGCAGATAGGTTCCACGATCCTGGTCTCTTCGATCGCCTTTCCGAGCTCGACGCGCGCCGGCTCCATAAGAGGGGAGTGGAACGCTCCGCTGACGGCGAGAGGAAGAGCCCTCTTCGCACCTTCGGCCTTGGCTTTCTCACAGGCCTGCTCCACGGCGGTCTTCTCGCCGGAGATCACGACCTGGCCTCCGCAGTTGTAGTTGGCCGGGATCACGATGCCCTCGCATGAGGAGCAGATCTCCTCGACCTTCTCGTCCGGCAGCCCGACGATGGCGGCCATCGTCCCCGGCACCTTCTCGCAGCAGAGCTGCATCTGGGTGGCACGGATATAGACAAGACGAAGGGCATCCTCGAAACTGATGGCTTCCGCGGCGGCAAGTGCGGAAAATTCACCAAGAGAATGCCCTGCGACCATGTCAGGTCTGAATCCTTCGTAGCACTTCGCCAGAACGACGGAGTGCAGGAATATTGCCGGTTGTGTGACGCGTGTTGCCTTGAGGTCATCCGGCGTGCCCTCAAACATTATGTCAGTGATTCTGAATCCAAGTATGTCATTCGCCTTCTCGAGCAATTCCTTGCCTTTGGCGTTTCCCTCGTAAAGCGCTTTCGCCATACCTGGGAACTGGGAACCCTGACCGGGAAATACGTATGCTTTTTTCATAATACGCAAAAATAAGATTTATTATTGGATTATCCGAATATTAAAGGCTCTTTTATGGCCTTAAAAAACATATTTTTCCGCACAAAAAATATCTTTCCGCGAAAGATTTGCCAAAGATTTGTCAAAAATTCTTGTTTTGCCATTTATTTGTTATTTTTGTAATCTGATTGCGTGAAACCGCAAGAATGATGCCCCTGTAGTCTAATGGATAGAATTTCGGATTCCGGTTCCGACGATTTGGGTTCGATTCCCAACGGGGGTACAGAGTTGGAATCTTCTTCGTTTGAGGAGGATTCCAATTTTTTATTCCCTCGTAATGTGTTGGTTCCCTGAAAGATAATGTCAAGCATCTTGTTGTAGTGGTCGGTTCGATAATTTTTGCCGTCAAATTGGATTTTTTCGGGAAAAATCGAACCAAGGAGCATAATCTTCACATCGGTAGGGGCTGAACGGAAGAACTCTCCAAGATTTCCTATGATGTTGAACGAGTAGTCCAACTTGTCTTTGATTTTCATTTCTTCGTTGAGCCTCAACGCTTTAATCTGATTTTCAAGCCTAGTCTTGTCTGCCTCGTAGCGTTCGATGTTCCTTGTCTTTTCGGCTTTGGAAATTTCTCCATCGAAATAAAGGTCATTAACACGGTCTATCCTACTGTTGATGTTGTTGAGTTCAAGTTCGAGATTGTCTGCTTGCTTCTGATTCTCTTTAATCGCATCCCCTCGGACATCGTTAAGAATCTCGTTGTATAGTGCAAGTACCGCCTTGTTCGGCTTTAGTTTGGACGTATAATCAACGAATCCTTTATTGACATCCTCGGCTCTCTTGTTGAAATGCTTGTGGTCTCCTCCACAAAAATAATGGGAAATATATACAAGTTGACTACTTTTTTATGTATCTTGCTGACATCCAAGTGATTGCAGATATACGCAAACTCTGTTTGTTAATGGTATATAGCGCCTTCAAGTCTAACCAGACATAATATAGTGTGGATCTAATAAGGCTCAGCATACCTTGATATACCATAATATGCCATAACGCTCAGGTGCGCGAATATATTCACACCTGAAACACCAACTCATTAGCTATCAAGTGAATGCTGTTTTAGGTGAGTATGGTTTCTCGCACCTGGAAGCCCGGAACACCAATAGAACGTTCAGTACCGGGGGCGCCGACTTTTAGGTGTGCGAATATACTCACACCTGAAACATCAACTTACTAATTATCAAGTGAATGCTGTTTTAGGTGCGCATAACTTTTCATACCAGGAAGAACGGGTCTCCTATTGTTCCATAGAACAGAAAATGACGTGATGAGGCCTTTGTATGCACCGAATATACAGGGGCGCATTTGTACAGGAAGCGTGCTTCTGGTGTACCAAATGGAATAAGAGATGTGTTGGTACAGGAAAAGCACTTCTGGTGTACCAACAAGGACAGGACATCAGTTTCGGGCCAGTGGAAGGAAACTGTGGCAGAACAGTAGGTGTCATTCCTGATTCACATCCATCAACCTTAGGTGCGGCATTGTCGTTTCAGATCCAAACAACTATTATTCCGGGTGAAAAAATGGTGGTTATACACCCGGGGAGACATCACTGATTGGAGTCGGGTGCGGAAAGCCACTTTTTTCACCCGATTCATAAGCCCGGGATCTTCCGCCACACCTTGTCTTATATGACAACGATGGAGATTAGGTCCTTTACATACAGATTTTTGCGCAGGACTATCAATGGTGTGCAATTATTTAAATATCAGCGTTATAAGAGAAATGTTGGCCAACTCCTATATGGTTTCCTAAAATTCCTAAAATTTTATGGCCTTTTTTGAAAATCCGCAACGTTTCTGTATATTTGTCAAGACTATATTGATAGTTATGCTAAAAGACGGAAAGCAAGAAAGGACTGTTGTTCATTTGGAACTTAATGGTAGCCATTTCTATTATGGCAATCTTAAAGCATTATGTGACAACTGGGGAAAGAATGACATTGGGATAAGTTACAACTACCTTAAAAATTATGGAATATCTGAGACAAAACCCTATGTCGGAAAGAAATGTATAATAAGGAGAGGTACGATTGTGACCTCACCTCAACAAAAGGAAAAGACAAGTAGTTTTAGCCGAATACACAGTTCTCGCATCTTCTGTACGGCTCCTATCAACAAAAGACAGTTTGTATATGAAAACGCTATCTGAAATTTCAGACCAAATTGCTGATTTGGAACCGCAAAGGTATAAGATTTACAAGACAGAGAATATGTATAATCTCATAAAACTAGATACCGCAACAGGGCGTATATGGCAGGTGCAGTATGGAATGAACAATTATGCAAAGCCAATGGAAACACCGATAGACGACCGTTCCCTTTTGATGAGTTCAGAAAAAGTTTGTTCTGGTCGATTTGAATTATACCCGACAAATAATATGTACACATTCATTCTACTTGGTAACATGAAAAAAATAAGTTGCCTCAGATTAAGAGAATATTTTCGAGGATAGATCTATTTTCGAAGAAGGAGTGTGCCGGTGGCACATGACTGATGAGAAAAGAGATATAGACCGAAAAGATTCCTTAAGATGATGCAGGTTATTTTTTGAAGGTTACTTGATACGTTGTGGGGTAGTGTATGGCAAGTTCAATGGAGTACAAATCCAAAGCAACGATTTAGGTCTTGATTATGCTGTATCAAAGATTATTTTGATACACTTGCGCTTTTGATACGGATTTATTAGATTTGTCGAAAAGAAATGAATATTAACCCTCCTTAAGTACATTTAGGATTTTTAGGGTCAGGTATGACGAAACGCAAAGCCCATATCTTTTCCAAATCTTCCAAAAGTTCGTTCGAGAAAAGAACATCAGGGGGGGTACAAGAAATTGGAATAACCTTTCATGTCCTTGGATATGAATCAACCGCTCATATTATGAAAAGAATTCTAATCTCTCTCGCGGCTGCGATTTTTGCTTTTGTTCCGTTGGTGTCGGCTCAGACACCGGAATCTCGTAATGAAATAACGCTTGGCTACGGCAGGGTCACCGTTGTGGATGTGGCTCATGTGGTCGGCGGGGTTTTCGCCACGGCTTTCACGGCCGGTTACGCCCGTTTTGACAACTTCCGGTCATACGGGTCTGTCAATCTTGAATATTACAGAGTCCTCAACAAGACTTTTTCCGTGGGGGCGGCAGTCTCTTGGTTCGGTGGCACGGCCGATGAACTGAACAAGGACAACGTGAAGGTCGGCAACGCTGACTATAGCGGATTCGCTGTGATGCCTGCGGCGAAGGTTTTCTGGTTCAGAAAACCGCATGTCGCCATGTACTCAAAGCTTGCGGCCGGAGTCACGCTGCTGGACGATTACGACGAGGAGGCGGACTCGCATTCGTTCGACCCGTATTGGGCCGCGCAGGTCACCCTTGCCGGAGTGCAGTTCGGAGGAGAGCGATTCCGTGGTTTTGTGGAGGCCGGGGCTGGAATGCAAGGTCTTGTGCTGGCCGGGTTGAGCGTTTCCTTCTAAAAGGAATATGACAGCAAAAGAAAGAGAGGCCTGCCTTTTTGGGAGACCTCTCTCATTAGTTGATTAAAACCTGATCTACTTACACCAGCGGTCAAGCCAGTCGAAGTAGCTGCGGTGCCAGAACAGCGCGTTCTGCGGCTGGAGAATCCAGTGGTTCTCCTCCGGGAACACGATCAGCTTGGACGGAACTCCCATCATCTGGGCGGTGTTGAACGCGGCCATGCCTTGATCATAAGGGATGCGGTAGTCCATCATGCCGTGGATGCAGAGGATCGGTGTGTGCCACTTGGCCACGTTCACGTCAGGAGAGTTGGCGTAATGGCGCCTGGCCTTGGCGGCGTCGCTCCACGGCGAGCCGGCCTGCTGGATGCCGCCGAATGTCTTGCCGTCGCCGCGCGGACCCTTCTCGCCGGCGGTGTAGGAATATTCAGAAAGTCCGCCGTTGTCGAAGTTCGCGAACCAAAGTTCCTCGGTCTCGTAGTACATGTACTTCTCGTCGAAGATTCCGGCGTGAGCGATGAAGCAGTCATAGACATTGCCGTGGATTCCGGCCATGTAATAGACGCTGAATCCGCCGTAGGAGGCTCCACAGCCAGCAAGTTTGCCGACATAAGGTTCAGCCTTGAGCTCCTTGGCCGCGCTGAGGTAGTCCTGCATATTCTGACCGATGTAGTCGCCGCTGATCTGCTCGCACCATTCCTGACCGAACGCGGTCGTGCCTCGGCGGTTGGGAAGAATCACGATGTAGCCTTGGTTGGCCATGAGACGGTAGTTCCAGCGGTAGCTCCAGCCCTGGCTCAAAGTACCTTGAGGTCCGCCAAGGAATATCTCAATGGCAGGATACACCTTTGTAGAATCGAACTTAGGAGGATAGAGTACCCAGGTGAGCATCTTCTTCCCGTCAGTGGTCTTGATCCAGCGCTCACGCGTCTCGTAGGCTGTCAATTGGCCGATGGTGCCTCCGTTCTCATCGGTGATCCTGCTGAACGATCCGTCAGTCTCGTTCACGGCCACGAGTTCGGTAGGGAACTCCATCGAACAGTAACTTGCGAGCAGGGTGCTGTCAACGATGGCGAACGGAGAGTTGAAATCGTACCATGCATCGTCCGGAGTGATTCTCTTGATTTCGGAGTCGGCCACCTTCACGTTGCAGATTGCTTGAAGTCCCTCGATCAGGGAATTGAAATAGATGCTCTTGGAGTCCGCCGCCCAGACAGGGCCGCCTGCGTTGTATTTGAAATCAGCGGTGAGGTTACGGATTCCATTTATGTGAGGGATGGCGGATTGTCCATCGGAGGAAGCCTCCGCGTCAGCCAGCTCGGCGACCATAAGGCGAACCTTGTCGGCCTCGTATCCGTTGCGCTCCATGCTCAGCCAGGCGATCTGCTTCCCGTCCGGGCTCCAGACCGGATCAGTGTCATAGCCGCCGGCCATCGGAATCTGGACGGTCTCGCCTGTCAGGATGCTGTAGATGTAGATCTCCGTGTCTGTTGAGAAGGCATATTCACGACCCGTCTCAACCTTTTTGCAGGAATAAGCCACATAGTTTCCGTCAGGACTCCAGCAAAGCTGCTCGATGCCGCTCATAGGCTCCAGTGGCAGTTCGTACCTGCCCGCTCCCTCCGCGAGTATATTCATTGAATTGTCTTCTGTGACCTTGGCACCGAGCGGTGCCACGTATGTCTGCGGCTTTTCGGTCGTCCAATGGTCCCAGTGGCGGTACATAAGGTCTTCCGTGACGTAGGCCTGCGCCTTGTCCAGTTTCTCGTCGAAGTCCTTAGGGGTCTTGACCGCTCCTGGAATGGTGCTGGTGTAGAGAACCTGTGTCTGGTCCGGACTGAGGGAGAACTCTCCGATTCCGGCTTTCACATCGCTAAGCTGCTTCTTTGCTGAGAGTGAGGCCTTTCCGTCAACGATAGAGATGGCGGCATTGTAAAGCTGACCGCCCTGAAGGTAGTAGATGGACTTTCCGTCCAGACTCCAGCGGGCGTTGCTTACGCTCTTGCCTTCGGCTGTCAATTGGATCTTGTCCCCGAATGAAAGCGATCCGTCATCATTCTTGATAACCTCGCCAAGAAACAGGTTCCTGCACGAGCGGTTTTCCTCGATGGAAGTGTAGCTGACTCCGTAGAGGATCCAATGTCCGTCCGGAGACAGTTGCGGATCTGACAGGCGACCAAGTGACAGAAGCGCTTCCGGAGTCATCCTTCCGTCCTCGATCTTGATGTCGGACGGGCCTATGTACCCGTTGTCCGCCTGTGTTTCGTTTTTCTGTGTACAACTCATCATTGTAATCAGTGCCGCCGCCACGAGGGCGGCCTTTCCATTGTTTATCATAAATATTATAAGTATTGTTTATACGCTTTCTCAAGTTCTTCCCTGACTTCCTGTCTTACGGATTCCGGCTCGAGCACCTCCAGCCTTCCGGCGTGGCGGCAGAACTCCATCGTCAGGTTACGGTTCGGAATGACACGGATCCTGAATATTCTTCCGCCTCCCTTGGCCGCGCCTTCCTCTACCTGCGACCGGTGGACGGGCAGATCCCGAAGATATCTTGCCTCCTCGTCTGTCACCTTGAAACGGATCGTGACCGGCTTCTGCCCGGGCCTCGGGAAATATATTCCATAACTTTGGCTGAATATTCTCTCCACGTCGAAGTCTTTAGGCATCTTGAAAGGCACGTCTGTCACTTTCAGCGAGGTGATCCGGTCAAGGCCATATACCCTCCAAGCACTCATGTCGTGGTTTCCTGTCTCAGCCAAGGCCCTTTCGTGGCAAAAAGCCACAAGGTACCATCTCTTCTCATGCTCTTTGACCGCTAACGGCTGAATATGAAGGTTCTCCGAAGAGTCGGAGGTGTATTTCCCATAGGCGATCTCCAGCTCTTTCCCATCTTCCATCGCCTGCATTATCGCCGTGAGGTACTTTTGCCCGGATGGTATCTCCTCCACGCTTACCCTGCCGGAGAGACGTTCCTTTCCCAGTGAAAGCAGATTGTTGACCGTGAATGTGTTGACAAGCCATCCGATGCTTTCGTCGTTGTCCAGGACATCGCCGCTGTACGGGATGAGATAGCGGCTCGTGCTCCTGTCGCATTCGATGTCGATCCCGAAAAGATCCGCCACCGCGAGCCTGTGGTTGTTGAAAGTTCTTCTTGAATATGCCTGCCCGAACCTTCTGGAATACTTTTCATTAAGTTCCTTGAAGGTCATACCGCCATCACCTGCGGCGATGAGGCTTTGAACGAGCCAGATATATTTCCCGATCAATTCTGAAACCATTGCGTTGTGCTTCTTTTCGGCACATCAAATATAGCAAACAAAAAGTAATTTAACCCTGATTTGGCTTGTTGTTTTGAAATTTTTCACATCTTTGCACTTGAAAATCGCTCTTGTTCCAAGCAAGGGATTTGATTTTGGGGATTTGGTAAACGGTAGGAGATAAATAGTCTCATCCCAGGTAACTTATTTTTTGAAGGTTACTAAGCAGATTTGCGGTTGAAATGATGAAAGTTGGAATGAATATGTTTGTAAAGACGTTGGCGCTGCCATTTCTGGTGGCTCCGATCTTTGTCTCGTGTATGGTTGATGATCCTGAAGACAAGTTCGATTTCTCATCTGACGGGCAGCCGATAGCCAACTATCAGATCATGGGCAAGGTCTCCGATGAGGATGGAAAGCCAATCAACGGAATCCGGGTCATAGCCGATTACAGTACCGATGTCATCTATCGCGCCGACACCCTCTATACTGATCAGGAAGGTGAATATTCCAAATTCATGTCGATCCCCCGCGTGGATAAATTCTACATGTCATTCACCGACATCGACGGTCAGGCGAACGGCGGTGAGTTCGGGCCGAAATCCGAATATGTCACTCCGGTTCGCACCGAGATCTCAAGCGGCCATTTCGGCGGCTCCTATGTCATCTCGTTCAACGCCACGCTCAAAAAGAAATGATGTGAAGGATGGTGGATTAAGTTGTTTTTTATCCACCCTCTTCTTATCTTCGCACCATGATCAGGAACAAGTTGGACACAGAGGTGCAGTTTCTTCCGGGAGTGGGGCCGAAAAGGGCCTCGCTCTTGAAATCGGAACTGGGAGTGTCCACTGTCGGAGACCTTCTTCGCACCTTTCCGTTCCGTTATATTGACCGAAGCACCATCCAGAGAATCGCCGACATCCAGTCCACGAGCGCCTATGTCCAGATCCTCGCCCAGGTGGTCAGCGTACAGATGACGGGCAAGAAGCTGAGTGTCATGGTAAAGGACCAGAGCGGGATGATGGAACTGGTCTTTTTCAGGGGTGTCAAGTACACCTCAGACCGGCTGAAACCAGGTTCTTTTTTTCTGTTTTTCGGCAAGCCTAACCAGTTCAACGGACGTTTCAACATAGTTCATCCCGAGATAGACAATCCTCCCGCACAAGGTGCCACCAGCTTTTCAGGAGTCCTCACGGGAGTATATAACTCTACCGACAAGCTTCGCAATGGTGGGGTTACCGGCAAGGTGATGAACAGGCTGATGGCCGAGGCGATCGATCTTGCGATCGGAGATGTAGGTGAGACCTTGCCTGAATATATTCTCAGGGAAAAAGGCCTTGCCCCGTTGAGGTTCGCTATCAGGAATGTCCATTTCCCGTCCGACCAGAACGCTCTTGAGAAGGCCAGGTACCGTCTCAAATGGGAGGAACTGTTCCTTTTGCAGTTGTCTTTGCTGAAGCAGAAATATGTCCGCAGCCGTTCCGCGGTCGGGATTCCTATGCCTAAGGTCGGCACGGCTTTCAATGCTTGCTACAGTGCTTTGCCATACGAACTTACAGGTGCCCAGAAGCGCGTGATAAAGGAAATCCGTTCGGACATGATGAGCGGCCGACAGATGAACCGGCTTCTTCAAGGGGATGTGGGTTCTGGCAAGACAATGGTCGCTGTGCTTTCCGCTCTGATCGCAGTGGGGAACGGCTATCAGGCCTGCATCATGGCGCCCACAGAGGTTCTTGCCCAGCAACATTACGCCAATATCTCCAAATACTTGGCGCCGACCGGAGTACGTTGCGAACTATTGATCGGATCGACCGGAAAGGCGGCCCGCAGACCGATTCTGGAAGGTTTGGCTGACGGCTCTGTGGGAATAGTAATCGGCACGCATGCCTTGATAGAGGACACTGTGATATTCAAAAACCTCGGCCTCGCCATCATAGATGAGCAGCACCGCTTCGGTGTGGAACAGAGGGCAAGGCTTTGGGCCAAAGGAGCTTCCGGTGTGCCGCCTCATGTGCTTGTCATGACCGCCACTCCGATTCCAAGGACGTTGGCGATGACATTCTATGGTGACTTGGATGTCTCGGTCATCGATGAGATGCCGCCGGGCAGAAAGCCGATCCAGACTATGCTGATAGGGGAGGGCAAGCGTCCGCAGCTTTACAATTTCATGAAGAAAGAGATCGCCGCCGGACGTCAGGTGTTTGTTGTCTATCCCTTGATATTCGAGAGTGAAAAGGTTGACTATCAGAACCTTGAAGCTGGTTATGAGAATATCGTCTCCAGATTCCCGTTTCCGCCTTACAAGGTCGCCATCGTGCACGGACAACAGACCAGCGAGGTCAAACAGTTCAACATGGATGCTTTCTCGGCGGGGCGTGCGAATATCCTTGTGTCCACGACCGTGATTGAGGTCGGCGTCGATGTCCCTAACGCCTCCGTGATGGTGATCGAGAGCGCGGAGCGGTTCGGTCTCGCGCAGCTGCACCAGCTCCGCGGACGTGTCGGACGGGGATGCGAGAAATCCTATTGTGTGCTGATGCACGGCAACAAGGTCAGCAAGGAGTCCCGTAAGAGGCTTGAACTCATGTGCGCCACGGAGAACGGTTTCGATCTGGCGGAGGAGGACATGAAGATGCGTGGGCCGGGTGATCTGGAGGGAACCCAGCAGAGCGGCCTTCCGATCGAGCTGAACATCGCCTCATTGGCTCATGACGGAGCCTTGCTGGCGGACGCGAGAAGTTATGCCGAGCATGTGCTGGCCCATGACCAGACTCTCGAACTTCCTGTAAACGAACTTCTTGCCCGCGAACTACGCAAAGATAAGTACAACATCAAGGATTACAGCAAGATCTCGTAATCGATTTTAAGTGATCATTTAATACAGTGCGCTTACGGCAGATCTTCTGGCCGGCAATCTCTCAGTTTCGGATGGCGTTTGTCTTTCTCGGAGAGGATGATCTTGTCTTTGGGGACCATCCAGTCGATTTCCAAATCCGGATCATCCCATGCGACCGCTCCTTCCGACTCCGGACAATAGAGACTGTCGCACTTGTACTGGAAGATCACCTCGTCGCTCAGGACGCTGAATCCGTGTGCGAACCCTTTGGGAATGAAAAACTGCCTGTGGTTGTCTTCGGAAAGCTCGACCGACACGTGTTTCCCGAAAGTCTTTGAGCCTGGCCTAAGATCCACAGCCACATCCAGGACCTTGCCTTTCACTACCCTGACCAGTTTGCTTTGCGAATGCGCCCCTTTCTGGAAATGCAGTCCTCTGACTACTCCATAGCAGGATTTGCTCTCGTTGTCCTGAACGAACATCACCGGACCGATCTTCTCCTCGAACTCCCTCTGGTTGAACGATTCGAAGAAATACCCTCTGCTGTCCTGGAATATTCTTGGCTCTATGATGAGGAGGCCTTCGATTTCGGTTGTGATGATGTTCATGCTGTTTCTACCATTGTGATATTCATTGAAATACGGTCGCTTTTATTCTTCCGCTATCTTGATGAGGTACTGGCCGTACTGGTTCTTGATCATCGGCTTGGCCAGCTCACGAAGCCTTTCGGCTGTGATCCAGCCTTTTCTGTAGGCTATTTCCTCCAGACAGGCGACCTTGAGCCCCTGACGTTTCTCAATGACCTCGATGTAGGTCGAGGCCTCGGCAAGGGATTCGTGAGTGCCCGTGTCCAGCCATGCGAAACCTCGTCCGAGTTTCTGGACCTTCAGCTTTCCGGCAGTAAGAAACTCTTGGTTCACCGTTGTTATCTCCAGCTCGCCTCTGGCTGACGGCTTGATCCTATGCGCGATTTCCACCACTTCGTTCGGGTAGAAGTAGAGTCCGGTCACCGCATAGTCGCTCTTTGGCTCGACCGGTTTCTCCTCGATGCTGAGGCAGTTTCCGTTGGCGTCAAACTCGGCCACACCGTAACGCTGCGGATCGCTGACCTGATAGCCGAACACGGTCGCCTTCCCTTCCTCCTCGGCGGTACGCACTGCCTCTCTCAGCTGAGCGCCGAAACCTGTGCCTTGGAATATGTTGTCTCCAAGCACGAGACAGGCGCAGTCTTCGCCGATGAAGTCCTTACCTATGATGAATGCTTGCGCGAGTCCGTCCGGGGAAGGTTGCTCCGCATATTCAAAATTCACTCCGAAATCACTCCCGTCACCCAGAAGTCTTCGGAATCCTGGTAGATCTGTAGGTGTGGAGATGATGAGGATGTCTTTGATTCCGGCTGTCATCAGAACCGAGATCGGGTAATAGACCATCGGCTTGTCATAGACAGGGAGCATCTGTTTGCTGACTCCCTTGGTGATAGGGTAGAGACGAGTGCCGCTTCCGCCGGCTAATACGATTCCTTTCATGGTTATATTCAGTGTTATTTGATTCTTTTGATGCAGTCCGCCAGCGAGTCTCTCCAGTAGGGGATCGTGACTTTGAATGTCTCTTTCACCTTGGTCTTGTCCAGGACCGAGAAACGTGGCCTCTGCGCTTTGGATGGATATTCCTCCGTGTGGCATGGCCGGATGTCGCAGGTCGTTCCGCCGATCTCGCTGATCGCCTTTGCGAAATCGTACCACGAGACCGCGCCCTCGTTGGAGAAATGGTATATTCCTGTCTTGTCAAGTTGGCCGTCTTCGATGATTCTTGTGATCAGTGAGGCCAGGTCATAGGCGTAGGTCGGAGTGCCGATCTGGTCGAAAACGACATTGAGCGAGTCCCTCTCTTCCGTCAGGCGAAGCATCGTCTTCACGAAGTTCTTGCCGTAAGGTGAATATAGCCATGCGGTTCTGAGGATCACGCTCCTGCATCCGGATCTCTCGATCTCTTTTTCGCCGGCCAGTTTGGTGGAACCATAGACTCCAAGCGGATCTGTCGGCCAATCCTCCTTGCATGGCATGGGAATATCCCCGTGGAAGATGTAGTCCGTGGAGATGTGGATCAACGCCGCGTCTCTTTCCGCCGCGACTTTGGCCAGATTACCGGCCGCCGTGCAGTTCAGAAGCATAGCCATAGAAGGCTCGTCCTCTGCCTTGTCCACATTCGTGTAGGCCGCGCAGTTCACGATTACATCGACCTTTTCCGAGTCGCAGACAATCCTGACCGCGTCTATGTTCGTGATGTCAAGATTGAGCGTCTCGACTCCGGGCGGCGATGTCACGTCTGAGAATATGTAGTTGTTGCGGCTTCCTGCCGTCACGTTCCGGAGTTCGGTCCCAAGCTGGCCGTTGGCTCCTGTCACAAGAATATTCATGGTGTCTCCAAATTCGGCCCGGGCCGTCAAACCGACGTCGGTCGCCATTCACAAATTTAATCAGAAATATTCCTTTATCAAAATCCGAGGTTCAGTAATCATTCCCTTTATAGACCCCTTCCTGACGATTCTTGCGCTATCGGGCGTGAAAAATGCGGATTTTTATGTAAGTTTGTATTCTATGGAGACAAATTCATCGAGACCAAGGATATTCCTTTACACGGACGGGGCGTCAAGCGGCAACCCGGGGCCGGGGGGATACGGCGTTGTTCTCAAGTGCGCCGGGCATGAGAAGGAGATGAGCGGAGGGTTCGCCCGCACGACCAACAACAGGATGGAACTTTTGGCTGTGATCAAAGGGTTGGAGGCGATTAAGTGGCGGAACGCAGAGGTTGAGGTCTATAGTGATTCGTCATACGTGGTCAAGGCCGTGAATGAGGGCTGGCTTCTGAATTGGGAGAGGAAAGGATGGAAGAAGGTCAAGAATCCGGACCTATGGAAGAGGTTCTTGAATGTTTACCGGATGCACAGGGTGGCGTTCCATTGGCTCAAGGGGCATAACGGGCATCCCGAGAATGAACGTTGCGACCGGCTTGCCGTGGCTGCGGGGGCGGGTGCGGTGGCGGCGGGCAGGACGCTTCCCGCCGATGAGGGCTTTGAACTTAACGCCGCAGCTGAAGGCAGTCTCATTGATTTTGATTAAATTTGTGAATGAATATGCTCACGGAGGTCCCGGACTTGCCGTGGCCGCTTACTTAATAATAGGAAAACATGGAAAGGAATAACAAAAAGCCGATTGTCGGTATCACGCAGGGTGACGGCAACGGTATCGGCTATGAGGTGATCATCAAGTCGTTGGCTGACGCCAGAATTCTGGATTCGTTCACTCCGGTGATCTACGGTTCGTCAAAGATTTTCGGTTTCTACCGTAAACTGATCCATAACCTTGACCAGATGGACACTTATGTGATCCAGAGCGCCAAGGATGCTAAGCCAAAGAAGATCAATATTGTCAACTGCCTTCCGGACAATGTGTTCGTCGAGCCGGGACAGTCCACTCCGGAGTCGGCTAAATCGGCCATCAGGTCGCTTGAGTGCGCTGTGGAGGACATCAAGAACGGTGACATCGATGTGCTGGTGACGGCTCCTATCAACAAGAAGGCCATGGTGGCCGAGGGTTTCGGAAACACCGGGCATACTGAATATCTCCAAAAGGAATTCGGAGTTGATGACGTGCTGATGTTCATGGTCTCCGACCAGCTCAGGATCAGTGTCGTGACCGGGCATATTCCTTTAAAGGATGTTCCGGCGTCGATCACGCAGGAGAAGATCGTGAACAAATTGAGGCTGATGACCGCGTCGCTGAAGAGGGATTTCGGCATCGTGGAGCCTAAGATCGCGGTGCTGGGACTGAATCCGCATTGCGGGGACGGCGGCCTGCTTGGCGACGAGGAGGAGAGGATAATCCTTCCTGCCGTGAAAGCGGCCAACGCTGAAGGGCTTATGGCTTTCGGACCTTATTCTCCGGACGGGTTCTTCGGGCTCGGACATTATGCGAAGTTTGACGCCACTCTGGCTATGTATCATGATCAGGGACTGGCTCCGTTCAAGGCTTTGGCCTTCGAGGACGGCGTGAACTTCACGGCAGGGCTTCCGATTGTCAGGACTTCTCCGGATCATGGCACGGCCTACGAGATGGCCGGGCGTGACGAGGCGGATCCGCAGTCCATGATGTCGTCCATCTACACGGCGATCGACATCTTCCGCAAGAGGGCGGCGTACGATGACCTGTACGAAGGGAAAATGCAGAAGAAATAATTGAATATGAACCACAAACGATCGATTCTGATAACCGGTGGGGCCGGTTTCATAGGCAGTCACGTGGTGAGGCTGTTTGTCAACAAGTATCCGGACTACCGGATCATCAATCTTGACAAGCTTACCTATGCCGGCAATCTCGCCAATCTCAAGGACATAGAGGATCGCCATAACTATACTTTCGTCAAGGCCGACATCTGCGACCTTGAGGCCGTCCGCAAAGTGATCTCTGAATATTCTGTTGATGGCATCATACACCTTGCCGCCGAGAGCCATGTTGACCGCTCGATCAAGGATCCGTTCATATTCGCTAAGACAAATGTCCTGGGCACCTTGACTCTGCTTCAGGCCGCCCGTGAGTTTTGGGAGCCGAAAGGTTGGGAAGGAAAGCGGTTCTATCATATTTCCACCGATGAGGTTTATGGCGCTCTTGAGTTGACAAGGCCGGAGGGAGATCCTGCCGGCAATGAGTGTGGCGGGGGGCCGTTCGGTGACACTTTCTTCACCGAGGACTGCAAGTACCAGCCTCACAGTCCGTACTCAGCGTCGAAAGCCTCAAGCGATCATTTTGTCAGGGCCTATCATGACACCTACGGGATGCCGACGATCGTGACGAACTGCTCGAACAATTACGGTCCGTACCAGTTCCCTGAAAAACTGATTCCTCTGTTCATCAACAACATCCGGCAGCGTCGTCCGCTTCCGGTCTATGGAAAAGGGGAGAATGTCCGTGACTGGCTCTATGTCGAGGATCACGCCCGGGCGATCGATTTGATTTTCCATAAGGGAAAGATTGCCGAGACGTATAACATAGGTGGTTTCAACGAGTGGAAGAACATTGACCTGATCAAAGTTCTTATCAAGACTGTGGACAGGTTGCTTGGCCGCCCGGAGGGAGCGGATGATGATCTCATCACGTTCGTGACCGACAGGAAAGGACATGACATGCGTTATGCCATCGATTCGTCCAAGCTGAAGAATGAACTGGGTTGGGAGCCGACCCTTCAGTTCGCGGAAGGTATCGAGAAGACCGTCCGCTGGTACCTTGAGAATGGTCCATGGCTTGACAACGTGACCAGCGGGGAGTACCTCCGCTACTATGATGACATGTACAAAAACCGATAAGGTGATCGTTCGGTTGCTTTGACATGTTCCGCGACAATATAAGTTGTCTATGATATTTGCCAAAGTCGGTCACTGAGCTTGCCGAAGTTTGCAATATAAGTTGCTGTGGATCACAGTGGCAGAAAAAAGGAAAATCAGGAATTTTGCACGTTGCCAAAATTCCTGATTTTATTTTTCTGCCACAGTGCCCGTGCGATTGCTGCGCGTGCGATTGCATAAAAAAATAACTTTCCGCTTGCGGTAAGGTTTTCTGATGGAGATGCGTTCGCACCTGGCATTTCTGCTGCCTCACGGCCTTGAATCCAAGGAGTTCCGCTTTGGCGTCCAATCAGCCTTTGCCTGCTAGACAGAAAGTGTACGCAAAGGTACACATTATTTTGTTATATCCAAATATTTTTCTGCAATTTATTGAAAAAATAATTCATTTGACATGAAATAAGTATTTATGGTATAATATAATCATACGCTCTTTGTTTACTTAAAGCACTATTTCAAGTAAATCAAAAATCCCGATGGCCACCCATCCCAACGTCTCATCCCCACTGTGACCACCGGGAAAAAAGTCGTGCGGCCTACTTCATGTATTGAGCGGAGATGTTTTCATCAATGGCTTCAACCGAGTTGGCGATCACTTCCATGCTTGTTCTTTCTATTCCGTCGCTGGAAGTATATTTCTGAGACCGGAGCCTGCCTGTCACATAGACGGGAAAACCTTTCTGGATGACATCCAATGACGAGATGCCCTTGACTCCTTCCCATGCGGTCACATTGTGCCATGTGGTCTCGATTACCGGCTCACCGTTCCTTCCCTTGTAGGCGAAGTTGGTCGCGACGGAGAAATGCGCCACCCGCGTCTCCCCGACCTTGAGAATGTTGACATTGCCGACATTCCCTCGGATTTCAAGTCTGTTCAATTGTTCCATAATTCAAGTTGTTTTGAAGTTTTGTCTGACGCAAAGTTATAATGGTATTTCAGGCGGGGGACGGATGAAAAAGAATTACACGTGAGATTTTTCTGAATATTATCAAATCGCTGATTTGTCCGCCTCCGGATTAGCGGCAAATGATTTTTTTTAGTGGGGAAACGATATTTGTCTTATGGGAATAAAATTTTATCAGGCATAACAAAGAATTATTTTATGGCCACAAAATTTTTCTATGCGTTTACCTTGGTGATAAGAAACAGAAAAATATTCATGAAATTTCTTTTCACCTCTTTCAAAACTCGTCTAAGAAAGACATATTTGCCGAAATCATAGGTTGGTGGCAGTGACGTTCACTCGCTCAAGCCTCTGAACATATTTACCATGGCAGGCAGGCCTGCCGATAAAAGATAAGCGATGAAGAACTTGGAAGACGAATCGAGGGGGAGATGTCTGGAGTGTGGGGATGTTCTTCCTTACGGGCGCAGCGATATGAAGTTTTGCTGCGTCACTTGCAAAAGCAGGTACCACTATGTCAACAGCGGCCATCTGAAGGGGCTGCGGCTGAGAACCATCGGGGCGCTGGACCGCAACCACGGGATTCTGATGTCCCTGTTGGAGAAGGGTGTCACATCAATGAATATTCCTGACCTTGCTCAGATGGGCTACAGGTTTGACTGTGTCACATCGTACCACAAGGTCAGGAATCACAATGAATATCGTTGCTACGATATCAAATATTATTTGTCGGAAAGCCGCTTGTTCGGGCTCTCAAAGGTCGAGACAGGCCCGCCGGTGAAGAAACCTTAGGCCTCTTCGGCGCACTCCTCGTCCTTGCCGGGATCCTTGAACAGGAATATGAACAGGATGCCTACAAGAAGAGCGTAACCGGCGAACACGTACCAGGCTGTGGCCCAGTCAGGCTGGGCGGCGTTGTAAACGTAATGGTTCACGACCTTGCCGGCGGCCCAGGTTCCGATTGAGGCTCCGAGACCGTTCGTCATCAACATAAACAGTCCCTGGGCGCTGGAGCGGATGTCCTTGGTGGTCTTACGGTTCACGTAGAGGGATCCGGAGATGTTGAAGAAGTCGAACGCCACACCGTACACAAGGCAGGAGAGGATGAACAGCCATACTCCCGAGCCAGGGTTGCCGATTCCGAAGAATCCGAATCTGAGAACCCAGGCGAACATCGCGATGAGCATCACCTTTTTGATTCCGAACCTCTTCATGAAGAACGGGATGAGGAGGATGCATAGGGTCTCGGACATCTGGCTGAGCGAGATCAGGGCGTTGGCGTTGCGCGCGCCCCATGCGTCGGCATATTCAGGACTTCCCGCAAAGGAGGAGATGAACGAGTTGGCGTAGCCGTTGGTGATCTGGAGAGACGCGCCGAGGAGCATCGAGAAAATGAAGAACACGGCCATCTGCCTGTCCTTGAACAAGGAGAACGCTTTGAGACCGGTGGCTTCCATAAAGCTGCTGCCGCTGACCTTCTTGACAGGCACGTTCGGGAGACTCAGCGCATAGAACCCGAGAATCAGGCTGAGAACTCCGGAGGTGAAGAACTGGAAGTAGCTGTGCTGGTACTGGATTCCGGACGGATCCTTCATAAAGTTCACCAGCAGCATCGTGCAGATGAAGCCGACCGTTCCGAACACACGGATCGGCGGGAACGCCTTGACAGTGTCCATGCCCGCTCCCTCAAGGCCGGCGTAGGCCACGGAGTTGGTCAGGGCGATTGTCGGCATATAGAACGCCACGCTGATCGTGTAGAGGATGTAGAAAATGCTGAAATTGAAGTCCGGACCGACCAGATACGCTCCTTCGGTCAGGTTGACGTTGCCCATCGCGTACAGTCCGGTGCCGAGCATCGAGACACCTGCGATGAGTTGGCAGAGAGACAGTGTCTTCTGTGCGGGGATCCATCTGTCGGCCACGATGCCGATCAGGGCTGGCATAAATATGGAGACGAATCCCTGTGTGGCGAAGAAAAGCCAGATCTGGGGACCAAGCCCGGCCTTGCCGAGAAAACTTCCCATAGATGTCAGGTACGCTCCCCAGATGGCGTACTGGAGGAAGTTCATAATGATCAGCCTGAGGCTGATGTGCTTGTTGCTCATAACGTTATTGTGTTTTTTGTTATTATGCGTATGGTCAAAACAAACAAATGTACGAGTTTTCGGCTAAAAATCACTATCTTTGAGGGTTAAATTTTGGAAGAATGGTTTTCAGAGAGATAGCGAAGGATCCCGGCTCAAGGGCAAGGACAGGCGTTTTCACCACCGATCATGGTGAGGTGAGGACTCCGATATTCATGCCTGTCGGGACGGTAGGCTCCGTCAAGGGAGTCTATCACAGGGACTTGAAGGAGGATGTGAAGGCCGAGATCATCCTTGGCAACACCTATCATCTCTATCTGAGGCCGGGTCTCGACACCTTGAAAAAGGTCGGCGGACTTCACAAGTTTGAGAACTGGGACAGACCGATCCTGACGGACAGCGGCGGATTCCAGGTGTTCTCTTTGACCAAAATCAGAAAAATCACCGAGGAGGGTTGCCGTTTCCAGTCTCACATTGATGGTTCGAGGCACACTTTTACACCAGAGAATAACGTTGACACCCAGAGAGTTATCGGCGCTGACATAATGATGGCGCTTGACGAGTGCTGTCCAGGTGACGCTGACGAAAAGTACGCTGCCAAGTCTCTTAAACTGACTCAGGGATGGCTTGAGCGTTATTTCAAGCATTTCTGTGAGACCGAGCCTCTGTACGGGTACAATCAGGTTATGTTCCCGATCATCCAGGGTTGTGTCTATCCGGAACTCCGCAAACGGGCGGTTGACCACGCTGTCAGCCTCGTCGGAGACAGTGAGGCTGTCGGCGGTTTCGCGATCGGCGGACTTGCGGTAGGGGAGCCTACCGAGAAGATGTACGAGATGCTGGAACTCGTCTGCCCGCTCCTGCCGGACAACAGGCCACGCTACCTGATGGGAGTCGGCACGCCTGCCAACATCCTTGAGGGAATCGCGAGGGGAGTGGATATGTTCGACTGCGTGATGCCTACCCGCAACGGCCGCAACGGAATGCTCTTCACGTGGAACGGCATAATGAATATGCGTAATTCCAAGTGGGCGGAGGATTTCTCGCCGATCGATCCGGATGGAGCGTCGTTCGTCGACCGGACATATTCAAGAGCATACCTGCATCATCTTTTCATCGCGAAGGAGATGTTCGCCGCGATGATAGCGAGCGAGCACAATCTTGCCTTCTACCTCGACCTTGTCAGAGAGGCGCGTCTGCACATCGAGGCGGGGGATTTCGCCTCTTGGAAGGATGTGACCGTAAAAAGAATAAGCTCAAGACTTTAGGAATATGAACGTGGGACTGAAGAAGATAGACTGGTACATCATAAAGAAGTTCATAATGACCTTCTTTATAGCCCTTCTTCTCATCATCGGAATCGTCATAATCTTCGACATCAGCGAGAAGATCAACCATTTCGTCGAGAACAAGGCTCCTCTTCACGCCATCGTCTTCGACTATTATGTGAACTTCGTCCCGTATTTTGTGAATATGTTCAGCCCGCTGTTCGTGTTCATCACGGTCATATTCTTCACCTCCAGAATGGCGGCCAACAGCGAGATCATCGCCATTCTGTCCTGCGGCGTAAGCTACAAGAGGATGATGGTGCCGTATATGGTCTCCGCTTTGCTGATCGCCACGCTTTCCCTTTCTCTCAACCTCTGGGTGATTCCGAGGGCGAACGTCAAGCGAATAAATTTCGAACTAAAATATATAAAACACAGGAACTCATTGTCCTCCAGTAATGTACATTATCAGATTAATCCAGGGAAGTTCGTCTCGGTCGAGTCTTTCAGTTCATGGAACAACACCGCCTACGAATTCACTCTGGAAGACATAGAGGACAACAAGCTCGTCAAGAAGATTTCCGCCGAGAAAGCGGTCTGGGACAGCACTTTCAATGGCTGGAAACTGAAGAATTACTTCATAAGGGAATATACGGAAGGTCTTCAGGACCGTGTGACCACCGGTGCGGAGCTGGACACCGTGCTGAACCTGACAGTCACTGATTTTTATCGCAACAAGAAGACAGTCGAGACCTTGCCCGCGGAACAGCTTGATGAGTTGATCGCCACCCAGAAGATGAGGGGAGACGCCAACGTGATGTACGCGCTCATCGAGAAACACAACCGTCTAGCTTTACCATTCTCGGCTTTCATCCTGACCCTTATGGGTGTGAGCCTTTCCTCCAGAAAACGAAGGGGAGGCATCGGCCTGAACATAGGAATAGGTATCGGTCTCAGTTTCACCTACATCCTCTTCATGCGGTTCAGCCAGATGTTCGTCTATTCGGGAGCGTTGCCTCCGGTGGTCGCACTTTGGCTTCCTAACGTGATATTCGGTATTATCGCCGCCGTTTTGTATATTCGAGCTTCTAAATAACTTAATATTTATGTCACAACAAACCTTATCCCCACTGAAACGATCCATTGTCGGAGTTCAGTTCATGTTTGTAGCTTTCGGTTCCACAGTACTGGTTCCACTTCTGGTAGGATTCGATCCAGCTATCGCTCTCCTCGCGGCCGGTCTCGGCACTCTTCTTTTCCATGCCGTCACCGGAGGCAAGGTTCCGATCTATCTCGGCAGCAGCTTCGCGTTCATAGCCCCGATCATCAAGGCTACCGAACTCTACGGACTGTCGGGAATGTTCTGCGGGCTCGTCGCTGTGGGACTTGTGTACATTCTGATGAGTTTTCTGGTCAAGTTGTTCGGTGTCAAGTTCATCAAGAAACTATTCCCGCCGATCGTGATCGGACCGGTCATCATCCTCATCGGTCTTTCCTTGGCCGGAACGGGAGTCGATATGGCCAGCAAGAACTGGATCCTGGCTCTCGTGTCGCTCTTTGTGGCGATCATCTGCTCGTGCTGGGGTAAAGGTATGATAAAGCTCATCCCGGTTGTGTTCGGCGCACTCGCCGGCTACATCGTGGCCGTGATATTCTACAGAAGCTCAATGGATTTCTCGGGAGTCGCGAACGCTCCTTGGTTCCAGCTTCCGCATTTCTCGAAGATGAGCCTCTCCTGGCAGGCGATCGTGTTTATGGCTCCTGTGGCCATCGCTCCGATCATCGAGCACGTTGGTGATGTCTATGCCATCAGCGAGATCGCCGGTAAGGATTTCGTCAAGGATCCTGGCCTTCACCGTACGATGCTGGGCGACGGTCTTGCCTGCACCCTCGCGGCATTCCTCGGCGGCGCTCCTGTGACGACATATTCAGAAGTGACCGGCGCCGTGTCGCTCACCAAGGTGACAGACCCGGCTTGTATGAGAATCGCCGCTCTTTCCGCTATTCTGATTTCCCTTGTCGGAAAGGTCGGCGCGGCGATCCAGACCATCCCGACTGCCGTTCTCGGTGGCATTATGCTCCTTCTTTTCGGTAGCATCGCATCCGTCGGAATCAGCAACCTTGTGAAGGCTCAGATTGACATGAACAAGACCCGCAACCTGATCATCGCCTCCCTCATCCTGACCATCGGAATCGGCGGCGCTGTCATCAGCTTCGGCAAGTTCTCACTCGCCGGCATCGGCCTCGCGTCAGTCGTCGGAGTTATCCTGAACCTCATCATCCCGGACAAGAAAGAGTCTGAAGAAGCTAACGCTTAATGAATATAAAGGTGTGCCCTATGAATATGACAGGGTGCACTTTTTTTAATGAATATTCTGACATGAGAATATGAATGCATTGAAAGTCAAGATAGTAAACAAAAGCCAATGGCCCGACCCGGCTTACGCCACTGAGGCGTCGGCCGGGATGGACCTTCGGGCGAACATCACCGAGCCGATTGTGCTGAAGCCATTGGAAAGGGTTCTGGTGCCCACGGGCATATTCATTGAGCTTCCTGTTGGCTATGAGGCGCAGGTCCGCCCTCGCAGCGGCCTTGCCACGAAGCACGGCATCACCGTGATCAACAGCCCCGGGACCGTGGATGCGGATTACCGTGGGGAACTGAAGACTTCGCTGGTCAACCTATCCAACGAGCCGTTCGAGATTGTTCCCGGCGAACGCATCGCCCAGATGGTTGTCGCCCGCCACGAGCGGGTTGAGTGGGAGGATGTTGAAGTTCTCTCTGAAACCGAGCGTGGTGCAGGTGGATGGGGCAGCACGGGGAAGCGCTAGCACTTTCCTGTGCTGGTTCACCCCCAGTCCCTTACGGGACAGCCCCGGTGGGGCATTGGGGACTGTATTCCCCAAACCCCTTGCGTCGCTTCGCACTGCGTGCGTTATTCCTTTCACCCCCAGTCCCTTACGGGACAGCCCCGGTGGGGCATTGGGGACCGTATTCCCCAAACCCCTTGCGTCGCTTCGCTCCGAGTTTGTTGTTTTGCATTATTACTATTATATTTAAGAAATATTTTTGGATTTGTTTTCTAATATGGATGTGCAGAGATTATATTCGGCATTTTTGGAATGCGGGCGTGTGACGACGGACAGCCGTGCCATCAGCGGCGGCGAGATGTTCTTCGGACTGAAAGGCGAAAATTTCGATGGTAATGAATATGCTCTCAAAGCTCTTGAGGCAGGGGCACGTTATGCCGTGGTGGATGAAGGTTCGACAGTTGCTGCTTCGGGAGATGCCCGTCTGATTGTCGTGCCGGACACGCTGGAGGCCTTGCAGGCTCTCGCACGTCACCATCGTGAGAACACTTTTGTGGATGGCAAACGTCTGACTGTCATAGGATTGACCGGAACCAACGGCAAGACCACCACCAAGGAACTGATCACGAGAGTGTTGTCCGTGAAGTACAACGTCACGTCCACGCAAGGCAATCTGAACAATGACATCGGAGTGCCTCTGTCTGTCCTGAACATCAATTCCGAGACGCAGCTTGCAGTCATTGAGATGGGGGCGAATCATCCGGATGACATCGAGAAACTGGTGAAGGTCTGCGAGCCTGACTATGGTCTTATCACGAATGTCGGCAAGGCGCACCTGCTTGGGTTCGGTAGTTTTGAGGGCGTGAAGAAGGCCAAGGGAAAATTGTACGACTATATTTCCGAGCACGGAGGAAGCATATTCCTGAATGCTGATGATGAGAATCTGGCCGCTATGGCCGCCGAGCGTAAAGGCTTGAAGGTCATTGAATATGGCATCGGTTATTGGAACGCTATGGTTCTGCCGTCCGATGCGGACCATCCTTTTGTCCGGATGGCCATTCCTGACTCAGTCGCTGAGCCTGTCGAAACGAAAGAAGGCACCGAAAACCTGCTGTGCCTCGAAACTCACCTGGCCGGTTCGTACAATGCCAACAACATAGCCGCCGCCATCGCTGTAGGCCTCCATTTCGGAGTGTCCCTCGAAGACGCAATCCAGGCCGTGAGTGAATATATTCCTAAAAACAACCGCTCGCAGTTGGAAAAGACAGATCGCAACATTTTGATAGAGGATGCCTACAACGCCAATCCGACGAGTATGGCGGCCGCTCTTGACAACCTTGCCACTGTGCAGGCTGCACATAAAGCCGTAATGATAGGGGATATGCGTGAACTTGGCACGGAGTCTGTCGCCGAGCATATTGCCATATTAAAGAAATTGGCATTGATGGATTTGGATCTTGTCTGCCTCGTAGGGGAAGAGTTCCGTAAAGCTCTTGACTCGGAACAGATGGTTCGACAGGCTCGCCATCCGTTCGCTTTGGGCGCTGAGCCTGTGGTTCGACAATGTTCGCCAACCAGCGAAGTGTCCCCCTCAAATACGAAATGGTTCCCGACCTCCGATGTTCTGGTTACTTGGCTGAAGTCAAACCCAATCTCCAACCACACAATCCTAATCAAAGGCTCCCGCGGGATCCGGATGGAGAAGATTTTGTCAGAGTTATAGGGAACTTCCTCTCGTCAAAAATCATAGTGAGCCCGGTGACAGGTACTTTGTCGATGCGAGTCTGGATGACATATCTGGCAAGCATTCCGACAAAGTAACCTATTGTCAGTCCGACAATTGTCCCGACAATCACATCACCGAGGTAATGCTTCCCGACGAATATCCTGCTGACAGCCACCAACGCCGCCCACGTCAACGCGAACTTGTAGAAGCCGTTGTACGTGTGTGTCCGGTCGTTTCTGAATCCGATGATCAGGCACATCACAAGGGCGAAGGCATTTGCCGCATGCGCCGAGAAGAACCCGTAGAACCCTCCGCGGCCTTCCAGCACGTTCAGCCCTCCGAGGAGCATCCTCGCGCTGTAGCTTGGCCTGAGTCTATCGACTGAATGTTTTACGATCGTGGAGAACTGGTCGCACAGCCCGAACGCGATTCCGACAGAAACCAGCACAACCAGAGCCTTTTTCCATCCAAGCCTTCTGAACAGGAAATATGCGCAGATCGCATACGCCGGGATCCACACCGTCTTGTCCGACATCAGCATCCAGATCTGGTCCGTTGCCGGCGTGCTGAAACTGTTCAGAAACAGGGTGGCGTTCTGATCAATCCTGTGCAGGAATCCTATGAGTGAAGCGCTGACCATAGCATATCCTTTAAGTCCTTGATCCCCTCACCGCTGACCGATGAGATGAACACGTGAGGAATTCCCTTAGGCAGCGACGGCTCGATTTCTTTCTCGATGTCCTTGTCGATCAGGTCGCATTTGGTGATGGCCAGAACCCGATCCTTGTCCAGAAGTTCGGGGTTATATTCCTTAAGCTCGTTGAGCAGGGTCTCGTAGCTTGCCTTGATGTCGTCCTCTTCCGCGGAGACCATAAAGAGCAGCACCGAGTTCCTTTCGATGTGGCGGAGGAAGCGTATTCCTATGCCTCTTCCTTCGTGCGCCCCTTCTATGATTCCAGGGATATCCGCCATTACAAATGACTGATCGTCATAATATTGTACGATTCCAAGATTCGGCTCCAGCGTCGTGAAAGCGTAGTTGGCGATTTTAGGTTTCGCCGCCGTGATCGCCGCCAGCAAGGTTGATTTTCCGGCGTTAGGGAAGCCTACAAGCCCCACATCAGCCAGCACCTTGAGCTCCAGGATGAACCATCCTTCCTGCCCATCCTCTCCCGGCTGCGCATACCTTGGAGTCTGGTTGGTGGCTGTCTTGAAGTTGTTGTTGCCCAGACCGCCACGTCCTCCCTTGCAGAGAATCCGCGTCTCTCCCGGCTCCATCATCTCGAACAGCACCTCTCCGGTCTCCGCGTCCTTCGCCACGGTACCCACCGGCACGTCCAGAATGATGTCCTCTCCGTTCTTGCCGGTGCGAAGTCCGCCCTCTCCGTGTCCTCCTTCCTCTGCCTTGATGTGCTTGCGGTACTTGAGGTGGATAAGCGTCCAGAACTGCGGATTGGCCCGAAGGATGATATGTCCCCCACGGCCTCCGTCTCCGCCGTCCGGTCCCCCCTTAGGCACATACTTCGCCCTGTAGAGATGCATCGATCCCGCACCCCCGTGCCCCGAAGCGCACCAGATCTTCACGTAGTCTATGAAATTGCTGTCCGGCATAGTACTCTATAAATCAATTTGTCAAATGATTGCGCAGACTCCCGTGCGGGTTTTGTGCGGCACCATTGCGCGCTGTAAAACACCTTTTTCTAATCGTGTTCTTCACGCTGTTCCTCCCCGAAGCCTTCAATCATACAAAGATAGTAAAAGTTTGGGAAAGAAAGGTTATTCTGAAATAATGAGCGAAAATGAGTCAAAAAGCAAGTGCAACATTACAAAGGCAGAGTTTTGTCCGGCAGAAGTCCTCTTTCCCGGACAAACCGATGATATTACAAAGTTTCTCCGGTAGAATGCCGTTTCGGTGGACATTTTGATCGATTGAATCACTGTTAGAAGGTGCGGCAATGGAAGAAGGTAACACGAGTCAATGAATTGATGTGGCATTTATTGATAATCGCAAAAATATGTTACCTTATGCGTGTCAGGTTAATGGCTTACCTGACACTTTGAGTTGTTCTCGGGGTGAGCTCGATGATGTTCTGTGGGATCTCCTTCAGGACCAAACTACGCTCAGCGTCGTCCAAATCTTCGAACGCTTTTCCGAAATGTTCGTTGGCATATTCATTCCTGATTAGTGAGACGGCGTTGGATAATTCTTTCAGAGCGGTGACGTACGTTCCGTATGATGTGGCTCTGTCCGTCTGAAGGCATATCATCGTCTGGTGGTTTTTACGGATAGATCCAGCGGCCATATTCAAAAGCTCGCTTTGCATAATGAGGTTCGTGTCGTACAAATACTTGCCATCCTTGTTGATCTTTAGGTGGCGCACCATCTCTTTCGGCATATTCTTGACCGCATCTGGAAGCTCAATCAATTTGACTCCGATCTTTTCGACGGTTTTATTGGCAGGAGGAAGACGCATCGGCACGCTACCGAGGTTCGGGCTGGAGTATTGCACTTTCAGAGCCGGCACGCTCCGGAGTTGTTCCCTGAGGTCATCGATGATTCCGCAGCTGATTTCAGCTGGAGCGATGATTTCCACCTTGGCCTCTTTGTCACTGCCTATCAAGGAATTGACGGCTTCCGGAATGTCTTTGTATGCGATACTCTCGCCATTCGCATAATAATGAATGGTTCCACCGCCGTCTTTTTGGATCTCAACCTTTACTGTCGAGTCATCCGAGACTGAAGAATTTTCAGTAACTTTGCAGTTTGTGACTGTTCTGGCGTTCAGAGCCAGGGCACCGCAGACAAGCGGCAGGATGTAGAGGACTCTCAGTCCCCTCATCGCGGTTGCGTTTGATTTTGACATCATAGTAATACGATTTTTAAGGATACTGTGATTAAAGCTGTTAGTGATTGAGTAGCCGCTCGCACTGACAGCTTTTCTTATTAATGAATATTGGTATTCCTTTATGTCCGCACCTTGTCGGAGGACTGCGTCGTCAGCCTCATATTCGTGGATGGCCCGGAGCTCTCGCTTGATAAGCCATACCGCTGGATTGAACCATTGGAAAGCCGACATTATGTCAAACAGAAGAATGTCTTTTGAGTGCCCAAGCCTGATGTGAGCCTTTTCGTGTTCAAGAATATGTATGTTGCCGCTTTCAAAGTCGTCTCTGCTCATCACAATCCATTTCATCCAGCTGAACGGAGGAATATTTTTGTCGCACACTATCACCTCGCTGCCGTGGATTTCCTTTCTTTCCCCATTCCAGACCAATCTGGCGACCCGCCATATTCCAAAAGCTGTTCTGCCAAGAACATAAACAACTCCTATCCAGAATGTTGCTATGATAAATGGTTCCCAGGATACTCCGCCAAGGCTTTCGATGATAGGAGTGGGCACCTCTACCGCATCTCCTGATATTCCGAAAACAGTAGCTTCGGGAATATATACCGTCTTGTGAACCGTTATGACGCATAGCGGTAGGATGAATGACAGCACAGAGGTTGCGAGGATGACGATCCTGTTCACCCTATGCATCTTCTCCTGGCTTAGAAAGCACTTGAAGCAGAGGTAGAACGTGATGAGCGTCGCCGCGACTTTCAATTCATATATTATGAAGGTGAGCATAAGATGGAATATTAGCGCTTGCCTTCTATCTGAGCTATTATTTCTTTTAACTCGTTTACGTCAAGTTTTTCATCCTCAAGAAACTGTGAGACCACGCTGGCGAAAGAGTTGTTGTAATACCTCTCCACTATGCCGCTGATTGTCGTGCCTCTGTACTCCTTTTCGGATATGCGTACCTCGTAGATGAACGTGTTGGCTATAGGACGGCGTGTGAGGAATCCCTTGCTCTCAAGGAACGACACTTGGGTCGAGACCGTAGTATAGCTCGGCCTTGGTTCCGGAAGGCTGTTCACAAGGTCACGGATGCACATCTCACCCTTTTTCCAGAAGATATTCATAAGTTCCTCTTCTTTCGCTGTCAATGTGTGTTTCATATCGCAATATAATTGGTCTGTCGCAAATATAGATAATTTTTAGAATATCTACTATATTTATTAGAAAATATTCTAAAATTTATCATATTGTTCTATGGATGATAGTTTTGCAAAATAATGTTATTTTTGTGCCAATAATCAATGAGTTGAAGCAAGAAAGACAACTTTATGGCAAAAATCGCCTTCATTGACCTTGAAATAGATGGCAAAGGCAGGATTCTGGACATCGGGGGAGTGAAAGCCGGGCAGGGGTTTCATTCCGCGAGGATTCCGGAGTTTGCGGACTTTGTCTCTGACTGCGATTGTCTTTGCGGGCATAATATCATCGAGCACGACATCAAGTACCTGAAACCATTCCTTAGAAAGGAATATATCCTCATCGACACCCTTTATCTCTCGCCGCTGCTTTTCCCGCGGAAGCCTTACCATAAACTTCTCAAGGATGACAAGATCCTTACGGAAGAGCTGAATAACCCGTTGAATGACAGTTTGAAGGCTCAATCTCTCTATGATGATGAGGCGATGGCGTTCAAGGCCTTGGACAAGGATTTCCAACAGCTGTACTATGATTTGCTGAACGAGGATATCCACTTCTCAGGATTTTTCAAAAGCATTGAATATGTCCCCTCAAGGAAGCCGTTCTTTTTCCGGAAATCCACTGCGGACATCTTCCGAGAGTTATTTAAAGGCAAGATTTGCGAGCATTCAAATGTCGAGTCTTTTGTTAGGGATCACAAGGTGGAATGCGCCTATGCGGCTGCCTTGATCAGCACTGATGACAGAAATTCCATAACTCCGGCGTGGATTCTTCACAACTATCCGAGTGTCGAGAATGTGATAAGAGGTTTAAGGGCTGTGAACTGTGGCGATGCCCGCTGCGCGTATTGCTCACAAAAACTGAATGCTGAATATTCATTGAAAAAGTGGTTCGGTTACGACCGTTTCAGGACTTTCGGAGGGGAGCCGCTGCAGGAGAATGCGGCAAAAGCAGCGATTAAAGGTGAATCGTTGCTTGCCATATTCCCGACCGGCGGAGGGAAGTCGCTGACATTCCAACTGCCGGCATTGATGGCAGGGGAGACCGTCAGAGGGCTGACCGTCGTGATCTCACCGCTCCAATCCCTGATGAAGGATCAGGTGGAGAATCTGGAGAAGAAAGGAATCTCGGAAGCCGTCTATATCAATGGCTTGCTGTCTCCGATTGAACGCCGCAACGCTTTGGAGAGGGTCGAGTCCGGGGAGGCCTCGCTGCTTTACATCGCCCCGGAGCAACTCCGCTCCAAGACCATCGAGAAGGTTCTGATGTCCAGAACCTTGGTCCGAATCGTGATTGACGAGGCGCATTGCTTCTCTGCCTGGGGTCAGGACTTCCGGATTGAATACATGTTCATCGGGGAGTTCATCAAGCATCTTCAGGAGTGTAAAGGTCTTGACACTCCGATTCCGGTCTCCTGTTTCACTGCGACCGCTAAACCTAAGGTGATCAGCGACATCTGTGACTATTTCCGGGACAGGCTTGGGATAACCTTGAAGCGTTTCACGACTGATGTTGCCCGCACTAATCTTCGATATACTGTTCTGTTCAGGGCTTCCGATGAGGATAAATACCAGACCCTGAGGAATTTGCTTGACGGCACAAAATGTCCGGCCATCGTTTATGTGACCAGAACCAAAGCCGCGGAGAAAATCGCTGAAAGGCTCGGCAAGGACGGGTTTGACGCAAAAGCCTTCCACGGTCAGATGGAGGTCAACACAAAGGTCAAGGCTCAGGATGATTTTATGAGCGGCAAGGTCAGGATAATCGTGGCCACATCAGCGTTCGGGATGGGAGTGGACAAGAGCGATGTCGGTCTGGTTGTCCACTACGAGATTTCGGATTCGCTGGAGAATTATATTCAGGAAGCGGGAAGGGCGGGACGTGATGTCAACTCGCAGGCGGAATGCTACGTCCTTTACAATGACGATGACCTTAACAAACACTTCATACTTCTTAATCAGACGAAGCTCACCCTGAGTGAGATAAACCAAGTCTGGAGCGCTGTCAAGAAACTTACGGCAAAGCACGACTGCATCCACATCTCCGCTTTGGAGATAGCCCGCAAGGCAGGTTGGGAGGAAATCCGGGACGTTGAGACCAAGGTGAAAAGCGCGATTGCCGCCCTGGAGACCGCCGGTTATCTGAGACGCGGGATGAACAGCCCGAGAATATTCGCGACAAGCATTGTCCCGAGGAATATGGACGAGGCTTCGGAGCGGATAGAACGATGCCCGGATTTCACTGAGGATGACAAACTGGACGCCAGAAGAATCATCAAGTCATTGATCTCGGAGCGCAGCCGTTCCCGCGCCGGGACCGTCGAGGCGGAGTCCCGTGTTGACTATCTTTCGGATATGCTCGGCATCGAGACCCGCAAGGTGATCAGTATCGTGGAGAGAATGCGTGTGGCCGGAATCCTCGCCAAGGACGACGATATGACGGCCTACCTCCGGCTTGGCCAGCTCAGGAAATTCAAATATTACATCCAGCTGGAGAAATTCCTTGTCGAGACAGTCATCGGCGAGTGCACGAAATTCAGTCTGAAGGAGATAAACGAGAAAGCGATCGCTTCCGGAATCGCAAGGTCCTCCGTGAAAGACATCCGTACAATCCTGTTTTTCTGGACGATAAGGCACTACATCGAAAAGCGCCCGGTCACGGACGATTATATTCAGATAGCGGCTAAGGTTTCGGCCTCGGATCTGGAAAAGCAGATCGCTGTCAGGAACTCAATCGCTTCGTTCATCGTCTATCGTTTCAAGGATAATAATAAAGAGGAGGACGGCGAGGTCAAGGTCGGGTTCTCGTTGGCAGGACTTGTCGGTGACTACAACGACAGCGCTCTTTTCCCGGAAAAGATTGATGTCGGGATGGCCGAAGAGGCGCTCCTGTTCCTCGCGAAGACCGGAATCCTGAACCTGGAAGGCGGCTTTATGGTCTTGTACAACAAGTTGCAGATCGAACGGCTCAAAGACAGCAAGTGCCGCTACAAAAAGGACGATTACCACAATCTGGACGACTTCTACAAGCAGCGGATCCAGCAGATCCACATCATCGGAAAGTATGCGAATATGATGGTGTCCGACAAAAATCGGGCTATGGAATATGTCCACGACTATTTTGTGCTGGATTTCAAGGCTTTCATAAAGAAATATTTCGATTCGAAGGAGGCGAAAAGAATCGACAGGAACATCAGCGAGAAAAAGTACGAAGAGCTGTTCGGAAGTCTGACCGGGACACAGTCTGACATAATCAATGACAGCGAATCAAGGTTCATCGTGGTTCCGGCCGGACCTGGAAGCGGCAAGACCTATGTCCTCGTGCGCAAGCTGGCCTCTTTGATCCTTCTGGAGGATGTCAAGTCCGAGCAGCTTCTGATGCTGACATTCTCAAGGGCCGCGGCTACGGAGTTCAAGAAGCGGCTCAAGGCTCTGATCGGCAACGCCGCCGAATATGTCGAGATCAAGACTTTCCATTCATATTCATTTGACATTCTTGGCAGGAAGGGAACGGTCGAGGGTTCCGAACATATTGTCGCCGACGCTGTCGTGGAGATTCGTTCAGGCAGGGTTGAAAGGAGCCGGATAACCAAGTCAATCCTTGTCATCGACGAGGCACAGGACCTTGGTGAGCAAGAATTCGCTCTGGTCAAGGAACTTATCCGTTGCAATGAGGATATGAGGGTCATAGCGGTCGGTGACGATGACCAGAACATCTACGAGTTCCGTGGATCAGACTCCGGGAATATGAAATCCCTGATCACTGAATATGGAGCGTCTGTCTATAATATGCTGGAGAATTTCAGAAGCTCCCATACGGTCATCTCTCTGGCGAACTCCTACGTTAAAGGAATATCCGGACGTTTGAAGTCCGATCCGATCGTAGGTAAGAGAATTGATCCAGGGAATATCCGTTTGGTCCGTCATTCCACTCCCGACTATGAACAGGCCATTGTTAATGAGATCGTTTCTGGCAATAATCCCGGTACCATCTGCATTCTTACCGCCACGAATGACGATGCCTTGGTGATATCGGCTTTGCTTAACAAGTCCGGACGGAAAGCCAGGCTGATTCAATCCCGAGAAGGATTCCAGCTTTCAGACCTCGCCGAGTTCAGAAGTTTTCTTGACGCTATCCGGAAATATGACTCCGCCTGCCTCGATGATGTGACGTGGGCTGAAGCGGCGGATGCCGTGCGGCGCCGTTTCAGTGACAGTGGATGCCTTGATCTGCTTGAGAGCTGTCTGGCCGCTTTTAATGATGAATATCCAACCCGTAAGTACATCACTGATTTTGAGAACTTTCTGCTGGAGTCTCAACTTGAGGATTTCACGAGGTCCAAGGACTCGGAGGTAGTCGTCTCAACCATACACAAAGCCAAAGGTTGTGAATATGACAACGTGTATATCTCGCTGAAGGGACTACATAATGTGACCGACCAGGAGCGCCGGATGGTCTATGTTGGAATGACCAGGGCTAAGAACAACCTATCGGTGCATTTTGACAATGCGGACATATTCACAGATGAAGTGTCCCGTGCCGTGATGGTTGGAGATGATTCGGTCTATGGCTCACCGGAGGAGGTTCTGATGCAGCTTTCGCATCGGGATGTCGTGCTGGATATGTTCAAAGGCAACAAAAATCTGTTGCAGAGTCTGCATTCCGGAACCAGACTTGAGCTTGATGGTGACTACCTGTCCGCCGAGATCGACGGTTGCCGCAGGACGGTTCTGAAATTCTCGGCCTCGTTCCGTGAAAAACTTGCCAAAATGGCTTCCAAAGGATATTCACCGGTCGAGGCCAAGGTCAGGTTCCAAGTGTTCTGGCGTTATGATGAGCAGGTCGAAGGTAGTGCGGAGCCTGTTCGCCGTGAGATAATGATAATTCTTCCTGACTTGACTTTTCATAAATCGTGACCGTGGAGGATAAATACTTCACTATGAGTGATATAACAGAGCGTCCTCCAATGGGTGGAAGGACGCTCTGGGATCTTGATGATTTCCAATCGATTAGGCTCCACGGTATGTGGCGTTGTTTTGTTGCCGCTCGGATGCCTTACCGCTCAATGAAGAGCGGCTCGGCGCGGAGGTAGTTGCCGTTCGTGGTGAAAGAGGCATCCTTTATCCTGATTTTCCTCGCAAGAACCGGTGTCTCGGCGTTTTTGGCCGCGATGAAGGAATATGTTCCTTTCTCGGTGGCCCAGCCGGAGCGTTGCTCATCGTATGAGGCGAGGAGATTCTTCGGGATCCTTATCTCTACTGTCTGTGATTTTCCCGGGGCTATCACATCCGTCTTTGTGAAGCCTTTCAGCTCGCGGGTAGGTTTGTCCATGTCCTTGCCGGGGGCTTTGACGTAGATCTGGACGACCTCCTTTCCGGAATATTTGCCGGTGTTCTCCACGGTCAGGTTGACGACATATTCATCACCGGCGTCCTCCACGGTCATTCCGCTGTACCTGAAGTCCGTGTAACTCAGGCCGAAGCCGAACGGATAGGCGGTGCGGATCTTCTTGGTGGTGTAGTACCTGTAGCCGCAGTAGATGCCTTCACGGTAGTTGACGTAGTCGATGTTCTCGATGTCGTACCGTTTCGTTACTCCGGCTGGAGCCGGACGGTGGAACGAGTAGTTGACCGGTTTGTCGGTGAGGATCTGAGGCATGGTCTCGGATGTCGGATCATCGTAATAGCTTACAGGAATGCTCATCGGAAGCCTTCCGCTCGGAGTTTCCTTACCGGAAAGCACTGAGGCTATGGCATGTCCGGCCTCGCATCCCGGAAGCCAGCTCATGACGATTGCGTCGGCCATGTCCTGCCATGCGGTCATGTCCACGATTCCGCCGACATCCAGCACGACAATCAGCTTTTTGCCTTCCTTGTGGAACGCTGTCGAGACTCCCTTGATAAGCCGCATCTCGGCGTCGGACAGCAGATAACTGAATTGGTAGAGTCTGTCCTTGCCTTCACCGAATATGCGACCGATGGTTATGACGGCCTTGTCGGCTTCCTTTGCGGCCTGCTCCAGCACGGCTTTGGACGGCATGGCCTCGGCCGGACGTTCGGCATCCACGAACCATTTGTCGAACTTGCTGTTGATCCTGCGGGTATTGAACCTTTCGTATTTAAGGCAGTCTTTGTAGAAGTCGTCTGTCGTTTTGTCCAGTCCGAATCCCGCGTCGGAAAGCCCCTTCTTGAGGTCTATAACGTATGAGCCGTTGACGTTTCCGGCTCCTGTGCCTCCGGTGATGAACTCGTAGGAAGTCACTCCGAACAGCGCGATCTTCGACTCAGGTGCCAAAGGCAGGGAAGCCGCATCGTTCTTCAGCAGCACGATTCCTTCCTCGGCGGCTTTCCGGGCCACAGACGCATTGTGCCGGAGGTTCGGTTTATTGGAATAATCATACCCTTTGAACCGAGGACATTTGACGATGAGCCTCAGGAGTCTCGCCACTGCCGTGTCAACCACCGGCATAGGCAATGAGCCGTCGGTCATGGAGTTGACGAGACGATTGTAGTGCTCGTCGCTGCCCGGCTGGATCATGTCGTTGCCGCTTGCGACCATCTTGTCTGAATATAATCCCGCGGCCCAGTCTGTCATGACCACACCTTTGTAGCCCCAGTCATCACGAAGAACTCCTGTCGCCAGGTCGTGGTTCTCTGCGGCCAATGTCCCGTTGACATAGTTGTACGATGTCATGACGGTCCACGGATCGCTCTCCTTGATGGCGATCTCGAAGTTCCTCAGGTAGATTTCGCGCAGTGCCCGGACGGGAACCCTTGCGTCAAGGTAGAGCCTGTTGAGTTCCTGATTGTTAGCGGCGAAATGCTTGATGGATGTTCCGACTCCTTGGCTCTGGATTCCGCGGATGTAGCCAGCCGCGACCCTGCCGGCCAGAAGAGGATCTTCGGAGTAATATTCGAAGTTTCTGCCGCACAGAGGATTGCGTTGGATGTTGATGCCAGGGGCGAGCAGGACATCGACTCCATATTCGAGAACCTCATTGCCTATGGCTCCGCCGACCTCCTCGACAAGCGATGGATTCCAGGTGGAGGCGAGGGAGGTTCCGATCGGGAACTTGGTGCATGGGCGGTCGTCGATCCTGACTCCCGCAGGGCCGTCCGCCAGCACGATAGCCGGGATGCCCAGCCTTTCTATCGGGTGGGTTGTTCCGGCGGAACCCTTTACGTAGAGAGTCGTGTAGCCGACTCCGTCGAAGGCTTTCGCTCCGCTGCCTACCAGCAGGGCAGCCTTCTCCTCGGTTGTCAATTCATTGACAATCTGTGAAATATTATCACCGTTCAACTTCAACGGAGAACCCGCGAGCAGAACGGTGACCAAAAGTGAACCAATCATCATTGACTATGCCTTGTCCATCATTGTGAATATCCTTCCGCGGACTTCCTCGATGGTCCCGGTGCCGTCGATCTCCTCGTACTTGCCTGCCTTCTTGTAGTACTCCACAAGCGGTTCGGTCTTCTCGTGGTAGGTCTTGATGCGGTTGTTGATTGTCTCGTCCCTGGCATCATCGGCGCGGCCTTCGATCGCGGCCCTGTGCTTGATGCGCTCCATGATCATCGTGTCGGGGATCATGATGGAGACAACGGATGTGACAGCCTCGCCGTTCTTAGCGAGCATCTTGTCAAGAGCCTCGGCCTGGGCGATGGTGCGAGGGAATCCGTCAAGAAGGAAGCCGGAGACTCCGGTCACGGTCTTGAACTTGTTCTCGATCATGCCTTCCACAACCTCGTCCGGAACGAGCTCGCCGGCGTCGATCAGAGCCTTTGCCTTGAGGCCAAGCTCAGTACCTTTGGCGATCTCACCGCGGAGAAGCTCGCCGGTGGAAATGTGGCAGAGATTGTATTTTTCTACCATTGCTGAGGCCTGGGTGCCTTTCCCGGCGCCCGGAGGGCCAAAAAGAATAAAGTATTTCATATCTGTGTCCAATACATAAATGTCTTTGAGGTTTCTTCCGATCTCGTTGTAGTCAAGCCCGAAGCCGACAATGAAGTCATCCGGAATCTCCATCGCCACATAATCTAGCTTCACGTCCTTTGTGTAGGATGCCGGTTTGAGGAGCATCGTGCAGATCCTTGTCTCGACAGCGCCTTTCTCTTTGAGGAGCTCCTTGAGAGCCACGATGGTGTTGCCGCTGTCCACAATGTCTTCCACGACAATCACCCTCTTGCCCTCGACGCTTCTGGTCATCCCCATCGTCTCGCGGACATTTCCGGTTGTGTGTGTCCCGTCGTATGACGAAAGCTTGATGCAGACCAGCTCGCAGTTGAACGTGAGCCTCTTCATCAGTTCGGACGTGAACATCAGTGATCCGTTAAGTACACAAAGGAGTACCGGGCAATCGGTACATCCATTGAAATCATGGTTGATCTTCTCGGCTACCTTGTCGATGGCTTCCTCAAGCCTCTCGTTCGGAATGAACGGCTTGAAGGACTTGTCAAATAGTCTGACGTTGCTCATTGTGGTTCGTTGTTTATAGTAAAAAACAAAATTAGGCAATATTCCTTAAAAAAACAGAAAAAACATACCTATGTTTTATGTTTCTTTTCGTTTTTTACGTTTACTTGCCTTACCTTGCCGGCCTGAACTTAAAGGGATGTGAATCTCTTGGCATAAACATCACGAATCATGAATATCCTGAAAAACTTCACTGCCGCGCTGCTGCTCGCGGTGCCTTTGTTTCAGGCTGATCTGACAGCTCAGTCTGACAACCTCATGAAGGCGATATTATATCTGTCCGGCGCGGATTCCGAGGAGGAACTGGACGAGCAGGAGATGGAAAGATTCTCCGTATTGGCATCCAGTCCGTTGGAAATCAATCTTGTGTCAAGAAGCCGTATGGCCACATGCGGACTTATGAGTCAGTACCAGGTGGCGAGCCTGATGGACTATCGCTTGCGGAATGGTGATGTGCTTTCCGTCTCGGAACTCGCTGCTGTTGACGGTTTCGGAGAGGATTACGCCAATGCTCTCAGACCGTTCATTTCGTTCGCCTCCAACGCTTTGCCTGGTCAGACAGAGATCGGATCAAAGCGTCTGACAAATGAGGCCTTGGCCCGTTCCGCGGTCAAAGGGAAGGATTTCAACTATGGAGCCAAGTACAGAATGAACTATGGCGAGTCTTTCGAGTTTTCATCGGCTGCCAGGACTAAATATTCAGACAAAGAGCGGTTTCCGCCGTCGGCGTGGGCGATGAATATGACATATTTTGGCAAGAGAAGGATCGGCAAGGTCATCATCGGGGACTTCAACGCCCGTTTCGGCCAGGGGCTTACGCTATGGAGCGGAATGTCCATGTCTGGACTGTCATCTTCATCATCATTCAGTAAACGGCCATCCGGATTGTCTCCGTCATGGTCATGGTCCGGGATAGGAAGCCATAGGGGAGTGGCGGCCGACTTCACGGCCGGGCGCATGGTTCTCTCCGCGTTTGCCTCCTTTCCAGGGCTTCGCTCATGGTGCGAGAGCGGCAAACCCGCCGAAATCTCTCTGATGACAGGAGCGAACATAACCCTCCATTCCCGCAACGGGCAGTTATCCCTCACAGGCTACTGCCAGACAGAGCCAATGAATATGCCGGTTAGGCCTAAGACCGGCAAACTGTCAGGAGACTTCCGCCGTTCATGGCGCGGGGTGGATTACTTCGGGGAGTTTGCATGGGATTTCTCCGGAAAGAGTCCCGGAGCCATTCTTGGAGCCGTGTTTCCTTTGGGAGGCGATTGGAAACTCTCATCGGCTGTCCATAGTTATTCCTCAAGTTTCGGTTCTGATTATACGGGAGGGATACGAGGTTGGACAAAGACTTCCGATGAGCACGGCGTCGCCATCGGTCTGGAAAAGTCGGGGGCTTTCCTTACAGCCGACCTTGCCGTCAAGGATGGAGACCGTTCCAAGAGACAGGTGCGTGTCCTGTTCAAACTGCCGTTGCAGTTGACCAAGGTGATGGTTCTTTCTGTGAGGATTACGGAACGTTTCCGTCCTTACGAGGAGGTTCTTCGATACCGCACCGGGGCTCGTTGTGATCTGGACTGGTCAAGTTCAGGGCTGTCGGCGCGTTACGGCCCGTCAGACAAGCCGGCCTGGAAGATCAGAGGCAGGCTTGAGGGACTGCTGTGCCGTTCGCTGGCCGGTCTCGCCTACCTGGAAGGTGGACGGAAAACAGACTGGTTCAGCGCCTATCTTCGAGGAACCATATTCATTGTCGATAATTGGGATGACCGGATATATTCATACGAGCGGGACGCTCCGGGTAACTTCACTGTCCCGGCCTATTACGGGCGTGGATGGAGTCTGTCAGCTGTTTCCGGATGCAAATTGCGGCTTGGCAGGGGGAGGGCCTTGAAACTGTACTTCAGGGCCTCGACAATGGCATATTCATTCATGAAAGAGCCAAAGCCTTCGGTTTCGGAAGCGAAGGCTCAGGCGGTGGTGATGTTTTGACGGCTACTTTGGAATCCTTATTTTCATCCCAGGCTTGATGTTCTCGCCTATCCCGTTGAACTTCATGATCTTTTCGGCAGTCATGCCCGGGAAATGCATCGCGATGCTGTAGAGGGAGTCACCAGCCTTCACGGTGTAGTCGGTGTAACTCAACTGGCTGGAGGCTGATTTGACAGCTGATGCGGTCGGCGCCCCGCCTCCCTTATAGATGCGGATCTTCTGCCCGATCCTGAGGTTCGTGCTTCTGAGGTGGTTCCACTTCTTGAGTTGGTTCACGGTGACATGGTACTTGGCCGCGATCTTTCCCAAAGTGTCGCCCTTCTTGACCTTATAAGTGATCGTGCCGCCTGAATATGTCTCACCGGACGAACGCTTCCCGTCATCCACAAGGGTCTGCGGGTTGAGATATTCAGAAGCCTTGTATGTGTAGATCGAGTCCTCGTGGGCTATGAAGTCGCTGGAGTAGTTGTATGGAATCCGGAGGATGTAGGTTTTGCTGTCGCCTGGAATCACATCCTTGATGTACTGCGGGTTAAGGTTTCTGAGCTCATCGACGGAGATTCCGACAAGCTCGCTGATCTGCTTGAAATGCAGGTTCTTGTGAATCTCGAATGTGTCCAGCTGGGCCGGCATCCGCATGTTTGCCGGAGCAAGTCCGTACTCCTTGCTGTAATGGATGGCGTACATCGCCCCGACGAACGCCGGGACATAGCCTCTGGTCTCACGCGGAAGGTAGTCATAGACCGACCAAAAATCCCTTTTGCCCCCGTTCCTGCGAATGGCCTTGTTGATGTTGCCCGATCCGCAGTTGTAGGACGAGATCGCAAGGTTCCAGTCTCCGAATACGTTGTAGGAGTCGGTCAGGTAACGCGCGGCGGCATCGGCTGACTTGAACGGGTCAAGTCTCTCGTCCACGAAGGAGTTGATCTCCAGTCCATAGAGCTGCGCGGTTCTGAACATGAACTGCCACATCCCTTTCGCTCCCGCACTTGAGACCGCAACCGGGTTCAGCGCCGATTCGATGATGGCCATGTACTTGAGCTCGTCCGGGAGGTTGTACTTGTTGAATGTCTCCTCGAAGATCGGCATATAGTACTGGCAAAGCCCCAGGATCGTGCCCATCTTGGTTGGCATCTTCTCTGAATATAGAATCATGTAGTTGCGGACCTTGTCGTTGTATGGGAGGGTGATGAAGGAGTTCATCTTTTCCAGCCTGGCTTTCATCACTTCGTCCGGAACGTTTGACGTGAACCGGATCGAATCCATGTCGTAGCCGTTCCCTTCCTCGTTCTTTCTGGCCTGACGGTGCAGATACCAGATACTCAGAAGGCTGTCCGTAACCTCCTGGGTATAGTCCTCGGGATTCAGTCCGGCCGCCGTCTTGAGTTTGTTCTCCTCATAGACATCGATCATCTCACCCGCGATGCTGTCTTTCAGGATGCTTTCATGCTTCAGTTTGTCCAAGGCTTTCTGAAGGGAATCGACTCGTTGTCTGAGTTCCTGATTCTCTTCCTTGATCTTTTTTCTGAATACCTGCGCTCCGGCGTTCCCTTGGAGCAGGAAGACCATGAGCAGTATGATGGGCAGTGTCGCGTATGTGGTTTTTCTCATCCTTTGGTGCTCTTGTTAAAATCTAAGACCGACTTTGATTCCTATCGCGTTGTCCCCGAACGCTCCCATGCCGAAACTCATAGGTGGAACCGAGCGTGTGGGGGATGCGATGGCATATTCATTATGTGGCGGGATATATTCATTGTAAGGAGAGATGACGGTCGGCGTGACATTAAGGGTGAGCTCGTCGTTCATCTCGAAGTCCTGCATGTAGGCGAACACATTGGCATCGATAACTTGAAGCAGGTAGCTGCCTACAATAGCGACAACCGAATAATCCCTGTAGCGCCTGTAAACATTCCTGAAGTACAGCGCCCTTTCCGCCGGAATGGAGCCGGTGTATCCTCCGTCAGGATTTGTCGCCTCGTTGTGGATGCGCTTGAATCTTTTGTAGTTCTTGCTGTTCAAGGCGTAGAAATGGTAGGAACCGATCATCATTCCCCAATATATCGGAATCTTCCAATATTCCCCGTTGTACGCCTGCCCGAGTCCCGGCAGGAGGATTGAATATATCGTCGCCTTCCCAGGTTGGTTCTTCACATCCCTCTTGTAGTTGACAACTCCGTCCATGAGAGTGGCCCAGTAGATGAATCCGGCGCTTGCGAACATATACTTGGCCATGTCCTTCGAGCGAGTGTCCAGCTCGAACTCCATGTTAGGGTCAAGCGCCATGGCGATGTCATAACCCTTCTTGGAGTGCTTGTACTTGCTGTTGTAGTGGATTCCCAGTCCAAGGGTCGTTCCGATGCCGCCGTAGATTATCGGCAGTTTCCAGTACTGCTTGTTGTAGATCTGCTCGGATCCGATGAACACCGTCGATCCGGCGAACATGGTTCCGATCCTCAGTGTAGTGTCCTTGTGGCTGACCCCTCTGAAGAATTCCCGGAAAGACCACATCTTGTCCACGGAATCCCTCGCGGAGGTGGTGTCGCTCGGGTCATTGTAGGTCTGGTTGAACGCCTCTTCCCTGAACTGCGCTTTCGCGCCCGTGGAAAAGGCCGCCAGGCAGACAAGTGCCAGACATATCCTGAGAATCAGATTCTTCATTGTTCTTCTTAGATGTTCGAGTCCTCAAGGGCCTTGAGGAACCTGCCCACTTCCTCGTCGGAGTTGAACTTGATTGTCATCGTTCCCTTTCCGGAGGCCGAGCGTTTCAGGCTGATGCTGTTATCAAAAAACTTGCCGATGTGCTCCAGAACCTTGTAATATTCATCCGGAAGGTCCTGCTGTTTCGTGGCCGCCTTTGTGTTTTCGTCCTTGCTCAGTTTGTGAACCTTCTCCTCCAGCTGGCGTACCGAAAGGCCGTCCTTGATCACGAGGTCGCAGAGAAGTTCTTGAATATGAGGGTCTTCCACTCCAAGCAGGACTTTCGCGTGTCCGGTGCTGAGAAGCCCGGTCTTGAGGTCGTGCTGGACTTTGGTCGGGAGTTTGAGAAGCCTCAGATAATTGGCCACTGAGGCTCGCTTCTTGCCGACGCGCTGCGCCATCATCTCCTGGGTGAGGTTACACTCGTCCATCAGTCTCTGGTAGCTCATCGCCACCTCAATCGGATCGAGATCCTGCCTCTGGATGTTCTCCACGATGGCCATCTCAAGCATTCCCTGATCGTCTGCGGTGCGGATGTAGGCCGGGATGATGTCCATTCCAGCCCTCTTGCAGGCCTTGAACCTGCGCTCGCCGCTGATGATCTGATAGCGTCCGTTCTTGAGTTTGCGCACCGAGATCGGCTGGATGAGACCGAATGTCCTGATCGAGTCGGCCAGTTCCTCCAACGCCTCGTTGTCGAACGCCATACGAGGCTGGTAAGGGTTCGGCTCAATCAGATCCACAGGGATCCTGAGCACGTCACCGTAGTCCTGCTCGGGTTTTGACCCGGCGATCTCCTTATTGATATAGCCGACCGGCTTTCTTTCCGGCCCGATTGTCTGGATGTCTCCCAAAAGGGCGCTGAGCCCTTTGCCCAGCCTGCTTTCCTGCTTGTTATTGCTGCTCATTGTCTTTATCTCTCGTTCTTTTCCAACACTTCCTTGGCGAGGTTCATATAGTTGGTAGTTCCGTTGCTGACCACATCATAGAGGATTATCGGCTTGCCGTGCGAAGGGGCCTCGCTGAGACGTATGCTCCTCTGGATCACCGTATTGAAAACCATGTCCTGAAAATGTTCCTTCAGTTCGTTCACAACCTGCGCGTGAACCTTTGTCCTGCCGTCGAACATCGTCACGACGAACCCTTCGATGGTGAGCGACGGGTTCACGCCGCTCTGAACCAGTCTGATGGTCTGGAGCAGTTTGCCGAGCCCCTCAAGGGCGAAGAACTCTGGCTGCACAGGAATCATCACGGAGTCGGATGCCGAGAGAGCGTTGATCGTGATGAGTCCCAAGGAAGGGGAACAGTCGATGATGATGTAGTCGTAGTTGTCGCGGATCGGGGCGAGTCTTCTTTTCAGGATCGTCTCCCTGTCCTCCACATCGATCATCTCAATCTCCGCTCCGACAAGGTTGATGTGCGACGGAATCATCTGAAGGTCAGGAATCTCTGTCTGAATCAAGGCATCCTGAATGTCAATCGTGCCGATCATCACCTCGTAGATCGTCCTCTTCTCGTCATTGTCCGGAGAGAAATTCAGTCCGGAGGTGGTGTTGGCCTGCGGGTCGGCGTCGATGATGAGTATCTTCTTCTCCAGCACCGCAAGCGATGCAGCGAGGTTGATGGCGGTTGTGGTCTTTCCCACTCCGCCTTTCTGATTGGCTATTGCTATGACTTTTCCCATATCCTGTGTGTATATTCAAATTTCAAAGTTACGGAAAATCTCTTGAAATGAAAAATCATTCGGTCTTGCTCGATTTTCCCGTTCTGAACTCTTGCGGCGACATTCCGGTCTCCCTGCGGAAGAATCAGCACAAATACGACGGATCGAGACCATCAGCGGAATCATCAACCATCGCACAGGCACGGCTTCGGTGCGATGCGTTTTCCCTGATCCAGGATAGCCTTTTTAGAAGCGAAAAAGGGAAATAATGTCGCCCGTATGTGCTCGGCAGCACTCGCGGGAGGCGAAAAGTGGGGCAAACGTTTCCCAAGAGTGCGGTATGCACTCTTGAGGATCAAAAGGGGCCGAAAGTGCTGCCGATGGGATCAAGCGTAAAGAGCATAAGTAAAAATCTATTCAGGCCGGATCGACATCAAGCGCGATGTGGCCTGAATATTTTTTCTCCTTCTCGAAGCGTTCCACCGCCGCCGCAAGCGTCTCCTTGTTTCTCGCCAGCGAACGGTCTTTCGGCAGCAATACCCTGATTTGGCGGATGTTCTGGTTCGAGATTTTGTCGATAGCCGGTGAATATGGCCCTATGACATTCGGGCCGTTCTGCACGCCCGGAGCGAAGCTGACCTTGACCGCCAAAGCTCCCCGCAGGTACTCTCCGAGATCCCGGCTCAGCAGGTCCACTCTGGCTTGGTTGTAATCTTTGATGACGACTCCGATGACCCTTGAATATGGCGGATAACCGAACAGCTTCCTTTCCCCGAGGAAACGGGCCATTGTACCGTTCTCGTCCAGTTTCCCGTCTATGCTTTGATAGACAGGGTGTTCCGGCTGTGAGGTCTGGATGACGAACAGACCTTTCTCTCCCCGCCGTCCGCAACGTCCTCTGAACTGTTCCAGAAGCTGGAGTCCTCTTTCGTCCGCCCTATAGTCCTCCTGCCCGAGGATAGAGTCGGCCTGAAGCACGGCCACAAGGGACAGTCCGCTGAAATCGAATCCCTTGGCGACCATCCTTGTGCCGATGAGTATGTCGATTTCCCCATTGGAGAATTTCCGGATGGTGTCCGTCTCATATTTCCGACTCTGTGCCGTGTCACTGTCCAGACGTGCGATTCTTGCGTTAGGGAACAGTTTGGAGGCCTCCTCCTCGATCTTCTGTGTCCCTGAACCTAACGGTTTCAGTACTCCTCCACATTTATGGCATTTCCCGGTATATTCATAAACCCTGCCGCAATAGTGGCAGACTAGTCTTTCGCTTCCGTCGGCGCGCCTGTGCAGGCTCAGGCTGACGTTGCAGCAGCGGCATTTCGGAATTTCGCCGCACTCCTGGCACTGCACGATCGGGGAATATGCCCGCCTCTCCCTGAGAATCAGCACCTGCCGGTGTTCGCCGAGGCATTTGCCTATGTGCTCGATGAGTTTCCTGGAGAAGTTCCCGATCATACCGTTCTTGCGCCGCTCGGCGATTGTGTCGATGATTTCGATGTCCGAGTCCGCCGCGTCGTAGAACCGTTTGTTCAAGGTGACAAGCCCGTAACGCCCTACGCTGCAATTGTACAGCGACTCCAGCGACGGCGTGGCCGATCCCAGAATGACGTTGGCTCCGAATATCTTCGCCATCATTATCGCCGTTTCGCGGCCGTTGTACCGAGGGGCAGGTGAGTCCTGCTTGTAGGAGGTGTCGTGCTCCTCGTCCACTATCACCAGCCCTAAGTTTTTATGCGGCAGGAATATGGCGCTTCGGGTCCCGAGGACAACATAGCCCTTTCCCTCTGCCGGCTCTCCAGCGTGCCTTAGGACGGTGGCCACCTCTCGCTTTCTGGACATTGTCTCTCCGGAATGGAACACAAGCAGTTCCGGGAATGTCTCGCTGATCCTGTCCTCCAGTTGTCTGCTGAGCGCTATCTCCGGAACCAGATAAAGCACGTTCTTTCCCATCGCGAGCGTTTCCTGCGCCAGTTTCAGGTAAATCTCCGTCTTTCCAGATCCCGTCACCCCATGCAGCAACGCCGGCTTCCCTTTCGCAAAAATCTCTTTTATCTTTGAATATGCTTCCTCCTGTGCCGCTGACAAGCTTATTTCCTTCTCTGTACCCTCGGACGTTTCGATTATGGACCCACCTATTGGCTCTTCGTCCTGATGATATGTAACAGAGTCACCATAACCGGTCACTGAGCCAGTGGTTCGACAAAGCTCACCAACCATCGAAGTGAGCTCCCTGACCAATAATCCAATCTCCCCCTCCAACATCTCCTTCTCTGCCAAGTACCTTTCCCGACTCTCTGACTTCCGAGCTTTCGCGGCCAATTCCGCCTTTTTCTCCGCTCTTTCTTCCAGCCTCTTGATCTTATCCGCAATCTTTGTCCGATTCTTCTCTTCTCTTTCCACTTTGAGTGCCTCCTGACGGGCCTGCACAACTTCCTTCTCCACTTTCTGCGCTGGATAAGCCGCCTTGTAAACTTCCCCGACAGTGCACAGGTAATATTCCGCTATCTGTCTCCATAGTTCAATCTCCTCCTTGGTGACCGGTTCCAACCCTTCAGCCATGCCTAAGATCGGCTTCACCTTGTCCACAATTCCCATCTCCTCCGCCTGTTTTCCTGCGTCCGCCATGCTTACCACTCCGACATATTCCTTTCCAGCAAAGTTCACCCGTACCCGGTCTCCGACCCTAACCTGTTCTTTGTCTCTTTCGGTCACTGAGCCTGTCGAAGTGACCGGAAACAATCCAGACGCATCCCCAGCCGATTCACTCAATTCAATTTCTTGATAATAGAATGGCTCCCACTCCAGCCGGAGCGGAAGGATAACTTGTATGAAGATCCTGCCTGTCATATGGCGAATTTAGCCAAAAACATCCACTCAGCGAAGAAAAACGCAAATTCTTCTCAAAAAAATTTGCAGCCAAAAGAAAAATGCCTATCTTTGCAATCCCAAACGGAAACGGTGTCGTAGCTCAGATGGTAGAGCAATGGACTGAAAATCCATGTGTCGGCAGTTCGATTCTTCCCGACACCACTCCTTAGGCCGCTGATGGACATTCATCAGCGGCTTTTCCTTTTTTATATATCAGTATCTGGTTTCTTCCGAGACGGGGCAGCGGGCTCGCTTCGACAGGACCGTACACGATTATCTAACCGTGAACCTATCATGCCTATAATCAAATGATTAGATAACTGTCTTCGGTTGGTTTACGCTAAAGACGATGCGCTATCTGCTTGATAAAAAGCATGTTATTCGCCACATGCTGATACACAGTAGGTGATGGATAACGTGTTGATCATCAGTCATTAAAGTGTTCAGCTTTAGCGTATTTTTACCATAGGGATAATCTTAATATCTTGATTTATAGTGACTTGTCTGCCACGGTAGCAATATAGGCAGCCAACAAAAAACTCTTTCCGGAATTTTGGTAACGTGCAAAATTCCGGAAAGAGTTTTCTGCTTGGCCCCACCTATGCTTTTTCCAGCCTACAGTCACCCGGAGCCTTGATGTTCCCGTCAAGGATGATCTCACCAACGGAGCTGTAGCGTATGAAGCCGGTGCGAGGGTTCTTGATGGAAGGAACATGGCCTTTCACTGTTGCCTGGACGGAAGAATATTCAAAAGCCAGATCAGCGTCCGCGCCCATTGTGCAGTCCTCAAGTACGAGGGCGTCGCAGTAGCACAGGGGCTGGGTCTCGGTGATGTGGCAGCGGACTAGGCGGAGGTTCTTCGAGTACCAGGCAAGATATTCACCATTAATCACGGAATCGATGACTGTGACGTTCTCGGCCTCCCAGAAGGAATCCTTGGAGTTCAGGACGCAGTTCCGGATCTCCACGTTCTTGGCGTACTGGAAACTGTAGTTGCCGTTCAGCTTGACGTTGGTGAGTTTAACATTCTCGCAGTGCATGAACACATAGTCGGCTCTGTCGATCACCGAATCCTCGACCACGATGTTCCTGCAGTCCCAGAAAGTCTCCGTTCCGCCCGGAATCTGAACGTTCTTCAACTTGATTCCGTCCATCCTGCGGAAGGTCTTCGGAGCGTCGATGATAGTGTCGTAAATCTCGCAATTCCTTGAATACCATAATCCTGAGCGTGCGCCCACGGTCAGCAGGCTATCCTTGATGACGAATCCGTCACACTCCCAGAACGGATACTTGCCCTCGAACTGGCAATGTACGGCGGTGATGTTGCCGGTCTCTTTCAGCGCCGATTCCCCGGCGTGGATCTTCACATTCTCAAGATAAAGGTCGTGTCTGCAGTAGAGCGGTCTCTCTCCGCCGAATTCCTGGTTGATGATCTTTTCCATATTCTCAAGTGATCTTTAGTTTCATCCATTTCTCGCCGCGCAGTCTCCAGTAGAACAGCAATCCGCGGACATTCAGCTCGATGCACATAGCCACCCAGTAGCCGACGAGTCCCATCCGAGGTGTCAAAATCAGTGCCAGTCCGATGCGTATCACCCACATGCTTCCGAAGTTCATCACGCTCGGCACCAGCGTGTCGCCTCCGCCGACGCAGGAACCGTAGCCGGCGATCGAGAACGCATAGAGGGTCTCGGCGAACGCCTCTATTCTCAACACCTTGGCTCCCAGGGCGATGACATCCGGATCCGAGCTCAAAAGCATCATCAGTTCTGTGGCGAAGATGAACATCAGCGCCCCCAGCAGAGTCATAATCCCTGCGGCCATCATCATCGTGATCTGCGAGAACCGCTTGGCGACTTCCTTGCGTTTCGCCCCGAGGCTCTGGCCGACAAGCGTCGTGGCGGCTTCCTCGATTCCGTAGCCCGGCATATAGCAGAAGCTTTCTGCGATGATCGCCAGCGAGTTAGCCGCAATGGAAATAGGCCCGAGCGGCGCCACGATGATGGTGCTCATAATGTGCGAGCCCCTCATTATTATGTTCTGGAGCCACATCGGCGCAGTGATGCCCCAAGCGTTGCGCACAGTCTTGCGCCGTGGAATGAACGTGCCTTGTTCTCCTTTGATATTCAATTCCTTGGAGCGTCTGAGAATGTACCAGATCACGAATATTGAGGTGACGACCTGCGCCGCGCCTGTTCCCAGAGCCGCGCCAGCCACTCCCATCTCACAAATGTAAATGAATATGTAGTTGAACACCACATCAAGGCCGCACATTCCGGTGTACATAAGGCTCGGAATCTTCATGTTGCCGCTGGCCTGTAGCATTGAATTAGCGGCCCATCCGACAGCGCCTATCGGAATGAACGCTGAATATATCAGGAAATATTCAGATGCGTCCTCATTGATTTCCGGCGTTCCGCCGAGCCAGTGGGGGAGCGCCCCACTGATGCTTACGCCTATCACTGCGAGAACCAGTCCGATGAGGAACACAGTGGTGAGCCCTTGCCTCATCACAGCTCTGGCCCCTTTGAAATCCTGCGCTCCGCAAAGGTGGGCGACCTGGACTGAGAATCCCGAGCTGGCTCCGGACTGGAATCCGCCCATTATCCAGGTCGTCGTGGCGACCAGACCTATTGACGCAGATTGGTTCGCGCCGAGTTGGCCGACCATTCCCGCGTCGATGTACTGCATCAGCACGGACGAGAACTGGGCGGCGATGGCAGGCAGACTCAGCAGAATCGTTAGCCGAATCTGCTGTCCGAGAGTCATCGGAAGTCCGTTCCGGATCATCCCGAGGAGTATGTCCTTCTTTCCCGATGCCATAAATTGAGGACAAAGATATCCACTTATAATTATATGGCAAAATTCATTTTGCCATATAATATATCTTCCACCCCTCAGTCACTACGTGACAGCCCCCGGTGGGGGCACCGAGGACTGTATTCCCAAGACCCCTTGCGTCGCTCCGCTCCGATCGATTCGTTCTACATTTATATTCATTTATCAAAATCAAAGGATTTTGTGTAGTTTTGCAATATGAAAGTTGCGATTGTGGGTGCCGGGGCGGCGGGGTGTTTCTGCGCCATTGAGTTGAAACGGAGGATGCCTTCCGCTTCAGTGGAGGTGTTCGAGGCGGGGGCGAAGGCTTTGGCGAAGGTGGCGATCACCGGGGGAGGGCGGTGCAACCTTACAAATTCCTTTGAAGGAATATCTTCGTTGTCAATCGCTTATCCTCGTGGAGACAAGCTTATGAAGCGGCTTTTCCGTTCCTTTGATCAGCGAAGTACTTGGCAATGGTTCGAGAACGAAGGCGTGAAGCTTGTGCTTCAGGAAGACCATTGCGTTTTTCCGGCATCGCAGGACGCGATGGAAATCGTTAACACCTTGCAGGCAAGGATGCGACAGGCCGGAGTGGTATTGCATATGAGACATAAGGTCTCAGGAATAAATCCCTGTTCTGACGGAGGATATGAATTATCTATTGAAGACGCAGAATGTAGCGGAAGGTCGCTTCGACAGGCTCAGCGACCTGATTCTCTGGCTCCGGAATCGATAATATCGGTCCCTGAGCCTGTCGAAGGGTCGATATTACAGAAATCCCAACGACTCGATAAGCATAATTGTTTGGCTGACATAGTTGTCGTCACCACCGGCGGCAGCCCGAAACTTTCCGGCCTTGGAATGCTTGATGGCCTTGACCTTGAAATCGTCCCACCTGTCCCGTCCCTCTTCACTTTCAACCTTCCCGGCAGCCCTGTACGTGAACTGATGGGCACAGTGGTCGAGAACGCATCGGCATCCTTGGTAGGCACGAAATTCAAGGCCTCCGGTCCGCTCCTAATCACGCACTGGGGAATGAGCGGTCCCGCGATCCTGAAACTCTCCTCTTATGCGGCCCGCTATCTCGCTGAAAATGAATATTCCGCAACTCTCTCAGTGAATTGGTTCGGTGACGCGGGCGAGCAGGATGTCCGTGACAGAATCACTGCGCTTTCAAAAGACAGTCCTCAGAAACAGATTCTGAACACCCATCCGTCCGAACTGCCGTCAAGACTTTGGAACTACCTGATCTCCAAGTGCGGAATCCGTGAGGATGCCCGCTGGGCCGAACTGGGATCCAAAGGAATGAACCGTCTTGTGAACACATTGATCAATGACGAGTACCAGATTCGTGGCAAAAGCCGTTTCAAGGAGGAGTTCGTCACCTGTGGCGGGGTCGCCCTTTCCAACATCAACCTCAATACCCTTGAGTCCAAGAACCATCCTGGCCTCTATTTTGCCGGAGAAGTCCTTGACGTGGACGCGATAACAGGCGGTTTCAATCTGCAGGCGGCCTGGTCAATGGGCTACACTGTCGCCCGATCCATCACCCTACATCAGGAATCATAAAAATGGCTGGCCGCTGAGCTTGTCGAAGCGTGCCAACCATTTCTGAGAATCAATAGAACCAATGTCACTTAGACAGGCTCAGTGACTGGATGACCTATTTAGCCAGTTCCTTGCGAAGCGTCTGGGCGACCTCCTTAAGCCCCTCCTCGGAGGACCCGATCCCGACGTAAGCGATCACTCCGTTCTTCCCGATGATCACGCAGCGCGGAACTCCAGACTTCGCGTAAAGCCCGAAAATGCTCTTGTCCTCATCGACCAGCGTCAGCGGCTTGAGGTATGAATATATTGTCTTGCCTTCCTTTCCCGCGAAGAACTTCTCAAGCGTCGCCCTTGTGTCCTTATAGGCGATCGGCTGGAAGACGAAATCCTGGTTGCCGTTGAACTCCTTGAGCGTGGCCGGAAGGTTCTCAGGCCTTAACTCATGCCTGCAAGGAGGACACCAGCCGCCCCAGAAAAGCAGCATTACGACCTTGCCCTTCTGATCTGCCAGTTTGAACGAGCCGCCAGCGAACCTCTTCCCGGTGAAGTCGGCCGCCTTGTCACCCTCCTTGAGGATGGTGGTCTCTCGCTTGATCTTCTCAAGCTCCTGTGCCTCCTGGTCTGCGGATCTGTTTTTGCTCTGCGCCCCTGCTGATAATGAAATGCCAAGCGTCAGCATCGCAATCGCAACAATTGTAATCGTCTTTCTCATATTCATGAATATATTTGCGCAATTTAGCGAATATTTGTGATTATTCAATAGTTGTGTCGGAATTTGGTTTATTCTGAAAATGATTATATTTGCGCCCATTGTATTAACGAACTAACTGATGAGTAGAAAAGTCATGTCTTTGCTGGCGGCCACGGCGTTGTCAGCGTTGCTGCTCTCCTGCGGGAAGGAGGAAGTCAGCGTGGAATATGTCCACACGTCTTATGAAAAATCGGATTTCCCGGAGACAATCTCATTCAACGGCGGAACCTTCAATTTCTCGTTCAAGGCTGACACCGTGAAACTGACAAAGGCAAGTGAACCCATATTCCTTGCATGGAAGTATAGGGTGAATGTCGGTGAAGCTACCGGAGAGCCTGTTGAGATCACGTCCAAGACCGATGCTGTAGAGATTTCAGTTCCGTCCAACTACACCGAGAACTCCAGGACAATCACGATCGAGGCAGCCTTCACTCCGGCTCCCGAGAGCTATGATGAAGAACCTTCTTCCGATGTTGTCTGGAAAGAGGTCGCTTCGGCCACTCAGGACGCGGCTCTTGTACTGATCGAGGATTTCTACTGGGCAAAAGGCAACATCACCCTGAAGGACGGCAAGTTTGCGATAGCCGAGAATATGTCCGACGCTGGACTGTACTTCAAGAAAGGTAGCAGTTATGGTGTCAGCTCGGAGCCGGACACATATGACGGTCTGGCTTACACTCCGTCCCGCGTCAAGATTGATCTTGCAGCGATTCCGGAGAATGATCCGGCCGATGATCCTTGCGCGAAGGTCGATCCGGGGCTCAGGCTTCCTACCTACGAGGAGGCTTATTACCTTTACTATCAAGAGGATCTTGACAAAGAGCACAGTCAGAATGGGGTTAAAGGTATGGGCTTCAAGAACTGTGATTTCTTCCTGCCTTTTGCCGGGACGATGTCCAAGACGGACGGGACGATCTCGATGAAGAATTCCTATGGCGCTTACTGGCTTGATGGCGAGAGCTACGAGGGTGACCGTTCGATTTATGTGATAAGTGATGAATATTCAATGATCTACTACGACCTGTCCAACACGAATCTGGCGTCGGTGCGCTGCGTGAAGAACATCAAGCAGCCGAGTCTTGTGTCATATTCCCCGAAGACCCTTGATAGTTACAAGGAGTTTAATCTTGAGGTTGTTACCAATCCGGGTGAGTTCGCACTCTACAAGGTTGAACTTTTGTCTGACATCGGCGACGTGTCCGAGATTAGTTGTACTCCTAAGGTGACGACGGTGACTTTCAAGAATATGGAGGCGAACACGAGCAAAAAGGACAAGACTTGGAAGATCTTCATCAACGGCAAGTACACCGGTGAGTCATTCGTCCAGCCGGCTATCACTAACTATGCTTTCTATGCCGGTCACTCACCGGCCAAGCACGATCACACCGCGTTCGATCTTAAAGTCAAAGTTGACACGGATCTTAGTGATGTCCCAGTCGAGGTTAAGAGTAATGACGGTTTATCGATGACAGAGAGTGCCTCAAAGTCTGATCCTGCCGTTTGTTTCTCTATTCCTGAGAACACAAGCTGCACAGACGATCGTGTACTCTCTATTTATGTAAACGGTGAGAACACCGGCAAGACTGTGGTTCAGGCCGCGGCTCCTAATCCGGATGGATTCTCTGTGATTTGGAGTCCTGGTTACCTGACTGTGAAGGACGGGGCCTATGCATTCGCCGGACCTAAGGAGGTCGGAATGTTCTTCAAGTGGAAGAGCCGCTACGGTGTGGATCTCGGGCAGGACATGAATAGCTCGCTCAAGTATTCAGGTAAGGCCTATGGCCCTGAAGAGACCACGATTGCGTATGCTGACATCAAGCCTGATGAGGTGGATCCTTGCTCCTTAGTCCTTCCTGCCAATACATGGAGACTACCTACTACTGAGGAATTCTTGAATCTCACTAAGGGTGGCAGCAAGGAGTGGAAGACAGAGTCCTATCGTATGTGTTCTGACGGAGAGCAGAATGTCTACCTTGCGGCTTCCGGTCAATTAAACAAGGCAGGTACTGGCGTATTCATGCCAAAAAGAATATTTGTATGGACTGGAGATGCCGGGGCGAAGGCGGATAACGGCAAGTTCTTGCTCTGGTACTTCACCTCAGAGGAGGCAGAGGCAAAAGTTACAGACAATGGTATAAACAAAAACCAAGGCCTTCAGGTCCGCTGCGTAAGGGACAAATAATAATCTTGATGAATATGAAAGAGCCGGCCGGGAGTGATCCGAACCGGCTCTTTTTCGATTAATTACCTTTCCAAAAAGAGAAGAGGCCAACTTGAAGCCAGCCTCTTCTCCCTTTATTCATTCAGTCCGGCGGAACGCTTATTCCGAATATTCCGCGAAATCGGATTTCGAGGCTCCGCAGACCGGGCATTTCCAGTCCTTAGGGATGTCTTTGAACGGGGTTCCGGGCTTTATGCCACCGTCAGGATCGCCCTCGGCCGGGTCATAGATCCAGCCACAGCGCAGGCATTCGTACTTTTTTGAGTCACTTGCCATAACAGTTATAGTTTTAGTGCAACATTAATGGTGCGCCACCGCGGCGCACCTGCACCTAAATCCTGCAAAAACTATTCCATCAATTTCTTGTATTTGAACCTCTTAGGCTCTGTGTTGCCGAGACGGGCCTTGCGGTTCTCCTCGTACTCGGCGTAGTTGCCCTCGAAGAACACCACGTTGGAGTCACCCTCGTAAGCGAGGATGTGTGTGGCGATCCTGTCCAGGAACCAACGGTCGTGGCTGATCACGACGGCGCATCCGGCGAAGTTTTCCAGACCGTCCTCCAGGGCGCGGATCGTGTTCACGTCCACGTCGTTCGTCGGCTCGTCCAGAAGCAGCACGTTGCCTTCGTCCTTGAGGGTCAGCGCAAGGTGAAGCCTGTTCCTCTCGCCTCCGGAAAGGACTCCGCAGAGTTTCTCCTGATCTGAACCGCTGAAATTGAACCTCGACACCCAGGCACGGGCGTTGATGTCCTTGTTGCCGAGCCTTACCCACTCGGAGTTCCCGGCTATGGTCTCGAACACTGTCTTGTCCGGATCGATGCTCCTGTGCTGCTGGTCCACATAGGAGATCTTCACGGTCTCTCCGATGTCTATAGAGCCTGTGTCCGGTTTCTCGATGCCCATGATGAGCCTGAACAGCGTGGTCTTGCCGGCACCGTTAGGGCCGATCACGCCCACGATTCCCGCAGGCGGAAGCGCGAACGAGAGATGCTCGAAGAGAATCTTGTCCCCGTAGGCCTTGGACACGTCCTTGAACTCGATGACCTTGTTGCCGAGGCGCGGTCCGTTAGGAATGTATATTTCCAGATTTGCCTCCTTCTCCTTGGAATCGGCCGAGGCCAGTTTCTCGTAGGCTCCCAGACGGGCTTTCTGTTTGGCCTGACGGGCCTTGGGAGCCATCCGCACCCACTCCAACTCGTGCTGGAGGGTCTTGCGCCTCTTGCTCTCCTGCTTCTCCTCCATCTCAAGCCTCTTGGTCTTCTGCTCCAGCCAGGAACTATAGTTGCCCTTCCACGGGATGCCTTCGCCTCTGTCCAGCTCAAGGATCCAGCCGGCCACGTTGTCGAGGAAATAACGGTCGTGGGTAACGGCGATGACCGTACCTTTGTACTGCCTCAGGTGCGCCTCAAGCCACTGGATGCTCTCTGTGTCGAGGTGGTTGGTAGGCTCGTCAAGGAGCAGCACGTCCGGCTCGCGCAGAAGCAGGCGGCACAGGGCCACACGGCGGCGCTCGCCACCGGAAAGGGTGGATATCTTGGCGTCAGGCGGAGGGCAGTTCAGAGCGTCCATAGCCCTTTCGAGCTTGGCGTCTATCTCCCAGCCGCCGAGATGTTCGATCTTTTCTGACAACTCGCCCTGACGCTCTATGAGAGCGTTCATCTGGTCGTCGTCCATCGGCTCCATGAACTTGAGGGAGATCTCGTTATATTCATTGAGGACATCCATGACCTCCTGGACTCCTTCCTGCACGACCTCTATGACTGTCTTGTCGGGATCCATCTGAGGCTCCTGCTCAAGGTAGCCCACTGAATATCCCGGAGCCCAGACCACCTCGCCACGGTAGGATTTCTCCACACCGGCGATGATCTTCATCAGGGTCGATTTACCGGAGCCGTTCAGACCGATGATGCCGATCTTGGCCCCGTAGAAGAATGAAAGGTAGATGTCCTTAAGAATAACCTTGTTGTTGTGCGGGAGAACTTTGCCCACACCGTTCATCGAGAAAATTATCTTTTCGTCCGCCATTTTGTTGGTAGATGTTTAAATTGTTTTCTATGAATATGTTAATGTCGCTTTCGGCCGTCTTTGCGGATGAAGTCTCCGACGAAGGCGGCCAAACGGTTCAATACTAATAGCTTCCCCCTCCGATGAATCCGCGAAGCAGCGATGTCGGCGGGATCTCCTTGTCTGAGACCGGCACGAAGTAGTGCAGGAATTTCAGCAGCCTGTGCGCCTCGCTGTACTCCGGACAGTTCTTCGGCACGGTGGCGAGGATCCTCTCGGCGTGGGTGCGCAGCACAGCGAACTCCACGAGGTATGCCGAGTTGAACAGCACGTCGGCGTTCTCCTGGAACGGATATATCCACTTGACCTCGGCCCTGCGCACGTTCGGCCAGTTAGCGATAGACTCCCGTGCCGTGAACGCTCCCTTGAGGTAATCCCTCACGATCCTCCGCAGCAAGCGGTTGTCGCTCGTCGGAATGCAGTTGTGGCAGTCCAGCGAGATGGAAGTTATTGTGTTTATGAATATCCTGAATTTCTCCTTGTCCGGGACCTTCTCGGTCAGCCGAGGATTCAGAGCGTGCAGACCTTCGATCAGCAGCACGGACCTTTCGCCCAGCTTGAGGTTCTTGCCGTTGAACTCTCTGCGGCCGGTCACGAAATTATATTCAGGAACCTCTACTTCCTCTCCGTTAAGTAGTTTGACGAGGTCTTTCTGGAGATATTCGTGGTCCACGGTGTCGAAGTTGTCGAAATCGTATGATCCGTCCGGGAGTTTCGGAGTATCGACTCGGTTGACGAAATAGTCGTCGGTCGAGAACGAGATCGGGTGCAGTCCGCAGGCTTTCAGCTGGACGCTCAGCCTTTTGCAGACCGTGCTCTTTCCGCTGCTGCTCGGTCCGGTGATCAGGACCAGCTTCACCGGATTATCCGGGTCGTTATGCCGCCTCTCGATTTCCTCGGCGATCTGGACGATCTTCTTCTCCTGCAATGCCTCGGAGATCTGGATAAGGTCGGAGGCGTTGCCTTTGAGGATGGACTCGTTGACATCCCCGACGTTGGAAAGCCCCATAATCCAGTTCCATTTATGCGTCTCCGCGAACACCTCGAAAGTCTTAGGCTCCTCGTGAAGCGGCGCCAGATCCTCCGGATGATGGCGGTCAGGGACGCGCAGCAATATTCCTCCGTGGCAGAGCTTCACGCCGAAAGTCTTGAGGTAGCCTGTGCTCGGCACAAGCTCATCATAATAGTAGTCAGTCACATCGCCAAGCGAGTAGCAGGTGATGTAAACCTCGCCGCACGTCTCCAGCAGCTTCACCTTGTCGAGGTCGCCGGATTCCTTGAATATCTTGATGGCCTCCTCGATCTGGAGTTCCTTGCGTTTGAACGGAATATTCTCGTCCACGAGTTCCCTCATCCTCGCGCCGATCGCCTCCACATCCTCCTCAGTCAGAAAAGAACCATCGTTCTTGTAAACCGAGCAGAAATAGCCCTTGGAAATCGGTCTGCGGATTGTCATCCTGCTTTCCGGGAACAGATCCCTTGTGGCCTTGTACAGAAGGAAGCAGAGCGAACGGCTGTAGAAATTGCGGCCGATGTACGTCCTGTAGTCCAGAAACTCCACGTCACGGTTGTGGAAAACCCTGAATCTCAGCCCTTCCGCCACGTTGTTCACCTTGGCGGCCAGTATGTCGTACGGTTTGTCGAACTCGAACTGTGGAGCGATGTCCAGCAGGGGGGTCCCTTCGAGGAACTCTTTGTATGTTCCGGTGTTTTTGCAGTAAATCCTTACCATAAGTAATCGTTAAACAATAATTTGCTTCACCTTAGGCAATCTTTTCGGTCTATATTTCTTTTCTCCTCAGTCATGTGCCACCGGCACACTCCTTCTTCCAAAAGAAATCTATCCTCGAAAATCTTTGCCAAATCTGCGGCAACTTATTGTTTGCCGCTTACCAATTGATGCGGTTATGGACAAAGATACGAACAAAAATCCTCTCCGGCAAAAGCGTTTTCCGGAAGTCTTGTCATGGTCGGATGAATATTCCTTGAATAATTTGTGAATATTCTTCTTTTCGTCCCCGGCCATTGTCGGAAGTTGCGCGGAAAATGTTAACTTTGTGGGCTTTTGGAAATATTCAATAGGTATAATAATGAAAAATGCAATCGTTTTCGCGGCAGCTGCCACGCTGCTTTCCGTCGGAGCCTTCGCCCAGGACAACCTGAAGAAGGTGAATGATGTGATCGAGCCGCTTCCGGCCGGAAGTGTGACATTCAACGGCTACTTCGCCGATGACATCCAGAACTCCATCGACCACTGGGTCAACGGAGTGATGCCTTACGACAAGGTCATCGACTATTTCATCAAGGGACGTCCGCAGTTCGCTCTCGGCGAGATGCCGGGAAAGTGCATCCGTACAAACTCTCTGCTTTACCGCTACAACGGAGATCCTAAGCTCAAGGAACTGACCAAGAGTCTCGTTTACAAGCTCATGGCCACCGAGAAGAGCAACGGCAGCATAAGCTGCACCGCCGTGGATGACCAGCCTGGCAACCGTGACGGTGACATCTGGGAGAGAAAGTACGTAATGCTTGGCCTGCTTCAGTACTACACTGACGTCGAGCAGGATCCGAGAGTCCTCTCCGCCCTTGAGAAAGAGGCCAGGAGCGTGATCGACCAGGTCGGTCCGGCACCTAAGAAGAGCATCACCGAACTCGGTTGGAGTTCCACAAAAATTGAATCATCCTCTATCCTCGAACCGATGGTTAAGCTTTACTTCATCACCGGCAAAAAGGAATATCTCGACTTCGCTGAATATATCGTCACAACCGGCGCGTCCAAGGGCAGCAATATATTCCAGCAGGTCTATGAGGGCACTCACCTCTACGAGGTCGGCAAGCCTTACCCTAAGGCCTACGAGATGACTTCCGTCTGGGAGGGACTCGCTGAATATTACCGCGCGACCGGTGACCCGAGGTGGAAGGTATGCCTTGACAACTTCTTCAACGATGTGGTTGAGAACGAGATCACCATCATCGGCAACGCTGGTTCTGATGTTTACTGGCCAAGACTCAACGGAGAGGGATGGAGCAACACGGCCGTGGAGCAGACCAATCCGAACATCAAGAGAATGATGGAGACCTGCGTAGGTGTGACTTGGATGAAATATTGCTCTCAGTATCTTCGTCTTACGGGTGATCCTACAGCTGTTGACTACATTGAGAAATACGCCTACAACGGCCTTCTGGGCGCGATGAAGCCTGACGGAAAGAGCTTCAGCTACGTGAATCTTCTGAACGGAGCGAAGGTCACAAACAGCGGTTGGGGGACCAATATCGACGGCCAGCCTGTGACCTGCTGCAACCTCAGCGGCCCTTGCGGCCTGTCCTACCTTCCTTACATCGCCGCGATGCAGTCAAAGGAAGGCCCGGTAATCAACCTCTACAACGCCGGAACCGTGACCGCCAAGACAGCGAAAGGCAATGAGGTCAAGCTTGGAATCGTCACTGAATATCCTCGCGCGAATGAGGTGCGTATCTCCGTTGACCCGGCCGCGAAGGAAAAATTCACTGTGAAACTGCATATTCCGTCCTGGAGCGAGCAGACTTACGTTGCTGTCAACGGCAAGTATGTCGGCAAGGTGGAGGCCGGAAAGTATCTCAATCTGGAGCGCAAGTGGCAGGCTGGTGACAGCATCTACATCATCTTCGACATGAAGGCCAAGCTCATCAAGGCTTCCGAGAACGGACGCAACCCTGAGGGCAAGTTCTTCCAGGCCGTGCAGTGGGGACCGCTTGTCCTCGCCCGTGATGAGAACATTGATCCTGACTACAACAAGCCTGTTCAGATCATCGCAGACGCCAACGGTGAGGTGAAGGTCAAGATTGTTGACGCTGAGCGTCCTGGCACCAGAATGCAGTTCCTCGTTCCTACCACCGAAGGAGACATCAAGATGGTTGACTACTCATCGGTTGACTGCTGGAAAGGCAAGCACATCCAGACCTGGCTTCCGACCATCCGTTAACATCCCTTTATTGTAAACATCTCGTAAAGAGCATAATCACTCCGACAGGCTCAGTGACCAACCATCCGGTCTCCGGGCCTGTTTCTTTTGTCCTGTCACTGAACTTTCCCCATCGGTCACTGAGCTTGTCGAAGTGACCTCCCATCCCATTCTCCCTCTGGTCACTGAGCCTGTCGAAGTGACAGCCACTCTCCAAGAATCCCAGTCAAATAAGTCCATATAAAAAATTGCAGCTCAGGGGTGTAAATAGTTGAAAAAAGTCTTGCATATATATATATCTTTGTGGATGTATTTTTTTTCGGCAGCCACGGCTAACCCGGCTGCCGAAAAAATACGGAGGAAATTATGCAGTCAGAATCGTTAAAGGTACGGTTAACATTTATGGCGGATATTTTCATTCTTCCAATAACTCAACAACCAAAGAGGGAACGTCTGAGGTTATCTATTTGGAGTCAGCATGGGCAGCTAGCAACAAATGTGCTTTGAATATTTATGGCGGTGTGTTTGAAACTGATGGCGATGCTTCTTATCTGATCAACTGTAAGGATAATTATCGTTCAAAGTGCAAAGTTAAGATTATGGGCGGTATATTCGTAGGCTTCAATCCAGCTGATAACACAGCCGAAGGCGCAAACACCAATTTCCTCGCTGATGGCTATGTGTCCAAAGAGATTACATACAACGGCAAACAGGCTTGGGAGGTTACCAAGGCTGAATAGGTGATTTAGACCCTATTATATTCATAATTAAGGCTGGCTCCTTCGGGAACCAGCCTTTTTCTCAAATATTGTAACCGACAGATTCGCTGAGTTCTCCTGAATACTTCGTCTGGTTGGTACACCAGAAGCCCGTTTCCTGTACCAACGGCATGTCATAATCCGTTTGGTACACCAGAGGCGCATTTCCTGTACCAATGATGTGTCACAATATATTAGAAAAGCCTTCTCGCTATATTATGCTAGACTAATCTTGAAAGGTGCTATACAAACAAATCAAAACATCTTCTCGAAAAATCGCGTTTCGTTAAAATCTGTAGCCGATACCGAAACGGCCTCCGAGAACCATGGAGCCGAAGGCGCATTCTATTATGCCATAGACGGATTTGTAGGAGATTTGATAGCCAAGAGGAAGTACCTCGTAGGCTGGAAGCAATTTTGACATGCTGTGGCCTTGATCATTGCCATGTCTGTAGGTCGCTCCTGCCGCTATACCAGCATAGACACTGAACGGAGGCTTTTCGTAAAAGGTGAATCTGACTTGACCCGCAAGAGAAAAGTCGGAAAACTCTTTTTTTCCGATCGTTCTATGAGTTTTCGGGTCGATCAAGTCTCCCCACAAGGTGTAGTACCCTAACTTTCCTCCGACTTTCAACCATTTCTTAAGTATAATGTTGGCATCCATAGACACTTCAGGAAACATCCCGGTTGAATAGTACGGTTCGTAGAAATAGTATAAGTCATGATTATGTCGTACCGTCGAATTCGGAAACTCATTGGATGAAACCAGTGCGCCAGGTACAATGCCGACTGTCAGGTTCACTTCGTATCTGGCCTCTTTCAGAAGCGTGCCCTGTGCGCTTGCCTTAAATCCTGTACAAAAAACAAGGAGCGTCGCTAAGGCCGCTCCTGTTACGTTTATCCTCATGATTGATCAGACTAAAGGTGTGACGATGTCTGTCCGGAGCGATTAATACGTTCTGACAAGGCTGTAGTCATCAAGTCCTCCGCGGAGGATCATGACGATCGAATCAATGGCCTTGCCGTCTTTGTACACAAACATATTCAGTTGCCCCTTGCAGCTGCCCCATGAATATCCCGTGTCCCCGATCGTGTAGGTAAGAGGCTCTTCCGGCGTGGTGAATTTGCAGGAGTAGCCTTTCTGTTCCCGTCTTTCACCTTCGATGGTGACTTTCCAGCTGTGGAAGTGATTGTAGTCACCTGGCAGCATTCTGGCTGTTATTGTATAGTCGGTAGGGTATGAATCATCGCCGAGGAACCAGTATTCCAGATTCTTGTTGGAGACGGTCCACGTGCTGTCTTCCGCCGCTTTCTCAACCTTTACTCCCGGAATTCTGTATGACGGGTCATCCGGTCTCATGACGGAAGTCTTGCTTTGGATGTTGGCCTTTCCGTTGATTTTGTACTCCAGAATCTTGAGGTTGTCAACTATCAGGTTGTTGGCGATGCACATCATGTAAGGGCCCATTGAATATGTCACCTCACCATCGCTGCCTGAAAACTCTTTCTCAGCCTTGCTGCATGATGATGCAGCGATAATTGTCGCAGCGATCACTGTCGCGATTGATAAAATTCTTTTCATGATTTCAAGTTTAGAATCTGTAACCTAATCCACCTCTGACTCCGCCCATTCTGGTGCCGGCCACAATCTCAAGCGTCGTGTATATCTTATGATCCATCCATTGGAAACCCAGCGGAATGAACTCTACGGCAGGGAGAATCTTGGAATATGTTTCTCCGCGGTCTTTCCCGGCCCAGACGGAGGCTCCGGCACCGATTCCGGCGTACATCCTGAACAACTGCCTGTTGATGAATGTGAATTTAGCCTGTCCAAGCAGAGAGTAGTCGTTCAAGGTCTTTTCTCCGATCTTCTTGTAGCCCCGAGGGTCGAACACATTCGCCCACGCTTTGGCGTAGCCCGCGCTGGCTCCGATTTTCAGCCACTTGGTGAGATAGACATTGAAATCCGCTGTGTAGAAGGCTGAAAAGCCAGGATCTCCGGTGTATGTCTCATAGAAATCACTGAGCTCTTTCCTGTAATAATGGCGAGACGGAAACTCGTCGCTGTCGTAGGCCATCTGCATCACACCTACCATCAGGTTGGCTTCGTACTTGAACCCTTTGACATCTCCTGAAGATGTCTGCGCGCCTGCCGGCAATGCCATGCCCAAGAGCATCACTCCAGCCGCGCAGAGCGCTTTCAAAACAGTTTTCATAATATCGTTGGTTTAAATGATTTTCTTTGGTTTTGGTCACTGAGCTGTATTTCTAGTCGCTGAGCAAATCCTCGGTCGCTTAGCCTGTCGAAGCGACGTTACAAGTTGAAACGATCATGTCGCTTCGACAGGCTCGGGGACCAGGCTGTCATTGGTAATATTCAGGATAATGCGTCAGGTCTTTGGTCGAGCCGTCACGCAGGCGGATGTACGAATCGAGTTTCCGTTCGCCCTCATGGAGCACGATGACTCTGCTGCCGTTCATTCCGATGTTGTTGTAAACTGTCGCGGCTCCGCTGTACCGCCCGTAGGCCAGCATGATGCCGTAGTAGCCGACAGAGCAGTCATTGTCGTGGTCGTGCCCGCAGAAGACCGCCATCACGTCCCCGCACTCAAGCATCTTGCAGAAAAGGCCCGAGTTGAAATGCGAGGAGCAGATTGTCTCACGGTGGGTGCCGTACGCCTTGAAGTTCAGGTCTTCTCTGTACGCGTAGGCATATTCAGGGAGAGGAATATGCATGAACGCCACGGAAGGAAGCGGCTTTCCGCCGTGTGCTGAGGTGATGGTGCCGCTTGTCTTGCCGTACCATTCCACCTGGTCAGAATGGGCGTAGTCGTAGTCATAGCTCTTGATGGCTTTCTTGGAAAGCGGCGATTCGCTTCCGGTATCGAAGCACCATACGACAGAGGCGGTCGTGTCCGCTGAGTGAGACTTTACCTCAAGGAAATAATTGCCTTCTCCGTGCAGACCCGGGGTGTCTCCGGCGACGCAAAGCGGTCTGGTCATCGCATCTTTCAAAAGTGCGGCGTTGGTCTGGTCAAACTCCTTGTCGTGGTTGCCGAAGACAATCCCGTAAGGCACACCGAATTTGTCGAGTGTGTCAAGAAGGATCCTGTAGTTCTCAAGAGCAGGCTTGGCATAGACTTGGTCGCCAGTCAGCATGATCAGGTCTGGCTTTTCCGCTGTGATGGCGTTCCTGATGTTCTCCCAGACAAGCGGAGTTGTCTCATTGGAAGGAATTAGATGAGTGTCAGTGAATTGAAGAATCTTGAATTCTCCATCCGAACCGAATCTGAGTGTCGGTTTCAACGGTTTCTTAGCGGAAACCGAAACACAGGCGGTGATTGCCATCAATGCGGAAATTAGTCTTTTAATATTCATGATCAATTATTTGGTCGTTGTTTCTCCTATAATTCTGACTGGCCCTATAAGTCCGGCAGGGAGCAGCGGCTCCTCAGGCTTGAAGAACTCCATCTGGGTGTAGGTGATCTTCTTCGTCACACCCGGCTGGACATCCCCGACGAGGCGGTTGTGCCACATATTGATGACCTTGACCTCGATGGTGTTGTCGCCGTTCCTCACTGCCTTGGTGATGTCAACCTTGAACGGGGCGTTCCAGAACACTCCCAGATTCTTTCCGTTCACGGTCACTTCCGCCAGATCTTTCACATCACCTAAATCCAGAATGACGGAATCCTTGCCTCGAATTTCCTTCTTTTTTAACTTGAATATGTTCGAATATGTCACCGCTCCGGAGAAGTACTTGATTCCCGGCTCGGAACTCTCTGTAAGTGAGGTAAGTTCGTTGAATGTCGCACTTTCCGGAGCTCCGCGTCCCTGCTGGAACTTGACTGACCAAGGAGTGTTGAGCTCCACGATTGTCTCTTCGCTTGTCTCAGGCAGCTCAACTTTAGCCACATCGGTGTTTTCTGTGAATATGACGAAGGCAGACTGGTGCTGTGTCAGGTTCATCTTTACGTTGGTCCTGCCGTCAGCGATCTCATAGCTGACCGGTTCGGTTGAAGCGTCCTCCGCGTGCCAGATTACAGGCTTTTTGCCCGTTGTCCTGAATGAAGCCGTGATGTCTCTCGTGTCCTTGGAAAGGTTTGTCACCCAGTAGATTTCACCATCGGAAAGGTTTCTGTGGACGAACTTGATGTCCTTGTTGTTTCCGCTTGCTATGCTGAAATCGGGTTTGAGACTCATGGCGGAAAGGACTTTTTCCGCCGGCACTCCTGCCGTTACATTCTTGCGCCCGGAGTTCCAGATGTCTTTCACAAGAGCCTTGAACTCTTCCTCCGTGCCGGTGTTGCCGGCGAGTTTCTGAGGCTTGGCTCCGCAGATCACGACTCCGGCGTCCGCGAACACCTTGATCTTCCGCAGGATGTCGATTGACATGTGTTTCACGTTGGCGTCAAGCATCAGAACCTTGTACTTCATTCCGCTTGGCACAGTGATAAGCCCGTTCTCGGCCTTGGCCAGATCACGGATCACGGACGGGCTGAAATAGTCGTAGTTGTAGCCGTAAGGAAGGGCCGGGACTTTCTTGAGCATTATTCCCGTTGCGTTGTTGTCCTCACCGTAGTAGTAGGCGACATCGGCCACGAAACGACCTTGCTGAAGCATATAACAGCTGCGGGACAGATAATCCGTCCATGCCTTCGCCTGGTCGGCCCAGGTCTGGTGACGGTCGAACCATTGGCCGTATTTTCCGAGACCGAGTCCCGGGACCTTGTCGTCAACCGGCTGGTGAGGTGATGTGTGGATCACGAATCGGTTCAGTCCGGCGGCCATCGCTGCATCGGCTGTTGGTTTGAGCACGGCAGGGGAGAAGACCCAGGCCCCGTCCCTGTAGCCGTCGGATGTGAACGACTCCGCGGCGGCGATGTTCTGGCCGTAGATGTGAGCCACGGAGGCGGATTCGCGCACGTCGGCCTCGAAACGAGGATTGAATATGTTTCCGTTCTTGTAGTCCATCCAGAAGGCTGACATCGGAATCTCGGCGTACCTCTTGCAGTCCATTCCGTCGGAGAGGTTGGCGCGGTAGTTCTCGTGGCTTTCCGTGTATCGCTTCATTCCGTAAGGCTTCAGGATCTCGTTCTGGAGGTCGTAGTGATATTCGGAGATCATGTCTCCGATCGTCCTTCTCCAGTCGAACAGGAAACGCTCGGTCTCCTCGGTGTTGTTCAGAACCATTCCTGTCAGTGCTGGCATCCAGCGGAGAAGATCGTAGCCTTTTCTGGCCTTGAACTCTTCGAACATATTCCTGGTCCACGTCTGCGCTCCCGCCTCGTAGCTGTCTGTGAGGAGATATTCAATGCCACCCTTGCCGAGCTTTCCGCCGGAGGCATCGGCATAGGTTTGGAGGTAGTTGTGGAAATATTCAGTGATGGCCTTCGGGTCGAGTTTGTCAACCTCAAGGCCGGTGGCTTCCGGTGAGGCAGGGTGGTTGGTCTTGCCGGTCAGGCTGTAGCCGAAGCGGAATATTCTCCAGTTGCCTTCCGGAGCGTTCCAGGTGAGGGTTCCGTCCTTGACGTAAGGTGTGAGATCGACCACATCCTCAAGTCTGGCCGCCTCACTGCTGTACGGAGTGTCCTCCATCCAGAGCAGACGGTAGAAGCTGTTTCCGGCCTTGTCGCCCGCAAGCTGGATCCTGGTGACGGTGGAGAGGGCGAACTGGGCGACTCCAAACTCGCAGTCTTTCTTCCCTTTATTGTCTTTAAGGCTGAGCCTGAAATATTTGGCTGTCGTGGCCGGGATGGCGTAGGTCCTTTGTGCCGTGGCCTGGTAGGAGAGATTGATGCTCTTGAAATTGATTCCGTCGTCGCTGTACTGGAGTTCCTTTGTGTGGACGTAAGGATTTGTGTCCTTCCTGAGCTCGGAGACCACAACGGCCTTGATGGTCTGAGGCTCAGCGAACTCGTACTGGATCCAGCACTTGCCGTTCTTGTCGGTTTTGACGTCGAGGTAGTCTCCGACGCTGTCACCGGTGATCCTTTCAAGCATTTCCTCGCTTGCCGCGTCGCATCCGCTTGAGGTTATTGTTGGGTACAACTCTTTGAGATTGATGTCTTTGTCGCAGAGTCTCACTCCGACAACGGCTATATCCCTGTAGAACTTTTTCCTAAGGAACACCTGTGAGATTCCGTCGAACGATCCTGTGAAATCCATAAACGGCCCTGTGATGTCGAATCCTTCCGGGAGTTTCAGGCTGACAGGCTGTCCGCCCTTGATCTCGACCTGTCTCCAGACGAGTTTCTTCATAGCGTCCTCATCCTTGACCCACGGGCCGCCGGTCTCGCTCCAGCCTGGGGAACTTGCGATGGTCATCTCCATGTCAAGGCTGTCCGCGAGGTTGATGGCGTACTTGAAAGCGTCCTTCCATTCCGGGGTCATATATATGAGCCTCTTGTCCACAATCTGCGGGGTCTCAAGGCCGGCGTCGAAGTTGTGGAATCCCACGATTCCGGTCTTCTGCATCCACAGAAGGTCTTTCTTGATTCCGTCCTTGGTGATGTTTCCGTTCATCCAGTGCCACCACACCCTTGGGCGGGCGGACTTCGGCGGATTCTGGAACTCCTTATAGAGATCCTGCCCGGTCGCTGAGCCTGTCGAAGCGCCGGCGGCCACATTCTCTTTACTATGCGCGAAAGCCGCGACCGACAATGTCAGCGCGGCGATCGCAGCAGCAATATTCCGTGATTCCTTAATCATAGATGCTGTTGTTCTTCAAATATTTATAAAATACTACTGTGCAAATATTTATAAAATACTACTGTGCGAGCAGTTCCTTTACGATAGTCGAGATCAAACGGCCGTCAGCCTGTCCTGCCAACTTCTTGGTCGCCGCTCCCATAACCTTGCCCATATCTTTAGGACCGGTCGCTCCGACCTCGGCGACAACCTCTTTAAGAATATTCCTGACCTCGTCCTCGGAAAGTGCCTTCGGCAGGTAGGCTTCCATCACCTTCATCTCGGCGAGTTCTTTCTCGGCGAGTTCCGGACGGTTGCCCTGGGTGTAGAGCTCAGCGGACTCCTTGCGCTGCTTCACGAGCTTCTGGATGATTTTCAGCACGTCAGTGTCTGAGAGTTCGTGTTCCGTTCCTGATGTCTTCGCGAGGAGAATCTCTGACTTGATGCCTCTTGTCGCGTTAAGGCGAGACTCATCGTGAGCCTTCATCGCCTCCATTATGTCCTTCTGGATCTGTTGTTCGAGTGCCATGATAAATGTGTTTTATTGTTCGTTTCACAAATTTACACATTTACCACCAATTATGAATATGTTTGCGAAGTTTCTTGGAAGCCCTTTTGACTCTGTCTGTAGTTTTTTGGCAAATTACTTTTCAATTTCCTAAATTTGGCAAAAATTTGATTTTATGAGACAGATAAGCACAGAAAAGGCTCCTGCCGCCATCGGCCCGTACAGCCAGGCCATCGAGCATAACGGTTTCATCTTCGTTTCCGGCCAGCTTCCTATCGATCCTGCCACCGGTGCGTTCCCGGAAGGGGGAGTGGAGGCCCAGACCCGTCAGTCCCTGACCAATCTCAAGTCAATCCTCGAGCAGGCTGGCTCCGACCTCAACAAAGTCCTGAAGACCACCGTATTCCTCGCTGACATGAATGATTTCGCCGCGATGAACGGAATCTATTCCGAGTTCTTCAAGGCCCCTTACCCCGCCCGCTGCGCCTTCGCCGTCAAGACCCTCCCGAAAGGAGCCCTCGTCGAGATCGAGTGCATCGCCGCCGCGGAGTAGCTTCGCTGGTTCCAATGAATAGGATTACCGTCTCTCTAAACAAGGGACTCGAGTGCATCGCCGCCGCGGAGTAGCTTCGCTGGAGCGCACAGCCTTTCATCGAGCCAAGATCGCAGATTTGGATTATTATTTCAAGCTGAGACATCACAGTCCAAACGAGCTTTTTCGGAGGGCTTGGCAGATAATGTATTGATTATTAATTAAAAAGGCTTTCTCGTGGTTCCTAAATGATAACCACGAGAAAGTTTATTTTGCACATTATCAAGTATTTAGGTGCCAAGGCGATTCTGGATAATGTGCAGGAACTTCATCGCGTGGCATTGCCTGACACCACATTGGCTGACAAGTTCGTCTAAATATTCCACTAACTTTCCTAATGGGAGATTGATCACCTCGCCGATTGATTTGAACCTGTTGTCCCTGGCCAGATAGTCCGCCATTTTCCGGTATGCCTGACCGGAATGCGGGTCAAAAGGCTCGTTGATCTCGTATTCACTTCCAGTGTTGCTGGCGAATGCTATAAGCATCTTGTCGTAATCGCCATAAAAACTGATGGCCTGGCGGAAATCAACGATTGCATATTCATTGATTATCAGGTCCACCAGTTGTTGTTTTTCTTTTATGGCAAGCGAGTCGAAGAGGTTGTCAAGCACTTCGTATGTCAAAGGTCTTTCGGTCGCATGCAGGAACTTCACTTTGGCCACCGCTCTCCTCAGCCTTCTTGATGCAATGCCTAAATTGACCTTCTCTGAATATGGGTGGTCAGAGTCCGAATATGCCAGAAAGTTCCATCGCCACTCCTCGGCTTTTCCGCAGATGTGATCTTCGACCGGGTTGTTGTTGACGTAAGCCAACGCAGTCCTGATGGCTTTGTCTCCTTTCTTCAGCGACACACCGTAGCTATCGAACAGCACTCCGGAAAGCCCATACCTGCGGTTGTATGATTTGCAGAAGTACGACATCAGTTCCTTGATGAACAGTTTTATAGATTCTTTGTCATCTGTGTCCAGCAGAATGTGAACATGATTGTACATCAGGCATAGTGCCAACACCTTGACACCATGCCGTCGGGCGATAATACAAAATGATGTGATGAAAAACAGTGAATCCTTGACATTGTAGAACACAACGAACCCATTCCGCGCCCTTTGAAATATGTGTGCCACAGTGTTTCCATGATGGCTCCCGCACCTCGACCCTACCATAGTCATTAGTTTAGTAAGTGTTTAAAAGAGCCTCATCATAAGCGATCATCTGAGGCTGGTTCACGGCGACTCATATTCAGTCACTGGTCAATTTAATCGCTTGCAATTTAGACAATTCAACTCAGACTTCAAAATGTAATTTATGTCTTGGCGGATAATGCCCTGATTATCAAGTAAGAGAGCTGTCTCGTGGTACATGAAATTGAACCACGAGACAGTCATTATGCTTGATATTCAATCGGTTGAGTGCCACGGCAACACTTGCTTCGTTGGCGTGGCAGATAATGCCTTGATTGTCAATATAATGAAATATCTCGTGGTTCATAAAATTGGACCACGAGATACCTTTTGATGCTCATTATTAGTTGGTTAGGTGCCACGAGAAGAATTCGAGCAGCTGCGCAACGTCAGATGTCGATGTGCCAAGTTCGTGGCTGTGCATCGGCTAAAACAGGCTAAAGCTCCACAGCGTTCAGCTGGGCGAGTGCCTGATGGTAGTCTCGCTCGGCGGCGAGGGTCTGCTCCAGGGCTTCATAGTACTGGTCGGTCTCGACGAGATATTCAATCATCGAGATCTCGCCTCGGGACTGGGCTGTCAGCAGGTAGTCACGGCTGTCGGTCTCGCTTAGGGAGGCGCGCATCAGTTCGGAGTTCTCCTTGAGGCTGGCGGCGCGGTTGTACTGGACCAGAAGGTCGAAATAGAACTGCTGCTCTGCGGCAGCCTTGCGGGATTTTGCGGCGGCGATCTTCGCGCGGGACTGCTTCACTTTGTTGGCGTTGCTCCACAGAGGAATATTCACACCCACTGTCACGCCTCGAAACTTGTCTGATGTCGTGAGCTCGCTCATATAGCCGACGGTCAGTTCAGGTACCCAGGCAGTCTTGTCGATGGACAACTGTTTTTTGCCTACAGTAACCTCCTGACGGACATATTGCAGGACTGGATTTTTCTGCGACGCCGACTCGTACCACGAATCGAAATCGGATGGCAAGTTGTCTGAAAGGCCGTAGGCGGAATCTTCAAGAGCGATGTCGTTCCCACCGTTGAGGCTCTTCAGTTTCGCCAGCAGGGTCTGACGCTCAACTTCGACTTGTGAGATCTGGCCACGTACGCTTGTCAGATGCACCTTGGCCTTGTTGAGGTCGAGGACATTGGCTCCACCGGCTTTCAGCCTTTTCTCAAAAGACGACACGAGAGTCTGTGCCTGTGCCAGATGAGTGTCCAGTTCGGCTTTAAGGGCGTTGTAGTAGATGAGATCGATGCAGGCTTGCTTGGCTTCGAGTAGCACGTTAAGCCTCTCGGCTTTGTATTGCAGTGTGGCAAGTTCGTTCTGTCCGGCTACTTGTCTGGATTTCATACCGGTCAGAGTGGCTGCATCGAACGCTTGGGTAACGCGGAAGTCACGTCTGTTGCCGATGCCGTCGGCTCCCCACAGGTAGTTGAACTCGAACTCCGGGTTCTCCAGCAATGCGTCTGCACGGTTGGCCAGTTTCTCGGCTTCCACTTCAGCGGCTGCGGCTTTCAACTGCGGATTGTTTGTCTCTATTTGCCGGAGGACGGCTTCTGTGGAGGTCTGTGCGTAGACCGCAAAGGTGCTTCCTGCACAGATATAAATAGTTAATAATAACTTATTAATATTACGGTGTTTCATATTAAAATATTACTATAATTCTTGTTGTTTCGGTTGGCTCGCCTCGACGGGTTCAGCGACCAATTGAGTGTGTGACGATGATTTTTCATCAGCCATGTTTCTTGGACTTGGAGTTGATGAGATAGATCACCGGCACGACGAACCCGTTCAGCAGGGTGGAGGAGAATAGTCCGCCGAGGATCACCTTAGCCATAGGGGACTGGATCTCATTGCCGGGCAGGTCGCCGCCAAGCGCGAGCGGAAGCAGTGCCAGCGCGGAAGTGATGGCGGTCATAAGAATCGGGTTCAGCCTGTCCAGCGAGCCGATCATCACAGCCTCCTCGCGCGAATGCCCCTCCGATGCGAGCACATTGTAGCGGTCGATCAGGAGCATACCGTTGCGGGTCGCGATGCCGAACAGCGAGATGAATCCGATGATGGCCGGAATGCTCAGGATTCCGTCGGTGAAGAATATGGCGAACACGCCTCCGATGAGCGCCAGCGGCAGATTCAGCAGCACGACGAGCGACTGCGAGATGTTCTTGAACTCGCCGTACAGAAGCATAAAGATGATGAATATACTGAATATGCTCACGAGGGCTATGGTCTTGGATGCCCTTTCCTCGCTCTCGAACTGTCCACCGTATTCAATATGGTAACCTTCAGGGAGTTCGATGTTCTCGGCTATCTTCTCTCGGATGGCTCCGACGGCCTTGGCGAGTTCTCCACCGGTGGCGTTGCAGGAAACGACCAGCTTACGGCTGACGTTCTCGCGGTTGATAGTGTTCGGTCCGGCTGATGACTTGATGTCGGCCACATAGGACAGTGGAACCTTCTTGCCGTCACCGGTGTCTATGGTCAGATCGGAAATCCTCTCGATGCTTGAGCGTGCATCATCATTGACTTTCAACGTGAGGTCGAACGAGCGGTTGCCCTCATAGACTGTCGAAACGACTTCGCCTTCCATCATCACCCTCACTACTTCGGCGAACTCCGGCAGTGATATTCCGTAACGGGCAAGCATCTCGCGCTTCGGGGTGATGTTCAGCTCCGGCCTTTCGACCTGCTGCTCGACATTGATGTCAGCGATGCCTTCCACACCAGAGATTGATGTCTTGATCTTCTGGCCGATCTCGTACATCTTGTTGAGATCCGAGCCGAACAACTTTATGGCGATGTTGGCCTTTGTTCCGGAGAGCATCGCATCGATTCTGTGAGAGATAGGACCTCCGATCTCAATGTTCACTCCAGGAAGCACGGCTAATTTCTGACGTACCTCTTCGGTCAACTGCTTTCTGGTTTTCTTACCAAGCTCGAACGGGCATTCAAACTCAGAGCTGTTCACTCCGAATGCGTGTTCATCGAGTTCCGCTCGGCCTGTCTTACGACCCACGGTCTTGATCTCCGGGATGCTGAGCAGGAGCTCCTCCGCCGTGCGGCCCATACGGTCAGACTCCTCCAAGGATATTCCAGGAACAGTGCTGATGGAGATTGTGAACGAGCCTTCGTTGAAGGCCGGGAGGAAGCTTCCGCCGAGGGTGAAGAACATCACCACAGCAGCCGCAAGCAGCGCTCCGACGCCGAAGAGTAAACTCTTTTTGTGTCCTACAGACCAGTTGAGGGCCTTTTCATAGTACTTCTTGAGCCAGCGTACCAGAGTCGGTTCCTTGCCGGTCTTGTCGCTGTTCTGTGAGCCGAGAAGGAATGAGCTAAGGACAGGTGTTACAGTCAGTGCCACAAGCGTGGATGCCATCAGGGAGATGATGAACGTGATTCCCAGCGGCTTGAGCATCCTTCCTTCCATTCCGGAGAGGAAGAAGAGAGGCAGGAAGCTCGCGATGATGATGAGCGTTGAGTTAAGCATCGGCATACGGACCTCTTTCGAGGCCTCGTAAACAACTTTGATTACGCTCTCCCGCTCATTTTCAGGTTTTTCTCGGTTCTGCCGCAATCGCTTGAACACATTCTCCACGTCCACAATCGAGTCGTCCACAAGCGAACCTATGGCGATGGCGATTCCGCCGAGGCTCATCGTGTTGATCGTCAGTCCCATCCAACGGATCGCCAGCAAAGAGAAGACGATGGAAAGCGGGATTGAGATGAGGGAGATGATGGTGGTGCGCCAGTTCATCAGGAATATGAACAGCACGATTATCACGAATATCGCACCCTCGATCAAGGACTTCTTCACGTTGTCGATCGAACTGTCGATGAACCTGGACTGGCGGAAAATCTGTGAGTTGATCTTGACGTCAGCCGGGAGGTTCGCCTTGAGCTCGTCAAGTGCGTTGTCAAGCCTTCCGGTGAGAGCCAAAGTGTTGGTGTTCGGCTGTTTGGTCACGGTCAGCAGCACGGCAGGCTTGCCGTCGTTGGAGGCCACGCCGAGAACCGGAGTCTTGGGGCCGATACGCACGTCAGCGATTGCGTCCAATGTGATCGGCAAACCGTTTTCCGAGGTCTTCACCACAGCCTTTTTCAGTTCGTCTATGTCGTTGGTGGACAGGAGGCCACGGACGATATATTCATTGCCATATTCATAGAGAGTGCCGCCGGAGGCATTCTGGTTCATTCCTTTGACGGCGTAGATGACCTCGTCCATCGAGACTCCGTGACGGCGCATCTTGCCTGGGTCCATCAGGATCTGATATTCCTTGATGTCTCCGCCCATCACCGCGACTTGGGCAACGCCGCCGGTCGAGAGGAGTCTTGGCCTGATCGTCCAGTCGGCGATCGTGCGAAGGTCCTGCATAGAGGTCGTGTCGGCGGTCAGGCCGATGATCATCAGCTCGCCGAGGATTGAGGCCTGAGGTCCGAGAGTCGGGTTGCCGACATTCTCTGGAAGGTCAGCACCGACCATCGCTATTTTCTCGGAGACGATCTGGCGGGCTTTGTAAATGTCTGTTCCCCAGTCGAATTCGATGTTGACGATAGAGAATCCGGTTGCGGATGACGAGCGTACGCGGCGCACGTTTGTCGCACCGTTGACGGCGGTCTCGATAGGGAAAGTGACGAGTCTTTCGACCTCTTCCGGAGCCATCCCTTCTGCTTCCGTCATCACGACCACAGTCGGCGCGTTCAGATCCGGGAACACATCGACTTCAGTGTGCATTGTTGAATATATCCCCGCTACGAGGCAGAGTGCGGCGATCACAAGGATCACCATTCGGTTGTTGAGTGAGAACCGGATGATTCCGTTCAACAGTCCGTTTTCGTGTTTGAGCTGTTCCATAGGCCTAATGACTGTGTGTGTGACCTGCCGGAACGGCTGTTACGGAAGCGAGTTTCACCTGGATGGCACCTGTAGCCACAACAACATCGCCTTCGTTCAATCCGCTCTTTATCAGGACTCTCTGCCCGTCAGACTGTCCGAGTTTGACCTCGCGTTTGAGGAAGCCGGTCTCGTCATTCTGCACGAAAACGTAGTAAACTCCCTGATCCTCGACCACCGCTCCGACCGGAACGCTTATGGCCCTTGAGGACGAGGATGATTTCAGATAGACATTCACATAGGATCCCGCAATAAGGTCTCCCTTGTTGTCGAACTCGAATGTCACAGGAATATAATAGTCTCCGTCAGAGGCCTTTCCGTAGCCGACCAACCGGCCGTTCAAAGCCTTCATATTGTAGGTCTCGTCGCTGTAGGATGTTGAGAAGTTGGCGTCCTTGATTCCGCTGACGAGTCCGTAGTATTTCTCGGAGACATCGGCGCGGAGCCTCAACCTTCTGTTCTGGCTGACAACCGCGATCGGGGTTCCGGTCTCGACATAGTCACCCTGGTTGACGTTGAGTTTCTTGATGAATCCGCCAAGCGGGGAAGTGACGCTGACGTTACCATCCTTGGATGTGCCGGAAGCCAGCGCATCGTACTCTGCCTTGGCCTGTTCGTATGCCAGTTTGCTTTGATCCAAATGGCTTTCGCTGACAATGTTGTCCTTGCTCAGTTGAATGTCTCGTTCATATTCTTTCTTCGCTGCCTCGTATGTGGCTTTTACCTTAGCAAGCTGGTCTCCGCCACCGAGTTCCTTGGATGAGATTGTCGCGATCAGCGAGCCTTTACCTACGGCCGAGCCCTCTGCCAGTTTCCCGAAGCTGACGACTCCGGAACTTTTCGCCACTACGGTCATCTCGTCTCCCATAGCGGATAGAATCTGTCCGCTTGTGTGGATCACCTCATTGAAATCACCCACGGCTACAGTGTCGGTCGTGATTTCGAATGTTTTCTGGCGCTCAAGGCTCACCTCGATCTCGCCATCGTGCCCGTGCCCGTCAGCCTCACCGTGGCTGTGTTCGTGTTCGTGGTTATGCCCCTTGCAGGCCTCGCCACTATGGTTATGCCCGTGCTCGTGCTCCTCGTGAGCCTCAGCCTCGTGATCGTGATTGTGATCCCCGTGATTTGAATGGTTACCGCACCCTGCCAAAATAGCGCAGAATGCCATCAACGTTATTATCGTTTTCTTCATTTTAAGTGAATATATGTTTTTAAGTGAATATTTGAGTTATAAATATCCTAAAATTATTGAATAGGCTGATTCCGCCTCTCTCTATTCATTGTACGCGTCCCGACCTGTTAATTAGCATTATTGCCTCCGTTTGACGCTTATCACATCGCACGGATGGTCATTCCGTAAAAATGGCTGTTTCCCGTACTGTGTTGATAATCAGAATATTCGTAAGTCCTGCCCTCCGATTTAGCCGGGCAGGGATTTGCAACCGGTTAACATTCAGTAATTTGCGCTTATCGCACTTGATGCGGAACCAAGATGGTGGACTGAATGTTACGCAGCGACGGGCGGGGCGTTGGGAGCCATTGAAGAGACCAATGGCGGTGCGATAGAAGGTATGAGATCCCCGGAAGCATATTCATTAGCGGTGCTTTCGGAGGTGATGGTCAGTAGGTTGGAGAGAATGGCAAGGATCGGGAATATGTCGCCGGCGTCAATGCCAAAATCTTGATTGTCAATGTGCAGCCTTTCCGACGGGCAGTACTGCTTGTGCGCCACGCAGTGGCTTTCATCCTGGTTGTGGTTGGTGTCCGAATGGTGCGTGTGCTCGTCATCGCAGCACCCGTCCATCCCGCAGACTTCCTCCACAATGCAGATCATTGTCTGATGGTGATGATGCGGCAGTACAGTCGCCAGCGTCATCATCATCATCGCCAGAAAGATCGGCACTATGGACAATTTCCTCAACATAAAGTCTTTCAGACAATCCGAGTGCGAATTTAGCAATTATTTCTGAATATGTGAAATTGTGAGATGGTGGCCGTCAATATATTGGCTGCGGATAATTAATGAATATGTAAGTTTAACTGGTAATAATCCCCTTTGGGTGACTTTGGCTCCCGAAGAGGGAGGGAACCCGCTTTAGCGGGGAGAATCACCCGAAGGGGATTATTGCAGTTGGTCCCTATTCTAATTCCTAAAAATATGATTACTTAAGAATATAGGTAATTGGAGCGTAGCGACCGAAGGGGATTCGGGAAATCCTTTCCCCGTGCCCCACCGGGGCTGTCCCGTAGGGACTGGGGGTTGGATGAATCGTGCGCGAAGCGCGTAGCGACCGAAGGGGATTCGGGGAATCCTTTCCCCGTGCCCCACCGGGGCTGTCCCGTAGGGACTGGGGGTGAAGTATATCTCAGTTACTTGGAACTGAGATATTCATCAATCGCCGCCGCTGCCTTGCGCCCCGCACCCATCGCGAGGATCACTGTCGCGGCACCGGTGACGGCATCACCGCCGGCGAATATGCCCTCTCTGGTCGTGCGGCCTTCGGCATCAGCCTCAAGCCCGCCACGACGTGTGGCCTGAAGTCCCTTCGTCGTGTTGACGATCAACGGATTCGGAGCAGTTCCAAGAGCCATGATCACGGTCTCGGTCGGGATCTCGAACTCGGATCCCGGAATCGGGACAGGGGAGCGGCGGCCGCTTGCGTCAGGTTCACCGAGCTCCATCCTGATGCACTTGATCGCCCTTACCCAGCCCTTCTCGTCACCGAGAATCTCAACCGGGTTGGTAAGCATCTGGAAGTCAATGCCCTCTTCCTTGGCGTGATGAACCTCCTCCTTTCTTGCAGGAAGCTCGTTCTCGGTACGACGATAGACAATCGTCGTGTCGGCGCCTAACCTCAAGGCTGTCCTTGCGGCATCCATAGCCACGTTACCTCCGCCGACAACGCAGCATTTTCTGCCAGCGTGGATCGGGGTCAGGTAGTCCTCGCGGAAAGCCTTCATAAGGTTGTTTCTCGTCAGGAACTCATTGGCGGAGAAAACCCCGTTGAGATTCTCGCCAGGAATGCCCATGAATTTCGGCAGACCGGCTCCCGTGCCGACAAACACGGCCTTGAAGCCTTCCTTGTCCATCAGCTGGTCGATGGTGACCGTCCTTCCGACAATCACATCGGTCTCTATTTTGACTCCGAGCGCCTTGACAGCGTCGATCTCGCGCTTGAGGACGGTGTCCTTGGGAAGCCTGAACTCAGGGATGCCATATTCCAACACACCGCCGGCCTTGTGGAGGGCTTCGAAGATCGTGACATCGTAGCCTTTCTTGGCGAGGTCGGAGGCGCAGGCCAGGCCTGCAGGGCCGGAACCGATGATGGCAACCTTCGCGCGGCCAGGGATCGGAGCGGCTGGCGCCTCGACAGGATTGGCGCCGGTCGTGGCAGAGTAGTCCGCCACAAACCTTTCCAGCTTTCCGATGGCCACCGGCTCACCCTTGACACCGAGGATGCAGCTGCCCTCGCACTGACTCTCCTGCGGGCAGACACGTCCGCAGACGGCCGGAAGGGAGGAGTCCTCGGCGATGATGGCGGCGGCTCCGGCAATGTCAACTGCGGCCACCTTGGCGATGAATTCAGGAATCTTCACGCTGACAGGGCAGGCCTGCACACAGCGGGGATTCTTGCAATGGAGACAGCGTGAGGCCTCTGTCGTGGCTTCCTCAAGGTTGTAGCCGTAGCAGACCTCTTCGAAATTATGCGCGCGTACCTTCGGATCCTGCTCGCGTACCGGTACTCTTGGTATTCTCTGTGCCATTATATTCCCATTTTAGATTTAACCTCCGTCTCCTCGGGCCTGTATTGTCCGAGACGCCTCATGGCCTCGTCGAAATCAACGTCGTAGCCGTTGAACTCAGGACCGTCCACGCATGCGAACTTCACTTTTCCGGCCACGGTCACGCGGCATGCACCGCACATCCCCGTGCCGTCCACCATCAGCATGTTCAGGCTAACGTCCTCAGGGATGCCGAGTTTCTTGCAGGTCAGGGTGCAGAACTTCATCATGATCATAGGGCCGATTGACACTGCCTGGGTATATTCCTTGCCCTCATTGACCAGTTTCTCAAGCAGGCCGGTGACCATTCCGTGGAATCCTTCCGAACCGTCGTCAGTGCAAAGGTAGAGGTTGTCACAGGCGGAGGCCAGCTCTTCCTTGTAGATAAGAAGATCCCTGGTCTTCGCTCCGATGATGACATCGACCGCTATGCCTCTATCGTGCAGCCATTTAGCCTGAGGGTAGACCGGAGCGGTGCCGACACCGCCGGCGATGAATATGTACCTTTGGCCTTTCAGCTCCTCATCCGTCTTGTCAACGAAGGCGGAAGGGTTGCCCAGAGGTCCCACGACATCGCTGAAGAACTCGCCTTCGGCCTTGGAGATGATCGCGGCCGATGACGCTCCTATGAGCTGGGTGACGATGGTCACCGTGCCGTTCTCCCTGTCGTAGTCACTGATGGTAAGTGGTATGCGTTCGCCCTTTTCGTCGGAGCGGACAATCAGGAACTGCCCAGGTTTGGCGGCCTCGGCAATCCTTGGAGCCGACACCACCATCTTGCAGATGTTAGGAGTCAGCATCACTCTTTCAAGAATCTTGAACATAAGCTATCTAAAAATAGTGTTATTAAATGTAGCGGGCAAATGTAGGAAATTAAGTCGATATTCCAAATTATTCCCGAATATATGATGCAGGATCGCGCCCGATTGTCCGGTTTTGCGTTCGTTCTGTTGATTTGCCATAATTTAGTAAGCGTTAATGATTATTTAGCTTCGGAAATGTGTGTTTTGAAGGATTTTAATTGTATATTCGCAAAATTAGAGATGAGTGCCGAAAGGTACTATGTCCGTGACGATAAATGACACATTGATATGGCTAAGAAATCTACCTTCAAGTCCAATTGGCCGAAGTACCTTCTCCAGTTGGGAGTGCTGGCGCTGCTGGTTTTCTTCTTGAACGGACTCGCTTCGCTCGTGTTCACTGACATGAATGCTCCGGATCCGGAAAAATACTGCCCTTTCGGCGGCCTGGAGGCATTGGGAACCTATTTCGCCAACGGTTCATTGCCTTGCTCGATGACAAGCATGCAGATCGCTATGGGTGTTGTCCTTGCGGCGGCAGTCGTGCTTCTCGGCAAGCTGTTCTGCGGCTATCTCTGTCCCGTCGGAACGGTGGAGGATCTTCTGAAGAAACTCAGGCAGGCCATCGGGTTCAACGCCTTCAACATCAATGAGCGCAGTGTCGCCGACAAGGTGCTGAGGATCGTGAAGTACGTGCTTCTGTTCATCACCTTCTACATGACATTGACCGCAAGCGAGCTCTTCTGCAAGAATTTCGACCCGTACTACGCCACGGCCACGGGATTCAAGGGTGAGATCACGCTTTGGATGTCCGTCGCCGCTTTGGCGCTTGTGCTTATCCCCGGTCTTTTTGTGGACAGGTTCTGGTGCAAGTACATCTGCCCGCTCGGAGCGATCTGCAACTCCCTAAAATTCTGGGTGTGGATGGTCGTGCTTGTGGGTGTGTGGTGGATTCTTGGCCTTCTCGGACTACAGCTGCCTTGGGTCTGGCTGCTTGGAGCCATGTGTCTGCTCGGCTACCTGCTGGAGATCCTTTGCGGAAGGCCAAAGCCGCAGCTGCTCGGCGTGGTTATCGACAACGGCAAATGCAACGGCAACTGCCGTCTCTGCCAGAAGAACTGTCCTTATAATATTGATGTCCCGTCATTTGAAGGCAAGGTCAATTCTGTTGACTGCACCCTTTGCGGCGAGTGTGTCGCCTCCTGCCCTCTTGGCGCCCTCAGTGTCGGCGTAAGAAAGGAGGTTGATGGAAAACGCTGCAAGTCAGCCAAGTATATTCCTGCGGTACTGACTGTCGTGGCTGTCGCCATAGCGTTCATCATCGGAGGAAAGTTCGAGGTGCCTACAATCGACGAGAAGTGGGGGATAGAACCGGGAATGAAACTGGAGACGGTCAGGATGGAAGGCCTCAAGTCGGTCAAGTGCTTCGGCAGTTCGATGGCCTTCAAGGCCAGGATGGAGAAGGTGGCGGGAGTCCATGGAGTCAGGACATTCGTCGGAAGCCACACGGTCGTGGTCACCTATGACGCCAACGCCATCGACGCCGCGAAGGTCGAGGCTCTGATCTTCGTCCCTTCCAAGTTCAGGGTCAACAGCCTGGAGCCGGAGCAATACGACTCGCTCAAGTGCGTGACCATCAGGACGGAAAAGATGTTCGACAAACTCGACCTCAACTACCTCGGAATGCAGATGAGACTCACGGAAAAGAAGATATTCGGTCTGGAGTCCATCTACGAGTGCCCTCTCATCGTCAAAGTGTACATGGCGCCTGACGAGGATCTGGACGAGGCGTGGTTTAAGAATATTGTCGAGAAGAAGACCCTTGAGATGCCGGTTCACGGCGGCGGGGTCAAGACGATGGATCTCGGATTCAAGTTCATCCGTTTGGAGAAGGGAAGCACCATGATCTCCACTCCGGACTACCTAAGGATGATGTTCGACCAGTTCGCCGCTGAGTATGCCCGTGAAACCAATCTTGACACGGCCCAGTGGTGGTACGAGATTGTTGACCGCAACTACGAGAAGCCTATCGTGAAGAGAGGTATGCCATTCCTCAGCAACCATCTGTCCTCCCATGAAGGGGTTCTGGGAACATATCTCACCCTTAACGATGATCTGGAGCCATGCATCCGCATACGTTACACGGCTCCGATGACCGAGGCCGCGCTTTTCGAACTGATGACGATGCCGAAATGGACCATCAAGTTCTCGGATGACGACATCCGCGAGGTTGACGCCAAATTGAGTTTCGGAAAACCGGGCCGCAGCATCCCCGTCAAATAAGCGTTCATATTCATAAATAGAGGGTTATTTTTGTTGCCGCTTAATTAGATGAAAGGAATATACATCGCGCTCGCCTTGCTTTTCGCCGCGTCTTTTACAGCCAGGCTTGATGCTCAGATCGCCATATCTGAAGATATGTTCGGACGCACTTCATTCACGGTGAAGGCGCAGGTCCTTGACTCGCTGACGCGGGAGCCTATCGCGTTCGCTTCGGCGTATCTCAGGCATCCTAAGGACACGGTCATCACCAGTTTCGCCCTGACGGACACGCTCGGCAAGGCTGAGTTGAAGAAAGTGGCGAAAGGAGAGCATCTGCTTTGCATTGAATATCTCGGCTACAGACCTGTCTATAAGAAGATTTATGTCCGTGGCAACTATGACGCGAAGACGATCCTGATGAGACCGGACGACAAGATGCTGAAGGCGGCGTCTGTCTCCGCGGTCGGGACTCCGATGGAGATGAAAGGGGACACCCTCGTCTATAACGCCTCCTCGTTCAGGGTGATGTCCAACGACAACCTTGCGGATCTGCTGAAGAAGATGCCAGGCGTGGAGGTCGGCGAGGATGGAACCGTCAAGGTCAACGGCAAGGAAGTAAGCAAGATCACGGTCGGCGGAAGGACGTTCTTCCTTGGTGACAACAAGGCCACTCTCGACAACCTACCTGCCAGGATAGTGGACAAGGTGAAGGTCATCGACAAGGAGTCCGAGTCCGCCGAGTTCACCGGCATCAAGGGGGACAAGGAGAAGGTGATGGATGTGGAGTTGAAGGAGGAATATAAGAGCGGATGGTTCGGCAACGCCAAACTCTCGGGAGGAACGACAGCTTCAGGCAAGGATGACAACGGATTCAAGGAAAGGAAGGATCTGCTCTTCAGCGGCTCCGCGATGGTCTCGGCCTACGGCGAGAGGAACCAGCTCACGACCATAGCCAACGGCTACAACTTCATGGCTCCCGGATCCGGGATGCTGGTCATGTATGACGGTAATGAGAGCGATGTCCCGTCGTTGCCGTACAATGGCATGCACAGAAGATGGCAGGTGGGGACGAACTTGAACTCGGATGTGATAAAAGGCTTCACCACAGATGCTTCGGTTGTTTACTCATCAGAGAACGTGGACAAGCGTTCGAGGACTGACCGGACTTCATTCAAGGAGGATGGCGACCTTTTCGACACTTCAGGCGAGGTTGAGAACGGCAATCTGGACAAGTTCAGTGTGCGCGCCGAGTTCAAAAAGAAAAACAGGAAGAAGACATCACTTTACTTTGAGCCATACTTTTCCTGGTATGACTACACCAACACTTCCACTGGCAACACACAGTCGCTTATGGAAGGTGTGGAGAGAAACCGTTCGGTGTCAAACACATTTTCAAAGAAGAGTGGAATCTCCACCGGAGGTGATTTGAGCGCTGGAATCAAGAAACTCGGCAAAGATAAACGCGCGTTGACCCTTGATCTTGACTACACTTTGAGTGCGAATGACGGAAAATCGACAGAATATTCAAAAACAACGTTCGCTTCTTCAGGCAAAGAGGACATTCGTGATCTGATTTACGACAAGGACGGCAGTTACAGTGACATAGGCGGATCGCTCAAATACGTCGAGCCGTTCGGCAAGAACTGGGCGCTGTCCGCGACATTGAGCTCGCGCTATAGTGTAAGGAAGTCAACCAGTGACGCGACCGACAACGTCACGGGTTCCGCCAATTATTATTATTCATCGGTGTCGGACAACTATTATTTCTCCAATGAGGGACAGCTTCTGGCTCAGTTCAACAAGGGAAAGACCAACCTGCAGTTCGGTGGTCAGGCAAGGCTCTACAAGAACGAGAACTATGCCCGTTCTTTCGGGCTTGACACCAAAACAGGAGTGGACGAGTGGCAGACAACGCTTTCGCCTTTCGTGAATTTGAGATATTCAGACAAGAACAATAACGTGTTCTTCAGAGTGTCAAGCAGGACATCCAGGCCATCTTCCGCCAGCATCGTGCCGACATTCAACATTGTCAATCCGACAAGGATCACGGCCGGAAACATTTACCTTAAACCGGTTACAAAAGAATCTGTGACCACCACCTACAGGGGCTCTTGGGGGAAAGCCCGGTTCAATGGATGGCTGTTCGGAGATTATTCCTCCAATTCGCAGGTGTCAGCCATTTGGTTTGATGAGAACAGCGTCAGATATTCGATTCCGGTGAACACTAAGAAACCTTCCTATAGTTACAGCTCCGACTTTAATTTCTTCACCCCATTGTCAAAGGACGGTAAACTGCAACTCTCCGTCAATGGTGGATTTGGTGTCACCAGATCTGTAAGTTATCAAAGCAAAGGCACTCTCGACAATCTTGAGATCGACCTTGACTCTTTTGACTACACCGACTTTATGAGCAAATTCTGGGGAGACGCTTCCGGAAACCTTTTCTACTCCGGACAGAGCGGCTTTCAGGAAAGCTTGACACGAAGTGTCAGAACGAATATTAGTATGATGGTAACCTTGAATCTCGAACGCTTCTCTCTGCAACTCGGGTCAGGGGTTAATAATTCAAAATCAAGATATTCCCTGGATTCAAAGGCGGATACAGATGTTTGGGATACAAATTTTGGAATAAGTCCATCCTATACATCGCCTCACGAGTTTGAGTTCCAGTCTGATTTCTCCTATAGAATCCTGCGAGGTTATGGTTCCGGTTATAATGATGACTATGTCCGCTGGAATTTCAGTGTCGGAAAGAACATAAAGTCTTTCAATATCACCCTTACCGCTCAGGACTTGCTCGACAGCGCAAGGTCACTGAGGCGCACCGTGCAGGATGATTACGTCCAGAACTCCTACACCAATGTGCTCGGCCGCAGGATCATCCTCTCCTTCACATGGAACTTCGGCAAGATGGACGCATCCAAGAGCGGAGCGGCCCAGAATGCCATGTGGAATATGGCGTACTAAAGCAGATGCCCCAGGAAGCGCGCCTTCTCGGAATCTGACATACCACGCCTGCGGGCATATTCATCAATCGCCTTCTGGCTGACGCGGCGGATTTCGGGATAAGTGGCATCCGGATGAATGAATATAAGCCCGCAGATGCTGGCGTCCGGAATCATCGCGCAACTTTCAAGCAGTGTGATGCCAAGTCTCTCTGAGTCAGGTAGTAACCTAAGGACATCCCGCTTCAGCGTGTGGTCCGGGCAACTTGAATATCCCGCCGCAGGCTTGATGATCTTCGCCTCCTTGAATCCGTCCGGCAGTTCTTTATGAATATGCCTGCTCAGCCATTCTGACGCCGCCTCCGCGAGAGTCAGCCGTACGGCCCTGGTAAGCATCGGCCCGTATTCCGTGCCGCAAGCCGGACAGTCGCATCCGGATGGATGTGATTCGGTGCGCACGGAAATCGCGAACATCCCCATAGGCGACTCGAACCCATATTCCTTAGGCGGAACGAAATCGGCCAGTGACCGTTTGCCTTCCTGCCGGAGCATCGGCAGCCGGAAATCTTTGGAGACAATGTCGTCCCCTTCGCTATGACATCCGTCAAACCTTGCCGAAATGGTTATCCGACAAGCGTTTCCGTTCTTTAGTCTATCAATTTCCTTATGTGCGTCGGCACGGAGTTTCCTCAGTTCGTCGTGTCCTGTTCCACTTTTTATTCCCCAGATCGCAGCGAACATATTCCAGTCAAAGAACGGCTCCACTTCCTCTATGCCGAGCCTCTTCCCCGATATGTTCCCGAATGGTTCCCCCTTAATGAAACTGGAGGCCGGGAACGGTTTGACGGGCTTGTGACCGGCCTTTTTCTGTGAAGACTGTGCATAAAGTTCACGAAGATGCTCTTGCTTTTTATGCTCCGCGGCCTCTGTGCCTTCTCTGTCTGTGATAAGCTGGTTTGCAAGCACCGCGCTTGCGGATGCGTCCTGACCATAGAACACATGCCCGTAAAGGGGTGCCAGCCTGACAGCTGTGTGGAGTGCCGACGCAGCGGCTCCGCCCACAAGCAGGGGAGTGTCCAACCCTCTGGCCGTCATCTCCTTGCAGATCTCCTCCATCTGGTATAGCGAGGGCGTTATCAGCCCGCTGACCCCGATAAGGTCCGCGGAGGTCTCCGCCGCCTTCTCCAGAATCGTCTCCTTAGGCACCATCACCCCAAGATCCACGATCTCGAACCCATTGCAGCTCAGGACAATCTCCGTGATGTTCTTCCCGATGTCGTGCACGTCCCCCTTGACAGTAGCGAACACGATCCGAGGCTTTCTAACTTCCGACTCTCCGCCTCCTTTCTCAATGTAAGGTTGCAGCAGCGCCACCGCATTCTTCATGGTCTTCGCCGACTTCACCACCTGAGGCAGGAACATCTTTCCCGCCCCGAACAGTTCCCCGACCCGGGCCATCCCGCTCATCAGCGGCCCGTCGATGATCTGCACAGGCTTTTCGTACTTGGTCAGGCACTCCTTGATGTCACTCTCCAGCCCCGAGGAATCCCCCTTGACCAACGCCCTGACCAGCCTCTCCTCCACAGTCGCTTCGACAGGCTCGGTGACCGAAGAAATATTACTTGATTCCGCTCCCGTCAGCGCGCCCCCTGATGCCGCGAGGCGACCATTCTCCCGGACAGGGCGCGCAGCGCAGGTCGCCTCCGGCCCTTCGGGGCGCGCGCTGACCCCAACAGAATTCTTCTCATCAAGAATCCTCGAAGCCTTCTCAATCAACCGATCCGTAGCCTCAGCATCCGAATCCAGAATCACATCCTCCACACACTTAAGCAACCCCGGCTCAATCTCATCATAAACCCGCAACATCCCCGGATTCACAATCCCCATATCAAGCCCCGCCGAAATAGCATGGTAAAGAAACACCGAATGCATGGCTTCACGTACAGTATTGTTCCCACGGAAAGAAAACGAAAGATTTGAAATACCTCCCGAAGTCCGACACCCCGGCAGATTCCCCTTGATCCACCGCACCGCCTCAATGAAATCTATCCCGTACCTCGAATGCTCCGGAATCCCCGTCCCCACAGGCAGCACATTCACATCGAAGATAATGTCACACGGACGAACCCCGACTTTGGAAGTCAACAATGAATATGCCCGCCGGCAGATCTCCACCTTCCTGTCGTAAGTCGTAGCCTGTCCCTCCTCGTCAAACGCTATCACGATAATGGCCGCACCCAACGCCTTGATCTCCCGAGCTTTTTCAATGAATATTTCCTCTCCTTCTTTAAGTGAGATGGAATTCACGATACACTTCCCCTGGGCGTTCTTGAGCCCTGTCACCAACGTCTCCCAATGCGAGGAATCTATCATAATAGCGGCCTTGGCCACAGCCGGATCATTGGAGACATAACGCAGAAACTTCTCCATCTCAAGCCTGGAGTCCAGCATAGCGTCATCCATATTGATGTCGATGATGCCCGCCCCGTTCTCAATCTGCCCGGCGGCGATCTGAAGCCCGGTCTCGTAGTCCCCGGCTGCGATCAGTTTCGCGAACTTGCGTGAGCCCGCCACATTGGTCCGCTCTCCGACATTCGTGAAGTTGTTCTTCCTGTCAACCACCACGCTTTCCAATCCACTGACATAGAGCACATCATCCGGTTCCGGAATCGCTCTCGGAGATATTCCTTTAACCGCCTCGGCCACAGCCTTGATGTGTTCCGGAGTCGTGCCGCAGCATCCTCCCACAATATTCACAGACCCTGCCAGTGCCATTTTCCGCACGGACTCCGCCATCTGGGAAGGTGTCTCGTCATATTCACCCATCTCGTTCGGCAGCCCGGCGTTAGGGTAGCAGCTGACGGCGCAGGTGGCGAACGACGCGACTTCGGCGATCAGCGGAATCATCTCCTCCGCCCCCAGCGAGCAGTTGAGCCCGAACGACAGCGGCGAGCAGTGCTGGACAGAGCGGTAGAATGCCTCCATAGTCTGCCCCGTAAGCGTCCTCCCGCTGCGGTCACTCATTGACGCAGAAATCATTATGGGAATATCCGATGCTTCGGGAATATGTCCGATCGCATACAAGGCCGCCTTCGTGTTGAGGGCGTCAAAACAAGTCTCGAACAGCAGCAGATCCACTCCACCTTTTACAAGTCCTCTGATCTGAACCTCGAACGCCTCTGCCATCCCGTCAAATGAATATGGACGGAAAATCGGGTCGTTGATGTTCTGGGCAAGGGACAATGACTTGCTTGTCGGCCCGACGCTTCCGGCCACCCAAATCTTGCGTGGAGCCTCATCGGCGGCTTTGCGGGCTATCCGCGCGGCGGCCTCGGCCATCTGCCCGGCTTTCTCTGACAGATTATATTCAGATTGTGAGATGCTGTTGGCACTGAATGAGTTGGCTGTGATTATATCAGCCCCCGCTTCAATATATTCATTGTGTATCTCACCGATCGTTTCGGGATTGGTGAGGTTGAATGATTCGCTGTTGCCTTGTAGGCCCTTGCGCTGAAGCATCGTGCCCATCGCTCCGTCTAGGATGAGGATTCGCTTGGAAAGTTCGGTCCTGATGTCGTGCATCGCGTTGGTATATTCATTGATTGTCTAAAAACACTCCCGCAGGATTCCGATGATGTTGGCGGACTTGCCCATCGTGTAGAAGTGAACACCGGGAACTCCGTGAGCCATAAGGTCTTTGCATTGAGCGGTGGCCCATTCCTGACCTATTTGATAGACCGCCTGTCTGTCGTTCTCGTGGGCGGAGATCTCGCTTGTGAGTTCGAACGGAATGTCGATTGAGAAGGATTCCGGGAGCAGTCTCACTTGCTTTGGAGTTGAGATCGGCTTGAGTCCGGGGATGATCGGGACGGAGATTCCTGCCGCCCTGCATCTGTCCACGAATTTATAGAAGACCTGGTTGTCGAAGAACATCTGGGTTGTGATGTAGTCCGCTCCGGCATCGACCTTGCGCTTGAGGTTCGCGATGTCCTCGTCCATATTCGCGGCCTCGAAATGCTTCTCCGGATAGCCTCCGACTCCGATTCTGAAAAAGCCCTCACAGCCGTTCTCCTTCTCGAAACGGCGTATCGCCCCCACGAGTTCGTTGGCGTGGTCGTAACCTCCAGGGACAGGGGAGAAGCGTTTTTCGCCCGTGAGACAGTCTCCCCTCAGGGCCAGGATATTGGATATTCCCATAAACTTGAAGTCTTGTAGCTGGAACTCGATCTGTTCGGCGGTAAGTCCTCCGCAGATGAGGTGGGGAACCACGTTGACCTTGAATTCGGACTGGATGGCTCCGCAGACGGCGGTCTCGCTGACGCGCCGGCGTATGAGCCGCTTCCGGTAGCTTCCGTCAGGCTGTTCCTCGTAGGTCACCTCGTCCCTGTGGCAGGTGACGTTTATGTATTTGGGATTGAACTCGATGAACGGTCTTATGTCATTCAGGAGTTCATCTTTGGTCATCCCTTTCAGGGGAGGGACTATCTCAAGTGATGGGTATTGCTTCATTTGTTTTCGTTCGTTTTGTTTGCGTGTGTTGATCAGGCTTCGGCCTTCGGATGTTTGATTCCGACAACAGTAAGGACATCGCCATCGACCTTGAACCTGACATCCATATCATTGAATATCATTCCGTAAACCTTGTCCGGATCGTTCTGGTACCTGGGCCTCGGGTCTTGTGCCAATACCTCCTTCAGGGCGGCTACATCGGCCTTTGTCCAGCCTGGGATGGCCACTTCGACAGGCTCAGTGACCTCATCCGCGAACACGACCTTCAACGGCCTCCATTCCTTGTCATCGACAAATCCCGACACGGCATCCGGATGGCTGTCCGCATAAGTGACGTAAGGCTTTATGTCATAAATCGGTGTCCCGTCCATCAGATCCGCTCCCAGAACATTGATCACCGGCCCGATCGGTTTCCCGTCCGAGTCCTTGGCGTCATATTCAATGGATTCTATCCTGACCGACGAGAGCCCAAGTCCGTTAGGCCGGAAAGGGGAGCGGCTGGCGAACACCCCGATCCTCTCGTTCCCGCCAAGCCTCGGCGGCCGTACCGTCGCCTGGAATGGTCGCTCAGCGACTGAGGAACTTGTCTCGGCGGCCGGCCGTGGCTTGTTCCCGGAGAATCCCCAGATCAGCCAGATATATTCAAACCCTTCCAGCCCCCGCACAGCGTCAGCGCTTCGGAACCGAGGCTCGAACACAATCCGACCTTTCAGCTCCGGAACCAATCCCGCCTGCCTCGGAATCCCGAACTTGGTCTTGAACGGCGACCGGAACCGGGCCACCGGCTCAATGAACATAGCTGACCTGATCCCATTTGAGGGCTTCCTCGTTCTGCGGTTTGCGTTCATCCGCGGGATGTCCGACGGCAATCAGGCACAGAACGGAATATTTTTCCGGAATATTCAGAATAGACCTTACCTTTTGTTCCGCCGTCACCCCGGCATCCTTGCTTTCCCTGCCCCTAATGTGGCACCAACAGGAACCCAGTCCAAGATCTTCGGCCTGATATTGCATGGAAACCGCTGCGATGCTGCAATCCTCGACCCACATTTCCTGCTCCTCTGGCTATCCAAGCACGGCGATCACCACCGGAGCGCCAGCCAGAAACTGTGAGCCGGCCGTCCTGATGCCGGCCAGATCCTCGATCTTCTCCTTATTGTCTGTGACCACGAACCTCCATTTCCTGAGCCCCTTCGCCGTCGGTGACATAAGGGCAGCCCTGAGAATCGTCCTTACATATTCATCGCTCACAGGCTCGTCGGTGTAGATCCTGTGGCTTCTGCGCGCCCGCGCAAGTTCCTTGAATGAGTCCATATTCAATTCCTCCTTTACCGCAAATTTACAATTATTATCCGTTATGATGAATATTCAGTGCTGAGACTTTTGCCGCCAATCGCTTTTCGCCGGAAACTGCAAGTGAATATATTCTCAAACCTTAAAACGTTTGATTTTTGTTAAAATAATTGTCGAAACCGCATAAATAGTTATGAAATTTGATAAAATAGTTGCCCTTGTTGAAAAAATGTAATATATTTAGGGTCGTAATAAAGCCTTATCATCCGATGGATAACAAGACAAATTCATTAGAAGTCCCTCAAAAGGGAAACATTCTTATAATCAACACGGGGTCCACAACCACGAAGTTGGGCTACTTTTCAGATGGTGTCAGGGTCTTTGACACCAAGCTTGAGCACACCGCCGAGGATGTCGCCAAATACCCGTCCGTAATGGATCAGGCGGATATGCGTCATCAGGCCATCAAGGATTTTATGGCCTCCAAAGGCATTCCGCTTGAGGATGTGGACATCGTTATGGCGCGCGGCGGGCTTATCGTCCCGGTCATAACTGGAGTCTATAACGTGAACCAGGATATGCGTGATGTCCTGAAAAGCTGCCGTGACGGGAACCACGCCTGCAATCTGAGCGCGATTCTGGCCGATGATGTCGCCAAGGAGATCAACGGGATCCGTGAGGACAAGAAGCTGACTCCTCGTTTCGGGAAATGCGTGGCCTACATCGCCGACCCTCCTATGGCGGACGAGATGCTGCCGGAGTGCAGGATGGGTGGAATCCCTGAGTTCTCCCGCAAGACATTGTTCCACGCCTTGAACTCAAGGGCCATCGTGAGGCGTTACCTCCGTGAGCACGGCCACAAGACCAATGATGTCACAGTGATCGTCGCCCATATGGGCGGTGGCGCGACCATCTCTCTTCACAGGAACGGCAAGGTGATCGACACCAACCACGGCCTTGGCGGAGACGGCCCTATCACTCCTGAGAGATCCGGCTGCTGCCCGCCGTTCGAGCTTATCGACATGTGCTTCAGCGGAAAGTACACCAAGGAGGAGATCCAGAAGAAGCTCGTGGGACGTGGCGGTGCCGTCGCTTACTTCGGCACAAACAGTATGCTGGATGTCGAGAATATGGCCAATGACGGCAATGAACTGGCTAAAACCTTCCTCAAGGCATACGTTTTGAACATCTGCAAGTACATCGCGGCGATGTCCGCGACCGCTGACGGCAAGATCGACGCTATCCTTCTCACAGGAGGCATAGCGCACAGCAAGATGCTGATGGACGCCATCAAGGCGAAGATCGGCTTCATCGCTCCGGTGGAGGTCTTTCCGGGAGAGGACGAGATCAACAGCCTCGCCGAGAACGGCTATATGATCCTTTCCGGCCAGACGAAAATCCATACATATAATAAGGACAGAATTATTGAAGATTAATTAATACGAATGATGAAGAATATAGATTGGAGCAAGCTGTCTTTCAGCTACACTCAGACCAAGGCATTGGTGTACAGCCGCTGCATTGACGGAAAATGGGAGACACCTACCGTGACAGAGAACTTCAACATCTGCCTCAACAGCTTTGCGGGAATATTCCATTACGCCCCTTCCTGCTTCGAGGGATTGAAGGCGTTCCGCGGGGTTGACGGCAGGATCAGACTTTTTCGTCCGGATAAAAATGCCAAGAGAATGGCGGACAGCGCGACTTATCTGGACATGCCGTACCCTTCAGAGGAGATGTTCATCAATATGTGCGTTCAATGCGTGAAGGAGAACATTGACTATCTTCCTCCGTATGAGGTGAGTGGAGCATCCCTTTATCTGCGTCCTATCCTGATTGGAATCAACCCGCAGCTGGGCATTCATTCGGCGCGTGACGTGATGTTCGCTGTCATGTGTTCTCCCGTAGGGACATATTCAGGAGCTAAGAGTCTCAGCCCAGGAAACGCGGTCATTTCGAGGAACTACGATCGTGCCTCTACATTTGGTTCCGGGTGCTACAAGCTCGGTGCTAACTATGCACAGTCTCTCCATGCTTACAACATCGCCCACAACACTGGTTACCGTGAGCTTCTGTTCCTTGACTCGGCCACGAAGACGACCATCGAGGAGTTTGGATCGTCCAATTTCTTCGCTATCAAGGGCAACACTTACATCACCCCGCGCTCGGGCAGTGTGCTGCCGTCAATTACCAACAACAGTCTCCGTAAGGTGGCGGCTGACATGGGATTGAATGTGGAGGTTCGTCCGATTAAGGTTGAAGAACTTGCTGAGTTTGATGAGGTTAACTCTTGTGGAACGGCTGTGGTCATCACTCCGATCTGCTCGATAGACGACAAGCCTCAGCTTGAGTGTGAGGAGGCTTCACGCCACTATACATTCGGCTCACCAGACAAGTGTGGAGCGGTCAGCGAGAAGCTCTACAACCGCATCATCGGCATCCAGAAAGGACTTGAGGAGGACACCCACAACTGGTGTCTGTTCATCGATTAGGCGATGATTGAATTAGAGGCGATAGAAAAGATTCTTGTAGAAGGCGGGACTGACGAGGCGATCCGTCTGCTTGACGAATATATCACATCCGCTCCGGAGCCTTCCGACCGGGCCTACTATCTTCTGGGCAACGCGCACAGAAAGAAAGGGGACTGGCAGAAGGCCATCAACAACTATCTGGAGGCAATGGCGATAAACCCTGAAAGCCCGGCGGCGAACGCTTATGCGATTGCGAACGAGATCCTCGATTTCTACAACAAGGATATGTACAATCAATAAATATTTAAGGTATTATGGCTAAAATGAAAGGGGCGACCGTCGTCGACACCGAGAGATGCAAAGGCTGCAATCTCTGTGTCGTTGCCTGTCCGCTCGATGTCCTTGCTCTGACGACCAAGGAAGTGAACCGTAAGGGCTACAATTTCGCCCACGAGGTTCTTGCTGACACCTGCACGGGCTGCGCGTCCTGCGCCACTGTCTGCCCGGACGGGTGCATAACCGTTTACCGTCTTAAAACAGTCTAAGCTATGGCAGATCAGGAAATCACATTGATGAAAGGCAATGAGGCCATTGCCCACGCGGCCATCCGCTGCGGTTGTGACGGCTATTTCGGCTATCCGATTACCCCTCAGTCAGAAGTCCTTGAGACTCTGGCCGCCGAGAAGCCTTGGGAGACCACCGGAATGGTTGTCCTCCAGGCTGAGAGCGAGGTTTCGTCGATCAATATGGTCTATGGCGGAGCCTGCACGGGAAAGAGGGTGATGACTTCTTCTTCCAGCCCGGGTGTCAGCTTGATGCAGGAAGGTTTGTCCTATATGGCTGGAGCCGAGCTTCCGGCCCTTGTCGTGGACGTTATGCGTGGAGGTCCCGGCCTTGGAACCATCCAGCCGAGCCAGGCGGACTATTTCCAGGCCTGCAAGGGAGGCGGTCACGGAGACTATCACCTGATTGTACTCGCTCCGGCGTCCGTTCAGGAAATGGCTGATTTCGTGGACCTTTCCTTTGAACTCGCGTTCCGTTACCGTAACCCTGCGATGATCCTTGCCGACGGCGCCATCGGGCAGATGATGGAGAAGGTTGTCCTTCCTCCGTTCAAGCCTCGCCGCACCGAGGAGGAGATCATCAAGGAATGCCCTTGGGCCACGACCGGACGTGTCGGAGGAAGAAAGCCGAACATCATCACCTCCCTTGAGCTCCGTTCCGAGGAGATGGAGGTCATCAATCTTCGCATCCAGAAGAAATACAAGGAGATAGAGGAAAAGGAAGTCCGCTACGAGGAATATCTTCTTGAGGATGCTGAATATGCCATCGTGGCTTTCGGCTCAGCGGCACGTATCGCGAAGAAGAGCATCGAGATCGCCCGCAGTCAGGGCATCAAGGTCGGTCTTCTTCGTCCGATAACCCTCTGGCCTTTCCCTACGAAGGAAGTCCAGAAACTCGCCGGAAAGGTGAAGGGAATCCTATCACTGGAGATCAACGCCGGCCAGATGGTCGAGGACATCCGTCTCGCTGTCGAGGGCAAGGTCCCAGTACAGCATTTCGGACGTCTCGGAGGCATCATTCCTGATCCGGACGAGGTTGTGGATGCGATCAAACGTCTGTTCTAAATCTGAAGACACAATGACAAGAGAAGAAATAATCGAGAAAGGACAGGTTGTCTATAAGAAACCTACCTTGCTGAACGACACTCCGATGCATTACTGCCCAGGTTGCAGCCACGGAGTTGTGCACAAGATAGTCTCCGAGGTGATCGAGGAGATGGGAATGACGGACAAGACGATCGCCATCTCTCCTGTGGGCTGCGCCGTGTTCGCCTACAAGTACATTGACGTTGACTGGGAGGAGGCCGCCCACGGTAGGGCTCCGGCACTTGCCAGCGCGACGAAGCGTCTCTGGCCGGATAGGCTCGTGTTCACCTATCAGGGTGACGGAGACCTCGCCTGCATCGGAACAGCCGAGACGATCCACGCCCTGAACAGAGGCGAGAACATCACGATCATATTCATAAACAACGCCATCTATGGAATGACCGGTGGTCAGATGGCTCCGACCACCCTTCTGGGAATGAAGACCGCCACCTGCCCTTACGGCAGGGAAGTGTCGCTTCACGGCTACCCGCTGAAGATCACGGAGATCGCCGCCACACTTGATGGCACCTGCTACGTGACCCGTCAGGCTGTTCACACCGTGGCTGCCATCAACCGCACGAAGAAGGCGATCAGAAAGGCGTTTGAATATTCAATGCAGGGCAAGGGCTCCAACCTCGTCGAGGTTGTGTCCACCTGCAACTCTGGTTGGAAGATGAGCCCGGAGAAGGCCAACAAGTGGATGGAAGAGAATATGTTCGAGTTCTATCATCTTGGAGACCTCAAGGACAAAGGCGTAGAACTTTAAATCGACAAGGCTATGACAGATGAGATAATTATTGCAGGATTCGGAGGACAGGGTGTCCTCTCGATGGGAAAGATTCTGGCTTATGCCGGTCTGATGGAAGGCAAGGAAGTCACCTGGATGCCGGCATACGGTCCGGAGCAGCGTGGAGGTACCGCCAATGTGACCGTGATTGTCAGCGATGATCCGGTTTCCTCTCCGATTCTTTCCAGCTACGACATCGCGATTGTTCTGAACCAGCCTTCGCTGGAGAAGTTCGAGCCGAAGGTGAAGCCGGGTGGAATCATCATCTACGACGGCTATGGAATCAACGAGCCTCCGACAAGGAAGGACATCAAGGTCTATAGGATCGACGCTATGGATGCCGCGGCTGAGATGAACCTCATCAAGACTTTCAATATGATCGTGTTGGGAGGTCTTTTGAAGATCCGTCCGGTCGTCAAGATCGAAAGCGTGCTTGCCGCCTTGCGGAAAACCCTCCCGGAGCGCCACCATCATCTTATCCCTAAGAATGAGGAGGCCATCCGGAAAGGTATGGAAATCATCAAGGAAGTACAGTAAGCGTTAAAGAATATTTAAGGATTACTCAGTGTAAATCCATGAAGATGGTACGTCGTACGTCCTTTTGAACTTGATTGAGGCTACGCTTTCCGTGCTTATGCTGACGAGCCCGATTCCGCCCTCGACATTGTCAGGGAAGGAGACGGGCTCTGTCAGTGTTATGTCTCCGTCCAGATAGTCGTAGATGCTTAGCGCTTTCAGATAGTAGTACTCATCCTTTGTGATGCCACGGATTGTCACGCTTAATGTTGTCTCTGATTCCATACGGTTGAAATTCAGGAGTCCGTGCAGCCCGTAGATGATTTCATTGGCGTTCACGTTGAACCCGATGTTGAAAGTTCCGTCGGAGAATTTCCTGTCCGAAAACACTCTGAATGTGTTCTCGGACGCACCGGCGAGGTCAATATCCTCGACTGGCGCCCCATCGTTCAGTATCGGGTCGTTGCCTTTGTCAAGGCTGATGAAACTGTAGTCCTTGGTCTCTTCCCAAGTCATTGCCTCTCCACGCTCACTCGCGTACCTGATCTTTTTGTCGATAACTGAACGTCCGGACAGTATCCGGTAGAAGTTGTCCTCACCGGTGATGTCCTTGCCTTTGACACGGATCCGGTAACTATTGTCGCCATATTGATTCTTTTGACGCAGAGTGTCGGTTATGCTGAATTCCGGCGCCTTTGGAACGACCACTTCCGAATAAGCCTTGTAGGCTCCGTCATCGGCCTCAGCCTCGATTCTCACTACATCACCTGGCTTGAAACCGGCCTTGAAGGAGTATCTGGTCTGGTTGGTCTTGCCGGCGGCGTTGGGTCCTGCCGTGTACACATCTTTATGGTGCTCGTCTCTATAGTAGTGGCCGTAGATGTGCAGATCCTCCTTGATGAACAAGTCGTCATCACGGTTGTCAAGTTTTCCGTCAGCCACAAGAACGCCGTTGACATAGCACTTGACCGAACCTGATTTGATTCTCTCGACGCGGTCACTCTTGCTTACCGCCAGATAGACAAGATGCAAGGTGTCGCCAACCGTCATCTGCGAGTTTACTATCAGCTGTGGCTTGATGTCTTTCAGGTTGTAATCAATGTCCTTCGTGCAGGCTCCGAGCAGGACGGAGGCCGCTGCTGTGCATATAATAAGTCCTCTCATCTCTTTAGAAATTATAAGTGTAGCTGAATGACGGGATTATAGGCAGGATCGTGACAGACTTGAGTTTCGCCTTCCTTGTGTAGAGGCTTGATTCGGAATTACCTTTCGTGTCTGCCTTGTAATAGACAAAATTCGGATTCAACCTGTTGTAGGCGTTATAGACTCCGAAGTTCCAGATGCTTTCACCACGTCTTAGCCGCTTGTGGTAATTGACTCCGATGTTTAGCCTGTGGCTTGGCGGCAACCTGTAGTTGTTTCGGTGCGGAGCATAGTCAATCTGCGTGAATGTTCCGTCAGGAAGCATCACGATGCTCTCCCTTTCCGGGATTGTCGTGGTGCCTCCGGTCGCGAAAGTCCACACCGCGCTGAGATCCCACTTCTTTCCGAGTCGCTGGTTCACGACAAGAGAGATGTTATGCCTTCTGTCATAGCGGTAAGGATAGCGTTCTCCGTTGTTGATCAGTCCGTTGGAGAAGACTCTGTCACTTTTGGCCAGAGTGTAGCCCAGCCACCCCGTTGTCTTTCCGATCGTTTTCTGGATGAAGACCTCTACGCCGTACGCCCGTCCGTCACCCATCACGACATTGTCCTCCCAGGACTGCGAGCTTGCCATGAAGGAGACTCCGTCCTTGTACTCAAGCACATTGTGCATGTCCTTCCAGTAGCCCTCGACGGAAAACTCCCAACCCGGCAGGCCGTTGTAGTACAACCCCAATGAATATTGATCCGCCGTCACCGGCCTGATGTTCTTGGTGATAGGCACCCAAAGGTCAATCGGCAGGGTGATCTGAGCCGAGGAGAGAAGGTGGACGTACTGCGCCATCCTTGAATATGCCGCCTTGACGCTGACACCTTTGCCGAAATCCACCTTGGCGGACATTCTCGGCTCAGGTGACCAGTAGGTCCTGCCGCTTGTCAGGAACATCGCCAGATGTACACCGGGATTGAGGGTCAGCCATCCGCCGACCGTGAAGTCATCCTCGATGTAGAAGGACATCTCGTGTCCGAGGCGGTTTTTCTCCTTTTTGTTAGTATATGTCGTGTCAGTGACCATCTGCCCTTTGTCGTTTTCCTTCTCAACGGTCGTGTAGGTCTCCGGAATGTAGGCATGGTTGACATATTCACCACCGAACTTGATGATGTGCCTCGGAGCAGGGGTGTAGTCGAAGTCGATCTTGGCAGTGAGGTCCCTGATGCCGGAGCCGTAGTCGAACTTGTACTTGTAGAAGTATTCAGTGTCCTGGCTTTTTTCGCTGGTCGTGTAGCCCATCCTCATCCTGTAGTCGGTGAAGGCCACGGTGGCGTTGGAGAACAGCCTGCCGTTGAAGACGTGGTTCCACCTCGCTGATGTGAGCAGATTGCCCCAGCGTATGTGGGTCTTGTCGTCGTACTTGCGGTATTCATTGCTTCCGCCGGTGATCTCATATTCATCCTCCTCCATGAAGTGGAAGATGTCACGGCCATAATAGGCGTTCAGGAACAGCCTGTCCCTGTCGCTGAACCGGTGGGTCAGCTTACCGTTCATGTCAAAGAAGTAGTAGTTGGCCGGGACTTTCGCCGCCCTGAGGATGCCGTCGAAAAGAAAGGTGTGCATCCCTCTGGCGCTGATCGAATATGCCGTCTTTCCTTTGAAGATCGGTCCTTCGAGATGGAACTTGTCACTGAGGACTCCTACTCCGATCGTACCGTGCGTCTCTTGAAGGTTTCCGTCATTTGTCCTTACATCTATGATGCTGGAAGTCCTTCCTCCGTAACGGGCCGGAAACGAGCCTTTGTACAGCGTCACTTTCTTCACGGCCTCCGGCTGGAAGATTGAGAAGAGACCCAGCATATGCTCGGCATTGTAGAGAGAGATCCCGTCCAGTAGAAGCAGGTTCTCGTCCGGCCCGCCTCCGCGCACATATATTCCCGAAAAGCCCTCGGCACCGCTCTGCACTCCCGGCATCAGCTGGATTGTCTTCAGGACATCGGCCTCGCCGAAGAGCACCGGTGTGTTCTTGATCATATTCATAGGAATCTCGATCGCGCTCATCTTCGTGGCCATGATTCCGGATTCCCGTTGTGCGGAGACAACCGCTTCCTTGAGTTCGGTGTTCGCTTTCAAGGCGATGTTGATGGTAGTGTCCCGGAGCAGGTCGAGCGTGACGGTGGCGTCGTCATAACCTACGTATGAATATCTCAGTGTCAGATGTCTGCCTTGCGGAATTGTCAGTGTGTAAAATCCGTAGTTGTTCGTTGCGGCTCCCGCGCCTTCAGTGAGCACCCCGGCCCCGATCAGGGTCTCGCCGGAGGCCTTGTCCGTGATGTGGCCGCTCACCGTGACCTTTATACGCTGGTTTTGCGCCGACATCTCGTAAGTGAAAACGGACGTCAGCATCAATGCCGACAGAACGATGGCTGCAAGCAGCCGGTCATAAGATTTCATATTCAAAATAGTTTGGTTCAAATATGTATATTCCTTAAGTAACCTTCAAAAAATAACCTGCATCATCTTAAGGAATCTTTTCGGTATATATCTCTTTTCTCATCAGTCATGTGCCACCGGCACACTCCTTCTTCAAAAAAAGATCTATCCTCGAAAATCTTCTCTTAATCTGAAGCAACTTATTTTTTTCATGTTACTAAAATTTAACTTGTCTTATACGGTTTAACTATAACCGACTTTACAAAATTCACGAAAATCAAATTCTTGCAATAAGACGGCCATTTTTTTTGAAATGCAAAATTGGCCAATTTTTTTTATATAGCGGTGGTCTTTACGGTGGTTTTTCTTAAATTTGCGATTATGCTAAAAAAATATTTTTCTATTCTTTTTGTTTTTTTAGTCCTTTCTCTCGCTGTTCTTTCTCCGGGATGCAAGAGAAAGACTGAGGACGTTGAATCAGAAGTGATTGAGGAAGTGAAGGATACACTTCCTCCGTTGGGCTTCTGGCCGGATTCCTTGGATCTTTCCGAGGATGCTGTCCGCAATGGTGAGACATTCACTGGACTGATGTGCCGTCTGGGGCTTTCGATGAACGATGCGATGAAGATGGCCGCTGCCTGCGACACAATTTTCGATGTCCGTAAGATGCGAGCCGGCAACAAGGTCCAGGCATATTACCAGTTTGACACAAGCGGAACAGGAAGCGCTGTCGGGCCGATGCTGAAATATGTCGTCTATGAGCGCAACAAGATTGACCGTGTGGTGTTCCGCACGACCGATCCTTTTGAGGTCTGGGAATGGTCCAAACCTGTCGAGAGCACAAGAGAGTACACCGATGTGACGATCAAATCGTCCCTTTGGAACGATATGTTGGCGGCTGGCAGCTCCCCTCAGTTGATTGTGCCGCTTTCTGAGATCTATGCCTGGTCGGTTGACTTCTTCGGACTTCAGCCCGGAGACCGTTTCAGGGTGCTTTACGAGCAAAGAAAGTGTGATGACGAGATAATAGCCGTTGACACAATATATTACGCGGAGTATATCCGTGAGGAAAAGATGATTCCTGCTATTATGTTTGATCAAGGAGATCATGGTAACCTCTATTGGAATGAGAAAGGGGAGAGCTTGCGTAAGGCCTTCCTCAAGGCTCCGTTGAAGTTCACCAGGATCAGTTCCGGTTTCTCCTATCATCGGAAGCATCCTGTGACCGGGCGTGTCAGGGCACATACCGCAGTCGATTACGCGGCTCCCGTGGGCACTCCGGTGATGACAATCGGTGACGGTACGGTTGTGAGTGCCGGATGGACAAACGGAGGTGGAAACACCGTGAAAATCAGACATAACTCTGTTTATACCACCAGCTATATGCACTTGTCCCGTTACGGTGCCGGAATCAAGGCCGGAGCGAGGGTGCGTCAAGGCGATGTCATTGGCTATGTGGGCTCGACAGGCCTCTCAACGGGGCCGCATCTGGATTTCCGCGTCTGGAAAAACGGCACGGCCATCAATCCTTTGAAGATGGACTCACCTCCGTCAGAGCCGATCAAACCGGAGAATATGCCGGCTCTTGACTCGACTTTCAGGTACTACAGGCAAATGATCGACACTCTGAAAGTAACAGTCACTCAGTAATATTTCCTCTAAAAAACTGTTTCTTTCTTAAGTGACTGGCGTAAAAATCACGGATTTTTATGTAAGTGTGCTGAATCAGAGACAATTATTACGCTTGCTAAAGTCATAATTTAATACAATGAAGAAGAATATTTATCTATTGCCCCTTGCCGCCGCGCTGTTGTTTGTTCAGGGCTGCGGACAACGTGATGTGTCTTCTGTTTCTCCAGCCATCGGCCGTGACGCCGAGATCGAGGCGAAAGTCGAGAAGGTGCTGAAAGAAATGGATCTCACCGAAAAGGTGGGCCAGATGGTACAGTTGACATCCTCTACGGTGACGGCACCGGGAGGAGTGACCCTCGATCCGGAGAAACTCCAGAAGGTCATCGGCGAGATGAAGGTCGGCTCCATCCTGAACACATTCGGAGATGTCGCTCAGTCACATGAGCTGACGGCTCAGCTTGTGGGCGAGATCCAGAAAAAGTCTATGGAGGAGATCGGAATCCCTTGCATCTATGGTCTTGATATGATCCACGGCGCAAGCTACCTGAACGACGGAACCTTTTTCCCGCAGGAGATAAACCTTGCGGCGACATTCAATCGTGAATATGCCCGTGCGATGGGTGAGGCTATGGCCTACGAGACAAGGGCCGCTATGGTTCCTTGGGTGTTCTCTCCGGTGATGGACCTCGGCCGGAATCCGGTCTGGCCAAGGCAGTGGGAGAGTTATGGTGAAGACCCTTACCTGAACGCGGAGATGGCGGTGGCTGAGACGAAAGCCCTTCAGGGAGAGGATCCGAATCATATTGACGACAAGCACGTTGCCGTAAGTATAAAGCATTTTATGGCCTACGGTGTGCCGGTTTCAGGCAAGGACAGGACTCCTGCGATCGTGGCTGGGAATGATCTTAGGGAAAAGTTCTTCCGCCCGTTCAAGGACTGCCTTGAGGCCGGTGCGCTTACCCTGATGGTCAATTCAGCCTCGATCAACGGAATCCCTACGCACGCCAATAAGGAACTTCTTACCGGTTGGGTCAAGGACGGTCTGGATTGGGATGGCCTCATCGTCACCGACTGGGCCGACATCAACAATCTGTACGAAAGGGATCACGTCGCCAAGGACAGGAAGGAAGCCCTCGCTATGGGCATCAACGCTGGAATCGATATGATTATGGAACCGAACGACCCTGATTGCTGCCTTGAACTGAAGGAGGTTGTCGAGTCCGGTCTGATTCCGATGTCCAGGATAGATGACGCAGTCCGCAGGGTTCTCCGCCTTAAATTCCGTCTCGGCCTGTTCGACAATCCGACCTGGGATGTCAGCGGTTATGACAAGTTCGGCTGCAAGGAGTTCCAGGACGCTTCCTACGCCGCGGCGGTGGAGTCCGAGGTGCTCCTCAAGAATGAAGGCAATATCCTTCCTCTTGAATATGGCAGGAAGATCCTTGTGACAGGTCCTAACGCCAACTCTATGAGGGCTTTGAACGGAGGTTGGTCTTACACTTGGCAGGGTGACGCCGACAGATTCGCCGGCGATTTCAACACAATCTACGAGGCTCTGGCTCAGAAATTCGGCGAGAAGAACGTTATTTTCGAGCCTGGTGTGGTTTACGATGAGACGGACCGTTGGGCTACAGGCGCTTGGCAGAAGGAATATGCTCCTCAGATCGCCAAGGCCGTGGCCGCAGCCTCGAAGGTGGATGTGATAGTCGCCTGTGTCGGTGAGAACAGCTATTGCGAGACTCCAGGCAACATTGATGACCTGAATCTGTCAGCTAACCAGAAGGAATTGGTGAAGGCGTTGTCAAAGACCGGCAAGCCTATAATCCTTGTACTGAACGAGGGGCGTCCGAGGGTTCTGCGCGAGATCGAGCCGTTGGCGAAGGCTGTGGTTGATGTGATGCTTCCTGGCAATTATGGTGGCGACGCGCTTGCTGCCTTGATGTCCGGAGAGGAGAATTTCAGCGGAAAGCTGCCGTTCACCTATCCTAAATATGTCAACTCACTCCACACCTACGACTACAAGGTCAGCGAGAGCCGTGAGACAATGGCCGGGGAATATAACTACGATGCGGTTATGGATGTGCAGTGGCCATTCGGATATGGGCTCAGTTACACCACTTTTGAATATTCAGAATTCAAATGTCTGAATGGCTCAGAGTTCGCCGCCGGGGATGACCTTAAGTTCGAGGTGACTGTGGCGAACACCGGCTCACACAACGGCAAGGAGGCTGTCCTGCTATATTCAAGTGATATTGTGGCCAGTATGATACCTGATGTGAAGCGTCTGCGTGAGTTCGCCAAGGTTGAGCTTGCGCCGGGGGAGAGCAAGGTTGTTTCGTTCACGGTTCCGGCAAAGGAACTCGCGTTTGTGGGGGCTGACGGAAAGTGGCGTCTGGAGGCCGGAGATTTCAGGATGAGTTGCGGAGGGCAGTCACTCATAATCACCTGTAACGAGACCAAGATTTGGGACACCCAGAACTAAAGATCCTCTGTGATATTCACCAATGAGGTGGTGTCCCAGTTGAAGACATATTTCTTGTCGCCTATCGGGAGCGTGATTTCAATGGAATCCGCTCCCTTTTTGTATTTGGCGTAGGCATGCCCCTCAATGGCGTGTCTCGGCCGTATCGTGTAGTCTCCGAGGTAGCCGATGCAGCTCCGTTCGATCCGTGCCATGTCCTCCGACTCACTGTCAGCCATGGCCATGGTGGCTATGAACCCCGCCTCCTCGATGGCCGTGCCTCCAAGATCCCTCAGCAGGTCCTCGGCCAGGGAATCCCTGTCATCTGGATCCCCACGCACGATCGCGGCCATCACAAATGTCACGAACAGCGTGCCGATTCCTATTCCTATGGTCTTGGCGGTCTTTTGGGCACCTATTCTGTTCAGATAACCCCTTTGCCGGAAAACTTTGACAGGTCCCATTCTGGATGCGACAGAGGTGTTCTTGAAGTCGTACTTGACAGGCCTGTCTGTGTTGTTCTGAATATAAAGGTCCAGGCGGTAGTATTGTCCGTAGTGCTTCAGATAGCGGACGTTCATCAGCACATCCAGTCCGTCGGCCGTGAAAACCTTCCAGACGTTCCCGTCCCGGTCCATCTCCATCTTCGAGTTCCGGACGTATGGGCTATCGGTCATCCTGACAACTTTCAGCCCAGCGGCGTTTTCGCTGAACAATGGCTGGAACAGGAGCGTGTCTTTGGACTCGATTCTTTGTAGGGTGTCGATTTTCCTCTCCTGTGCTTGGGAGAGAGCGGAAAGGCAGGCAAACATGGCAAAGGCTAGAACTATCCGCCGGTGACTATGAAAGGTTCTCATACAATTATCAATTTGGTCGGCGAGGGAGGTGCAAATTTCATGCTGATTAAGGATATATTTGCTATTTTTGTATTCATACAACAAGAAACGAAAATGAGAATATTCAAAAGAATAGCTTTGACGGCGGTCCTGTTCCTGATTGCTTCGGTTTCCTCGCTTGCGGTGTTCAACGAGAAGGATCTGGCGCAGACGCTTCAGGTGCTGCGTTATGAGTTGCGAAAGGCTTACATCGAGATGGAGAAGAACCAGATGTCCTTCGAGTCTCAGGATGATCAGCAGCACGAGGAGCTGGTGCATCTCATACAAAGCTGCAACGAACTGTCGTTGATGCTGTACTCGCAGAAGCAGGACTTCACGTTCGATCTCACTTACGCTCTTCAGCAGGTCACCGACCAGTACCATAGCTTCATGCAGAGCCGGATGCCGTACGACAACATCATCTCTTACCTCAATGTGGAGATTGACCGGTACGACAGGCTGGTCATGGCTCTGAAAGTGCTTCCTCCTGAACTGGTTGAGCTGCCGGACAGCCTTGGTGGATCGGCATTGCTGGACTCCTTGGCCTCGACGCTCCAGAGTCATATCCTTCCGAACGACTCCTACACGGATGCCCACTCGGACGATCCGGAGCATGCCGGCCACAATCATTTTGCCGGGCTTGAGGAAGAGCACGAGCATGGTACTTTTCATCTTGACAGCCTGTCTCAGGTGGCCAGAGACAGTTGCCTTTTCTATTCAACAAGGCTGCTGAAGATGTTCACGGACATCCGTGACCACATGATCGAGGACAATGAATATTATGAGACCACAGACAAGCGGCTTAAAGAGGCCTACGACTATGCTCAGGAACGCTACAAGATGGTCCAGAAGAAGATATTCATTGAGGGACAGGATAATTTCTGGAAAATATTGACTCATGTCAGGTCTTATGCGTCGAGGGCAGCGAAGGATTTCAATGACAAATACGGCAGGGCTTATTTCACGGATGTGAAGAGCGAGTGGAGGGGACCGATGGTCATCGGATTCTCGTTCATGGTGCTGATCTACCTTGCGATAGCCACGCTGCTCAGCATGTTGATTGTCAAGATGTTGATGCGGCGCGTCAAATACTTCCGGACTGAGAGGTTCCGCAAGAGGGAGGCTGCCATATTCATGCTTGGAGCCGCCATTCTGTTTGTGGTTGTCACCGCTGTCGCGAAGAATATCTCCTTGACATCGCATTTCTTCACGATGGCTGCGGGGCTTTTGATCGAGTTCGCGCTGCTGCTGATCGCCGTGCTGACCTCGCTTCTGATCCGTCATGACAGCAAGCAGCTCAACTACGGAATGCGGATCTACACCCCGATAATGCTGATGGGACTGGTGGTCATCACGTTCAGGATCATATTCATACCTAACAGCTTGATCGCGTTGATCTTCCCGCCGCTTCTGATCGCGTTCGGCTTCTGGCAGTGGGCTTCGATCCACCGCAACGGACCGAAGGTGCCGAAGAGCGACAATTCCTACGCCATCGCATCTTTTGTCGTGACGGCCATTACTTTTGTCATCTCCATCGTGGGATACAGTCTGCTCGGCCTGCAGGTCTATATCTGGTGGATTTTCCAGTTGACTGTGCTCCAGTTGATTGTGGCTTGTGATGACCTGCTCAAAAAATACCGTCACAAGAGGGTTGACATCCTTGTGCGGGCCTACAGGCTCAAGCATCAGAACGATGTCGGCAAGGGCAAGGGATCATTCATCCTTGTCACGTGGCTTTACGATCTTGTGGAGATGGTGCTGATTCCGGTGCTTTACCTGCTGTCGATTCCATTCTGTCTCTACATGGCGTCAGAGGTGTTTGACCTCACGGAAATCTGCATGGACATGTTCTTCTACCCGTTCTTCAACTACGAGTACCTGCATCTGTCTGTTTCCAAGATGGTTCTGGCAGCCGGATTGTTCTATGTCTTCAAGTACATCTGTTATGTGGCGAGGGCTCTTTACAGGATTTACAAATTGCGCAAGACCCTCAGGCAGACCGGGGCTTCGATGATCCGTGAGAACGAGTTGAACCTGACTCTGGCCAACAATGTGATCGGGATCCTGGCTTGGGGCACTTATTTCATAGTGACAATCTCGCTTTTGAATATCCCGACGAAGTCTCTGTCCGTGATTACAGCCGGTCTTGCGGCTGGTCTCGGTTTCGCAATGAAGGACATCCTGAACAACTTCTTCTACGGTGTGCAGCTGATGTCAGGCCGTCTTCGCGTCGGGGATTACATCGAGTGTGACGGAATTAGGGGAAAAGTGGACAACATAACGTACCAAAGCACTCAGATCGAGGCTGTTGACGGAAGCATCATGGCTTTCCCTAACAGTTCCCTGTTCGCCAAGAACTTCAAGAACCTGACCCGCAACAATTCCTACGAGTTCCTCGGTCTGCCTGTAGGTGTGGCTTACGGAACGGATGTGGATCATGCGAGGAAGGTTATTCTCAAGGCTTTGGCTCCGTTGTGCAAGCCTGACAAGTTCGGTCGTCAGGTGGTCGAGGAGAAGTACGGAATCCAGGTTGTCCTGAACGGCTTCGGTGACAGCAGCGTTGATCTGGTTGTGAAGCAGTACATTCTGGTTGAGCAGCGCACTGGCTACATCGCCGCCGCCAACGAGCGGATCTACAATGCGTTGAACGAGGCCGGAATAGAGATTCCGTTCCCTCAGCGCGATCTCAACATCCGTCAGATGCCTACTATGGATAAATAATTGTAGATGATAAATTTAGCGATATTCGTGTCTGGCGGTGGCTCAAACTGCGAGAACATAATAAGATACTTCAAGGATTCAGATAAGGTGAATGTCGCCCTTGTCGTTGCGAACAAGACCGGAATCCCGGCTCTTGAGAAAGCCGAAAGGCTCGGCGTTCCGACACGTGTGCTTCCAAAGGCGGACTTGAACAGGGAGGATGTTGTCCTGCCTCTGATGAAGGAATATTCAATCGACTTCATCGTTCTGGCGGGTTTCCTCCTTGTCATCCCGGACTTCCTGATCCATGAATATGACCACAGGATGATCAACCTTCATCCCGCCCTTCTGCCGAAATTCGGAGGCATGGGCATGTACGGTCATCATGTCCACGAGGCTGTCAAGGCGGCGGGGGAGACCGAGACCGGAATGACCGTCCATTGGGTAAGCGGCAAGGTTGACAGTGGCGGGATCATCGCTCAGTTCCGCACTCCGATCAGTCCCGATGACACTCCCGACGACATCGCCGCCAAGGAACATGCCCTTGAAATGGAGCACTTCCCGCAGGTCATTGAGGCGTTGGCGGATAATGCCCTGATTATCAATTAAAAAAATGGTTTCGTGGTGCAGCTTGCAACACCACGACATTGCTTTTTGCATTCATATTCAATCAGTTGTGTGCCACGACCCACATCCTTTGCCGCCAAGAAGGAGGAAGGAGCCGGAAAGGGCTTGGTAGAGAGCCGTCTGATAGGTGTCTCCGATAGGAATGCGTGAAGGGCCGATGAGGATGTGGTTGCGCTCGATGGCTTCGATCGCTGTAAGGCGGACGATGAAGGATTTGTGGACACGAACGAAGTCTTCGTTAGGCAAAGTGTCTTCTAAATTCTTCAGGCGCATTAATGACAGGACGGGAGTGGAGCCATCGTTCAGATGGATTTTCACGTAGTCCTTTAAGCCTTCGATGTAGGTGATCTTGTCGAGATCGATCTGCTGGAGTCTGTACTCGGTTTTTACGAAGATGCTTTTGATTTTTCGTTGTTCGGTCACTTCGACAGGCTCCGTGACCTCAAAATATTCCTTGGCCTTGACTGCCGCTGAAAGAAAATCCTCGTAGGAAATCGGTTTCAGAAGATAGTCCAAGGCTCGGACCTTGAATCCCTCGACGGCATATTCACTGAAAGCGGTTGTGAATATGATCCTGGTCCTCTCCGGCAGCATCCGTGAAAGATCCATCCCGCTCAGGTTCGGCATCTGGATGTCGCAGAACAGCAGATCCACCGGATTGTCCTGAAGAAATGAATATGCAGCCGTTCCGCTCGTGAAACTACCTTTGAGCGAGAGGAACGGAGTCTTTGCGACGTAAGATTCCATCAGCCTTACCGCCAAAGGCTCATCGTCAACGACTATGCAACTGATCGTGTTCATATTCCTGCCCTGATCCTAAGCAGACTACGGTAAACGCTCTGCACCCTGCCATATTCAAATGAATATGCTCCAGGGTAGAGCAGGTCAAGTCTGCGTTTGAGGTTCGTGATTCCTATTCCTGATCCGCTACGGTCTGTGTCGTCCTTCGGGAAGCAGCTGTTCTCGACGAGGCAGGTGACATATTCCCCGTCTTCCTTGAGCTCGATCCTGATGAAGGATTCATCCGTGTCACTTATGCCGTGCTTGAAGGCGTTCTCAACGAGCGGTATGAAGAGTAGCGGAGCTATTTGCCTGTTTGACAGAGAACTTGGCAGTGATACTTCCAGCTTTACTCCAGAAGTTAGCCGTGCGCCCATCAGTTTGACATATTCATTGAGGAATTCGCACTCCTTTGAAATCGGAACGGTGTCTTTCTGGCTTTCGTAGAGGACGTAGCGCAACATTCCGCTGAGGTCGTGGACGGCCTCCTGTGCCTGTGCTGGGTCTATCTGGATCAGCGAGTAGATGTTGTTCAGGGTGTTGAAAAGGAAATGCGGGTTGACCTGGTTCTTGAGGTTGGCCAGCTCGGCCTCCGCCTGGTTCTTCTCTATTTCCTTGCGCTGCGCCTCGTTGTTGTACCATTCGGTTGTCATCTTTACCGCCACCGCGATGCCCACTATCGCCATATAGATCACCGTGTTGCGGAAAGTGAAACTGATTGTGTCGAGTGTGGAGTGATGTGGAGGGGCGATGTCCGGCGAGATGAGGTACCTGAAAAAGAGATGGACCCCGATGCTGACCTTGGTGATCAAAAGCATGTTCCAGAACAGGAACGCCCCGAACCTCTTGTTGGAGAGGAAGTGCTTTATCAGAAATAAGTAGTTGGTGTAGAACACTATGACAAATGAAATCGTTACAGGCAGGAACCTGGAATAGTCCAGTCCTCCGTGAAGCGCCCTTCCCGGTTGGGGCGAGAAGAACGGCATCGCAAGGATCACCGCCCAGATCGCGATGTGTATCAACCAACCACTGTTTTTCCGAATATTCATATAATGTTCCGAAATTTTACTGTTGCAAAGCCTTGTGGAAGAACTCCTTCCGGAGGTCGGATGAGATCGGGTGGCGGGCGACACGGTAGGTGTCGGAGATGTCACCGGTCAGGTTGCAGACATCAAGGCCGCTGATCTCGGAGAGGTAGAGACAGTTGTATTTAGCCTCCTGCCCCTCCTGAAGCCTCATTGTGTAACGCAGGATGTCCAGCACATCGATCTCGCTCAGGCTGTCCTTGCAGAATACATACAGGTCAAGGGTCTTGAATGAACCGTAGAAGCCATCCCCGGCCTTGCGGACCTTGCTCTCGATGATCCGGCGCATCGGCAGCGCCATCGACCAGTAGTCGTATTCCTTGGTTCCGACGTATCGTCCTCCCTGAAGACCGTAACCGTAGCCCGATGAGAGGATCGTGTCGAAGTCCTCCCGGTCTTCCGGAATCGGTGCCACGCCGGCCACCTCCTTGATCATAGACTGCGCCGCCTCCTTGGTCTCCGGCATCGCCCTCGTCACCTCAATGCCCAACGAAACTCCGTCCGGACTCTGCAAATCCGGCCGATCCTTGTTCAGCAGCTCCGCGAACCTCCGGTCCAGAAGCGTCTCCAGCGAGATCTTCGCGTATCTCTCGAAAAAGCAAGTGTCAAACTGGCTCATAATCTTTCTTTTCCCAAATATCGTAAATCCACGTTACTTTCGCAAATCCTGTTCCTTGACTGTTTGTTGACTGTTTATGCGAATGCCACTATCTGCCACGGCAATACCTTTCGATTTCTTTTGGAGCATCTTTGGAAGATGGTCTCGGCGATAGAAATAATTACGAATGAATATCTCATTTCAGCGTGGCGGATAAATGATTGAAAGACAGAGAGAATAACGTTCTCCTTTAGTTGAATCTTACCTAAGGTGAATGCTTGATAGGATGATTTATAATAGGTTATGTGCCACGGTGCCCAATAATAAAACTTCGGCCCTTGAGCTGGTCTAAGGGCCGGAGTTTTATGAAGATGATCAAAATTATAGTTCGATCTTATCCAGCTCCGAAATCCAGAGCTGAACCTGGGCGTCGGAAGGCATTCGCCAGTCCCCGCGCGGCGAGAAGCTCACGAGACTGATCTTCGGGCCGTCCGGCATACAGGACCTCTTGAACTGCTGGCTGAAGAACCTCCAGTAGAACTTTCTCAGCCACTTCAGGATCGTGGCCTTGTCGAAGGTCACGTCAGGATGCCTTACCACATTCTTTCCGGAACAATCCTCCCCGTTCTCGGCTTCTCCGAACGCCTTGCAGGCCAGATGGAAAATCTTCACAGGAGAGTAACCGTACCTGATGAAGTTGTAGATGAAGAAATCGTGCAGCTCGTACGGGCCGATCAGGTCCTCGGTCTTCTGCTTGATCTGTCCCTTTGAGTCAGCCGGAGTAAGTTCCGGACTGATAGGGGTTTCCGCGATGTCTATGAGAATCTCGGCCGCGGATCTTCCTCCGTTTGTGGCCGCGTCTGTGAACACATTCTTGGCTGCCCAGCGGACAAGGTATTTTATCAAGGTCTTCGGCACGGAAGCGTTGACGGCGTACATCGACATATGGTCACCGTTGTAGGTGCACCAGCCGAGTGCCAGCTCCGAAAGGTCTCCGGTACCGATCACAAGGCCGTTCTCCTGGTTGGCGATATCCATCAGGATTTGGGTCCTTTCGCGGGCCTGGGCGTTCTCGTAGGTGGAATCCATCACTTTCGGATCGTGGCCGATGTCCTTGAAATGCTGCTCCACGGCAGCTACAACTGAGATCTCACGTGTCGTCACGCCAAGAACCTCCATCAGATCCACTGCGTTGGACTTGGTGCGGTGTGTCGTCCCGAGACCCGGCATGGTGATTCCGATGACATTCTCTCTCGGAATTCCCAGTTTGTCGAAAGCCATTACGGTCACCAGAAGGGCCAGCGTGCTGTCAAGGCCGCCGGATATTCCCAGTACTGCTTTTTTGCAGTTGATGTGCTCCAGGCGTGCGATGAGTCCGGTCGTCTGGATCTGAAGAATCTCCTTGGAACGCTCGGCGATCTCCGCCGGATCACCCTCAGGCAGGAACGGATGCGGCTCGACGTAGCGGTAGAACTTCCTGTCAAAATCTGTCGGAGCGGCGGGACCAAGGTCGTAGCATGAATATAATCCTGAATATTCACAGGCGGAGGTCCCGTCAGGCGTCATTCCTCGGAACGAGTTCTTCTTCTGGCGCAGCACGTTGAGTCTCTCGATATCAAGATCAGCGAATATCATCGTGTCGTGCAACTGGAACCTTTCGTTCTCGGAAAGCACCCTGCCGTTCTCGCAGATGATGGAAGATCCGCCATAGACGGTGTCCATTGAAGACTCGCCATAGCCTGCCGAGCAGTAGATGTAACCTGAGACAGTACGTCCTGACTGGTTGGAAATCAGTTCTTTGCGCTGTTGGTGTTTGGTCATCACCTCATTGGATGCAGAGATGTTCACTATAACCTGCGCGCCTGAAGGGGCGAGGAATGATGACGGCGGGATCGGAGTCCAGAAATCCTCGCAGATCTCGATTCCGAATGTGGCGTTACCGACGGTGAACAGCAGGTTAGGGGAGATGTTGCACCTGTGGCCACAGTATTTGATGATCGAGTCGAAACCGTCACGGTAGTAGTCCTTGCCGTCATCCACGAAACGTCCTGTGGCCGAGTTGTCCGGTCCAAGGAAATCCGATCCGGAGGCGAACCAGCGTCCCTCGTCGAACTCGGCGTAGGTCGGGAGGTAGATCTTCGGCACGATGCCTTTGATGCCCCCGTTACGCAGAACGATGGCACAGTTGTAGAGACGGCCTCTGAAACGGACCGGGGCTCCGATCACGACGGTGATGTGCTTGCCTCTGGTGAAGTCCTTTATCTTTCCGACAGCCTCTTCCGACTTGGTCAGCAGAAGGTTCTGTCCGAAGAGGTCAAGGCAGGTGTAACCGGTTATCGATAGTTCGGGGAAGACCACCAGTGAGGCACCTTCCTCTTCGGCCTTTCCTGTCAGTCTGCAGATTGACTCGGCGTTATATTCAACATCCGCCACCTTTACCCTTGGCACTGCGGCGGCCACTCTGAAGAGTCCTAAATCCATTATTATGTTGTTTGAAATTAAGTCACTTCGACAAGCTCAGTGACCTATATAATATTATGCGTTAGCCGGATCGTTCCCGTTGTCGATCTCCTCACGCTCGCGGCGGCGTTTCTGGTTGACGCAGGTCGCGATCCCGCGGTAGAGGAAATAAACCCCGATAAGCAGGATGCAGACGATCTTCCACGAAATCGGCATGCCGTTTATCAAAAGCGCGGAGCCGAATCCGATGATGAACACGGCGAACACAAAATACAGGATGTAAGCGTATTTCATTGCCAATGAATATTACAGCGATTCTATCATCCTTGTGAACAGCGCGCACATCCTGTCCGCCGCCGCGTCCGCCGCCTTCACGACATCGTCCCCGTCGTTCACATAGTCAGGAGCATAGTCATCATGCGCCTCGTTGGTTATCACCGAGACTCCGAACACCGGAATATCCGAATGCCTCGCTACGATGACTTCCGGAACCGTGGACATGCCGGTAGCGTCACCTCCGATGGTGCGGATGTACTTGTACTCGGCTGGAGTCTCGTAGGTAGGACCGGTTCCTCCGTAGTAGACACCCTTGTGGAGCTTGATGCCCATCTGTACGGCGATCTCCTCGGCTTTTGCGATGAGCCTCAGGTCGTAAGGTCTCGTCATGTCAGGGAATCTTGGCCCGAAATCCTCCAGATTCGGACCTATCAGCGGATTAGGCAGCTGGTTGATGTGATCGGTGATGATCATCAGGTCTCCTATCTTGAAGTTGTAGTTGACACCGCCGGCGGCGTTGGACACGAACAGGTACTTGATTCCGATGACCTTCATCACGCGGATAGGAAGCGTGACAAGTTCCATCGGGTAGCCTTCGTAGAAGTGGATTCGTCCCTGCATGGCGATGACCGTCTTGCCGCCCAGCTTGCCCACGATGAAGTTGCCCTTGTGGCCTATCGCCGTGGAGACCGGGAATCCCGGGATTGTCTTGTAAGGTATTGTCAGCGGATCGCTTATGCTGTCCGCAAGTTTTCCAAGGCCGCTGCCAAGCACGATGCCGACTTCCGGTTTGAGGTCGCCAATCTGCTGTCTGACATATTCAGCGGCTCCGTAGATTCTTTCTGCTCTTGGATCCATATTTTTATATTCATTAATTACCGCATTGCGTCTGCGGCCGGTTATTGTTTATAGTTTATTTCATTAAGAACCGTGCGCGCTCCCTTGAGAATCATCTTTTCTCCGAACACATTGCGGTCGCGCATCACGAATTTTCCTCCTGAGATGAGAGAGGTGACGCAGTCGCTGTGCGCCGAGTAGATGAAGTTCGCGAGGAACGGGCCGGGGGAGAGGAAAAAGGTGTTGTCTGTGTCAACAATCTGGATGTCAGCTTCGTAACCCTCCTCAATCTTTCCGGTTTTCAACCCTAATGCCTTTGCTCCGTTGACGGTTGCCATGTCCATGAGCGTCTGCAAAGGCAGGGCGGAAGGGTCTTTTCTCCATGCTTTCTGGAACAAGGCCGTGGTCTTCATCGTCTCAAGCATGTCGAGATTGTTGGATGACGCGCATCCGTCGGTTCCGAGGCAGACATTCGCCCCGGCATCAGTCAGCTCTTTCCACTTGAACTTGTAACCTGACGCCAGCTTGGTGTTGGAATTGATGTTATGCACGCAGTTCACATGGTACTTGCCAAGAAGTTCGATGTCGTGCTCGGACAGCCAGAGCGTGTGGGCGGCGATGACATCCGGCCCCAGCACACCGAGGGCCTCAAGGTACTCGACAGGTGAGAGACCGCCGTGCGCCGCCTTGCAGTCCAGATCCTCGCGCTCCGACTCGGCAAGATGGATGTGGATCTTAAGACTGTGCTTGCGGGCATATTCAGTGGCCCACAGGATAAGCTCCTCATTGACAGAGTAGATGGAGTGGATACCTATCGTGAAGATAGACCTTGTCCCCCATTGTGGCACCGTCTCGTGCATCTTGATGCACTGCTCCTTTTCCCTCTCGGCCTCCTCCGGATCATTATGGTTGAGGAACAGGTAGGAGACGGCTGCTCGCAGATCCATTTCCGAGGCCGCGATCCTTGCTGTAGGTGAGAACCAGTAATGGTCGTTGAATGTTGTGGTTCCAGTCTTGATCATCTCAAGCGCGGCGGCCTTCGTACCCCAATAGATGAACGGAGCGTCCAGTTTCGACTCAATGGCCCAGATGTGCTTCAGCCAGTCCTGAAGGACCATATCCTCGCCGACACCTCTCATAAGGGACATGGCGGCGTGTGTGTGCATATTTATGAATCCCGGAACCGCTACCTTGCCTGTGCAGTCAATGGTCTCAACCCCGGAAGCGGGTTCCTGGTACTCGTCGGAGTGCGGGGTGATCCTTTTGATCAGTCCGTCTGCGATGGTGATGTCCGTCTGCCGCCCCTCCGAAGTGATATTTCTAAGTAGAATCTTGTCCATAATTGAATATGTCTAAGAAACCTTTAATTATAATTAATAATTAGCCTAATTTTGTCAAATATAGTAAAAATATGGTAATATTTCCTGATTTGCCGGAAGACTTGTGAATATAAGAATGTAAAGTAAGAATAAGTGAGCGCAAAAAAAAGAACGGTCGGAAATCATATTCCAGCCGTTCTATTTATAAGTATTAAGGAATATTATTCCTCGTAGGTCGCTTTGACGAAGTCCGAATTAAGAAGATAGTCAGCGCACATCTTCATACTTTCCTTCCAGTCGTCATTGGTAAACGCCTCGAGCTCAACCACAAAATCCTTCATCCCCGCGATGTCCGCATTCTTGAATATGGCGTCGAAGCCAACCATTCCGCTCTCGCCGAGCTCACGGTGATCCTTGATGTGGAGAAGGGTGAAGCGTCCCGGGTATTTCCTGAAGAGTTCGACAGGATATGCCTTGCCCATCACAGCCCAATAGACATCCATCTCAAAGAACACGTCCTCAGGATTGGTGTTCTCAAGCATATATTCATAGATGACGGTGTCCTCGATCTTTTTGAACTCGTGTGAGTGGTTGTGATAACCGAAGAGCATTCCGTTCTCCCTGCATTTCGCCCCGATGGCGTTGAAGTAGTCGCAGTAGGTCTTGAGGCCGGCGAGGGTCTCTGGAACTTTGAAGCTCGGGCAGACAATGTACTTGCAACCGGCTGCCTTGTGTGCCGCTATCGCCTGATCCCACCACTTCATAGACTCGGTGAAGTCACCGGAGGCAAGTTCCTCATCGCTAAGGTTGTGACCTATGTGTGTGGAAAGGGATTTGAGTCCGGCTGCCTCAAGGTCGGCCTTGTACTGCTCCGGATCGACTCCATAGAGTTTCCCGTCTGAGTAGCAGGCCGCCTCGACCGAGGTGTAACCCATCTCCGCGAGGGCCTTGAACGCCTCCTCGTGGTTCTGGGCGTATTTCTCCGGATTGCCGATCACGCTTCTGATGCTGTAAAGCTGGACGCTGATCTCCTTTTTAACAGGCTCATCAGCCTTCTTCTCCGCGCATGAGACCGCACCGAGAAGAAGAGCCGAAGCTGCCATTATGAGTGCTGACTTTCTCATTAGTCTAGAACCTTTACGCGGATGTTACGATACCAAACATCGTCGCCGTGATCCTGGAGACCGATGTAGCCTTCGTGGTTCTCGCCGCCACAGTTGTTCAGGAGCTCGAACGCGAGAGGCCACTTCTCCTGAGAGAACTTGGAAGCCTGGAGCATATCGGTCCACTGCTGGGTCCAGAGATGGTACTCAACAACGTTGGCGTCATTCTGTCCGTGGACAACTGTTCCTTTGTAAACCATGATCTTTGCCTTGTTCCACTCGCCGTAAGGATTCTGGTTCTGTGGCTTGGCCGGGATCATATCGTAAAGGGAAGCGGACTGACGGTTGCCGTCAACACCAAGCTGTGCGTCAGGATGGTTTGCGTTGTCAAGCACCTGATATTCAGGAGAGGAGATGTAGATAGGCTCGTAGCGCTCTGTCCCGTCCTCCTTCTTTGTCGTGACTTCCTGAGCAAGGTAGAAGATACCAGAGTTTCCGCCCTTGGACACCTTCCATTCGAGCTCAAGCTGGAAGTTCTGGAACTTGTGCGCGAAGATGACATCTCCGCCTTCTCCGGTCTGGCCTTCGCCGCTGCCGGTTCCCGTGAACTTGAGGCAACCGTCCTCGATTGACCACCTTGCAGGAAGAGCGTCCTTGCCGTAGCCTCTCCAACCGTTCGTGGAGGTTCCGTCAAAGATCACGTAGTAACCGTCAGCGTCCTGTGGAAACTGTGACAGGTCAACCTGCTCTTTCTCAACTACTGTGTACTCAGGAGCGGCTGGCTCCTCGGTAGCGGTTTCAGCGGCCTTTTTGTTTCCGTTCTTGCAGGAAACCATAGAGAAGACCATTGCCGCGCAGGCGGCGAACATCAAAGTCTTTTTCATGATTCTATTGATTTGATTTTGTTTGTTTTACGAATATTGGTATTATTCCGGCATCTCAGGAAGCTCGTAGCCGTTGTGGTACTGACGCTTGATCAGGCTGGCAGCGAACTCGCGCGCGTTCATCGGATCGGTGTACTTGTTCTTGAATGTAGGGTGGCCGTCCTTGATGGAGAATCCGTCCTTCTCAAGAATCTTGATGGTGGCGTCCGCAGGAATGTTCGTGAACTCCATCTTCTGTCCGTCCCACTCAAGAACCTGGTTGAGGGCCTGGAGCCTTACAGCCGCCACGCCGAGGTCAACCATCTCCACGAACGGACCGGCCTCGCTGAAGTCTGACGCGCTTGGAATCCTTGAATCCGGATCTTCCTTGCAGGCGCGGATCCAGTCCTGCTGGTGTGAGACAGTGATCTCACGCAGAACGTGAGGCACCTCAGGCTTCCTTCCAGAGACGAGGATAGGATCCTTTCCGTATGTGCCGGCGATCATGATGTCCTTTGTTCCGTAGAAGATGCTGCAACCGCCGCTGACGTTCAGGTCGAATCCTGCAGGAAGTCCCTCAGGTCTCTCAGGCTTGAAGCCACCGTCGTACCATCGGATGTCAACCTCAGGCATGGCGAGTTTGGCCATATTCTCCCTTGCCGGGAAGGTGAGGTGGATCATCTCTGCGCTTGGGCAGGAGTCGGTGAGCACATTTGTAGAGCTTGCCTCCACCTTGGTAGGGTATCCGAGTTTCAGACCCTTGAACGGAACGTGCATGATATGGCAGGCCATATCACCCATGGCGCCTGTTCCGAAATCCCACCATCCGCGGAAGTTCCAAGGGGTGTAGATCGAGTTGTAAGGACGCATAGGGGCAGGTCCGATGAATGATTCCCAGTTGAGTGTGGAAGGGATTTCCTCCACCTTTGTAGGCCTTTCAAGACCCTGTGGCCATATAGGACGGTCCGTGAAGCAGTCAACTCTCTTGACCTCGCCGATCTCACCGTTCCAGAGCCATTCGATGGCCTTCCTCGTGCCGGCGTTTGAAGCGCCCTGGTTACCCATCTGTGTGGCTACACGGTATTTGGCGGCAAGCTTGGTCAGAAGCCTTGCCTCATAGACGGTAAGCGTGAGAGGCTTCTCGACGTAAACGTGCTTTCCGGCTGCCATTGCCTGGGCGGCGATGATGGCGTGGGTGTGGTCGGCGGTTGCGATCATAACCGCGTCAGCCTTGTCGAGCAGCTCATCGTACATCACACGGTAGTCGTTGTACTTCTTTGCCTGTGGGTACTTGTTGAACACGTGGTCGGCGTACTTCCAGTCAACGTCGCAGAGTCCGATGATGTTTTCTGTCTCCATTTCGGCGAGGTCAGCCGCTCCGCGTCCTCCGATGCCGACACCGAGGATGTTGAGCTTGTCGCTTGGCGCGACCTTCTTTTTCTTCTCCTTCTTAGGAGTCTTCTCACCTGCGATGATGATGTTCGGGGCGACCGCGATGCCAGCGGCCACGGCGGTTCCTGTCTTCAGGAAAGAGCGTCTTGACATTTCTTTGCTCATTTCAGTATAGTTTTATGTGTTTAACATTAAGTTCGCGCTAAATGTCTTTCAAGCCTCTAATTTAGGCATTAATGAGGAAAAATACAAAAGAAAATGTCCTCCCCGCGAAAAGGAAGGACAAATATCCATTAAAAAATATGTCAGTGAATATTTCAGGAGGCGCTAAAGCTCTTCGAACTTCACGTCGCTGAACGAGTTGTCGGAACCGTCCGCGGCGCCGGTACGGTCGGATGGCTCGTAAGTGTGCTCCGGCACGTCAGGAAGAAGGTTTTCCTTCATGTATGCCAAAACCTCGGAAAGGCCTTCCTGGAACTTGTCGAAGTCTTCCTTGTAAAGGAATATCTTGTGCTTGTCGAACGAGAAACTGCCGTCCTGCTCCTGCCTGCGCTTGCTTTCGGTGATGGTCAGGTAGTAGTCGTTGTTGCCCTTGGTGGTCTTCACATCGAAGAAATACGTCCTCTTTCCGGCCCTTACAGGCTTGGAGTAAACGTCCTCTGAGTTGCGGTCAGCGTAGTTCGGCCGCTCGTAATCATCTTTGTACATCTTGCGCTGAATGTTTTGTTATCCGCACAAATTTAAGAAAAATCTGAAATTGTGTGTTATCTTTGCATAAAATTTTGAATGGAATTATGCTAAACAGACGAATCTTGCGAATAAAGGCTTTCAAAGTACTTTTCAGCTATGCGGAGAATCCTACGATGACTCTCCCCGAGGCCGAGGCGCTTCTGGAAGCGTCCTGCGAAGCCACGAGGTCTCTGTATCTCTTTATGCTTGACATCATTCCGTACCTCACGGCAGAGGCGCGGACAAGGATAGAAAACGCCAGGAAGAAGTTCAACCCGACGGAGGAGGAGAGGAATCCGAACCTGAAGTTCGTCCGTAACTCGCTTTCGCCGCTTCTGGAGCAGGATCCTGATTTCCAGAAGATAATCTCCCGCCGCAAGCTTTCATGGGAACCGTACGACGCCTTTGTCAGAAGTGTTTACGACTCAATCCTGACAAAGGAATATTTCAAGGAATATATGGCTTCGGCCGAGACTTCGGTGGAGGAGGACACGAGGCTGTTCACAAGGATATTCGAAGAAGAGTTCGTTGACAACGAGGAACTGGACAAGATTCTTGAGGACATGTCCATCCTTTGGTGTGATGACCTTGCATATTCATTGACAGTCTGCTGCGACACGCTCAAGGCTTTCGCCAAGGGATACCGCTGGTCGCTGCCGCCGCTCTACCGCAGCGAGATGATGCAGGACAAAGGGGCGGCCGTGGAGAGCGACAAGGCGTTCGTGTACAAGCTTCTCCGCACCGCGTTCGCGTGCTACGGCAAATACGCGCCGCTTGTGGCGGACAGCACATCCCAATGGGAGAAGGACAGGCTTTTCACCACCGACATGGTCCTCATCGTGATGGGGCTCTCCGAGGCTAAGGCGTTTCCTTCGCTGCCGGTGCGCGTGACCATCAATGAATATGTGGAAATATCCAAATATTACAGCACACCTAAGAGCCGTTCGTTCGTCAACGGCCTCCTTGACCGCCTCGTCAAAAAGCAGATTGAGGAAGGGGATATAGTGAAGACCGAAAAAATTGCTTAAATTTGTGAATATTAACTTTAATTTTTAGAAATGAATATTCTTACTTTCACATTGCTGCAGGCCTCCGCTCCTGCAGGAGCCGGGCAGCCTCAGGGTGCCGGTGGTGGCGCGTTCTGGATCATGATCATCGCCATGTTCGTGATCATGTGGCTGTTTATGATCCGTCCGCAGCGCAAGCAGCAGAAGGAACTTGAGAAGTTCCGCAACAGCCTCAAGAGGGGAGACAAGGTTGTCACCGCCGGCGGAATCTACGGAACCGTCGATGAGATCAAGGACAGAACCGTCCTCATCAAGGTTGACGGTGAAGTCAAACTCAGAGTCGACAAGAACTCCCTCGTAAGGGATTTCACACAGGACGCTCCGCAGCAGTAACAGGTCCTGATATTCTTTTAGAGAATGTGGAAGGAACGCCTGCATAGACTGCTGGGAAGACTGCATCTTGACGGGAGAGACATTTCAGTTTTTCTGATGTCTCTCTTGCTTGCGTTCAGCATCTGGCTGATCCACAATCTTTCCCTGAACTATTCCGACACGATTAGCGTGCCGGTGGTGGCTCAGTGCAACATTGATGGACATTCCGACGTTTCTTCCAATTCGAGTATGATCGCGGCCCGTTGCAGGACATCGGGCTTCTCACTGCTGAGGATCCGTCACCAGGCGAAGCGCAAGGCGTTGACAATCCGTTTTGACGGCAAGGATTTGCACCACAAGGAGGGCGAGTTGTTTTACATCACCGCCGCTGAGCTCAGCAATTATGTCACGGAGATATTCGGTGACGGGGTTCGTCTGGAGTCTTTCCTTTCCGAGACAGTTCAGTTCAGGTTTCCGTTCGAGAACAACAAGAGGGTGCCTGTCCAGGCTGTCCAGGTGCTGAGTTTCAAGCCTCAGTACATGGCGATGGGGCAGATCCGCCTCCAGCCGGATTCTGTCACAATCTACGGGGAACCGTTTCATCTTGAGCATATTGACAGGGTGTTCACACGCACGATAGACCTTCTGAACCTCAAGTCCAGCGCGCATGGCGTGGTGAAGATTGAACAGGTCTCCGGGGTCAGGATGTCGGAGACAGAGGTGAACTATTCCCTTGACGTGACCCGTTTTGTGGAGATCAGTTCTGAGGTCAACATCGGTGTCAGGAACGTTCCCGCCGGAAAAAAACTCTCTGTCTATCCATCCACGGCCACGGTGGTGTTCAAGTGCGCGTTCCCGCTGTCCCAGGATCCGACGGATGATGTGCAGTTCTACATTGACTATACCGATTTCCGGAATTCCAGAGGAGGTAAGTGTATAGCTCATGCCTCAAGGATTCCGGAAGGCGTCATCGAGTGTACGGTGACCCCGGAGGTGTTCGATTGTGTGGAGGAGGGACGACAATGAGGACTGTGGCTGTCACCGGAGGCATCGGAAGCGGCAAGTCCGCTGTCTGCTCCATTCTTGCGGAACGCGGGATTCCAGTCTATGACTCGGATTCCGCCGCCAAGAACCTTTACAGGAAAGACGACACTCTCCTTGATTCCATCGAGGAGGCCTTCGGCTGCGGGATAAGACAGGCCGACGGGTCTTTGGACAGGGCCAGATTGGCTTCCATCGCTTTTTCGGCGCCGGATAAACTCCGGCAGCTGGAGTCCATCGTGCATCCCGCGGTCCTGACAGACTTCAAAAGGTGGAACGCGATGCAGAGCGCTCGCTTCGAGAACATGGGACGTTCAGGGACTTTTTTCGGCAAAGAGCCGTTCTGTGTCATGGAGTCCGCCATTATTTTGGACAAACCGGATTTCCTGGCTCTCACCGTCAAGGTGGTAATGGTTGACGCCGCTTTGGAGCAGAGGCTGAGAAGGGCTTGCGAACGGGATCAGGCACCGCCGGAAAAGATCATACAAAGAATCGCGGCTCAGCGCTTTGATCTTTCAAAGGTTGACGCGATCATCCGCAACAACGGAACATTCGCCCGATTGAGATCCGAGACCGAGAAAGTTTTCGGCGGGCTTGAATTTTGATAGTTGAATATATTAAGTTATCTTTATCTGAACATGAAAACAGATCTTGCAAAAATTCTTTCAATCTCAGGCCAGCATGGCCTGTTCGAGTATGTCGCCCAGGCGCGTAATGGTGTCATCATCGAGTCCCTTGCCGATAAGAAAAGGACTCTGGCCGACGCGAAGAGCCGCATCACCACTTTGGCTGACATTTCAATCTATACCACAGAGGGTGAGATCAAGCTTCAGGAAGTGTTCCTGAAGATGCACGAGGTCCTCGGGGACGCTGACGCTCCGTCGTCAAAGGCCGCTCCGGAAGAATTGAAGGCTCTTTTCGCCAAGGCGGTTCCTGATTATGACGCGGACCGTTTCTATGTGTCACACATGAAGAAGGTTGTTGACTGGTACGGAGACATCAAGAAATATGCTTCCTTTGATTTCGTCGATCCTGAGGAAGAGGCTTCACATGAAGAGGCAGCTGCGGAGGACGCTAAGGAAGAGGATAAGGCTAACGAGTAGTGAAATCCCTGCAAATCATAACATTAGGCTGTTCCAAGAATACGGTTGACACGGAACATCTTCTTTCTCAGGTCAAGGACGCGTGGCGGATTGTGCCTGAGAATGAGATCTGTCCTGTCGATGTGCTTCTCATCAACACCTGCGGATTCATCGGCGACGCGAAGGAGGAGTCCATCCAGACCATCCTCTCCGCCGCCGAGCGCAAGAAGTCGGGCGAGGTAGGAAGACTGATGGTTTTCGGATGTCTTTCGCAGAGGTACATGTCCCAGATGCCGGAATTGATTCCGGAAGTGGATTTCTGGTTCGGGGCGCGAGACCTGGATCCGATTGTCAAGGCTTTGGGGTGCGTGCCGGCCAAAAATCCGGCGAGACTCAGGACTGATAACCGCGCCTATGCGTACCTGAAAATCTCCGAGGGCTGTGACAGAAGGTGCTCCTACTGTGCCATTCCGTTCATCAGGGGAGCGCACAGATCCGTTCCGATGGAGAGTCTTGTGGCCGAGGCCGAGGCGTTGGCGAGAGATGGAGTCAAGGAATTGATCCTGATTGCCCAGGACACGACCTATTATGGACTGGATCTGTACAAGCGCCGCGCTTTGGCTGAACTTCTCCGCAAGTTGTCTGAAATTGATGGCATCGAATGGATAAGAATACATTATTCCTATCCTGCGGATTTCCCGGAGGATGTGCTTGACGAGATGGCGGACAACCCTAAGGTCTGCAAGTACTTGGATATTCCTCTACAGCACATCGCTGACAAGGTTCTGGACAAGATGCATCGTCATGTGGACGGGGAGTGGACGAGGACTTTGGTGAGGAAGCTTCGCGAGCGTGTTCCTGGCGTGGCTCTGAGGACAACCATGATTGTCGGCCATCCCGGAGAAGGGAAGAAAGAGTTCGCCGAACTTCTGGACTTTGTCAGAGAGGCGAGGTTCGAGCGGTTGGGCGCGTTCAAATATTCAGAGGAGGAAGGCACTTTCGGTGCGGAGAACTATAGGGATTCCGTGCCGAGGAAGGAAAAGGAGCGCAGACTTGAGGAACTGATGAAGGCACAGAGCGGCATTTCATTGGCGTTCAACGAGTCAAGGGTCGGCAACGTCGAGCGTGTCATGGTCGATGACTATGCGGACGGTGTGCTGATCTGCCGGAGCCAGTACGAAAGTCCTGAGGTTGACGGTGAGATTGTCGTCAGGTACGAGGGACAGGAATTCGGAGGAACGCCTGCCGAGGAACTGTGTGGCAGGTTCATTGACGTGAAGATTACAGGCGCGGATGAGTACGATCTCATCGCTGAGCCGGTTTAATATTCAAAGATTATGAAAAGAACTTCATTGATGGTTGTCTCGGCGCTTTTCGCGCTGGTGTCATGCGCACCTCAGGCCTTTGTTGTAAGTCCCGAGATGCGAGGACCTTCCAAGTCCGGCCTCAATCTCGCCGGCAAGTCGTTGGCTGTCGTCTATCTGACTGACGGTAATCCTCGTGGCGAGGCGTTCAACGCTTCCGCGGCGGGTGGATTCGCGACGCGTCTGGAAGAGGATTATTTCGGTGGAAACCGTGAGGTCGAACTGTTCACCGCACGAGGAGGGGAGGGTGTTGACTATGCTTCCAAGGATTCTCTGGTCAGCCTTGTGTTGGAGACCGGAAAGGATGTCGTGTTTGTCATCGACACTCCCGAACTTGGGATTCCTTCCGTCAAGGATCCGGTCAGAGTCACCGGTATGAATGTGTCGACGGACTCTTCTTTCGTCTCGGTCGCCTCTGTCCCGTTCACCACGAAGATTTTTGCCTATGATTCCATGAACAAGGAGGACAGGGTCTTCGGCTTCGCCGGAGGGCGTAATTTCAAGGTCGAGGTTTACAGCGACGGCAAGAAATCCAAGGACGAGATCATCAAGGAAGTTTGGAGCGATATCGCTCCCGGAGCTGAGAACGCCGGCTATGTCGCGGCCTCGTCGTTCCTTTCCACATGGAAACAGGATGATTTCCACGTCATTTATTATGATGGCTCTGAGAGCGCTTGGGACAAGGGTGCGGAATATGCATATTCCTACAAATGGAAGGAGGCGATCAGTCAGTGGATCACACTTTTGAATTGCAGGAGTGATGAGAAAAAGGCCTGCGCTGCCTACAACATCGCGCTTGGATGCTTTATGTGCGGTCAGCCCGTGTTGGCGTTGGAATGGCTTGAACGTTCGGACAGTTTCACTCCTGTGAGCCTGTCCAAGACACTGAGATTGAAAATTAACCAATATACTGGACTGTAATAAGATGAATGAATATGATGTCATAATCGTCGGTGGTGGCATTACGGGAGCCGGAACAGCAAGGGACTGCGCCCTCAGAGGGTTGAGAGTCTTGCTGATCGAGCGTTTCGACATAGCCACAGGAGCGACGGGAAGGAACCACGGACTGCTTCACAGCGGTGCACGCTACGCTGTCACGGATCAGGAATCCGCGACAGAGTGTATTAAAGAGAATATGATTCTGAAGAAGATCGCTCGTCATTGCGTGGATGACACTTCAGGATTGTTCATAACCCTTCCTGAGGATGATCTTGCCTATCAGGACACTTTCGTGAAGGCTTGCCTTGCGGCCGGGATCAACGCCGAAGTGATTGATCCGGAGGAGGCCAAGAGGATGGAACCGTCTGTGAATCCGTCGCTTATCGGAGCCGTGAAGGTTCCGGACGGATCGGTCGATCCGTTCCGTCTTTGCGCCTCGAACGTGTTTGACGCGAAGATTCACGGAGCCAAGGTCCTGGTATATTCAGAAGTCATAGAGTTCATCAAGGAGCAGGACACGATCAAGGGCGTGAAGGTGCTTGACCATCACACAGGGATCGTGACAGACTACTACGCGCCAGTGACGGTCAACGCCGGCGGCATCTGGGGGCATCACATCGCTCAGATGGCCGGGGCTAACATAAGTATGTTCCCGGCAAAGGGGGCATTGCTGATTTTCGCGCACAGGGTCAACAGCGTGGTTATCAACCGTTGCCGCAAGCCGGCCAACGCTGACATCCTTGTGCCGGGAGACACGGTCTGCGTTATCGGTACGACTTCCACAAGGGTTCCGTACGAGGAATGCGATCATCTGAAGGTGACTCCAGACGAGGTGGATCTGCTTTTGACCGAGGGTGCCAAGCTGGCTCCTTGCCTGGCGGAGACACGTGTCCTGAGGGCTTACGCCGGAGTCCGTCCTTTGGTTTCGGCTGACAATGATCCGAGCGGCCGTAACATCAGCCGAGGCATCGTCTGTCTGGATCACGAGACTCGTGACGGAATCAAGGGCTTCATCAGCATCACCGGCGGTAAGCTTATGACTTACAGGCTTATGGGTGAGATGGCCGCTGACGCTGTCTGCAAGAAGCTCGGACGGGATGCCAAGTGTGTGACCGCCGACACTCCGCTTCCGGGATCCGAACCAGGTGGAATCGAGGAGATCTCCAAGAAGATCTGGGAGGTTCCGACTATGGTTCAGAAGGCGTCCGTCGGGCGTTTCGGCACTCAGGCTGCCAATCTCGACTTTGACGGTGACGTGAAGGGCAGTCTTGTCTGCGAGTGTGAGGAAGTCTCTGTGTCTGAGGTTGATTCAGCCATCGAGAATCTCGAAGTCAACAACCTTGTCGATTTGAGGCGTAGGACCCGTTTCGGTATGGGAACCTGTCAGGGTGAGCTTTGCGCATGCAGAGCAGCCGGCCGCCTTGCCAAGGCCAGAAAATGCACGGCCAAGGCACGCGCTGATCTAAAGGACTTCATGGACGAGAGATGGAAAGGAATGTATCCGGTTGCCTGGGGGGAGACGCTGCGTGAAAGCGCCTATACCCAGTGGGTATATTCAGAGGTAATGGGACTTGGTGAGGAAATATAGGAGGAAGAGATTATGAAATTTGACATTGTACTTATAGGTGGCGGACTTTCTTCGCTTGTCTGCGGAATCAAGTTGCAGAAAGCGGGGAAGAAATGCCTGATGGTGTCCGCCGGGCAGAACGCACTCCACTTTTCATCCGGCGCTTTCAGTCTGCTTGGAAAACTTCCTGACGGAACGGATGTCGCGGAACCATTGTCTGCGGAGGAGACACTTCCTTCCGAACACCCATATTCAAAGATTGGCAAGCAGAGACTTTCTGAATATGTCGCCTCTGTTCCGGGATTTTTCTCGGATTGCGGTGTCGCGCTGCACCCGGTCGAAGCGACCGAAACGATCCACAACGGCTACCGCATCACCGCCCTCGGCACTTTGAAACCAGCCTGGCTCGCCATGGATGACGTTACCCTTCTTGCATCAAAGGATGAGAATATAGGAGAGAAGGCCCTGATAGTGAACTTCTCCGGCTTCTTGGATTTCAATACACGTTTCATCGCCGAAGGCCTTGAGAAAAGAGGCACAGAGTGCCGCATCGAGTCTGTGAAACTGGACGAGGTTGAGCTTCTCCGCAAGAACCCGGCCGAGATGAGGTCCGTGAACATCGCACGTGTGATGAACCACGAATCCAGTTGGAAGGCTTTTGCGCACAAGGTTCAGGAACTTCTTAACGGTGAGGATGTTGTCATCCTGCCGGAGGTGTTCGGTTTTGAGGAACCGGTCATTATGCAGTGGATCAAGGAAATGATTCCGGCCAAGGTCGTGTTCATAGGTACGACACCTCCTTCCGTGCCGGGAATCCGCACGCAAAGACTTCTCAAAAAAGCGTTCGAGGCTGCCGGTGGAACATTCCTGATGGGTGACGAGGCTATTGACGCTGCCTTTGACGGAGAGCGTGTCGCAAGCATCAGAACCGCCAATCTCGGCGAGCTGCGCATAGAGGCCGACACATTCGTCCTCGCGAGCGGCAACCTCTTCGGTAAGGGATTGGTAGCCTCTCCGGATGCAGTTAAGGAACCGGTGTTCGGACTCGATGTCGATTATCCCGCCGAGAGGAAAGACTGGTACGATGAGAAGTTTTTCGCCCGCCAGAACTACACTGGTTTCGGAGTGAAGACCAACGGCGATTTCAGGCCTTTGCGTGACGGAAAGGTTGTCCCGAACCTCTATGTTGTTGGTTCCGAGGTCGGAGGCTGCAATCCTCTCGCGGAAGGCAGCGGAGCCGGTGTGGCGATTATGACAGCGTTCAGCGCGGCGGACAGTATTCTTGGTAAGTAAGTCGATCATATTTATTTGACATTGAAAGAGATATGCAAGAGAAAAACATAAGTTTCAATAATTTCGAACAGTGCATCAAATGTACGATTTGTACCGCTTACTGTCCGGTAGTGGCTGTCAATCCGTTGTATCCGGGACCTAAACAGGCAGGCCCTGACGGTGAGAGGCTTCGTCTGAAGAACAAGTACTTCTTCGATGAGAACCTGAAATATTGCATGAACTGCAAACGCTGTGAGGTGGCTTGTCCTTCAGGAGTGAAGATAGCCGACCTGATTCACTCTGCCCGCCGCCGTTTCAGTACCGCAACTCCGGGACTCCGTGACCGTCTTCTGGCAAGCACGGATTTTATGGGCAAGATGGCGAGACCTTTCGCTCCAGTGGTGAACTTTATGGTGGCTTCCAAGCCGGTCAAGGCCGTGATGGACGCGACCCTTCATATCGACAGCCACCGTACTTTCCCGAAATACAAGGCTCACGGTTTTGAATCCTGGTTCAGGAAAGAGGCGCAGGACGCTCAGAAGGCATATTCAAAGCAGGTCGCTTTCTTCCACGGTTGTTCGACAGAGTTTCAGCAGCCGGAGGTCGGCAAGGCTTTCGTGACGGTGATGAACGCCGTCGGCTATGGAGTTCAGTTGATGGACGAGAAGTGCTGCGGCGTGGCGATGATTTCCAATGGAATGTGGAACGGCGCGACCAAGCATGCCAAGCACAATGTGGCTGAGTTTGAGAAGGCTGTGGCCGCCGGACTGCCGATTGTCGCGACATCCTCCACCTGCGTGTTCACGATGAGAGATGAATATCCTGACGTGCTTTCCGTGGATAATTCCTCAGTCCGTGACAGCATCACCCTTGTGGAGAAGTTCCTGTTCGAGCTGGTGGATTCCGGCAAGGTAAAGCTGGTGTTCAAGGATGATTACCGCGCGAGGATAGCCTACCATATTCCTTGCCACGTTGAGAAACTCGGCTGGAGCATATTCACAAAGGCACTGATGAATATGATCCCGGGTGTGTCGTTCACGGTTCTGGACAGCGGATGCTGCGGCATAGCAGGAACTTACGGCTTCAAGAAGGAGAACTACAAGTACTCACAAGAGATCGGTCGTCCGGTCTTCGAGCAGATCAAGGCCGTCGCTCCTGATTTCGTCTGCAGCGAGTGTGAGACCTGCAAGTGGCAGATCGAGATGTCCACCGACTACAAGGTGAAGAACCCGATCCTGATCCTCGCCGAGGCCCTCGACCTTGAGGCCACCGCCAAGGCGAACTCGAGATAAAAAGAAAAAAGGCGGGACCGTAAGCCGGTTTCTGTTTTTGAATCTGCCATTTATCTACGCAACCTACCCCCTGGCATCGGGCGGGCAGCCCTCATCTGCCAGTATATTTGGTCTTGCAGGCCCTGACATCGTACCCGTGCGGCGTCGCCGACGCGCGTCGTGAGCTCTTGCCTCACGTTTTCACCCTTGCCTGTCGCCAGGCGGTTGTTTTCTGTTACGGTGCCATAAGATTACTCCCATCTGGGCTTTCCCCAGTAGGGTGCCCTGCCCTGTCCGGACTTTCCTCACCCGGAGCCGAAACTCCGCAGCGCGGCAGATCGTCCCACCTTTTATTCCGCAAAAATACTAAAAAAACTTCGTAATCCGGTCGCTGAGCCTGTCCTTTCGGCCGCTTTCGGTCGCTGAACCTGTCGAAGCGACCTTGTGTGTCGGCACGCTTCGACAGGCTCAGCGACCGGATATACAGTAAAAAAGCATTTAATAAACAAAAAATTTCGGAAATCACTTTTTTGACATAAATTTGTAGTCCAGTAAAGTGCAGAAAAGAATATGAGTACAAAGTATGTTTTCGTTACTGGCGGTGTGGCTTCCTCCTTGGGAAAAGGCATCATTGCCGCATCGTTGGCCAAACTTCTTCAGGCCAGAGGACTTAGGGTAACCATACAGAAATTCGATCCCTACATCAACATCGATCCGGGAACTTTGAATCCTTACGAGCACGGAGAGTGCTACGTGACGGACGATGGTGCCGAGACCGATCTGGATCTCGGTCATTATGAGAGGTTTCTGGGCGTGCATATGTCCAAGGCCAACAATGTGACGACCGGAAAGATCTACTGGACGGTCATCAACAAGGAGAGGGAAGGAGCCTATCTTGGGAAGACAGTACAGATTGTACCTCATATAACAGACGAGATCAAGCGCAGGATGCTGCTCCTCGGCAAGACCGGAAAGTTCGATGTAATTGTCACGGAAGTGGGTGGCACAGTGGGAGATATGGAGTCCCAACCGTTCGTGGAGGCGATCCGTCAGCTTCAGTGGGAGCTGCCTGACGAGGATCTCATCAGCATACACCTGACTCTGGTACCTTACCTGCGCGCGGCGAAGGAACTCAAGACAAAGCCTACGCAGCACTCCGTCCAGATGCTCCAGCAGGCCGGTGTCCATCCTGACATCATAGTCTGCCGCACAGAGATGGAACTGACTCCTGAACTCAGGCGCAAGGTCGCCCTTTTCTGCAACGTCAAGCCTGGCCACGTCATCCAGTCAATCGACGCTCCTTCAATCTACCAGGTGCCACTGAATATGGAGGACGAGCATCTTGACGAGATGGTTCTCAACCATTTCGGAATATCCGCTCCGGAACCTGACTTCACAAACCTCAAGTCATTCCTTGACAGGCTCTATAACCCTAAACATCAGGTTGACATCGCCCTTGTAGGGAAATATGTCGAGCTTCAGGACGCGTACAAGTCAATTTTGGAATCCTTTGTCCACGCCGGAGCCGCCAACGAGTGCAAGGTGAATGTCCACACTGTTCAGAGCGAGCATCTTGACAGTTCCAACCTTGAGGAAAAGATCGGGAATATGGACGGAATTCTCGTCGCACCTGGATTCGGCGAGAGGGGACTGGAAGGCAAGATTCTTGCAATAAAATACGCCCGCGAGCACAACGTTCCGTTCTTCGGAATATGTCTGGGAATGCAGATGTGCGTGGTTGAGTTCGCCAGGGATGTGCTTGGAATCAAGGACGCGATTTCGGCAGAGGTCAACCCGAACGCCGCCAATCCGGTCATAGACCTGATGGAAGAGCAGAAGAGCACCACGATAAAGGGCGGGACGATGAGGCTTGGAGCCTACGACTGCAAACTGGACAAGAACTCGTTGGCTTATAGGATTTACGGCAGCGAGATGATTTCGGAAAGGCATCGTCACCGCTACGAGTTCAACAACGCCTACCTTGAAAGGATGGAGGCCGCCGGACTCAAGGCCACCGGAAAGAACCCGGACACAGGTCTGGTTGAGATAGTCGAGATCCCGACTCATCCGTTCTTCATCGGAGTGCAGTTCCACCCTGAACTCAAGAGCACGCCGGAGAAGCCTCAGCCGATCTTCGTGAAGTTCGTCGAGGCGGCGATGACTTACAGGGAGAAGAAAAAGTAATATGCCGGCGGAGTCTGACTCCGTGGCCTTAATGAGAAGATAATGAGGAGATTCGTGAATATATTCATAGGAACCGCGTTGGCTGCGCTGGCGCTGCTTTCCGCTTCGTGCGCCGATGCCAAGGTCCGTCAGTACAAGGTTCAGGTTGTCAAGGAATATATTCACGATGAGACTTCGTTCACGCAGGGGCTTTTCTTCCTGGACGGGGAAATGATCGAGACCACCGGGCAATATGGTGAATCGACTCTCCGCAAGGTCGATCTGGCGACAGGAAAGGCTTTGAAGAGGTTCGATTTCGACAGGAAATATTTCCTCGAAGGATCAGTCGAACTGAACGGCAACATATTCATACTTACTTGGTTGAATAAGGTCGCATTTGTCTATGACGCAAAGACTCTCGCCTACAAATCGACATGGAGTTATCCGCGTGAGGGGTGGGGACTGACTACAGACGGGAAGAGTCTGATAGCTTCTGATGGATCGGCCAGGCTGTATTTTATGGATGACAAGTTCAAGCAGCAGAAAGTGCTGACTGTCAAGATGAACGGGCGGCCGGTGCAGATGCTGAACGAGCTTGAATGGATTGACGGAAAGATTTGGGCTAATGTCTATATGACGGATATGATAGTGATCATCAATCCTTCCGACGGAACGGTCGAGGGGACGGTTGATTGCAGCGGACTTCTGCCCAGGTCTTTGCGGGATGCCAACACGGATGTGCTGAACGGAGTCGCCTACAATCCGAAAGACGGTAAGATTTACCTTACCGGCAAGTGCTGGAAGCGGCTCTACGAGGTGCGTCTGGTGGAAAAATGATTTTAAGAATCAAGTTTTGCAATTGCGAAACGCCCCTGTTCTTCACCGCTTGCGGTGAAAGCAAGTCCCTCCCCCGAGGGGAGGGATTTAGGGAGAGGGTAACGTGAATAGATTATTTCATGAAGGATACTCTTCGAACGTGAGATAAGGTATTTTTTACTGGCACATGGCTAATTGCGAAAGATAAGTTAAATGAAATAATAACAAGCGGGGGTACTGGGCGTGTCGCCTGGTTGAGATCATACCCAATGAACCTGATGCGGATAATGCCGCCGAAGGGAAGCGATGTCTCAGATTGCCGTAACCGGCAGCCCCTTGCATTAATATTCAAAACATTATGCGAGGTTTTTTATTTGTATCAGCGGCACTTGCCGCGATGACTCCACAGGCTTTGAACGCTCAAAGCCAGCCGGACACCACAAAGGCCGAGATTCTCAATGAGGCCATTGTAAGAGGTGTCCGCGCGCAGAAGAACGCCCCTTATGCGGTGGCGAACGTTGACCGCAAGGCTCTTCAGAACTTTTCAGGAACCGGCAAGGAACTTCCGTTCCTCTTTTCCACGACTCCGGGTGTGCTTTCCTGGAGTGAGAACGGTCTCGGTACCGGTACGGCATACATGCGTATCAGAGGGGCGGGGGATTCCAGGATCAATGTCACGATCGACGGTGTGCCGCTCAACTCTCCAGAGGATCAGTGCGTCTTCTGGGCGAATATGAACAGTTATTCCGCCATTTTGGAAAGTGCTCAAATCCAGCGTGGTGTGGGTTCCTCAACCAACGGTGACGGCGCGTTCGGCGGCTCTGTCGCTCTTCGTACAAAGGCTCCGTCCTACGATCCGTTCGTGGAACTGAACGCCTCCTACGGCAGCTACAACACGTACAACACCGGCTTCTCGATGTCCACGGGGCTGCTCGGCAATCATTTTGTGGCCGACGCCGCATTCCACACAACCGGCACTGACGGCTATGTCCACGGCACCGCAGGGAAATCCGGCTCTTGGTACGCAGGGCTGAACTGGATCGGAAGGGACTTCATCGTCCGCTACCGGAACATCGGCAACTATGAGCATACCGGCCAGGCTTGGAACGGCGTTACCGCCGGCACCGACGATCTTTCCATAATGGACGGCACCTACGGCAAGAATACCGGTATCAAGACTTACGCCGACATGTACCGCGTAGGTCTGGGGAAGTTCAACTCGCTTTATGAATCTATGGATCCGAAAACCTACGAGACCGCCCGCTACACTTTGAATGACGGCTCCTACTGGCCGAAGACTACGGACAACTTCTGGCAGGACCATAACATTCTTTCCGCCGCGTGGGACATCAATGAGAATCTGAAGACCACCCTTTCGCTTCATTACACCTACGGTTATGGCTACTACGATGAGTTCAGGCCGGACAACAAGGTTTCCAAGTTTGGTTTCGATATGGTGAATGAGAAGGGAAAACCTGTAAGGTCGGACTTCGTCCGTCAGAAGGGGCTGTCACAGAATGCGGCAGGCGTTGTCTATAACATCAATTACAACAATAATGGATGGGATGTCATCGGAGGCCTTTCTGGACAGATGTTCTGGGGCAACCACTTCGGTTACCTCACTTATGTGTCTAATCCGGATGTGGTCAATCATTATCCTGTGCTTGCTGGATTGAATGACACTGATTTTAACAACGGTCGCTACACCTATTATGACTCCGATGCCAGAAAGGATGACTACAGTGCTTTCGTAAAGACTTCCAAGCAGTTCGGCGAGCATTTCACAGTGTTCGCTGACCTTCAGTACAGGCACGTGCGCTACACGACGGACGGTATCAACGACAAGTTCGTCAAGCAGTCGGACGGTACCTACGAGAATCAGCGTCTGGACATCAACGAGACCTACAATTTCTTCAATCCGAAGGTAGGTGTCAGCTATAAGGCCGGCAACCATAGGGCCTACGCTTCCCTGGCCATGAGCAACCGTGAGCCGGAGCGCAACAACTTCACGGACAACTACAACTATCCGTTCCCTAAGGCGGAGCACGTGAATGACTATGAGTTAGGCTATCAGTATTCAGGCTCGGTCTTCCGCGCCGGCGCCAACCTCTATTTCATGGACTATGTGGACCAGTTTGTCCAGACAGGAATGCAGAGCGAAATCGGCGAGAGTCTGACCACCAACATAAAGGACTCCTACCGTGCCGGTGTCGAGCTTACGGCTGCTGTAGACGCCGCCAAGTGGCTGACTCTTGAGGCCAATGCCGCCCTCAGCTCCAACAAGATCAAGGACTTTGACGAGGTTGTGGAAGACTGGGGCAACAAGGAGACCGGCATAAGGAAAATCCACTACGACAACTCAACGCTGGCGTTCTCCCCGTCAGCCATCGTCAACGGATTCGCCGTGTTCAAGGTCAAGGGTGTCCAGGCGATCTGGCACACTTCCTTCGTGAGCCGCCAGTACCTTGACAACACGCAGAACAAGGATCGCTCCCTCCCTGCATATTCACTGTCGGGAGTAAGCTTCAACTATCCGGTCAAACTCCGTGGCTTCCTCAGGGAGATCACCTTCGGCCTTGATGTCAACAACATATTCAACGCCCATGTGGCCACCTCCGGCTGGGTATATTCCGCCATCAGCGAGTCTGATGGCCATCCGGACTCCAACCGCTACTACCAGCTCGGCTTCGTCCCGATGTCCGGCACCACAGCCATCGGCCGCCTGACCCTCAAGTTCTAAGCGGCTTCTTGCAAGTCCTGCGAACAAACAACGAACATAACAAATTCCCGCACCCGATCCGCCTCTCCAAGTGCTTCGGGTGCTTTTTTTTGAATATATTGACTTTTCAGAGCAGCTTCAAGTGACAATCCTGACTATGCATACTGTGCGTGGATGCAATAATAATATGCTTGTTGATGAAGTGATTGAGATTCTGATTCGTATGGATGGCGGATTCGAGGAAAGGAACAAATGCAGGTGCTGTGACATGATTTACGAAATACTTTCAGCCCATTGTGTCACTGAGTGCTTTGGGAGCGCGAAGTGTCTGAAAAAGTACGATGGCGTGGCGGTAGATTTTCAGCCTTGTGGCCTTTGAAGGCAGTTCTGTTTGTGATGAGGATGAAAGGATTTTGTAAAATGAATGTGTTTTTTGCGGTAATGAGGTGTGATGTGAACTCAGACTGGAAACGAATGTTGCTTGCAATCATTCTGGATTATTGCGAGGGGAGTGTCAGCATTTTGGTAGGAAAGTTGAAAATTGTGCTATATTTGTACGAATTAACTGAAAACCTATATGGCTCTGCTTATAGTTTATATGCTTGGGACGCTTGGAGTGTCGTTCCTTTGTTCGCTTCTGGAGTCGGTGTTGATGTCGACACCGATCTCTTACATCACGATGAGGAAGGAGCAAGGGTACAGGCCTGCGGAGAAGTTCCTTAAATTCAAATCGGATCCTGACAGGCCTCTGGCGGCTATTCTGTCCTTGAACACAATCGCAAACACGTTGGGTGCGGCTGCGGTTGGACGGCAGGCTACCATCTTGTTCGGAAGCACTTGGTTCGGTATCATCTCAGCGCTGACAACCTTGCTGGTTTTGGTGTTCTCCGAGATTGTCCCTAAGACCATCGGAACATCCTATTGGAAGAACCTAATGGGCTTTGTGACATCGGCCATCTCGTTCCTGTCGGTTCTTATGTGGCCGCTTGTGATCATGATCCGCTTGATCACCAATCTGATGACCAAGGATGAGGACGAGGCTACCGTCAGCAGGGAAGAAGTGACGGCGATGGCGAACATCGGGGCTGAGGAAGGAGTGATCGACTCCGACGAGAACAAGGTCATCCAGAACATCATGAAACTGGACAATGTCAAGGCCTGCGATGTGATGACCCCGAAAATCGTGGCGATGACGGCTCAGGAGAACATGTCTCTGAAGAATTTCTACAAAAACGATACTTATCTGCATTTCTCCAGAATCCCGGTCTATGGGGATTCTCCTGAATATATCACCGGCTATATTCTTCTGAGTGACGCACTTGAGGGACTGGCAGATGATGAGTTCGACAAGCGTCTTGTGGAACTGAAACGTCCGATCTCTTTCTTCACAGAGGAGGACTCCTGCGGTCACATCTGGGAGGAACTGCTCAAGAAGCACGAGCAGATCGGTCTAATCATTGATGAATATGGTTGTTTCCAGGGCATAATCACCCTTGAGGACATCATCGAGACGATCCTCGGTCTTGAGATCATCGACGAGAACGACCAGGCCACAGACATGCAGCAGTTCGCGCGTGAGCGTTGGGAGCGTCGTCAGAAGCGCTTCCGCACCATTGTCCTTCCTAAGGAGGATGACAAAAGCCAAGCTTGATAGTGTGCGGAACCGTCTCGCAATCGCGACGTTTTGAGGCTTGCCATATTGATCTTTTAGCTAAAGGATGGTTATTTGTAATTGGATATATTTTAAAACTGATGAATATGAAAACTAGACTCTTGGGCATGATGGCCATTCTGGTCTCCATCTTTGCCATGACAGCCTGCCAGAAGGACAAGGCTGATGACACTTGGAAACAACTGCCTGTCGGGCAGATCTCTGTGGAAAGCGGAAAAGCCACAATCTCGGTCAATGATATCCCTTGTAACTATGGAAATGTTCAGTTGGTGGCGGACAGCGATGATGCAGCCACTCTTACATTGACAGGAGTCGTGCCAGGTTACGATGACGTGAAGGTGAGTGTGGATCTTCTTAAGAAGTCAGATGATTCTTTCGCGTTCAAGGGTACGACCATCGTGTCAACTCCGCCATCAATTGCTGCCACTCTGCGCAGTACGGATGAAAATCCTTGTTATGCTTTCAATGTTGATGGATCCATAACTCTTGACGGTGCGGTCAAAGTGACTGTCGCGACTCAGGTTCAAGGGGATTCGGCTCCATTGATCGGAAGCTGGAACATTGTCCGCAAGAGCAGGTACATTGAAGATAAGTGTATGGATCCAAATGATCTCTCTCCGATACAGTTCAAATGGAAAATATCTGATGGGTTAGGTGAAACGCTTTTATCTCGTGTTACCTATCTCAATCACTTCGGGAACTGTGTTCTGACAGAGGTGTTCGATCAGGTCACATTTGACGAGACAGGCAATATCATGGCCCGTTACTGGCCCGATTTGGGAGTAGATGATAGTCTGGCGGGAGCATTTTCCTTATTCTTCCCTCCATCAGATGGATACTACAATTACAAACCAAAAAATCATACTGATTGGCTGGAGTCACCTAAAGCCAACCTCGCATTCTGGTATGCTACAGGAAACTCACTCTTCGTTGTTCCTAATGTTGCCGCTATCATTGAAGCCGCGGACTCGGAGACCGTCAGATCGGATGCTTCCGGAATGGATCTCTCCTCAATCATGGAGATTCTGGCACAACTCAAGGAATTTGGAGTGGATGTAGACGCTCTTAATGCGGAACTTCAGAAGATTCTTCAGAGAGGAGTCGAGCTGAAATATTCACTGGATGGTGACAGTCTGAGAATCTACGTGGACAAGGCCCTTTGCGACCCGATCGTAAAAGCTCTTCTTCCGGCACTTCCTAAAATTGATGTCCTTCTTGAGCAGTTGGTTCAGGCGGAAAATGAAACCGCCCGGAAAATAAAGGGGGTTATGGGATTCCTTGGTCTTGAGAAGCCTTCTGATTTGGCGACTCTTTGGAATGCCACAACCGAGTTCGAGATCGCCCTCAACTTCACGAAGGCATAAGCGACAATCACAAGTCTGCTTTTGGCAAGCATCGTGATTGGTAATAAGCTTAATATCAGAGAAATAATAAACCGTCTTTGGTTTGGATGAACCAAAGACGGTTTATTATCTGCTTGGCAGTCAGCTGGTTATCGTCCACTGACTTCTTCGAACGAGATCGCGAATCCACCACCTTCGACTGCTTTCTGCTTGAGGATTGTCTTGCTCTGGCATTTCATTGTGCGGATGCAATATAGGCCTGTTCATTTTGAGAAGATTATTTAAGTCTGATGTTGACTTTAACAGCATTTATCGCTAACGCCCAACCTTCTGCCATCGCCCCACGCGATTATCAGCAGATGCTGAAGAAGGGAATCGATGTCGATTGGTGGGGGAGAAGTGAGAAAAATAAAAGGTGCGTCCCCGCTTTGGGGCGGAAACGCACCCGGTGTTAACAAATGCAGCCTGGCATCAGGCCACGACTGCTAAGTTACGACTTTTTTGCTATAGTGCAGACCTGATCAATACGCCGTGAGCAGGAATGCCATATATAACGGCAGGGTAAGCGTCTCGCCATCGCGTCCGACATTGTACCTGCCCAGCTTGATGGCGCTGTTCACGTGATAGACGTTTTTATTCTTCAAGATGGTTTTTGTGCTCTTGATGTTGCCCGTGGTGGACTTGACCTCGACGAGGGTAATCTGTCCCTTGTAGCGCATCAGGAAATCGACCTCCAACCCGGACTCCTTGTGATAGTAGTACAGGTCCCGGCCCATCTTGGAGAAAACGTCTGCGATGATGTTCTCAAAGATGGAACCCTTGTAACCGAGAAGGTTTCCCTGCAGAACATCAGACTGTGTGCCTTGCTCTAGCATGGAGAGGAACAGGCCGGAGTCCCGCATATAAACCTTGAAGACATCGTCTTCCGCATTGCCGTCCAGTGGCAACTCAGTCTGAGTGAGATTGTAGCATCTGGAGATGATGCCGGCGTCCTCTATCCACTGGAGGCTCCCCAGATACTCCGATGAGCGGGCTCCCTTGCGGATGGTCGCATACTGGAACTTCTTGTTCTCCTTGGCCAGCTGGCAGGGGATGGATTCGAAGCATTCGCGGATCTTGGGTTTGTCCGCATCGTCGGCATACTTAACCATATCGTCCTTGTACTCGTCCACAATGTTGCGCTGGACCTGCAGGACTTGGCCGATGTCGTGGTTCTGCAGGAAGGTACCCACAGCCTCAGGCATACCGCCAACGACAATGTACTGCAGGAAGAGGTCATTCATCCGGTTGTGGATGGCCTCGGGGACGGGGACTTCCTTCTTCAGGCACTCGTGGAGAAAGTCGATGATCTCCGGCGTGATGCCGTTTGCCCACAGAAATTCCTCAAAGTCCAGCGGGTTCATGTCCACGATGGTCTCGTAACCCACCGGGACTGACGTGTCCTTCTTCTGGTCTTTCTTCTTTTTCTTGGTTCCGTAGCCGCTGACACCCAGCAAGGAGCCGGTGCAGATGACATCGTACCGACCGTCAGTTTTGAAGAACTTCAAGGCGGTGCGCGCCTCCGGGCACTCCTGCAGTTCGTCAAGGATAAGGCAGGTCTCTCCGGGAACAAACGTGGCACCCGGAATCATGGCGGTGAGATACATCACAATGTCATCCACTTTCTTGGAGCCACGGAAAGCGGCCTTGGCTTCCTCCATCTCATAGAAGTCAATATAGACGTTGTGCGCATAGTTTTCCTCGACAAAACGCAGCACGGAGAAAGTCTTCCCACATTGACGGACACCTTTGATGACGAGGGGCTTCCTTGAAGGGTTCTTTTTCCAGTCCTGAAGGACGGTTTCAATCTTACGTTTGAGCATGTTACACTTTTTCAAGCGACTTTTCGCTGCGGAGCTACATTTTTCCAAGCGACTTTCCAAACGTATTCAACACTTTTCAGCTTATTTCATTATTTACAAACCTCTATGTAGGACTAAGTTGTGCTGATAGTTTTATTGGTGAACATCTTTTCACAGTGTAGATGTCGATTAAATTGTTCAGCAGCAGGGGAGTGTTGGAATGGCGGATAACATGATATGTGATAGTTCTGCGTCTTATAGTGATTAGTAACGGGTGGATAGTCGAAGCTTTTACAATAATAACCTCATTGAAATTTTTCCAATAAACAAAAATAAGCAATTTTGTCGGATAAGAGGTGCTTTTTAGGGTAATTTTGTCGATTAAGAAGATTGTTTGTCTAGTTTACTTGTCAGATTGACAACCAGCAAGGGGCAGGTGACTATTACATCAAATGACCGTCTTTATCACAAAGTAATAATTTACAGTGGACTTATTATCTATCTGTTACGCCAGAAACGCAGTAATATGATGACAACAATCATTTCCGTTAATACTCCATAATTATCTTGAGGTACCAGAAGTGATTGTCTTCAATGTCGGTAAAATTTGCTAAATTTGTAAATTGGCAAGATTGATGATAGGAAATGAACAGCTTTACGGAAAACACTCGCGTGCAAGTGCCGGCGGCATTGCACTTATGTCGTCTGGGATATACCTATCTCGATGACATTTCAGATTATAATCCTGACACAAACATTCTGACCGGCATATTTCTTCGCTCACTCAGGCGATTGAATCCCGAATTGGATGAGACTGGAAGCCATCAGATGCTTGACAAGATAGTCGGAATGCTTCGGAATGATGATCTGGGCAGGGAGTTTTATACCTTACTCTCTGCCAACAGTGGTCTTAAGCTTGTCGATTTCGAGAATGCTGACAATAACGAGTGGCACGTTACCACTGAATTTACCTGTGAGAATTCTGACACCGGCGACAGTTTCCGTCCAGACATAACTTGTTTTGTGAATGGGCTTCCGCTTGCCTTCATTGAAGTCAAGAAACCGAATAATCACGATGGAATTCTAGCTGAAAGAGACAGAATCAACAAGAGAATGTCCAACAAGGCATTCAGGCGCTTTATCAACATCACGCAGTTGATGATTTTCTCCAATAATCAAGAATATGATAACGACAACCGTGTTCCGATTCAAGGGGCTTTTTATTGCTGCATCTCAGAGAATAAGGCGTTCTTCAATGTCTTTCGCGAGGCAGACAAAAACTTTGTCTCTTCTTATCCTTATGAAGAGGTCTCAGAGGAACTTGAGAAAAGGGTTCTCAAGCATCGCAACTGTGTAGTTATTAAAAATCTTCCTGACTATCAGACTAATAAAGAGCCATCTACTCCTACCAACAGAATTCTGACATCGATGTTGAGCAAGGAGCGTTTCCTATTTCTCCTCCGATATGGTTTTGCCTACGTGAACAAGACGACGGAAAATGAAGACGGCAGCAAGAAGGTTTCTTTGGAAAAGCACGTGATGCGTTATCAGCAACTGTTCGCATCTTTGGCCATCAGGAGAAAATTAGCTGCTGGAGTCAAAAGCGGTATCATCTGGCATACACAAGGAAGTGGTAAGACCGCACTCGCATACTATTCTGTGCGAAGCCTTACAGATTTTTATGCTCAGAGGCAGACTGCTGTGAAATTCTATTTCATCGTTGATCGCATCGCTCTTATGGAACAGGCAAGCGATGAATTTGCAGCGAGAGGACTGATTGTAAGAACTGCGAACAGCAGGAATGAACTGATGAAAGATTTCAGAAGCATCGACCCTGTGGAGAACAGCGTGGGCAAGCCTGAGATAATGGTCGTCAACATACAGAAATTCAAGGAAGACTCTGAGAAGATCCAGTTGGACAACAGTTACAGCACATCTCTTCAAAGGGTGTTCTTTATAGACGAAGCGCATAGGGGCTACAATCCTGAGGGGAGTTTCCTTGCAAACCTGCTTGAAGCTGATAAGGATGCCGTAAAGATAGCTCTAACAGGAACGCCTCTTCTTAAGGAAGAAAGAGAGTCTTGGCGCGTTTTCGGTAATTACATTGACACATATTACTACGACAAATCAATCTCTGACGGATATACCCTGAAGTTGATGCGCGAGCCTATAGAAACGGTCTATAAGGAAAAGATAAAAAGCATATTGGATAAGTTGGCCGGAGGTGTGGAAATCAAGAAGAGCGACATTGACAAGAACAAAATCCTTGAGCACGATAGTTATCTTAATGCTCTTCTTGACTACATAATCACCGACTTCCGCCGTTTTCGAGAGGAACAGGATGATGAAAGCATCGGAGCGATGATAGTTTGCAGGACAAACCCACAGGCAAGAGAAATGTATCGTCTGTGGCAGGAGAGATTATCACGGTCTCTGTATGTCGAGAAGAAGCAGGAGGAAAAATTGATGATGCTCGAAGACCCGATGATTTCATATGGTTCTCCCAAGAAGCCTCTCAAGGCTTCTCTTATATTGCATGATGAAGGCGACAAACTTGAGAGAAAGGCCTATATCGAAGGGTTCAAGAAGCAGATGTCAGTAGATGTGCTGATTGTCAACCAGATGCTTCTTACAGGTTTCGATGCGCCGAGGCTCAAAAAGCTCTATCTCGGCAGGAGCCTTGACGGACACGACTTGTTGCAGGCGCTTACAAGGGTCAATCGTCCATACAAGGACTTCAAATATGGCTACGTGGTTGATTTTGTCGATATAAAGGAAAATTTTGAGACAACCAACGACCGTTATCTAAGGGAGTTGAACCGCACTGTGGATACGGCGGATGTCCCAGTCGATGCACCAGTAGGTAATGTGATTATCGAGGACAAAGAGGCTGTTATCTCCAAGATGAAGGAGATAAAGAATATCCTTTTCAACTTCACATGTGAGAACCCGGAGGATTTTCGCAAGGAGCTTGACGAAATCAGCAACAAGGACACTCTCTATGCACTCCGTTCCACTCTTAATGAAGCGAAGGCCATAATCAATCAGGTCAGGGCATTCGGTGACGAGGACCTTAAGTCAAAGATTGAAAAACTGGCGGTAGTCGGCATTCCAACTCTGATTTCGGAGGTAAGTCACCGTATCGAACGCATCAATCTGATGGAAAACACTGAGCATATGGCTGATGTTTCTGGCATTATCAACATAGCTCTCTCCGAACTTGATTTTGAGTTCAAGAAAGGTGTCCCGGAGGAAATGAGAATAGTCGTGAATGACATCCGTGAGCGTTGCGACAAGGTGCAGGCTGAATTTGAGGCTAATTTTGACAAGGGAGAGGACAAGTATGTGATTCTTGCCGACCAGTTCCGCGAATACTTCCGTAAGAAGGGCTTCGTACCACAAAACACGGCGGAGGCGAAGGAAAGCATCGAGTATATGGATACCGTGATGGCAAAAATCCGTGAAATCAACCGGCGCAATAATCTTCTGAAGAAGAAGTACAGGGGAGACGAGCGTTTTGTGCGCATCCACAAGAGAATTGAAGAAGAGAATGCGAAGAGGGAGAAGCCTATAATCTCTTCCGGAGAATACGAAATCGCAGAGAATTTGTCACAAATGAAGTCGCAGATAGACAATATGATATACCTTAATTCCCATATTGTCGACAATGAGGATGCCTTCAAAAGGGATGTGCTTGCTATTATCGGCTCCAAGTTGGTTGATATGGGCATACCGGCCACGCTTTCTGACCGCAAATTCATCAACAATCTTATTACAGCAGAATATTTTCAACAGAGAAACTATCTATAAATGAGCGATATAAACATTACAGAGTCAACGGTAGCCTTGATTGATTCACTCAAGAGTACAACGGCAGAGTTCGGTCTTGCGGGAACAGGAAGTGAATATAAAATTGTCATAGAAATCTTCCTTTATAAATTTTTCAATGACAAGTTCGGTTATGAAGCCAAGAAGGACAAGGTCTATGGAGAGCGGTTGAGGCGAGCGGAAAAATGGGATGCCGAATATGACACATTTACAGACGAGGAGGTGGAAGACCTGTTCAGCTATCTTCCATCTTCGGTGCCAAGACTGAAGCCTGAGCATACTCTTGCCCATCTTTACAATGCAACAGGCAAGGGCGATTTCTCAACTCTTCTTGATGCGACGCTTATTGACATCGCAAAGATTAATTCTGACACGTTCTCTGTATCCACGTCTGGAAAGAGCCGTGTGAACATTTTTTCGGCTGTTACATCCTATGTGACTGACACTCAGAAACGAGACGAGTTCGCAAAGTCGCTGATGCGCAAAGTGGCTTCGTTCAATTTCGAAGATGTCTTTACCGAAAAATATGATTTCTTCTCAAGAGTGTTCGAGCACCTTCTCAAGGGCTTCAACAATGCGGGAGGAGGAAAATACGCTGAGTATTATACTCCGAGAGCTATCGCTCAAGTAATGGCAAGGCTTCTTGTGGGGGACAATGCAGACCTGAGGGGAGTGACTTGCTACGATCCGTCAGCTGGAACGGGAACATTGCTTATGGCTCTTGCACACCAGATTGGGGAAGACCGCTGTACAATCTATAGCCAGGACATTTCCGAAAAATCCAGTGAGATGCTCCGACTCAATTTGATTCTTAACAACTTCGCGGCTTCGCTCCCAAACGTAGTGCAGGGAAATACACTTCTTGAACCGTCGCACAGGAATCCTGACGGCACGTTGAAGAAGTTCGATTTTATCGTGTCTAATCCTCCGTTCAAACTTGACTTCCCGGAATATAGGGATACCTTGGCCTCTGACGGAGTCAGGTTCTGGGCCGGAGTTCCTAATGCTGTAGCCAAGATAGATCCGGCAAAGCCGAAGATGTCCATCTATACCTGTTTCATCCAGCATGTTATCAATTCTCTGAAATCGACGGGTAAAGGAGCGATTGTCATTCCCACTGGATTTATTACTTCCAAGAGCGGGGTGGAGAAAAGGATTCTGGAGAAGATTGTGAATGAAAGGATTGTCTATGGTTGCGTGTCGATGCCGTCTAATGTCTTCGCCACCACGGGAACTAATGTCTCGGTACTCTTTTTCGATAAAAGTGCAAGCTCAGACAAGGTCATCCTTATCGATGCGAGCAAGTTGGGTGAGGAGTACAAGGAAGGCAATAATCAGAAACGACGCTTGAGGGATTTCGAGGTGGACAAGATTGTGGAAGTATTTCAGAACAAGGAGAGCGTCGATGATTTCTCCGTTGCAGTGACCTATGACGAGATTAAGGAGAAAGGTTATTCCCTTTCCGCCGGGCAGTACTTCGATATCAAGATTGATTATGTGGATATTACCGCAGAGGAATTCAACAAGAGGATGGCCGGTTACAAAGCTGAGCTTACAGCGCAGTTTGAAGAAAGTCACCGGCTGGAAGCAGAGATAATGAAACAGCTGGATAGTCTTAAATTCAATTCTTAATGACATGGAATATATAGGAGTTATCTCATCTGTAATTGCGGCAATTGCGGCCGTTTTATCTCTATTTGTAACAATTCGAAATACGAAAGCCAGTATAAATAGACGAATTGATCGTAAGAAACGTAAGATTCTTGAAATTGAGAATTCTCAATGCAGAATGTATGGTCTGAACCGAAAAAGCAATGTGATAACTCCTTTAGATGAGAATAAGAATAAACTTCAGTCCGAGATAAATGAACTGCAAAGAAGGTTATAGGTTATGGTGAATCTGAAAAAATGTTTGTTAGGAGAATTAATTGCGGTAACCCGTGGTGCGAGCCTAAGTGGGAATTATTACTCCACTAAAGGCGAATATATTCGTTTGACTTGCGGAAATTTTGATTACCGTAATAACTGCTTCAAGGATAATACCTCAAAGGATAATCTGTTTTATACAGGAGAGTTCAAAGAGGAGTTTCTCCTTGAAAAGGGTGACATTATCACTCCTCTGACTGAACAAGCTGTGGGACTTCTTGGGACTACAGCCCGCATTCCGGAAAGCGGGAAATATATCCAGAGTCAGGATATCGCACTTATTAAGTGTAAAGCAGACAGAATTGACCCGACATTTTGCTATTATCTGATCTCGTCCCGATTTGTTCGTAATCAGTTAAGTGCAGCCGCTCAACAGACTAAAATCCGCCATACTTCACCAGATAAGATAAAAGCCTGCACTGTATGGATTCCTGAACTTGACGAGCAAATAACTATCGGACGATTATTAGCTTCTTTGGATGATAAGATTCATCTTAATAAGCGGATAAATGATAATTTAGAGGCTATGGCGAAGCAACTCTACGACTATTGGTTTGTACAGTTTGACTTCCCGAACGAAGAGGGCAAGCCATATAAATCAAGTGGCGGAACTATGGTGTGGAATGAGAAGCTGAAGCGTGAGATTCCGCAAGGGTGGAGCAATGGCGTATTATCTGATGTAGCCAACATCACTATGGGGCAATCACCTGATGGCTCTTCTTACAATGAAGATGGTGAAGGCATTATTTTCTATCAAGGTAGTACAGATTTTGGACTTCGTTTTCCAGACATTCGACAATACACAACATCACCAAGCCGATACGCAAATAAGGGCGATATTCTTATGAGCGTACGAGCACCTGTTGGAGCATTGAACATTGCAAATAATGATTGCTGTATTGGTCGTGGTCTTTCTGCCTTATCGTCAAAAATTGGTTCTATGACCCATTTATACTATTTGATGAATGACTTTAGATTAAAGTTTGAAGGAATGAACTCTGCTGGTACGACATTTGGGTCTATAACAAAGGATGAACTATTCTCTCTTCCTGTTATCATTCCTACAAAGTCTGTTATTTCAGAGTTTGAGCAAGTTTGTGAGCCGATATTCGACAAACAAATGATAATCGGTGAAGAAATCAATGTCTTAACTAAGCAGCGCAACGAGCTCTTGCCTTTGCTGATGAACGGTCAAGCCACGGTAAATTCGGACTAACGTCCGCATTTACGGCTGCGCCTCGGCATAGCTCAAACTGCGTTTGGCTCTGCACTCGGCTTGCTCGTAAATTATCATTTATTTGACGATTGAGTGAAAGCTTTTTATCTATCGCAGATATGGAATCAGCTAAGTCTGTTTGTTTTGCGATGGGAATCTTCTTTATAGGGATAGACTTGAATGCTGCGTCCATCATAAGATTCTTCAATCCTGAAGTTTTGCCTTCGAAATTGAAAAACACTCCGGAATTATACACATTCTGAAGGTATAAAAAGACATAGTGAGCATTCCAGCCTTCCTTTACTCTGAATGCTGTGCAGAAATTGGAACAGACAATATTCTTTTTTGCCGAGAGTAATTCTTTTGATACATAGACCACACGACCGGTAGATTGTGTGGGGCTACCTCCGGATTTTTCAATTATAATATCTCCCTCTTGCAAGCATCTTGTCTGAAAAGAGCGCTTAGATACATATCGTAGCGGTATGTCATTGAACTGAGAGTTCGATATTGGAACAATATCCGCTCCTCTTACGCAATATACAGGATATGGTGTATCGTCTGTTGTGCAATCATTACCCCAATCTCCTGAAATATAGGAATCTACAATGCTGCTAATCTTATATGTGTTTTCCATATTATCAAAATCTAATCATCTTTTAGCATTTTCCTTACTTCCTTATCAAAGTCAGAATCAATCTGTTGCGTCGGGTCAAACAACGCATATTCTTCTTCCGCTTTTTTCTTTGCTTGTGCCGCAGAAATTTTGCCCTTGTCGGGAAGAATCTGGTAGCGGCGGAATGTCAGGAACTCATTGATGCTGGCAGCGAACTGCTCCATATTGAATGTGTTCTCGCGCTCAATGAGGTCTTCGATATAGTCGAAGTATCCTGCTACGGTGCGTTCAAGCTGGCGGATTTCCTTTTCTTGAAGATAGTTCTTGGCGATACTCACATCTGATTTCAATATACGTCCGTTTGGAGAGTTCTTCCAAGTCATCATTCCCATATGCTCTTTCGTGTGGTCGGCTTTGGTATAGATGATTTCCGCCGCTGTCTGACCAGTTATGGCGTAGTGGAAGCGGTTTTGGACCATTGCGTAAAAATCTCGTGTTGTCTTTGCGCTGCGGTCATAGTCAATGCTACATTCAGCGTATATGTCTGTTATCTGCTGCCAGATACGGCGTTCGCTTGCGCGGATGGAGCGCACCCTTTCGAGCAATTCACGAAAGTAGTCTTTCCCGAACATTGCGGTGCCTTGCTTCAGGCGCTCATCATCCATTGCAAAGCCTTTGCGAATATATTCGTTGAGGATTTTTGTTGCCCATTGACGGAAACGAGTGGCTTTAAGAGAAGAAACACGGTAACCAACGGCTATGATAGCATCCAGATTGTAAAAATCGATAAACTCGTTGACTTCTCCTCGTTTGCCTCTGTTTATGACTGTTTCCATTTTGGAAATAGTCATTTCAGGTGAAAGTTCCCCCTCTTCAAATATGTTCTTCAGATGTTTACTGACAGCAGGAACACCGACCCCAAACAGCTGAGCCATAGCTTTTTGGGTGCACCATATTGTTTCATCTTTTATGACGACCTGCACTTTGCCGCTGTCTTCCGGCATATTATACAGGAGGAATTGTACTTCTCGATCCATATCAACTACATCTGCTTGAAACCATACGTATGGCCTCATTACAAAGTTAGTGAATTTTATGGACTTGACAGTTATCCGATGTACTTCCGATGGGACATTTTCACATTGACCTGATTTACTTTAGCATAGTGTAGGGTGGTGTCGATTTTGACATGACCGAGAATGCATTGGACTTGTTCTATCGGCATTCCTTTATCGATCGCCATAGTGGCGAGAGTACGACGGAATTTGTGAGGATGTATCTTGTCCATTCCAATGCTCTTGCCGATTGTTCGGAGTCGGACTTCAACTCCGCTGATTGTCAATCTGTTGTTGGGCTTGGATAGTGAGACGAAAAGTGCTGGGTTTGTGTCAGCTCGGGTGTCAAGGTACTGCTGTAGATGGATTTTGGCTCTGGCATTGAAATAGACTTCACGCTCTTTGTTGCCTTTTCCGAAGACTATGCATTGGCGTTCGTGGAAATTCAGATCGTTGCGGTTCATTCTGACGAGTTCTCCGACTCGCATTCCGGTGGAGGCTAGCAGGTCAATGAGGGCAAGATCACGGATCTCTGTGCAGTTGTCGCGGAGTTGTTCGAGTTGCTCATCAGTTATTGTCTCTTTCACCAAAGTGTCGGTGCGCACTTTGTGGATTCTGCGTACCGGGCTTTTGAGTATGAGGTCTTCATCTTCGAGCCAGGAGAAGAAGCTGGAAAAGATTCGCCGGATGTTGTCAACGGTGACTTTGCTGAGGTGGCGTTCTTCTTGATATTCAGCAAGATAAGTACGTATGTCGTTAGTTGACATTTCGGCAACTGGTTTCTTTATCGTGCTGAACATCTTTATTATCGTGTTCTCATAGTATTTAAGTGTTTTAGCTGAACCTCCTTCTATTTTCTTAGCTGAGATGAAAGAGGAAAGAAGTTCAGAATTTGCTTTTCGAGTGGATTCTTCAGATGTGACAGAAGTGATTATGTCCAGACCATTTAGATTATTGATTAATAACTCTTTAAGGTTTTCGCACTGAATCGTATCAAAGCATGTTTTAGCTTGTTCCAATATGGATTTCATGAATCTTTCTTTCATCTTTTTTGAGACAATTATAGTGATTTTTTCGGTTAGAGAGATAAATGATAATTTACTGTTGCTTGACCGTTCATCAAGAGGGGCAAGAGTTCGTCTCGCTGCTTAGTCAGCTCTGCGATTTCTTTATTGTTTCTATGTATTTGCCTATATAAAGGTGAAACTTTAGCAGCGAACAACTTCATCATATAGCTTGGTATCTTAATATATTGCAACGAACATAAAGAATCCATTACTAAGCATCTTAAAGTGCTACCCATAGCCGCCTTGTCTGCTTTTATTTGAATTTCGTTTGAGCGCAACATTCCATAAAAGAAATCATTGGGAACATTTTCTTTTGCTCTAAGAGTAAATGATGTTTCACTTATGTTCCAATTTGTCGGTTCTTCGAGAATATAATATGTGCGCCCAATGGTTCCAATAGCACTGAATATAATATCACCGATTTGTAACTGTGAACGTGAGTTGATTTTAGATAAGGCTTCATCATCACATCTGTCACAGTTGTTCCAATCTATTGTTGTACCGACCAAACTTCTAATTGTCACATAATAATTATTTCCGCTACCTAAGACAAAGTTCTTTCGTGGATTTAAGCCGTTTGTAATGCGTCCGATATAATCACCAAGAACACAATCGCTCCACCCTTGCGGTATCTCACGCTTCAGCTTCTCATTCCACACCATAGCTCCGCCACTCGATTTATACGGCTTGCCATCCTCATTAGGAAAGTCAAACTGCACAAACCAATAGTCGTAGAGCTGTTTTGCCATTGCCTCTAAATTATCATTTATCCTCTCAGAACTGTTTCAAAGATTCCACAAATCTATCCTC